>Ga0187771_10002071_pt1 | contig 13775 bp, 10 predicted proteins | sample 0116_SJ02_MP15_1_FD_133139 | JGI IMG/M metagenome (GOLD analysis project Ga0187771, IMG submission 133139) | Tropical peat soil microbial communities from peatlands in Department of Meta, Colombia - 0116_SJ02_MP15_10_MG | ecosystem: Environmental > Terrestrial > Soil > Wetlands > Peat | place... | reverse complement strand
TGTCTCGGTTATATGACGTTGCGTCAACAAAACACTCTACGTCAAATAGCAATATGCCGCCCCCCCTCCTGACCCTCTCCTTATCACGGAGGGGAAATTCTCCCCTCCTGGTTCAGGAGGGGCCGGGGGTGGTCACATGGAAGGCAGCGGCATAACACCCATTCTCAACCACCCCCTGACCCCCTCCTTATCAAGGAGGGGGAGCGTCTTGCTCCCCTCCTGGTTCAGGAGGGGCTGGGGGTGGTCACATGGAAGGCAGCGGCATAACACCCATTCTCAACCACCCCCCAGCCCCCTCCTTATCAAGGAGGGGGAGCGTCTTGCTCCCCTCCTGGTTCAGGAGGGGCCGGGGGTGGTCCGGTATATTGACGCTGCTTCAAAAGGGATACGTATGTGTGCCGCTGCCGCTATGACAGGCCACCGTGCAACTGCCGGAGGCGGGCGCAGTGGTCAAATATCTCGGGGCGGGCAGGGAGAGGCTTGCCGCATACCCCTTGTCAAAGTTGATGAGATGGGCGTTGTTGCTGGCCGTGGCCCCATCCTGGGCCGGCGTGCCGTGGGGATCGTGACAGGCGAAACAGGGGATGCAGCGGTCCACCACATGCCTGGAATGCTCGTTCACCGAACCGAACACAAAGGAACTGCCGCTGACCATCACATAGTAATCCATGTGGCAGATGAAACAGAGGGCATAATCGGACCGGTAGCTGGAACACTGCTGGGTGCGCCCGGCCATCCCCTTGAGAGGCATTTCGTAGCGGGCAATGAGGATATGCTCGAAACGGGAGGCGTGCGGCCCGTTCGGCCCGACTCCGCCGGCCTTTTTACTGTCGTCGTTGTTATGGCAGTCGGAGCAGTCTATTCTGACCATGTTCTGGCGGAACTGGGGGTAAAGGCTGCTGCCTGCCGTCTTGCGATTTGCCGCCACCGGATGGAAAGAGGGGTTCGAAGGGCTGAAGCGTTTCATTTCGTCCAGTTCGGCAATAACCCTGTTGGGCTTGTCGAGCCCGACAAAGTAGGATGCGCGGGAACCGGAATGGCATTTGTAGCAGATCTCATATTCAGCGGTGGCGATAACGGTCCCCATGGAGTCCTGGCTCACCCCTTTCACGTTCCTGAGAGATTTCTTCAGCCCGGCGACCGTCGGGGCATGACCGCCGGTGTCATGGGGATTGTGGCAATCCACGCATTCCACGTGGGCCTGTTTGGCGGGATATGTTTCATTGGCCAGGTGCGACCCCGAGGATCTTCCAATGGGATGGCGATATATCTTGCTCCGGAAGAGCGATTTCAGGTTCGTGCCGGGCCCTCCCCCCGTCAACGGCTGGTAGGCCAGCACCGTTTGCCGGTTGATCATGGCCAGCAGCCGGCCGACCAGCGAGGCGATGCGGAACGGCGGCTCCGCGCTTGCGTGGGATGCCGGGGAGGAGCCGTCGTGGCAGCCGGTCGTGTTGTAGCAGGAATCGCTGACAGCGGCGACGAGAAGGTCCTCCTTCACGGAAGCATTATGGACCATGTGGCAATTCAGGCAGCCATTGCCCGCATAATGGGGCGATGTGCTGTTCCAGTCCGTGTAGACATGGCAACTGGTACACAGGGGGGAACCGGCCGGCGAATTGTCCACGACGAGAAAGTTGCCGTAGACATCATTGTGCGGGTCATGGCAGGAGGTGCATTGAAGATAGCCGGCGCTGTCGAGCTTGACCGCCGCGGGAAGCGCCGTCGGCGCAACAAGTTGGTCCTGGGCCGCCAGGGTCGCGGTATACTGGAAGGAAATGGGGTGGTCATAGCGCAGGTCAGTTCCCAGATCCGAATTGTTGGCCGGATTGGCGTCCGACGGCATGAGCGTTGCCGCCGCTATGCCTCCGCTGCCGGATATGACCTTTCCTCCATAGCTGTTGAGGGCGATGGAACCGTCATGGCATCCCAGGCAGACCCGCGAGGTACCCGTGGGTTTCGTCGGCAGCGGGGTGACTGTCTGGCTGAACGTGGTCGCCACATCCGAATCATACATGGAGTATTGCCCGGCATTCGCGGGCAGGTTGCGGTTCCAGAGCGGAGCAATGGAACTCCCTTCGGGCAAGGCGTTATGGGGCGTATGACAAAAAACGCATACCCGCACCTCGTCGAAGGCAAGGCCGTGCTTGCCGGAGCCTCCCCCGACGGACAGATTGTGGGGCGACGCCAGGACCCCGCTGTTGACGGCAAAAGCCGCCCCTTGAAGCGCAAAAACGGCGAACAGCAAAAGTGCCGGAATGGCAATGGGTAATCTACCCCGGTTCATGATCTGCTCCTGATGCAAAGTAACATCTGAATCCGACCACCCCCTGACCCCCTCCTGAACCAGGAGGGGCCGGGGGTGGTAGCCTGTAACTCCTCCAAAATTCTCCAGCACACCGCAACGAGATTTTCATACACATCCGTATTAAGAAACCTGAGCACTCGAATATTGAGGCTATTCAAAAATTCAGTCCGTTCAAGATCATATTCGATAGCCTCATCAGTAAAATGCGAATCACCATCCAATTCAATGACAAGCTTTTCCGATGGACAGTAGAAATCTACAATGTAACGTCCAACACTTTGTTGACGGCGGAATTTGTAGCCACCGAGATTGTTATGCCGCAGAACACTCCATAATTCCCTCTCGGCAGGTGTTGCCTCATTGCGCAGGGTTTTACGTAAAAGCTTCATATCCGGACTGTTGTGGATCGGAGCGTCTCTCATGCAACCCTCGACCACCCCCTGACCCCCTCCTGATTCAGGCTTGCGCGCCGAAGGGCGCTTTAGCCCGCAGGCAGGAGGGGCCGGGGGTGGTAGCCATCAGTCGACAAAGCCTACTGCGTCTTTTCAAAGTCCGGTTCGCCCTGGGTTTCGTTTTCAAAGTCCGTCCGGTGCCTGAAGACCTGGACCCGCTTATTGAACGTATCGGCGACAAAAATATAATCCCGCCCATCGATGAAGATGCCGGACGGCATCCAGAAACGCCCCCTGCCGATGCCGTTTTTACCCAGGACCGATATCAGCGAACCGCTTTCGTCGAACACCTGGATCATATCCCGCTGCGAATCGCCGACGTAGATATTGCCGGAGCCGTCCACCGCTATCCCTTTCGGCCTGCTGAAATACCCCACCGCGTCTCCCGGCTCGCCGAACTGGCGCACGAGCTGCCCTTCGGGCGTCAGCACGGAGATGCGGAAATTGAGGGCGTCGAGGACTAAAATCTCGCCGCGGGCGTTGATGGTGATGTCGGTGGGGCGGTTGAATTGCATGGCCCCCTCGCCCCGGCTCCCGAGACGCTTGCGCTCCACCCCGTCCTGATCCACGGCCACGACCTGGCCCGCAAGGGTATCGACGACGTACAGCAGATGGTTCTGCGGATGAAAGGCTATCCCCGTGGGACGGCCGAGCCGCGCGGAGAGCAGCGGCTTAAGCACGTTGCCTTCGGGATCGTAACGGAACACCATGCCCTGGCTGGAGTCGGTGATATACACGCGGCCGCGATCATCCAGGGCCAGCCCCATGGGTGTGCGCAAAATCGAAGCACCTTCGCGGCCAATGGCGGAATATCTCCCCCTGGCCATGTCCGTGCAATGCACCACCCGCGCGCCCGGATCGGCCACGTACAGCCGCCTGGCCTTATCCACAAGCACTCCGCAGGGGGTTGCCAGACTGTGCTTGTCCGCGCCGAACACCAGTTCCCCTATCCGGTGCCAGAATCCCCCGGCGCTGCCCAGATCGCGGGTAGTGGCGATGTTCCTGATCCACTCGATCCTCTCTCCCGTGTTGCCAAGGGGCCACTCAGGATTATTGGCGGGAGACGGGTCCTGAACAGCGGCCTTTCCCATGGAGCACGCCGCCAGAAGGGCAACCGCCGCAATCAGCAGCGCCGTCCACGCGGCAACCCTCCCAATGGGGGTGCGGCCTGATGGCACATATGCAGGAGTATGATTCTGCAAGCTAAAACATCCTCGTGACGATGGCGGTGAAGGAATCGTCCCTCATGGTGTTGCCGCCGGTAAAGGTCCATCCCGTTTGCCCCATGAGATTGATCGTGAGCTTGTTCAGCAATATTTTCACTGACGATCGCAATGAAGCATAGTTGGAGGTTTTCGCCCTGGTGCTCATGATGTCCAGCAGGCTGGCTAAGGAAGAGAAGCTGACATTCCAGAAAAGCGGCGTGGTGTATGCCAGGGAGCATTGCGACGTGTTCTCCCGGTAGCCGTAGCTGCTCTCGGAGGCGCCATACATGGCGTATCGCTCAACCAGGGCCAGCGTCAAGTTTCCATAATGGTACGACCCATCCCCCTCCGCGGTATTGGAATGCAGATCGCCGATAACATTGTTCGTAAACAGGAGATGGTAGTTGAAATTGTCCAGGGTGCTGGTGAAATTCAGTTGAATCGTTCGCTGATTGCGCATGGCGTTGGCAGATGACCCCACAACATTGCCGTAGTTCAACTGGGTGTACTGCGCTCCCAGGGAATAGAGGCCGTTATTGAGCGTGACGATCGTGCCGCCGGAGAATTGGTTGCTGTCGTATTTCAGGCTCGGGTCCAGGATATAGGTGTAGGAAATGCTGATATCCGTGCCGTTTGCGGTTGCCGGGCTGTCGATTCTGCCGGCCGGCAGTATGTAGATGATGCCCATGGCAAGGTTGACCGTGTAATCCGTGCCTTCCGTGTAGAGAAAGGTATGCGCACCGTTCGTAATGGAGATGATGGACCTCAGCATGCCGCCGGCAAGGGGCAGGGTGATGGAATCCCCCTGGTGCACCGTGTATTTCACATTTGGCATCGTCGTCACCGAGGAGGTGACGGCGCGGTTGTCCACATCATATTCATCGCTCAGTGTGGCTATCAAGCGGTCCTGGTCGGACAGCCGTTTCCGGTAGCTCATACTGGCTGCTCCCGAATACTTCGTTTCCGTGCCGCCGAGAAGATCGCCCGACGACACCTTGCCGGTCAGGGTGGACTCAAGGCTTTCGAAGAGACGGTGTTTGAGAACGACATCCCCTGTTTGCTCGTTGTCTCCGGTGCTGTTGCCAAGAAAATCGTTGGTGCGTGTTCTCGTGAGGGTGTAATCCGTTTGAAGGGTAAGGGCCCTGCCCAACTGCACCCTGAAGTTTTCCGCAAGCGTCAGGTTGTTCTCGGGCACGCCGGTATAGACGGCGTCCAGGAATTGGACGGACGTCAGCAGGGTATACTTCAGCCCTTCACCCCAGGCGAGTCTGTTGGTGAGCGAGAACATATTGATGTGGGAGTTTCCGATTGAACTTTCCTGGTCGGACAGGGTGCCGGTCAGCACGGTACTGCTAAACGAGCCGTCGTGATGTTCGCCCAGGTAGCTGAACGAGTTGCTGGACGCGGAGTTGCTGTACCCGCCGCCGCTGTTATCCAGCGTGGTACGGGATATATCGAACTTGGATGTCAGCATGTCGTTCAGGATCAGCGCCGTAATCTCGTTGGTGGTGGTATCGCTGGTATAGGACGGTGTGTATTGCGTGGCAACAGTGGTGATTTCCCGGGTGCTTCGTATGGTAATCGGCGTAATGCTCTTTTTAAGGGCAGTGCCGGTAAAGATGTACTGGTACTGGGCCTGGTCCGTCGAGTTAGAGCCGTTGCTGCTGTTGAACCTGCTCTGGTTGAAACCGACGGTCCCACTCAGGCTGTCCTCAAAAACATTGGGGTCAAGGATCGACGTATCAAGCGTAAGGTTATACGTTTCCGTCATCATGTTGGACGTGCTGCTGCCGCCTGCATTGCTATTATGATCCTGGAACTGGTAACGCAGCTCGATCGCTTGCTGATAATCCTCCAGCAGGATCAGCCCTTTCTGTTCGCGGTACTCGAAACCGGGCGCCTCAGCATGAACTTCACTCACAATGCCGATGATGAACAGTACAATTATAAGGACAGCGCGCAACGGCATCAGGAACCCTATCTGAGGAAATATCGATCGTTACCGGCGTGGGGATTGTGGCAATCCGCACAAGCTATCTCCTTGGACATCGCAGTTTTGTGAAGCCCCGCAGCCGCCCGCCGCTCGGTATGGCAGACGTTGCAGACCTCGTTTCTCGGCTTGACCAGCAGACTCGGAAATTTTGACGAGTGGGGAACATGGCATTTAAGGCAGGCGCCGACCGCCACCGGGCCATGCACGAATTCGCCCTTGGGGAACCCGGTATGACAGTGGACGCACAGTTTGTCAGCTTCCACCACGAAACCCGATTCCGTGTTCTTGTCGTGACAGTTGCTGCAGCGCTTCTGGGCATACGGGGGGTGGGACGATTCCTTCTTGGACATTTTCTTGGCCTCGGACAGATTGCTTTCCTCCGCCAGTTCGTCCAGCATGGCCTGGTCGTGATAATCCTTGCAATACTTGTCAGCAGGCGGCATGCGCGGCACGCCGTCGAAAATGGTGCTGGTGATCTGGTACATCGTCAGCGAGCTGCATCCGCCAAGAGATGCAACGAGAACCAGGGCTGCAAATGTGCTGAGAATTTTTTTCAAATGCTCCGCCTTTTGGACCATTTATCCTAAAACCGGCTGTTAATAACCGCAAAGACGCAAAGGGCACAAAGAAATTCAAATGCTCCTGACGATTCGCGTAAGCGAATTGGACCGCGCAGGCGCCCCGCAGGGGACGATTTTTTAACAATGAAAATCGGGTCAAAATATCGTCGGACCAAACAGGTGAAATACTTGGATCAAGACAACTTAATGATTTTTCATCGCGCTCTTTGCGTCTCTGCGGTTCAAATGTTTTTTTTATTCCAGTTATTCTTTATGCATCTTCCCCATGCCATAGACGGAAATTCTCGGGATGCAGAACTCCTGGCCGAACTGGCTGACCACATAGATCAAGCGCTCAATCTGGAAGCCTGGGGCGGCATATTTCTGGAAATATTCCAGATTGTCCTTGGAAGTCGCAATCCCGGCAGGCCCGTTGAGCGAACCGTTGGGAAGCCCCGGCCAGCCGAAATAGGTGAGCAGGCGGAACTGGTCGTCGAACAACTGAACCACGTTGGTGCCGCCATCCACCACGTAGATAAACCCGGCATCGTCCACCGTAATGCCCTTGGGCTTGGCGAACGTGCCCAATTGATCGCCCAGGCCGCCGAAGGATCCGATAAAATTGCCGTCCTGGTCGTATTTGATGACCTTGTTGTTGCCGACGTTCGTGACAAAGATATTCCCGGCGCGATCAAGGAAAAAGTCCGTGGGGGCGCGCACGCTCTGGTCGGGTTTTTCAATATAGCCCATTTCGTCCAATTGCTCGCCCGTCTTGCGATTGAGAATCCGTATCCTGCTCAAGCCCAGGTCAAGGGCGAAGAGTTTCCCCTTGTAGATCTTTACGTCCACGTACTTGGTCTTCGGGTCCGTGCCGTGGAACGAAGCGAAGTAGTTTCCGTCCGCGTCGTAGACAACGATCTCCCGCCGGCCCGTATCAGCGACATACAGGAAGCCGTCATCGTCGAGCGTAGTGTTCACCGGGTATTTCAGCGCTCCCTTCGGCGAGGCAAGACCGGGGGGAAAGTCTATGGTGCCCGCCACCAGGTCGATAATCGAGATCCTGGCGTTCATCCCTTCGGCAAGATAGAGTTTCCCCTTGTGCGCCGTAATACCGTACGCCTTGCCCAGCTTCTTGATGACATCCGGCCTCTCCTGTCCGGTTACCACCAGGGAAAAACTGCTTTGCTTCTTTTGGGTGCCGATATCGTCGCTGGAGTTTATGCCCGTGAGGTACTGGATATGGGGTTCATCGGGGGCCGGGGGGAAAAAGATCGGCTTGGAGGATACATAGCTGCACACATGCTCGCCGGCGCAGCCCGTCATGAGGAGGGCTGACAGCGTCGCAAGAAGCAGGCCGGCAAGTATGGTCCTTCCAGTGGATTTAACACATGATTTCAAGTACATATAAATTCCTTTCCGCGTGTGTGCGTTGAGAGAATCAGTGTTGTTTGTTCGTCGAATAGCCGCCGTAAACCACGGGCTTGTCGCGATCGTATTTAAAAGCCTGGTGACAGCCGGGGGCGCAACTTCCCCCGGTAGGAGTTATTTTGAAGTTGACAGGGATCTGCCACTCTCCGAATTTCAGATTTTCCTTGTCGATCAGTTTCTCGCCGTTGCTGGCATGGGGCTGATGGCAGATGCGGCACGTTCGCCCTTTGCGGTTGTTGACCACATGCACGTAATGCAGATTCCGCTTCCCGTTGCGGAAGTTGGTGTAGATCGAGGTTTCCTGGAAGCGGAGCAGATTCTTGTCATGGCACGAAAGACAGAGGCCATACAACCCGTCCTTGTAGGGAGCGTAGATATCGGCCGGATAATTGCCCTTGAGCAGACGGAACCGGTCATTGCCGTGGGGATCGTGGCAATCCTTGCATCCGCCGCTCCGTAGCGGCCCGTGCAGGAACTTTTTGCCTTCGATATCCCGCTTGATGTTCCGCAACGGCGGCGTGCCCAGTTTGTCCGTGTTATGACAGGAAAGGCAGATGGTCTTGTCATCGCTGGCCAACAGCTTGCTTGCCTTGGCAAAGTGCGTCGAGTGGCAGGTGGTGCACCCCCCTTCCTGCAAAAGCGGTTTGTGGACGGTCTTTGACTTGAATACTTTGTCCATCTTCTTATGGCAGCCCAGACAGAGCCCCGGCACGCTGTTCTTCAGCAAGGAAGGGTAATCGCCGCTGTGGGGGACATGACATGCCGTACAAGGGCCGTTCTTGACCGGAGCATGAATAAAGACCGACTCCGACAGGGTCTTTATGACATCCACATGGCACTTGAAGCACGTTTCCCAGACAGCGCCGCCAAGGAGCGCTTTGGCGCTCGATTCGTGGGGATTGTGGCAGGTGGTGCAGGCGCCGAACGCAACCGGCCCATGCCGATATTTCCGCTTGAACGGATCGGGGTTGTGGCAACCGAAACAGAGATCGCTCTGATCGCTGCCAACCCCCAGAAGGTACCGCTCGGCGCCGCCGTGCGGTTTGTGGCAATAGGCGCACTCGCCCTCTTTCACCGGCGGATGGACGACCTTCTTGGTGCCGAATCGGTCGTGGCACTGGTAGCAGAGCGCCGATCCTTCCGAGGTCAGGACAAAGCTCTTGCCCTCTTTCAGGGGATGGGCGGGATTGGTCTGCTTGTGACAGGCCACGCAGTCTTCATCCTTGACCGGTGCATGGAAGTTCTGGGTTCCACCAACCCCTGAATGGCATTCCGCCGTTTTGCAGGACACCTCGGCAGCATACGCGCCGCCGCCGGAGACCGCCATCGTCAGGAGAAGAAATAGAAACCGCATTACATTCATGAATACCATCACCGTCGGCAGGATTTATCAGGATTCCCCTTCAAATCTTATTTATTACTACATTGCCGGAATTTTGAACAGCAGAATATTCGGCGCACCCCCACAAGATTCTTGCCGCGCGTTCCGGCGCAAGACCTCCATCGCACCGCTGATCCGGTTGGACAAAAGGGCAACCTTCACGGGTTGCCCTTTTATCCGCCGGCCGGGCTTGTTTTTTCTGCTCCAGCTCAGTTCACGGTCACACTCTGAATAGCAACCGAGATGCCGGAAAGCGTATTATTACTTGGATCCGTGACCACGGCGCCGGAAGCGATCCCAAAATCGCCCGTCACAGGCTTGTTGGCAGACGTATAGTTGAAGACGATAGTCGCAAACTGGCCTGTGGAAAAGCCGCTGGTACTAATCACGCCCATGATTACTTGACCGGAAGTACCAGTATTAAATTCCGGAAGAGCACTGGAGGCGACTCCGGAAACTGTGGGGTTTGCGGTAGTTCCAACCGTAGTCGGTATAGTCAGCCCCTTGGTCGTCGGATAGGTCAGGGTAGCCGAAATGGAACCTATCAATGTGCTCGTAGGAAGCGTCCCGGTGGTTTTCACGAGGACGGTTACGGTCCCGCTTGCCACAGCGGTGAAAGTGACCGTCGTCGAGCCGGTCTTGGTGACGCCGTCGGCGGTGGCGGATGCCGTGACGGTCCCCGAACCGGCCGAGGAACTGGTCAGGGTCATCTGCGCAACCCCGCTGGAGTTTGTAGTAACCGGAGAAGAGGAACCGAGTGTCCCGCCGGTTGTTGTGAACGTAACCGGCACGCCTGACAGCGGTGTGCCGACATAGTTTGTGACGGTGGCGGTAATGGTGGACGCAGTGGAACCGTCGTCCGCAATGCTGGACGGGGAAGCGCTGACCGCAACCGTTGCCGGGATAAGCGGGTCCGGCGTGAAAGCGACCTGCAACGGGCTGCTCGTGACCGGCGTGCTCGTTCCGGAAGCGGAAACTGCGGTCGCAGTGACGGTTACATTGTTGGTGGCAATGGTTGTCAGAGGGGCGGTGCTCGACAAGGTGACCGAGGCAATGCCGGTGCTGGTATCGGTGGTGGCAGTCGCAGAACTCAGAGATCCCGAACCGCTGGTGATCGCAAAGGTCACGGTCGCAGCGGGATTCGGCGCAGAGCCGGGAGTCACGTGGTTCGGGCCGCCGCCCACAACGCCCACCGTGGCGTACAGGGTGACCGTTTGATTGTTCTGAACCGAAGTATTTGAGGAAGTAAGCGCGACCGTACCGGGATCGTTGGGATCGTGGACAACCGCGACCGTCGCTGCCGTCGCAGTGGACACGGTGACGCCGGAAATGGTGGCGGAAGCATTGACGGTTGTCGTGCCGACCGCGGACGGCGTCAGGACAACAGTGGCTTTGCCGTTGGCGTCCGTTGTGGTGGCCGAGCTGAGGGCGCCCGAGCTGGCGGTGAAGGTCACCGTGCTGCCGGCGGCAACGGCCGCCCCGTTGTAATTGGTGACCTTGGCGGTAATGGTGACCGGCTGGCTGATGATGGCCGAATAGGCGGCCGGGGAAAAGGCGATTAAAACCGGGGCCGACAGCAGGCCCGACTGGAAATTATTCGTAAAGGTGGTGTTGGCGGCAAGGGCTCCGGCAGCGGCAGTCCATTCAGGAGACGTGAGCGTCGTACCGCTGATTTCGGATTTTAAACGGCTTATCCCCTGTTGGACGGTATACGATCCGGTGGAAAGAACCTGGGAAAACCTGGCCAGGGCGAGGCTGTAATTGATCCTGTCGGGATTGGTCACCGCCTGGGCCGTGCCCGCGATATTTGCCGGCAGGGTGGAGATGATGCTGGTCCCCTGGAGGAACAGGTTGCTGATGTTCGTGTTGGCACTGGTAATATCCGTCGGCGCCAGGGATGCGGCCTGTTCATAGGCAAGCTCCGTAAAAGGCGTGATGGCCAGGTTGAACGGCCCGGGCGCGGTAATGACCGCCACGGCATGCAGCTTCGTCGCACCCAGCGTCGCTGCCGGATTGTTCGTCGCCTCATCGGTGTAGGAAGCGCTGGAACCGGACATGGTCGCGAATATGGCGCCCGTATAGGAGCCGAGGTTGGCGGAGAAGCTGCCGCTGCCGTCAGTCGCGGTCGTTGTGGTGGCAAGCGGTGTGCTGCCGATCTGGCCGGCAGCCGTCACTCCATATATGGCGATGCTTGCACCCTTGACCGGCCCTTTGGATCCCACGCCGCTGATGGTCGTTCCTGACGTGAAATCGCCGCTTCCGCAACCGGACAGGACCAGCGGGATCATGGCAAGTATAAGCCCTGACAATAACTTCTTCATCTCTACCCCCATCGTTTATTATGAGTGTTTTTAAACGGTAAAATTTCTTCCGAATCAAGGCACGTCAACCGCTCCGCGCCATGAAACCGGCTACAGGCCGACCGCCTTGCGCAGTATCAGCAGAGCATTGCCAACAGATAAATCACTACTATTAAGCGCGCTTGTATCACCGTCGCCGGTCATATCACCAACGAGCAGTTCGAAAGCGCTCGGCGAGTCAAGCTTCACTGCGATGCGCAGCGCCAGGAGCGCATCGCCAACGGATACCGTCCCCTTGCCGCTCATATCGCCCAGGGGGATGACCACTGAAGGCGTTGAATTAGTGGTGCCGAAGGTTTGAAGCGTATAGCTATAGTTGGTGTTGTCCAGGAACGCATCGCCCAACTGGCCGCTGTCGTCGTTGCCCCATGCCCAGGCCATGTCGGTGGTGGCCATTCCGGTACTTTTGAGCGCCAGGGAGAAGAAGTAACCGGCCGAGCAACCGGTCATGCCGGTCTGGCCATTCGCCTGGGGCGTGGATGAACCGGTCGTCGTGCCGTTGCCCATCTCGCCCACGGAATCGGACCCCCACGCCCAGATAGCGCCGCTGGTATCCAGGGCAAGGGCATGGGAATAGCCGGCTGAAATCGCCTTTACGTTGGTGAGGCCGCTTACCGCTACCGGGACTGGGGAGTCCGTGCTGCCGCCATTCCCCAGTTGTCCGGCGCCATTCAGGCCCCAGGCCACAACCGTGCCGCTGGTCGTGATGGCGAATGAGTTCAAATCTCCCGCGGCAACGCTGGCAATGCCGGCAAGGTTTCCGGAGTTGGCAAGGCCAACCACCTCGACCGGGGACGGGCTGTCAACTGTCGAGTTGTTCCCCAACTGGCCGTTGCTGTTGGACCCCCAGGACCACACATTGCCGTTTTTATCGACGACGAGCGCATGACCCTGCCCGGCGGCTATGGCGGTAATCACCGGCAGCGATGCAGCCGTGGAAATATTGTACGCCGTGGTCTGTTTAGATGTAGTAATGCTGGTCGCCCCCAACTGGCCGTTGTCGTTGCGCCCCCATGCCCAGACCACGCCACTGCTGTCGAGGGCCAGGCTGAACTCCGTGCCGGCGGCTATGGCTACTATGCCCGTAAGGTTCACGGATGTTTGCGAGGTGCCCGACAAATAGACTACTTGAACCGGCGAAGTCGAATCGGCGGCCGAGTTGTTTCCCAACTGGCCGTAGTCGTTCGTCCCCCAGGACCATACCGTGCCGTCGCTTTTCAGGGCAAGGGTATGGTCCTCGCCGGCCGCAACCGCGGTAATTCCCGACAGGCCTGACACTTCGCGCGCAACCGAGCTGAAGGTAGCGGTAAAAGAACTGCCCAGCCCCAACTGGGAAAAGGAATTATCGCCCCATGTCCACACGGTGCCGTCGCTTCTCAGTTCGACGGAATGACCATAACCGGCGCTGACTTGCGCGGTTGCCGCCCGGGAGATGGCGGGTGCGGCGGCCATGAGCATGATATTCACTATGATGACGCCAAATAGCGAGCAGCGCTTTTTTATCCGCACACGACTTTCGTTTCCTTCGTATAACACCATGCAAAGCCTCCCCGTCTGAAACTTTCCGTTAGATTGGTTTTCATCCGGAATACCGGAGGAAACCCAATCTAACCTCTCTAAAAACTTGTATATTTTATCGCATTATTCTTTTTTCAAGCCGATCCTGTCAAGACAATTTCTTCCTCCCGATCAAAGCCGTTGAAGGCGGCAAACCGGCTTGTTGCTTAAAGAAGACCTAAAAAAACCATTTGAACCGCAAAGACGCAAAGAACGCAATGGAAAACCATTCCGTTGTCTTGATCACAGTCTTTCACCTGTTTAGTTCGAATCGATATTTTCATAACCATTTGAATTTCTTCGTTCTCTTTGCGTCTTTGCGGTTATTGACTGCCGATTTTAGGCAAGAATTCGAGAAATTGCACGTGAGAGGAGATGTTGAAGCGCGCAATGCCAAACCCGGCGATTGACGCCGCCATTGCGGACGGAAACTATTTAAGGTGGCATGACAGACAGATCAACGACTGTTCTTCCTTTGCCCAGAGCAGGTAGTTATAGTTGTCGCCGGGGTCGGGCGTGACGTTGCCGCAGTTG
>Ga0187771_10002070_pt1 | contig 13779 bp, 11 predicted proteins | sample 0116_SJ02_MP15_1_FD_133139 | JGI IMG/M metagenome (GOLD analysis project Ga0187771, IMG submission 133139) | Tropical peat soil microbial communities from peatlands in Department of Meta, Colombia - 0116_SJ02_MP15_10_MG | ecosystem: Environmental > Terrestrial > Soil > Wetlands > Peat | place... | reverse complement strand
GGCAACGACATTCAGAGCAGCGGGGCTTTCGGCCCCCAGTGGGGCGTCTCGGCTGTTGCGACCATTACTCTAAAGTCACTTCTCGTATCCTTGAATACCATCTCAGGTGGAGGGAACCCTGGGATCTACATCCTCGGCGGTCCGGGGACGGTGGTTGGCAACACCATCACAGGAGCTTACACGGGAGTATGGGTAGACGACGCCAGTGGCATCCACGTGGTAGGCAACGTGATCAAAAACAGCGTGGAATACGGCATAGCCGTAACGAGTGTGAACAACGCAGGTGCATTTTGGACGGTAACGCCATCCAGCAACAATCACATCATAGGGAACATCGTGCATGGGACCGCCTCCACTGGCTACGACCTCTACTGGGACCAAGCCACTGCTTCTACCAACAACCATTGGTGTCTGAACGTCTATCACATCTCCAGTCCGTCAGTCCTGCCTGGGTGCTAGGAGTCCAGAATTGGTGAGAACCTTCGGTCGAAAGGAGTAGGGTCGGACGAACCCTACTCTCCTCCCTTTGTCGTTTGAGTACCGGTCGGGCGCTAATAATGCGTGGATTAAGCTCGGCAAGTAACATTCGAAAATCAAGCGTGGGGCTGTTAGGGTGTCACGGAATAGATAGGGCGCCACGAGTGTCCCAGACACGCGGGAAACACCAGGCAACCCGTATATCATAAAGGCCAGTCTGCCGCCGTGCCATGGCGAAGATTGAAGCGAGCGTATTGGTTGACCGACCCGTTGAGGATGTCTGGAGGTTCATTATGGACTGGAACAACGCCCCAAAGTGGAACACGTGGCGTGAAACACGTGGCCTCCTCGAAGCGAAAATGACTTCCGAAGGTCCACCAGGCGTGGGCACGACAATTCAGACGAGATGGTCAACGCGACCGCATCTGGCTACGTCTCGTATCATAGAATATGAGCCTGGTCGAAAGTTTGCTGGCGAAGTCACGTCGCCTCAGATGATAAAAGGCACAATAGAGAGCCTCACCTTGGAGACTATCGAGGCGAAGACGAAGTTCAGCTCAGTGTGGGAACTGAGGTTCAACAGCTTCGCTAGACTACTCGGGACGTTTCAAGTTGGCAGGTTCAGAGAATTCAATGAGGCCAGAGTTGGTAACGTAAAGCGCATACTGGAATCTGAAGCGAGAGCATAGGCTCGGGCGCTAACAACGCATCGATTAATCCCGGCCAGGGCGCCATCCGATGATAAGGGGCGCCCTTTCATCCTGAACGGTGTCCGTTTCGCTCATGACTGGGCTCCCTCCTCTCGTTAATCATAAGCAAAATCTGGGATTGCAGTGAGGGTTTGAGCGTTCAGTTCCACAGCGGAATCGAACGGAAAGACGTAGTAGATACCCGTCCAAGTGTCGTGAGGGTGAGAAAGGCATGACGAAATGGAGTTCGACCGTCACGATTGATCGCCCTGTTGAGGAGGTTTGGAAGTTCGTCAACGACCTATCAAGGGCCCCAGAACAGGACCCAGGCGTCATCGAAGCGAAGCAGACTTCCACAGGGCCACCTGGGGTGGGTGCGACATTTCAGTCGAAGCGCAGAAAGGAAGGCCTCATTACTTTTCTCTGCACTGAATACGAGCCTAACAGGAAGCTCACTCTTGAATTCACAAACACTCCTCTACATGGGTCGACAGAGAGTCTGAGCCTTGAGAACCAAGATGGGAAGGCAAGACTGACACTATCCGTTGAGGCGAAGTTCAACGGCTTCTATAGGTTGGTCGGACCATTGCTATTCCGCGGTGGCAGGAAACTGAGCGAAAGCCAAGTCAGCAACATCAAACGCGTAATGGAATCTGAAGCGAAGACATAGGCTCCAACCCCCGAATCACCCGCTGATCACCGGCGGAGTGTATCGTCCATCACGACGTTGACGACAATGTTCACCAGGGGTAGCACCCTAGACGCATACTGGATTGGAGTGGCCTACTTCTTCCTCGGGAAGGTAAACGAAGGATTCGAATGGCTCGAGCGATCGTATCCCACGAGGGAGCCGACTCTTTAGAACATCGCGTACAACAGAGATATTGACGAGGTTCTCGGCGATCCGAGATACCTCGACCTTCTCCAGAGATTGGGATTGGACCAGGCCGGCGGAAAAAGTCAGAATATCTGATTTAAGACGGGCTCGCTGACCTTCCTCCCCCGGCAGACCATCCCCTCCATGGCGACCCTGAACGCCTTTACCTTCTACCCGAGTCACAACGCTTCGAGCTTGGTAGCGGGGTCGGCCAGAAGTTCCGCGTCAGCGGCAGCCAGGGCTCCCCACCTCGACTGACCAAGCTCGCCCAGCGCACCACCCGGGCATTGACAGCCCCCGATATCCGTATCCACGTGTATGAAGACAAGGAGTGACCGAGTGCCTTCGCCAGTGTCCTTCGGTGTTCTCTCTACAACCCGTAAATAACACAACGAGTTCCATAACGAGTGAAATGGTCGTCAAAAAAATAATCGAATTGGTAGGAAGTTCGCCCAAGGGTTGGGAAGAAGCGGTTGGAAGCGCAGTGAAGGAAGCATCCAAAACGATCAGAAACATTACGAGTGTCCATGTGGTAGCCTACACAGGCAAAGTGCAAAGAAATAGGATTGTTGAATACCGGGCCCTCGTAAGGATCGCTTTCACCGTAGAAAGAGGCTCCGCCTCAGACTGATGCACTGTCAGACAATGCGAGTCTGGCTTAGGAGGGTCGACGGCAAGCTCCTCCAACTGAGGCGCTTACAATACACAAATCAAGATTCACCAAGGCTTCTCTAGCCGTCCTTCCGTCTGCCCACCCGGGTGGGTGTCCGCGAACTCTGATCCCTCAAGGCCGCAACTCTGCTTTGTATTTATGTGGACCCGGCGGGCGCGCTATCCGGGCGGGACCTGGAATGGTAGACCGAGTTTACAAGGAGGATTTGCCTAAATCAAGGAAAAAGCTTCAGGACTTGAAGCAGGAATTCGCCAAACTCGGTCCTTCGGGGACACGCTGGGCTAGACTTCGGATTGACCCACTGCTAGTGCACATAGACACGCTTGAGCACCTGATTCATTCGGATGAATTCGCGGGCGAGTCCTCAATATTACCAAAAGGGGTCGAGCTGTTTCACTCTGATCTGGTCTATCTCAGACAGAACATCAAGGGGCTGCATAACCTTCTCCTATCGGAGAGGAGACGTCTAAAGAAATGAGAGTTCCTGCCTGAGGCTCAGGCCGCCGCACCCTTCCAATCCCTTGCTCGCGTCTTAAATACGCGACAGATGGCGCGCCCCTAGTCTGTTCAATCACATGAACTTCATACCAATACCCATGGTCCGCTGGGAAGCGCGGCATCCTAGGTTCGAGGGGGCTTGACACTGGAGAGCTTCGACGAACTGAGGTTGAAGCCAGTAGTCAGGAAGGGAGTCGACGCAGCAGGGTACAGGAGGCCCTTTCCCATCCAGGCCGAGGCCATAGGCCCCCTGCTGGAGGGGAGGAATCTCATCGGCCAGGCGAAGGCCGGCTCGGGGAAGACTCTCGCTTTCGGCATCCCCCTGGTCCAGGCTATGAACGAGAACCAGCCCTGGGTCCAGGGACTCGTCCTCGCCCCCACGAGGGAACTTGCCGTGCAGATCACCCTCGAACTCCAGAAGATAGCCTCCTACACGGGGGTGAGGATAGTCACGATTTACGGCGGCCAGTCGATGAACCTTCAGCTCGACGCCCTGCGGCGTGGCGCTCACATCGTGGTCGGCACGCCAGGGAGGACGATCGACCACATCAAGCGTGGGACACTGAGGCTCGACGCGGTGCGTTTCGTCGTAATAGACGAAGCCGACGTAATGCTCGACATGGGCTTCATCGATGACGTTGACTACATCCTTGGCAAGACCCCTCCCGGGAGGCAGATGAGCTTGTTCTCAGCGACAATGCCCAGGTCTATCGTGCAGCTCTCCCAGAGGTACATGGCCGACGCGGTGAGGGTCATGGTAGACGTGAACGAGCCGTCTGCAGACACTCTGGAACAGTTCTACGCCCGTGTGGAAAGGGACCAGAAGCTGGAGCTTCTGCTGGACATCCTTCAAAAGGAGAACAGGAAGAGCGCCGTCGTCTTCTGCCGGACGCGGCACGGAACCATCAGACTAGCCAGGGAGCTTGAAAGGAGGTTCATGAGCGTCGTTTCTTTGCATGGGGACCTGAGCCAGAATCAACGCGACCACTCGATGGGGCTCTTCAGGTCTGGTAGGGCAGACGTGCTCGTGGCTACCGACGTCGCCAGCAGGGGGATTGACGTGAGGCAGGTCGACTGCGTCATCAACTACGACGTCCCCGAGGACCCGACCGTCTACTTCCACAGGGTTGGGAGGACCGCCAGGGCGGGGGACATCGGCAGGTCCTACACCTTCGTCAGCGGGGACGAAAGCGCAGACTTCGCCCGCATAGCATCACTCGCCAAGGCCCCCATCAAGCCCCTTCGGGAAGAGGATTCGAGGGCCCCAAGGGCCGCGACGCTTTCATCGCGCGGTCCCAGGCCCTGGCGCCACAGCAGAAGAGAGAGGCGGAGAGGCAACCCCCGCCACTTCCAAAGATACAGATGAATGCGGCCAGCTCTGTATCTCCGAGTCCTTAATATGCACGTTATTCGGGCGAAGGGCGAAACGCGTTGGGAAAGAGAAAGGTCCTGAGCGAGGCCAACCTGAAGGAGCTCGTGATGCCTCAGCAGGGGGAGATCTTGGGCAGGGCCATCAAGATGACTGGAGGGGACCAGGTCATTGTCAAGTGCGCCGACGGGGTCACCCGCCAGTGCAGGATAAGGGGGAAGCTGAAACGTAGAATGTGGATCAGAGAAGGGGACGTCGTTCTCGTCGCCCCCTGGGACTTCGACAACAGCAAAGCGGACATCATCTGGAGATACATCAGGGCACACATGGAGTGGCTCGAAGCCAACGGATACCTGAAGGGCATTTAGGACAAGCGCGTAAAACGCCCCATAGACCTGCCCCCGTCTATGGAGAAGCAGGCTGAATTCGACGTCGCCGTCATCGGGGCCGGAGTTCTCGGCGTCACAATCAGCTACTGGCTTTCATTCCTCTACGAGTGCAGAATAGCACTTCTCGACACCGCTCAGGTGGCGGCTGCGCACACTTCCACCCGCAACACTGGGGTAATCCACAGGCCCTTCTACCTGGACCCCGTGAAGAAGCGGATCTTCGCAAAGACTTCCCTAATCTCCCACCCCTTGTGGGCGAGCTTGGCATTGGGAGAGGGGCTTCCGTGGAGGCCCATCGGACGTTCAATGTGGCAGCAGAGGAGAGAGAAGTCAGGACCCTGGAGAAGTACGAGCGCTGGGGGGTGGAGAACGGGATGGGAGAGAATGAGCTCGACCTCCTCGACGGAAAGGAGGTGCAGGACCTCGAACCTGAGGTGAACTGCAAAGCGGCCCTCATCTCAAAGACCGACGTCTCGGTCGATTTCGGGATCTTCACCCGCCATCTGTGGAAGCGTCTCGCTTCGCAGGGGGTGCATTTCTTCGGGGGTCACAGAGTTGTTAGGATTGAAGAGAGGAACGGTGCAGCGAAGATAGAAACCAGTTCTGGTTCAGGACCTGCCACAATCCGTTCCCGTTTCCTGATTAACGCCGCAGGCGGTGGGTCGCTTGAAATCGCGCACTACTGCGGGGTCGCGATGCAGTACGCATCCCTGAACTTCAGGGGAGAATACTGGGTTGTGGACGAGCCCTTCGCCTTGAGAGTCGCTTCGAACATCTACCGTCCGCCCAAGTTCCCCCAGTACCCGTTCCTCGATCCTCATTTCGTCGTTCGTGCCGACGGCACCCGGCAGATAGGCCCGAATGCTGTTCTGGTTCCGGGGCCATACGTCTATTCGGGAATAGGGCTCTCGAACCTCGTTGCCTTTCTCGACAGACCTGTTCTGCCCAAGGCTAGGCTCCTGACGAACCGAGACTTCGTGGCCCTTGTTGCAGGGGAGTGGAGGAGCTCCCTGTCGAAGAAGGCGATGTGCGACCGCGTTCGGAGGTTCGTCCCTGCGCTGAACGCAGGTATGCTCAACAGGAGAGCGGTATTCGGGGTGAGGAGCTCCGTCATCGACTCCTCGGGGTTCGTCCCCGAAGCCGTTCTACTGAAGGGTGACGCTTCGGCCCATATTATCAACTTCAACTCTCCCGGAGCCACAGGGGCGCCCGCCTACTCGGCCATGGTGGTGAGCCAGCTTCGCCAGGAAGGACGGCTGGCTCAGCTTCCAACCAAAGAAGCAGGGCCGCTCATCCCCGGGTGGGACTTCGAAAAGATCCTGGATCAGTTCTAGGGCTTCACTCGAGTACGTTTATGTTCCGTTTCGCGCACATGTCCTTCAGAACCTTGGGCCACACGGCGACGCTCACCTCCCCCAGATGTGCCTTCTTGAGGAGGAGCATCAGGGTCCGCGACTGTCCAATCCCGCCTCCGATTGAAAGCGGGAGCTCGCCGCTAATGATGCCCTTGTGGTAGTCGAACTTCAGCGAGTCGAGCTGACCGCTCATCTCCAGCTGCTTGCGCAGGGTCGCCGCGTCAACCCGGATCCCCATGGAGCTCAGCTCGTGCCTTCGCTTGGTTACAGGGTTCCAAACCAAGATGTCACCGTTCAAGCCGTGGAACACCCTCCCGTCCTTCATCCTCGTCTCCGTCACCCAGTCATCGTAGTCGGCGGCCCTCATCTCGTGTGGGAACCCATTCTTCAGCACCCATCCGATTCCGACGATGAAGACCGCGGGGTGCTCCTTGAGCAGGGCTGTCTCCCGCTCCTTCCGTGGGAGTTTGGGGAACATCTCGAGGACTTCTTCGGCGTGAATGAACTCTATTCTGTCAGACATCTCGGGGTACTTCGTTCTCAGCTTCGGGAAGCTTTCGTGGAGTTGCGTCTCTGCGCCCTTCAGGACCTTCCAGATCTTCTTCACCGTCCGCTCCAGATAGGCCAGGTTCCTCTGGTCGGCAGAGATAGCCCTCTCCCAGTCCCACTGGTCAACGTATGCGCTGTGATCGTGGTCCAGGAAGTAGTCCTTTCTCACTGCCCTCATGTCCGTGCATATTCCCTCCCCTACCTCGACTCCAAGCTCTTTGAGCGCGAAGCGCTTCCACTTCGTGGCGGCCTGGACTACCTGGGCATCGATCGGGTGCTTGTTGTAATCATTCGATATGTGGAACTGGACCGGTGTCCGAGAGCCGTCCCTGTCAAGCATGTCGTTGATTCCGCTCTCGGCGTCGACGATGAGCGGGACCGTGGTCATTATCAGGTTCAGCTCCCTGCAAAGGTGCTTCTCGATGTACCCCTTCGCCTCGAAAATCGCCTTCTGGGTCTCCTTCCTGTCTAGGAGCGACCTGTACCCCGTTGGGAGGATCTTCTCCACTTCTTCGTAGCTCCCGATGCCCGGGCCCGCAAGGTCGTCCCTGCCATGGACAGATTGCATGAAGCAGCCCGAGCCTCTTTTCGGGATTTAAGCCTCGCCCCGAATCACTCGCGCGGGGCTCCGCACCAGCTTACTTTGAGCGCTTCCGGCCGCAGTAGGCAAAGACGACGCCGGCAGTCAGGGGCATAGCGGCCATCGTCTCGAACCCTCCGTCCTCCATCGCCCCAACGACCTCCTTGTCCCATGACGTACCGTCGACAATTCGGGGGAGTTCTTCGAAGGTGAAGGCGGCTCCGCTCCTGGTCTTCCGCAGCACCAAACCCATGGCACGGAGCCCAACCTGGATGTAGGGCTCAAGCAGGGGCGCGGAGAACCCGCCGGGCTTGGCGAAGTCGTAGAGCACTACCCTGGCGCCTGGCTTGACGACTCTGGCCAGTTCGCCCGCAAGTCTTGGCATGCTCACATATTTGGGAACATAGCAGCTCACAGCCGCGTCGAAGATCTCGTCGTGGAAAGGGAGGGTTTCGGCGTCGCCGTTGACCACCAGAGATACGTTGGCCAATCCCTTTGCCCAGCCTATTCTTGCCATTTCAGGTGTTACGTCGAGGCCCACGAACTTGCAGTTGGAGCGAAGTCTTTCCTCGAAAAGGAGAGTGCCGCACCCGAGATCCAACACGAGAGAGCCGTCCGACAGAGCTGCCCGCTCTGCGGCCCACCTCTTCCAATACCTGTCCTGGTAGAGCGTGGCGTAGTCCACCGTCTTGTCATAGGAGGGCGCGAGCCCGCGGAATAGCTCCTGGGCGATGTCGCGTGCCCCGTCACTACCGGGCATGAACCCGGGGAAGCGTCCTCCCGCCTCTTTATGTCGTTCTCGCCTGTCCGCAGACAGCTCAATAGTGAGCGAGACGGATACGAATCAGTTTGGAAGGGGAAGAAAACCCGCGAAAACGAATAGGAGAAAGGGAGCAGAACTCGTGATTCAACCATGCAGAGCCGCACGGGCAGATTTGTGGAGCCTCTCTCAAGCGAAGAACTTCGAATGATAGTGCTGATAAGGGCACAGAACAGCGGGAAAGGGAGGAGGAAGAGAACACCTGACTGAAACAAGATCTGGCGAATGGTTTCGTTCCTAAAAGGGGTCCCCAGAGGCTCCGCCTGCTGATTGGCCTCTCTTTCTACCCGTACACCCTCATGAACGCGAGTTACGTCCTGATCGGGTCTCTCCTCGCTCCAGCCGTCCACTACGACAGAATGGGCGAGATGGCGTTGGTCTACCTCCTGGCTGTCGGAGTCTCGGCTCACTCCCTCGACGCAATGTCCCCGAACAAGCCATGGGGCGGCTTCCTGTCGCGACGGCAGCTGCTCGCGATGGCGGTGGGGGCGATGGTTCCCGCGCTCGCCCTCGGACTTTACCTCGCCATCTCCTACTCCCTTCTGTTGATTCCCCTCGGACTTGTCGAGCTCTTCTTCCTCCTCGCCTACAACCTAGAGCTCTTTTCTGGGGGGTTCCACACGGACTTCTGGTTCTCTCTGTCATGGGGTTTTCTCCCGGCTCTGGTCGGGTTCATCGTCCAGACCAACACAGTCACTGTAACGGCCTTGGCCGGAGGCCTATTCGGATATTTCACCGCCTTCATCGAGATAAACGCCTCGAGGCCCTACAAGGCCCTGAAGAAGGAGCCAGGAGGCGCCGACTCCCTCATGGCAGCGAAGTTCGAGTCGATTCTCAAGGGTGTTGTTGCGAGCGTTCTGGCGGCGGCCCTGTTCCTTCTCTCCCTTTCTCTTCTCGGATGAATGGAGCGGGGGGGCACTTAGCCGACTTTGATGAAGAAGTAAGCTGTCTGCTGCGTCACGCCACTCGTCAGGGTCACGGCAAGGGTGTACTCTCCGGGTCGGACCGACTGCGCCACCGAGACCCTCACGCCCAACTGGTGTGTTGTCGTGCTCATTGCCGGCACTGACGACGAGCCCGGAACGATCTGAATGAGCTTCGGCGTCGAGGTCATGTTCTCGGAGTCAGACACGGCGACTCCAAGAGGTGAACCCCAGCTACCATTGATGCTCATCGCGAATGAAGCGTTGCCTCCCGGCGATACAGACGCCGAGTCCGCACCGTCGATGGCGATTCTCCAGCCAGGATTGTATGTGTCGTTCACGAACCCGACGTAGTTTCCCGTCAAAGACGAAAACCACAACCCCCCGTCCCCGGCCGCTATGGAAAGATCGTTCTGGACTTCACTGCCGTTGGTTATAGGCGGGTTGGACTCGCTGTATTCTATCAACGTGTTGGCTGCCGGATCTATTTCCCCAATCTTGTTGGCGTAGTGCTCATTGAACCAGACCTCCCCGTTCTCTGCAGCCGTCTCGAGAGAGAGTGTAATCGGTACGAAGGGTACGGTCGAAGTCGGATACGTCGTCCACGTTCCGTTATCGATGTCGTATCTCACCACGTTCGACGCGTCATGCTGGGCGACCCAAAGGCTCCCGCCAGAATATGCCACTGCGGTCGGCAGGATGAGGTTGAACCCCGGGCCGACGACTCTTGGGGTTATCGTGAAGGAAGCGTTGGATGGGTCGAAGGAGTAGATGTGGCCGTTGCACACGCAGGTGGAATTCGACGGGTAAGGGGATATGTTCACGGAAGAAATGTAAGCCAGTGTGGGGTTGACGAAGTCGAGAGTGAGGGGCTCATCGTTTCCCATCCCGGAGAGGTCGATGACCGACATTGACATGTCGGGCGCTATCCTCCCCAGTTTTGCAGGCGTGTTGTCCGACGTGAACCAGAGATCGCCGTCCGGCCCCGCGGCGAGCCAGTACGGGTAGTCTGCTTTCCCCGTGGTGTTGAGCGTAACAGACTTCCCGTCGGAGGGGTTCACTCCTATTATGACGTTCCCATACTCGTCCGCCCCCCACACCCGCCCGTTCCAGAGCGCTATTCCTGACACTGACGCAGAATTGATACAATCGGGCGGCTGGGGAGTGGGGTAGTTCGGCCAGGCGTACTGAACGACTGTACCGTTGTTCGGAAACAGGTGCGCCACCCCCGGAGCCTCGTCTTCGGCGAACCAGACCGAACCGTCTGCGGCGGCGACAACGGCGTTCGGATACCTGTCCACCCCCGGAAGCTGGTACTCGGTCACGGCTCCGAATTGAGATTCCGAAGCCCTGTATCTCGCCTCGCTCCCTGCCGGAATCGCGCCGCAGGGCAAGCCACCGGTGTCGAAGAGCTCGTAGATCGCAAGCGAGGCTATGGCGACGATTGCCACCACTACAATGGCTGCAATCGCCCTCTTTCTGATCATCTCAACCTCGGTGCTGCGGCTCAGGAGTATGCTTCGAAGCCCTTCCCAAGTGACCCTAGAGCCATCTTCTGCTCAAGGATCTCGTTCGCGCCTTCGTATATCATCGTGACCCGGCTGTCAGCCAGGTGCCTTGCGGGTCTGTTCTCGAGAGAGTAGCCGTTCGCGCCGAATATCTGCACGGCCCTGTTGGCCGAGTCGAAGGACTTGTTGGCTGCGAAGTATTTCGCCTTTGTCACTGCGAGGTCGGTCGCGTCGCGGAGTTCGGAGCTCTTAGGGTTCTCCTCATACTTCTGTTTGATGAACGCCGCCTTCAGCAGGAGTAGCTTCGCCGCATCCAGATTCATCGACATGATCGCTATGTGCCGTTGAATGAGCTGGTGCTTGCCGATGAGCTTGCCGTGCTGGAAGCGCACGCTGGCGTACCTCACTGACTCGTCGAGGCAGTCCTGCATCACCCCGACGCACCCCGCGGCCACGCTCAGCCTCCCGTTCATGAGCCCCGAGAGTGCAACCGACATCCCCTTCCCCGGGGAGCCCAGCATGTCCTCCTTTGCGACCTCAGCCCTGTCGAGGTAGACGGTCGACGTGTCGGCCGTGGGGAGACCGAGCTTGTGAGGGATTATCTCCGCCTTGTACCCGGGGGTCGACGTGTCCATTACGAAGGCGCACATTCCCTCCCTCTTCCCCTTCGGGTATGCGAAGACGAGGATCTTGTTGGCAGTGGATCCGAGGGAGATCCACATCTTCTGCCCAGTAAGCATGTACCTCCCTTCCTTCTCCTCGAAATAGGTGGTCAGGGCGGCAGGATCGCTCCCTGCGCCCGGCTCTGTCAACCCAAAGGCGAGTATGTTCTCCCCTCTGGTTGCGGCGGGGAGTAGCCTCTCCTTCTGCTCCTCGGTCCCCCAGTGCTGTATCGTCATCTGCCCCAGCGCCATGTGAACTGAAAAGAAGGTCCTAAGGCCTGTGCCCTCTCTGCCGATCCTCTCGACGGCGAGAGCATAGGTCACCATGTCTGCACCCTGGCCGTCACCGTACTTTCTTGAGACGGGGAGGCCCAGTAGGTGAGCCTTTGCGAAGAAGGGCTTCACCTGGTCGTTAATCCTGTGCTCGAGGTAACACTTGTCCTCTATCGGCCGGAATTCCTTGCATGCCCTGTCGACCTGCTCGAGGATCATGGTCTGCTCCTCGGACGTGTCGAAGTTCATCTTTGACAGGTTCATGAACTCGTCTTGTTCTAGCGTGACAGATCTACTCCTTCCACCTTTCTTTTGCGACCCTGCCCCTCACGTGTTCGACGATTTCCTCGAAAGAACTCCCCGGTCCGTAGAGCCCAGTGATGCCTAGCCTGAGGAGCTTCGGCTTGTCCTCCTCTGGGATTATGCCACCCCCCACCACGACAATGTCTTTCCCCCCCATCCTGTCGAGCAGCCTCTTGACCTTCGGGAATGCGGTCATGTGCGCTCCGTTGAGCAGGGACAGGGCCACTACATCCACGTCTTCGTCTATGGCCATCTGGGCCACCTGCTCCGGCGAGGGGAGTAGGCCGCTGTAAATCACCTCCATGCCCGCGTCCCTAAAGGCACGCGCAAGCACCAACACTCCTCTGTCGTGGCCATCGAGTCCTGGTTTGGCCACTAGGATTCGGATTTTCCTCTGGACGACGGCTGTCTTCTTTGCCATGTCCGTCACCGGCGCGACTCGGAGGCCTTCAAAACCTTTGCTGGTTAGCATGGCGAGGGGCAACTCATGGCATCAGAGCAGCATGGGCTCTTTGAAGCCCCCGAACACCTTCCTCCCCTCGTCTACAATCTCGCCGAGTGTCGCATACCGCGTCACAGCTTCGAGCATGGGATAGATCGAGTTTGCATCTTCGTTTTCAAACGCCTTCCCCATTTTCGTGAGCGCCTCCCTGACCTTGGTCTCGTTCCTGGCTCGTTTCACTGCCGCCAGTCGCTGAACCTGCCTACGCTGTGCTTTGAAGTCGATTTTCAGGAACTCTATTGGTTCCTTCTCGGGCTTGGCGTACTTGTTGACCCCCACCACAGAATCCTTGCCTTCCTCCACGCGCTTCGACAGTCTGTACGAGTTCTCTGCTATTTCCCTCTGCAGGTAACCTGTCTTGATTGACTTCAGAAGCCCCCCGGCCGCCTCAATCCTGTCGAAATACTTGTAGGCCTCCTCCTCCATCTGATCGGTGAGCCATTCGACGTAATAAGAGCCCCCGAGTGGGTCGATGACGTTCGGCACCCCTGTCTCCTCCGCGATGATCTGCTGCGTCCGAAGGGCCACCTCCACAGCCTGCTCCGTCGGGAGCGCCCAGGCTTCGTCGTAGGAATTGGTGTGGAGGGACTGGGTCCCTCCCAGCACGCCGGCCAGCGCCTCTATGGCCGTCCTGACAATGTTGTTGAGCGGCTGCTGCCAAGTGAGGGACGCCCCGGATGTCTGCGTGTGGAACCTCATCAAGAGACTCCGCTTGTCCTTCACACCGTACTTCTCACCGAGGACCTTCGCCCATATCCTTCTGGCGGCCCTGAACTTCGCAATCTCCTCAAAGAAGTCCATTGTCGAGTTGAAGAAGAAGCTCAGCCGGGGGGCGAACTGCTCCACTTTCAGCCCTGCCTCGAGGCCCAGCTCCACGTAACCGAATCCGTCGGCGAGCGTGAAGGCGAGTTCCTGGACGGCGCTCGACCCTGCCTCCCTTATGTGATACCCGCTTATGCTGATGTAGTTCCAGAGCGGCATCTCCTTGGTGCAGAAGACCATCAGGTCCCTGACCAGCCTGAGGTGCGCCTCCGGCGGATAGACCCACTCCTTCTGGGCGATGTACTCCTTGAGCATGTCCGCCTGGACTGTCCCTCTCAGTTTCGCCATCGGTACCCCCTGCTTCTTGGCCACTCCCGCGTACATGCAGGTCAGGACGGTCGCCGGTGCGTTGATTGTCATCGACGTGCTGACTTTGTCCAGCGGGATCCCGTCGAAGATCACCTCCATGTCCCTCAGTGAGGACACGTTGACCCCGCACCTTCCTACTTCTCCCTGAGCCTTCTCGTGGTCGGAGTCGTAGCCGTACAGGGTTGGCATGTCGAAGGCGAT
>Ga0187771_10002069_pt1 | contig 13780 bp, 16 predicted proteins | sample 0116_SJ02_MP15_1_FD_133139 | JGI IMG/M metagenome (GOLD analysis project Ga0187771, IMG submission 133139) | Tropical peat soil microbial communities from peatlands in Department of Meta, Colombia - 0116_SJ02_MP15_10_MG | ecosystem: Environmental > Terrestrial > Soil > Wetlands > Peat | place... | reverse complement strand
TTGTCCCCCGCCTCCGGGCCTGAGATGTCTAGGCCGAGCCTGACCGCCAAGCTGAGCGCCCTGTTGAAGAGATACGACTGGTATGCTTGCGTGAACAGCCTCCTCAGGCCTATGTGGACGGCCCTCAGTCCCCGCAGCGGGTCGTCGGGACTGTCGGCCAGTCGCCTGGCAACCGTCCTTTCCACGTCCTGCCCTCGGGGCAGGTGCCTCCACCCTTCAAGGTATCTTCCTTGAGAGAACGCTTCCCTCGCCTCACTGGTCTCTTCGTCGTCCGTCTCGCGAGGCTCGCAGAGGAGGATTCGCGACGCCTCTTCGAACCTGCCCTTGATCATCTCCTTTCCAACCCTGTGAGTTAGGGCCCCCTTACCTCCGAACCTCTGAAGGCCGTAGAAGTTTGGGAGCTTCCGCGATGCTGCCAGGTCGTAGGCCTCGGCGATTCGCGCCCCGATTTCCTCACAGCAGCCCCTGAGGACGACTTCGAATCGGTTCGCCGATATCGCCCCCTTCCCGATCGGTCTCTCCACGTACCCTACGAGCTCGGCGCGGAATCTCTCTCGCTCGACGAGACGTGGCCGTTCGGCTCGCGTGCTCACCGGGGTTGCGAACTGGACCGATACAGCCCTCTTGTCCTTCAGCCCCGCGAAACTGACTCTGCTCTTCAGGGCGTCAGCAAGCTCCGCTTGTATGTGGAAGGTGTCGGTCCCCCTCTTCACTACCTTGTAGAGCGGCAGCAGGGAGCGTCCGCCCTCGTCGAGGACTTTGAATCCCGCTAGGCTCTCTTCGACCTTGAAGTCTTCCGGGACGGTCTTCAACGTCGCTGGGCAGGGGGGAGTCTGGCTGACATACAACTCTACGCCCGCTCTCATTTCGGCTTCTGGGGGGATGATCATAGCAGCTTGAGCTTGCCGGTGATCGCGTCTATGTCAGGATCCGGTCCTGGGCCGATTCCGAGGCAGGTCACCGTCCCAGGTTCCAGCTGAGTGAGCCCCCGGTCTTCTATGAGTGCAGCAGGGAGCTTCGCAATCCTGGCGGCCTTGAGAAGTTCCCGAAGTTCCTCCTCGGATTGGACCTTCAGGACGACCTTCTTCTGGCCCTCATCTTTCCACTCTTGGTACCAGTCTTCATGCCTCTTGGTCGCTTCCTCAGCAGCGGACAGCGAAGCGTGGGCCACCTGGGCCGCCAACTTGCCCTTTCCCATCCTGATGTCCTGCCTGGCCACAATCGCCTGTTTCATTCGCTCCTTCCTGCCCAACGGTTTATACCAGCGGGTTAAAGGCTTGCACAGAAGGTCAGCGTCCTCATGGCCAAGAAGTACGACGCCGTGGTTGGTGGGGGAAGCGTCGCGGGCCTGGCCTTTGCCGCGGAGGCAGCGAAGAGGGGGATCTCCGTGCTCGTCGCGGAAGAGCACGACGAGATCGGAGAGCCGGAAAAGTGCGACGGCCTTGTCAGCCTTAGGGGCCTCAGACGCTACGGCTTCGCACCCAAGAGGGAGGTGATTCAGAACGAGATCGCCTCGGCGGTGGTTCATTCGCCTGGCGGCAGGGACCTCGCCGTCAACGCCACCGGGCTCGATGTGGTGGTTCTCGACAGAAGCGCCTATGACAAGCAGCTCGCCGAAAGGGCGGAGTCCTGGGGAGCAAGACTGCAGACCAGGGCGAGGGCTGCCGTGGCTACGGAGTCGCACCAAGGAGTGAGTGTCAATGTAGGAGGCGAATTGGTGGAGGCGAAATACTACGTTGACGCTACCGGCCCTTCTTCGAGCCACCGCTCCGGCATACTGTCGGCGGCCAAGTACGAAATCGAAGCGGACTGGATCAACGAGAGAGTCGTCGAAATCTTCGCGGACGCAGAAAAATATCCTGGCTTCTTCGCCTGGGTCATTCCCTACGGCCCAAGGTTGGCGAAGGTGGGCGCAGCCGGCCGCGGCATCGACGCCTTCGAGGCGCTGGACTCCTTCCTCTCGACGAGGCCGCACAAGAGGCTTCGGAGGGTTGCTGCGCCCATTTATGTCGGCGGGCCGGTAGAAGAGTTCGCAGTCGGCAGGAGAGTCAAGGTCGGCGAGTCGGCGGGCCAGGTCAAACCGACCACGGCTGGCGGGATATCGACCTCGGTGGCAGGGGCGGTCATAGCCGCCCGTTGGCTCAGCGACTCGATTCAACTCGGAGAACCTGCAATGCTAGCCCGCTACCAGCCTGACTGGGAGTCGCGTTACCTCAAGGAGATGAGGAGCATGCTGAGGCTCAGGCGAGTCTTCAGCAAGCTTTCGAACCCCGACATGGACTCGGTAGTCTCACTGCTTTCGTCTCCCAAGTTGCTTACGAAACTGTCCAGATCGGACTTCGACTTTCATGCGTCGGCGTTATTGGGGGCCCTGGGGGTCACCGGCATCCTGAGGCTCGCCAAAGTTGTCGCCTCGGTAGAGGCGAAGTCCCTCCTTACTGGACCCTGACAACTTCGCACTCAGCAACCTATATGTGCTGGTTCCCGAGGGGGTTCTTGAGAAATGTCGCAGTCGACAATATCACTCCCGTTATGCTCGTCCTGCAACAGGCCGGTCAAGCCAGCTGAGAGGGCCACCAAGTTCTACTGCCCCAATTGCCATGAGACGTTGATTTGGAGATGCGAGAAGTGCAGGAAGTTCTCCAGACGCTACAGATGCGTGAACTGCGGCTTCGAGGGGCCATAGGCGGCAACACTTGGGCTCCTACGTAATCAGACTGAAGGTGCTTCCCCAGGACACAACGACAGAGCATCAAAAGATTGTAGACTCTGTGGCGAGGGCGCTTCCAGCAGGCGCCGCCGTCAAAGGCCAGAGAATCGAACCGATCGCCTTCGGGCTTTCGGCCATTATTGTGGATGTCGTGGCGCCAGAGGAGGAAGGGATGATCGACAAGGTGGAGCATGCTGCCTCAACAGCACCACTAGTCGGTCAGTGCGATTTTATGGGCGTCAGCAGGATGTCGAGCAAGCTACATACTTCCTAGGCAACCACGCTGGGGTCTACTGAGGACAAGGGCACAATCACTCGGGAAGAATGGGAACGGAGAATAAAGAAGAGGTTGAAGACTTAGCACATGTGCAAGAAATGCTTCCATCTTGAGCCGAGGTTTGCGTTGCAGTCGTATTACGTCACAGAGTGGGAGAAATGCGATTGCCCATGCCCCGATGCAACCGATTCGGGGTTCTGCGCATTCGGCAAGCATAGGGTTCTGACGGAGACCGAGAGTGAGATGCTCCAATGAGAGCCTTGCCGTGCAACGAAGGCGACAGAATCCTGGTTGGGCAGAGCTTTTATACCAGCAACCGAATATGCCTCTTGCCGTTTCTAGCCTGAAGTGAAGCTGATGCGTTATCCACTGAGATTCGCCGCCTTCGAATGGATAAAGGAGAAGAAGAGGGCCACAGACGACGACCTACTGGAAGCTCTGAACAAGAACGGCGGCAAGTGCTCCCCCGACGAGATGGACAAACTTCTCATGCAGCTCGAAATCCTGGGCCTCGTGACCGTGCGATGGGTCGGCAAGGACAAGCGTCAGATAGAGTTCGTCGAAAAACCTACTGAGGAAATGCGCATCCCCAGAGCCAACGAATAAATCCGACCGGGCGCAGCGGCTGGCCCGAGATGGGCGTAGACTTCGGCGATGCCATTCCCCGCGAAAAGATCGAGCTCGCCGACATCTCTGGTTGGAGGCTGGCCGTGGACGGATACAACGCTCTTTACCAGTTCCTCGCAATCATCCGCGGTCCGAGCGGCGAACACCTGAAGGATTCTAGGGGAAGGGTCACCTCTCACATTTCCGGGCTCTTCTATCGCAACATCAACCTCTTGGAGCTCGGCATCAAGCTCGTCTACGTCTTCGACGGGAAGCCTCCTGACCTCAAGAAGGAGGAGATAGAGAGGCGCTCCGCCCAAAGGAGAGAAGCGAAGGACCAGTACCTCAGGGCTCTCCAAGCCGGCGACACCGTCCAGGCGAGGAAGTTTGCCGAGGCTTCGACGGTCCTCAGGAGAGACATGGTCGCGGACGCGAAGGAACTGCTCGAGGCGATGGGGATTCCCTGGGTGGACGCTCCTTCAGAAGGCGAGGCCCAGGCCTCCGTGATGGCCTCGGAGGGGACCGTGAACGCGGTCGCGTCGCAAGACCACGACTCGCTCGTCTTCGGGGCTCCCATCCTCGTGAGGAACGTCACAATCTCGGGGAAGAGGAGGCTCCCGGCCAAGGGTATCATGATCAACGTCGTCCCCGAGAGGATCACGCTCTCCTCGGTCCTGTCGGCGACCGGGCTAACCCGGGAGCAGCTCGTCGACTTCGCAATCCTGCTTGGGACCGACTTCAACCCCGACGGGTTCGAGGGGGTCGGACCCGTAAGGGCGATGAGCTACCTGAAGAAGTATGGGCGACTGGAAGAGATCAAGGAGCTAAGGGACAAGCTTTCGGACTTGAATTATCAAGGCATCCGGGACCTGTACCTCAACGCCCCGGCTGCGAAGGGGATTTCGCCCGTCTGGGGGACTCCAGACAGGGAACGCCTGTTCTCATACCTGGTGGGAGAGCACTCGTTCTCAAGGGACAGGGTCGAGGCGGGGCTCGCCAGACTGCAAGTCAAGAAGGAGGCGCCCTCCGAGACACTGGAGAAGTGGTTCGGCTGACCGAGTCCTCGCTCCCGACGATAAGCGAGATCGAGCAGGCGGAAGGGAGGATCAGAAAGTACATCCCGCCCACTCCTCTCGAGTACTCCCCCAGGATCTCGCAGCTTGTGGGACGCGAAATCTTCCTCAAGCTGGAGTGTTTCCAGCCCATACGCGTGTTCAAGATACGCGGGGCGCTGAACAAGCTACTATCCCTCGGAGACAGTGCCCTCAACAGGGGGGTCATAACGGCGTCGTCGGGCAATCACGGTTTTGCCATCGCCTACGCAAGCAGGCTCTTCAACGTGAAGGCTGTCGTCTGCGTCCCTGACAGCGTCAATCCCCAGAAGCTTAAGGCGATTCAGGAGCAGGGGGCGGAGGTAGTGAAGTCGGGCGCTGGCTATGACGAGACCTACGAGAACGCCCTGAAAGAGGCCCGAAGAAGGGGGCTCATCTTCGTCCACGCGTTCAACGACAGAGATGTAATCGCCGGGCAGGGTACGTGTGGTCTCGAGATCGCACGGCAGGGGCGGGACATAGACTCCGCAGTCGTCGCCATAGGCGGGGGCGGGCTCATATCTGGAATCGCAATCGCGCTGAAGTCTTTAACCAAGGCCGCGGTCTACGGGGCTGAGACGACGGCAATCCCTTCGATGTACGAGTCCGTGAAGGAGGGAAGCAGAGTCCATGTCGACCCCAAGCGAACGATAGCGGACGGAATGCAAGCCTCGATTCCCGGCGAGCTTACCTTCGAGGCCGTCTCCAAGCACGTAGACAAGATCGGCTTGGTCTCCGACGATCAGATAAAGGACGCCATCTATGAGCTCCTGGTGGACGGCAGGGTCCTCGCCGAGCCCGCGGGTGCCTCCCCATTGGCCGCAGTCAATGGCCCTCTGAAGAGCGAGAAGGGAGACAGGATGGTTCTCGTCGTGAGCGGGGGGAACATTTCGGTCGACCTCCTGGAGGAAGTCCTTAGGCGAAAAACGACAGGAAACTCCTGAGGTCCCGGGTTAGAAGGAACGGGTTGGCCGCCCTCTCCTCGCCAAGGGTCCTGGACGGCACTTCGCCGTAATCGTGCCCTGGATAAATCATCGTCGAGTCGGGGAGTTTCATGATGACCCCGTGGAGGCTGTCATACATCGTCTGTGCCGCCTCCCTCTCGAACTTGCCTATGGTCCCGATGAAGAGCGTGTCCCCTGTGAAGAGGTTCCTCCCGTCGTAGAGGCAAATGCTGTCCTCCGTGTGGCCCGGGGTGTGCAATACCTTCACCGCTCTCCTTCCAAGTCTCAGCTCCTGTCCGTCGACCACCGTCACATCATGTTCAACGGGGGAGTTCTCGTGGGCGGCGACTTTGGCCCCGAGTTGCCCCGCGAGCTCTGCCAGCGTGGAGGTATGGTCGAAGTGCTCGTGGGTGGCGACGGCGAACTTCACCTTGGCCGAGGCCTCCTCGGCAGCCCTCACTATGGCCGCGGTTTCCCACCCTGAGTCAACCACCATGGCCTCCTTGCTCCCGGGGTCCATCAGCAAGTAGACGAAGTTGGCCATCGTTCCTACGGGAAACCGTTTCACGTCCACTCCTCGCTCGCCTCTGACGAGGGCCTTGGCTCTCTGGTATCAACCTTATGAACCTCGGCGCAGCCAGCGGGGCCAGCTTGCCGTCGATGCGAGCCAAGAAGCCTTCCGAGTCGTCGCTCACCACTGCCCGCCTGATGATGCCCATGGATGCCAACATCCTCGGGAACGTTTTCGGCGGGGCGATAATGAGGTACATGGACGAGGTCGCCGCGATAGTGGCTTGGAGGCACGCGGGCAAGAACTGCGTCACGGCGTCAATCGACCGGATGAACTTCTGGAAGCCTGTGTTCGTTGGCAACGTGCTCATACTTCGGGCCTCTGTGAACTACGTCGGGGAGACTTCGATGGAGATTGGGGTCAGAATCGAGGCGCAGGACCCCGCAACGCGGAAGGTGACTCACACAGGGTCGTGCTACCTGACCTACGTCGCCATTGACGCAGACAGAAGCCCAGTGGAGATTCCGAGGCTTCACCCCACGAATGAGGTGGAGAAACGGCGCTTCAGGGAGGCCCTGACCAGGAGAAAGCTCCGGGAAGCCGAGCTCGTGGCCCTCAGGGCGGACGAAGACTAGTCCGAAGGTTCAGTACGGGCTCAACAATTGTAGAGCATCCCCTCTTACTATCCTTCCTGCTGCTCCCAATGCGATGGCAGACTTCTCCGACTCCCTAAGGCTGGAGAAGATGCGTAGCGGGAACGCGGCCGTTTACCAGCTGAGAGAACAATTTGAACGGTTCGCCTCCACTCCTCAGAAGGTTGACCTATGCGAGTCCATCGCAAGTTGCTTCTTCCAGCTGGAACAGTATGGTGAGGCCGGGAACTGGTACGAGGCGACCGGGAAGATAATTCTTTCGCAGCCCACCACCCCTTCCCCCCTTAGGGCCATGGACGCCCTGGACGAATACGAGAAAGCGTTGGACTGCTACAAGAAGAGTGAGGACGAGGAGAAGTTCACGGAGTGCTCCGAAATGATAAGGCAGCTAAAGCGGGCCTGCGCCTCATCCTAGCCCCGCAGAGTTCTTTGCGTTCCTTCGGTTCACCGTCTTGACGTGGCATTCTTCGCATACCGGTTCCTCGCGTGGCCCGACCCTGAACGTGTGGGCCACCACTTCGAGTTCGGTGTCGCAGAAGAAGCACTTGGGCTTCAAGAGGAGCTCCTCTTCGCTGCGAAGACTCTCCTCCGCTCCACCACCCCCCTTCCTTTGAAGTGCCAAACCTCGGCATCTCCGTTCGAGTTCCTCCCCCAGTCTATGAGCTCTTCAAGCTCCTCCTTCTTCACCCTGGCCCTTCCGCTCTTCACTTGAATCAGCAGCATCCTCCCTCCCTTGGCGGCGAACACGTCGACGGCTCCGTGAGAGGCGGCGCTCCGGGAGACCTTGAACCCATCTTTCTTCAGTATAGCCATCGTTCGGTACTCCTTTGCACGCCCTCTTTCATACCTGGTCCCCACCAACTAAAGAGAAACCTGCACTGGGCTGGAGTCGGTTTCGCGGACGATTAAGCTCTTTCCGCCTCCCGCGGCCCAAGTCACGATGAGGCAGCGGGCCCCCCAGCAGCAACCCGCCCCCACTCGGCCGGGAGCGGGGAGAGAGAATCGACGCCAGAACATCTCCAGAACCGATGCCGTCACGCGGCTCGGATATGCTCGTCCGACTGGGGGAGATGGCTCGACTCGAGCGGCTCGCATATTATCAGTAAACGTTGATGGATATGCTGTCGGAGATTCTATAGGCCGAGGAAGGGCTGGTCTTGTCTGAGACGAGCAGCCCATTGAAGTATGCCTTCACTTCCAGGGCCCCCGTGTTTCCTGTCATGTACACATTCCACTCAACCGACCAACTCCCCGATGCAATCTGAGATGGGCTTGCCATGAAGACATAGGTCGAGGTGCCGTCGCCCTGAATTGGCGTGCTTCCCTGGTTGTTCGTAGTCCCATTGGTGGCCGTTCCGCTGTATTCATAGCGGGAAAGGGGCCCGACCTCGCATGTCGTGCAGGTTACGATCAGAGTGACCGACACAGGGGTGCCCTTGGGGACGGAGGTCTCCATGACGGTCGACTCTTCGGTAAGCGCGGTCGTGACAGTGGAGATTCGGTCTTGGGTGTTCGTCTCAGTGATGGTGTCGAGGACTGTGGTCGTCACCCGCGGAAGTCTCGTCGCCGCGGCAGTGGTTGTCTGGGTCTGTGTATCGATTTCGGTGACGGTGGTTCCCTCCATTGACAGACCCGAGGCTATGAATAGAGCCGCGAAGAATATCGCAACGGCAATCGGAAGGGCGACCTTTAGCCCTGTCATGAACGCCGAGTCAAGGATTTCTTATTTACGCGTAAGGAATCAGTAATCCTTCTGCCAGCACGTCGACAGTTGCCCTATCACGCCCCCTGCGGGGCCGTTGGAGAGGTGGTCCGCTGCGTCCTTGATGCGACTAGCCCGCTCGCACGTCTGCAGCGACTGCGCTCCTTCCGCGTACCTCGACCCCCGAAACCAGGAGAATCGAGCCCAACACGCCGACGGCGCCCAGAAGGGAGAACGCAGTAAACGACTCCCCCAGGAAGGCGACGGAGATAATCACAGCCACGACGATTTCCAGCATGAGAACTATGGCCGACGTCGCAGCCGTCAGATGCTTCAGCGCGGCCTGGTACAGCGCGAATGGGATGGCGGTGTTGAACGCCGCTGTGTACGCTATCGCCTCCCACGCCGCGGCTGATACCGGGAAGGGCCGCCCGGATACGAGCGCGGCTGGAAGCACCAGAAGCGCGGTAAGAGTCACGATGCAAGTGGCCGCAGCGTAGGAGTCCCAGCCCGTCTCGTCGGTCTTCTTCTTGGCATAGACGATGTAGCCGGCCCAGGCGACCGCAGCTCCGAGATAGAGGGCGTCCCCGAACAGCTCTCCGCCCCCCACCGACGCGATGTCTCCGTTGGTGGCTATGAGCACCGTCCCCGCGAGAGCGAGGACCACCCCGGCCACCTTGGACGCGCCCAGCCTCTCTTTCAGGAAGACCGCAGCCCCCACCGCGGCCATCACGACCGAGAGGTTGACCAGCAGTGCAGCCACCGACGCGGGGGTGTACTCCTGCCCGACGTACTGGCACAGGAACCCCGCTGCGTCAAGGAGCGCCACGATCCACACCGCCCTCGACCTCATCAGCGCCATGACGTCCCTCTTGGTTGCGAGGGCCGAGGCGAGCATCAGGGGGGCAGCAACTGCGAACCTAAGAAACACGAAGACGCTCGGGTCGAGCCCTTCTTTCAGCGCCACCGAGATGACGGGGAAGGAGGTCCCCCAGAGCACGGCGGTCAGGGATGTCTGCCCGAGGGCAACGACGGCGTCTCTCCTCAAACACTAGCGCAGACCGCTTTTGGCACATAAGGGTTGGCATCGAGAATGCTTATGATGAGGCCATGGGGACTCGCGGGCATTGGCTGCCTACTCGCTGAAGTCCTCGCTCAAGGAGGTCGAGTCCAGTCTCTCCGGCCAGCTGGAGAGGAGGGAGAGACTCCTCAAGGAGAGCAGGGACGTGATTTCTTCCTGTTCGAGGGCCATCATCAGCGTTCACGCAGGGAAGATGGCCGAGGCCCTAAAGGAGCTTCGAGCCGCTAGAACCAAGCTGGAACCTCTGCGGATGTTCGGTGAGGGGCAGCTATCCCGGTACCTGGTGTCTCCGGAGACTGAATTCGTCGAAGCTTCCACCGTGATTGCACTCGCCAAGGGGCGACCGGTCCCGACGCGGAGTTCCCTGGGGGCTTCCCCTGAAGCCTATCTGCTGGGGCTTCTCGATACTGTGGGCGAGCTGAAACGATTGGTGCTGAACTCCATCATGAAGGGGGACGTCTCCGCCGCCAACAGGCATTTTCAATCCATGGAGCTGCTGTACTCGGTTTGCTCTCCTCTTGCTGTATTCGACCACGTCGCCAGCGGCGCGCGCAGGAAGATCGACGTCGCCAGGATGCTCGTGGAAGACACGAGAGGCGTCATGACCGAAGAGCTGCGTCGGGAATCCCTCACGGCCTCCATGCAAGGGCTGGAGAAGCGCCTCGACCGGCGCTCCCGTGACTAGGTTTCCGTCAGAATCCGACTGGTCTTCATGGCCGGGCGGGGGGTGTCCAGCCTGACTACCTCGAGGTTCATGCCGCGCTTCGTTGCCTCCCGTACAATATCCGGCTCGGAGTGGTGCTGGTCGTATCCGAGTGCGACGAGGTCCGGTTTCACCCTCTCAAGCGTCTCATAGATGTCCCCTTCGACTCCTAGGATCGCGGCGTCAACCTGCCTAAGGGACGAGAGAAGCTTTACCCTCTCGCTCTCCCCTGTCACTGGATTCCTTCCCTTCCTCCTTCTGATTGTGCTGTCCCTTGCGACGACGACGACGAGGACGTCCCCCATCGCTTTGGCACTCTCGATGGTGTGAATGTGCCCTGGGTGTATTATCTCGAACCCTCCGCCGATGAAGACGACCTTGATCGCGTCTCTTCCTTTCTTGGTGAGGGAGACCCCTGACCTGGTCCTCTTGACGAGCCCCTGTCGCGATAGCGTGTCTGCTGTGCTCGCTGTGTCACGAGGGTCGCATCCTGCGCTCTCGGCGACCTTCCCGACTGTTGCCTCGCGATCCGTGAGCCCGAGAGCGAAGACTGCTCCGAGGAATCGCCTTTTGTTCAAGGTCTACCAGTCGATCTTTACGACGCCTGCGAAACTTAGGGAGTCTAAAAGTCCTTCCGCGTATCCAACGCTAAGCATCGCCATCTCGTCCTCGTCATTGGCTAGGAAGTTATCGGCGTCCTTGAGATAGAGTTCGACGTTCTCCACGACCGACGCGTACTTGGGACCCAGCTTTTGCCTCACTGATTCCAAAGCACGCCTCGTCTTGGCAACGTACTTCGGCACCAGGGTCTGGGCTGTCCTCTTCACGCCGTCTGAGTTGCCGTGGACGGCGGCCTTTTCGACCCCGAACGCTGCCGCGATGGAATCGACTTCTGTGAAGTGCAGCTTCCCAGGGATGACCACGCAGTGAGGAGGTGCGCCGAGGTCTGCGCCACGAAGTTCGCCCAACTCCGCAGCTCTCAGGGCTTGGTCCCTTCTTCCCACTCGAGACAGCACGAGGGAAAAAGTCTCCTCCCCGACTACTCCCAGTTTGAAGTTCTCTTCCGCGGCGAGGAGCCCAGCCGCCGCATCCGAAGGACCGACCCCCTCTCCTGACTCGACGTCGTGCTCGAGCAGAAGGAGCGTGTGCGCTCCCTGAAGCAGGTTCTCGTGCAGGATCTGGTATACCTGCGATAACTTACCCACGCCCCCCCTTGTGATTGTTACCGTCCTGGAGAACTTGTAGAAGTGGAGTCCGGACGCGCTGGCAGCAGCGGTACCTATTGTCGCCGCGTGCACGACACGAGTCTCCGTCCCCTCCATGGTCGCCCTCGTCCTCAGCTCCGCATGGGTCGTAGCTACCATGGGGTCCCCCGGGACCGCCAGTACCACTCTCTTTTCGCGGGCCTCTTTCAAGATCTCTCTGCCGTTCTCCACGAATCCCCTGTCCACTACAGTTATCCTCCTCCCGGTAAGCTTCTCGAGGTCTGCGGGCAGCGTGGGCTCGTACGGAGTGGTGTAGTACTCGAGGTAGGCAATGTCTGCCGCTTTCAACTCTTCCAGCCCTTCGAGGCTCACTCCTCTTGTGCCCAGGCCCAGTCCGACGAAGGTGAGCTTTCCCACGTTCCGGGGGTCCACGGGCTCGGAGTATTTCAATGCAGGATCTTCCCCTTGGTGATTAGGCGGGCCTGGTGGGATTCGAACCCACGGCATGCTGGTGGCCCCCTAATGAGCTAAGAGCCAGCCGCTCCAGTCGCTTCCGCTCTAACCTGGCTGAGCCACAGGCCCGCTCGCTTTGCGCCATCGATTTCACGATTAAAGCATTGCTGGCGGGGAGTCGTGTTCGAGGCGCAGCTATTCACCCTGAACGAACTCCTCTTGCTTCACTCGGTCAGTCAAGCTGAACGAGAGCACGCCGCCTGGCCGTCACCCTGTGCTTCGCGACTTGGAGAACGGGTTGAGGGAAGCTGGAGCGATGGCAGCGTCTCCCTGCCACATTCGTCTCGCGAGGACGAAACTTAAATCGGATTCCATCTGGCACTCCGTGAATTGTCGCTTCCAACCGTACTCCTGATCATATTCGAATACGGCCACATCCTCTCTGCGATGGGATGGCTGGGCGGGGGGATACTGACGGCCTTCGTCCTCGGCCCCAACGTGGCCAAGCTCCCTCCTCCCGCGTCACTCGCTTTCAACGCTAAGGTGCTGCCCAAGGTCGTCAGGTTCGTCCAGATGATGGCTGGTTCCACCCTCCTCTTCGGGGTCCTCTTGCTCTATGGCCTGACAGGCGGGGACGCGGCCTACTTCGCCACCACCCCAGGGATTACACTGTCGGCCGGGATTAGCCTCGCCCTCGTCGCGGCCGTCATCGCGGTCGGGGTGACAATCCCTGCATTCAACAAGATCAGCGCGATTGCGAACAAGCTGCTTGAGGGGGGCCAGCAGGCACCGCCGCCCGAGCTGAAGAGGTACGCGACAAGAGCCAGACTGGGCTCTCTCGTCGCCCTGGCGCTCCTTCTGATCGTGCTGGTCGCCATGGTCGCCGCAGGGTACTGATGAGCTCTCCCGAAGTCGCCCGACCCTGACCGCCCAGTTTATCATCATGGCCTCCCGGGGACGACTCCAGACTTGTTTCAGCGGGTTGCCGACGACATCCTAGAGCTCATAGGTGGCACGCCTCTTGTCCGACTCCACAGGCTGGCTTCAGGCGTCAAGCCAAAGGTCTTCGCCAAGCTGGAGTTCTTCAACCCTGGAGGCAGCATCAAGGACAGAATCGGGCTGGCGATGATCGTCGACGCGGAACGCAGGGGGGCGATCAAGCCCGGTTACACCATAGTAGAGCCTACCTCTGGGAACACAGGGGCCGGCCTTGCGATGGCCGCAATTCTGAAGGGCTACAAGATAATGTTCACGGTTCCGGACAAGATGAGCAAGGACAAGGTCGACCTCCTCAGGGCCTTCGGGGCCGAAGTCAAAGTCACTCCCTCACGCCTGCCTCCCGACCACCCGGAGAGCTACATCGAGGTCGCGAAGCGTATCGCCAGGGATACTCCCCGCTCCTTTATGCCCAACCAGTACGAGAATCAGGCGAACCCCATGGCGCACTACCTGACGACTGGCCCCGAGATCTGGGACCAGACCGGCGGTGCAGTCACAGCGTTGGTCGCAGGAGTGGGGACGGGAGGAACTATCACAGGAACTGGGAGGTATCTCAAGGAAAGGAACCCTGCGATAAGAGTGGTGGGGGCCGACCCGGAGGGTTCCATTCTTGCTGGCAGGTTCAAGGGGAAGAAGACCATGGCTGCGCCCTACAAAGTCGAGGGGATCGGCGAGGACTTCGTCCCGGGGACCCTCGATTTCGGCGTGGTCGATGAGTTCGTGACTGTCTCGGACAAGGACGCCTTCCTTACGACGAGGCGCCTCGCAAGGGAGGAGGGAATCCTCGCGGGTGGGTCCTCGGGCGAGGCAGTCTGGGCGGCGCTGCAGCTCGCGGAGCGGCTTCG
>Ga0187771_10002068_pt1 | contig 13781 bp, 8 predicted proteins | sample 0116_SJ02_MP15_1_FD_133139 | JGI IMG/M metagenome (GOLD analysis project Ga0187771, IMG submission 133139) | Tropical peat soil microbial communities from peatlands in Department of Meta, Colombia - 0116_SJ02_MP15_10_MG | ecosystem: Environmental > Terrestrial > Soil > Wetlands > Peat | place... | reverse complement strand
TGTGCGCTTGCCGCTGTCAGGGCGATTTATTCCAAACGCAGCCCAGAGAAGATCCGAAAGCACCTGAGGAGACAACTTTTCCGAACTGAAGGAACGGGAAGAGTGTCTATCCTTCAGCACCTGCATAAGAGGCCTGCCGCTATCGACGTGCGGGGCGGGCAGCAGGACGAGCTTAATCTCTTCGGAAAAGATTGTAGCCGCCCAGATTATCGAAACAGCCCAGACAAACGAGATGGTCACGAAGAATTTTCTTTTCATGAGAGCTCCTGATAAAGCAAATCAGTTTATTATGTCATTAAAATCAATTGACTTTTTATATTATAACAGTGCAACGACTTTTTTGTCGGTAAGAGAAGAAGACGGCTGTGGTTACCCGAAGAGATCAAGGCATGGCTTTTGAGTTGAAGTTGTGTGTAGCCATCAGGTAGAATTTTGTATGCGCAAACATTCGGATTACGTCCCTCTCCATCTTCATACGGAATACAGTCTGCTTGATGGCTCTATTAAGACCGATGAGCTTGTGGAACTTGCGTCTCATTATCGGATGCCCGCAGTCGCGATGACTGACCACGGCAATCTCTTCGGAGCTATAGAATTCTACAAGAAGGCAACGAAGGCAGGTATAAAGCCCGTGATAGGATGCGAGGTCTATGTGGCGCCATCAAGCCGCTTCGAAAAAAAGTCCGAAGGCGCCCCCGAAACCTCATTTCATTTAGTCCTTCTCGCAAAAGATAACGCGGGGTACAGGAACCTCGTCACCCTGGTCTCTAGGGCATACACTGAAGGGTTCTACTACAAGCCGAGAATAGACAAAGACCTGCTCTCTCAATATAGCGGAGGGCTCATCGGGCTTTCCGCGTGTCTGAAAGGGGAGGTACCCTACTATGTGAGTAGGGATATGACTGACAAGGCACGGCAGAGTGCGCTCGAGTATAGGAATATACTCGGCCCCGATAATTTTTATCTGGAGATCCAGGACAATGGCCTCAAAGCCCAGGGGCCGGTTAACAGGAAACTTGTGGACTTGGCCCGTGAACTGCATGCCGGCATTGTTGCAACAAATGATTGTCATTACCTGAGGAAGGAGGATGCAAGGGCGCATGATATCCTCCTCTGCATCCAGACTGGCAGGACAGTGAGCGATGCCAGCAGGATGCGGTTCGAGTCCGAGGAGTTTTATATCAAGACCGAGGACGAGATGAAGCGGGCATTCTCAGAGGTTCCTGAAGCAGTGTCTACCACTAGGGAGATCGCAGAGCGGTGCAATGTGGAATTCAGGCTGGGTGCGAGTCTTTTGCCAGCATACAAGGTGGAAGATGGCACGCCCGAGGCGTATCTCAGAAAACTCGCAGTGGAAGGCTTGCAACTGAAGATCGGAGAGAATGCGCCGGAGATGTACCGGAGCAGACTGAAGAGCGAGCTCGAGATCATTAACAGGATGAACTACGCTTCATATTTTCTGATCGTCTGGGATTTTATACGTTATGCAAGGAAGAACGGCATCCCCGTGGGACCGGGCAGGGGGTCAGCAGCTGGGAGTCTCGTGGCCTACTGCCTCGGAATCACTGAAATAGACCCCATACGTTACAATCTTCTTTTTGAGAGGTTCCTGAACCCCGAGAGGATAAGCATGCCGGATATCGACGTTGATTTCTGCAAAGACAGAAGGGGCGAGGTGATCTCCTATGTGGCCGACCGTTATGGACAGGACCACGTGGCGCAGATCATCACCTTCGGTACGATGGCAGCAAAGGCCGCCATCCGGGATGTGGGAAGGTCTCTCGATGTCCCTTATGCTGAAGTAGACAGGATTGCAAAGCTTGTTCCCAATACCTTAAACATTACGATAGACGAGGCATTGAAGGCGGAGCCGCAACTGAAGGAATTATACGAGGGCAACTCGAAGGTGAGGGAGATCCTGGACATTGCAAGAAGGCTCGAGGGTCTTTGCAGGCATGCGTCGACCCACGCAGCGGGAGTAGTGGTGTCACCCGAGCCCCTGACCGAATACGCACCGCTCTATAAAAACCCGACTGACGGTACGATCACGACACAGTTCGACATGGGTTCCGTAGAGGCGATCGGGCTTCTGAAATTCGACTTTCTGGGCCTTAAGACCCTAACCGTTATCGAAAAGACGATTGGGTATATCAGGGCGAACGGGGGAGATTTCCTGATGCAGGACATCCCCTTGGACGACCGCGAAACTTATAGGCTCCTGAGTTCAGGTCATACGACAGGTGTATTTCAGCTTGAGAGCGCTGGAATGAGGGATATCCTCACTAGGATGCAGCCGAACAGGTTCGAAGACCTTATTGCTCTTGTTGCCCTCTATCGTCCTGGTCCGATGGCATGGATCGACGACTTCATTAAGGCGAAGAAGGGGCAGGTTAAGATCACTTATGAATTGCCACAGCTGAAGGACATCCTTGATGAGACTTACGGAATAATCCTCTATCAAGAGCAGGTCATGCTGATTGCCAACACGGTTGCGAACTTCTCGATGGGGCAGGCCGACATCCTGCGACGTGCCATGGGAAAGAAGAAAGCGGAAGAAATGGAGAAGCAGAAAGAGGATTTTGTAATTGGAGCTGTCAAGAATGGGATTCAGGAGAAGAAGGCCAAAAGACTCTTCGAGAAGATGGAGCCCTTTGCGAAATATGGCTTCAACAAATCGCATTCAGCCGCGTATGCGTATATCGCATACCAGACCGCTTATCTTAAGGCGCACTTCCCGGTCGAGTTCATGGCTGCGACGCTCAGCGCTGATACGGACAACACGGACAAGATAGTGAAGTCTATTGCAGAGTGCAGAAAAATGGCGATTGATATTCTGCCGCCTGACATCAACGAGAGCGGACGCGAGTTCAAGGTGACGGGTAAGGCAATACGCTTTGGTCTCGAAGCGGTCAAGGGAGTCGGTTCTGCCGCCATCGAATCTATATTATCCGTTAGAGAGGAGGGCGGACTTTTTAAGTCTGTGGATGATTTCTTGCTGAGGATAGACGGGAAGAAGGTGAACAAAAAGGTCATCGAAAGCTTGATCAAGGCAGGGGCTTTTGATTCCTTCGGGATCAGCAGGGCGAAGGCGTTTGTTGCGCTTAGCTGCGGGGCAAATGGAGACGCTACCGCTAGGAGCCTCTTTTCCCAGCAGGATATATTCGGCGGAGCAGACTGCGACTGTGTTACCGAGGAATGGGATGAGATGACTTTCTTGAGGCATGAGAAGGAGGCACTCGGCTTTTACATCACCGGGCATCCACTGTCGAGATTTCGGGAAGCCCTCATTGCTATGAAGATAAGGGGGATGTCCGAGCTTGATGACAACAACGATAGGGACGAGGTCCAAATCGCGGGGGTAGTGAGCGCAATTAAGAAGATCAAGACGAAAGGCAAGTCCGAAAGTATGGCATACCTTACCCTCGAAGATGAGGAGGGGAGCAGTGAGGCCATCGTGTTCCCCGACCTGTACAGGACTCGGGAGGGCGTGCTCCATAAGGAAAGTCTTATTGTCGTGAAGGGCACCATCGACAGGACTGAGAAAGGGACAAAGATCGTTTCAAGGGAGATCACGACGCTGGAGGACCTGCTCGCTGAGAGCGGACATCAACGTGTCGAGGTCATACTGAGACCAAGCTTTTCGTCCGAAGATCTCAGAAACCTCAAGGACCTTTTGTCCGGACATAACGGGAAGAAGGGCAGCTGTCAAGTGTACCTCAAAATGGAAGCCGGGGGCTCACATGTGGAGATCATGACCTGCCTTTATGTTGAATTTTCGCGGGATCTTGTGGAGCAGGTCGAAAGACTGACGGGGAAAGGAACGGTAAGAATAGGGTGAGATATTACCTCGAATTCGAGAAACCTCTCGAAGAGCTGGAAACGAAGATAGATGAACTCAAGCAGCTGTCGGATGGAAAGGATATCGATATCACTTCCGAGATCAGGAGGCTTGAAAAGAAGGCAAAGGAGCGTCGTTCAGAGATTTTTTCGAATCTTATGCCTTGGCAAAAGACGATGATCGCGCGTCATCCTGATCGGCCCTATACCTTCGATTACATCTCTCTTATTGCAGAGGATTTTGTCGAGCTTCATGGCGATAGGAGATTTGCCGATGATCCTTCAATTGTGGGGGGAGTCGGGAGGATAAGTGGCACGACTTTCATGATTATAGGGCACCAGAAGGGAAGGGGAACGAAAGAGAGGATCTTCAGGAATTTCGGCCAGCCCCATCCGGAAGGTTACAGAAAGACTTTGCGTCTCATGAAGCTGGCGGAACGTTTTAAAAAGCCGGTGCTTACCCTTATAGACACGCCCGGGGCGTATCCGGGGATAGGCGCTGAGGAAAGGGGACAGGCGGAGGCTATTGCATCTAATCTGATGGAGATGTCGAGACTTAAGACGCCAATCATCTCTGTAGTAATAGGGGAAGGGGGCAGCGGAGGCGCATTGGCGCTAGGGATTGCGGATCGTCTCTACATGTTGGAGCACTCTGTATACTCCGTTATTTCTCCAGAAGGTTGTGCCGCTATTTTGTGGAAGAAGAGCGGTGACATCGGGCCGGAAGAGTTCTCCAAGGCGGCAGATGCCCTTAAGCTCACTGCGCAGGACCTCTTGAAGTTCAAGGTCATCGACGACGTCATATCAGAACCTCTGGGTGGTGCCCACAGGGATCCATCCTTCACTGCTGATAAGATTGCAGAGACAGTGGGCAAGGCTTTTGACGAAGTGAAAATAAAGACCCCCTCGAAGCTCATTGAAGACAGATACAGGAGGCTGAGAAGGATTGGAGTGTTTGAGGAGGAAGTCCTGGACGCATAGTACTGCCCGGAACAGAGCCAGGAAAGGAGACGCTTGATGAAGAATACATTAATGTTTCTCGCCTTCGTCCTCATTGTTCTAGGACTGCTTCTTGTAGTTTCGGGAAAGCGAGTGCCTCCTCCTCTCATACCGGCAGACAGTACCCACATCGGTGCGGGCGACAACGTGACCGCCTGTACAGGCGGCCACGGTCCGGGGAAGGAAGCGCAATTAAAGGCTAACATCCTCCCAAATACGATTGCTTCAAGTGTCATAAGACGGTCGGGACGAGCAAGCGGGGCTCATGATCGGAGCCGGAGGAAGCGCGCAAACAGATCCGAAGTTCGCCGTGGTAAAATGCCTTATTTGCGAAAAGTCAATCGAGAGCCAGAATACCTTTACTTGCAAGAGGTGCAGGAAAGCATCGTTGTGTTTTGATCATCTGGACCGTGAATTCAGGTTGTGTTCAGGATGCGCTGCCGAGGAGAGGATCAGAGTATACAACAACCTTATCGGTCAGGAACGGAGCCTGCGTGGCTTTTTGAGGTTCAACCAGTTCGTCTTTGTTTTAGCCTTGCTTCTTTTCGCTCTGGACAGGTTCTTTTATGAATATGCACCAGACTTCCTGAAAACAAATGTTTTTTTCGAGCGGGATCTTTACCTTTACTTCGGGGCTGCCGCTGCTGTCGGGATGGCATTTTGCTACGCGCTTATTATTCCGCAAAAGCAGAAGATGAAGGAAATAAAGGAGAAGATCCAGCGTCACAAGACGGATTCAAGATACATGTTTCGTTAACAATCTGTCGCAAGGCTTAATCCTCACCGTCACATCGGGTTGAGGGTCATCAGTCTTGGTTCTGTCATCTCTTCTATAGCGTATTTCAGACCTTCTCTCCCAAAGCCCGACAGCTTTATCCCGCCGTAGGGCATATGGTCTACCCGGTAGGCAGGAACATCGTTAATTATTACCCCGCCGACCTCTAGGGTCTCAAATGCCGCAAAAGCGTGGTTCAGGTTGCGGGTGAAGACGCCCGCTTGAAGACCGTAGACCGAATCGTTCACCGAATTCAGTCCATCTGTGAACCCATCGATCTTCGTGACGGTAACCACCGGTCCAAAAACTTCCTTGCAGCTAACTTTCATCTGGGGCGTTGAGTCGAGGATAATCGTCGGCTCGTAGAAGCCGTCATTTCTTTTTCCTCCGGTGAGGACTGCAGCACCGGCATCTTTTGCCTCTCTGACCCACGCCTCGACCCTCAAGAGGTTATCCTCGTCTATCATAGGACCCAATTGGTTTGTCTCGTCCAACGGGTCGCCGCTCTTCAGCGTCTTAACCTTTGAGGCGAACAGCGTAAGAAAATTATCATAGACGTCCTTATGGACATAGATTCTCTGCACGGAGATGCAGACCTGGCCGGCGTATGAAAATGCTCCCACAACGCACCGGTCCACTGCAAATTCCAGATCACAGTCGCTGTCGATAATCACTCCTGCGTTACCACCAAGTTCGAGCAAAACCTTCTTTTCACTAGCGAGTTTTTTCAGCTGCCAGCCCACGGTGGCGCTGCCCGTGAAACTCAAGACTTTTATCCTTGGATCAACGAGGATGGACTCAGCCATTCTACCCGAGCTGGGTAGGACACTTACACAGTCCTGAGGAATACCCGCTTCGATGAGTACCTTTCCGAGTATCAGTGCGCTCACAGGCGTCTTTGATGCAGGCTTCAGTATGATAGGGTTTCCAGAAGCCACCGCAGGAGCCAACTTGTGGGCGACAAGGTTCAAAGGAAAATTAAAAGGGGTGATCCCAAGAACTGGCCCGCACGGGAAACGTCTGGTGATGCCCCACCTGCCTTCGGAGGGCTTGTTCCTGTCGAGGGCTATGAATTCACCGCTTATCCTAGACGCCTCTTCCGAAGCGATCCTGAAGGTGAGTGCTGCACGTTCCACCTCAACCCTGGATTCTTTGATGGGCTTCCCGTTCTCGAGGGTGATGGTCTTTGCAAATTCTTCCTTAGCGGCCAGTATCTTTTCGGAAACCTGTAAGAGGATGTCAGCTTTTGTGTAAGAGGGCAATGACGCCATTACGGGTTTTGCCCTCCATGCAGCATCTAATGCTTTCTCCGCCTGCTCGGTGGTCGCCCTGCAGACTCTTGCTATGGGCCTGCTATCGAAGGGATTTATAACGTCCATTACATCGTCGCTCTCTGTCCATTGGCCGCCGACAAGCAAAGGATAGAAAGATTTCATTGCGCACCTCCTCTCATTTCCTTTTAGCAAAAAATGGATGCGAGTTCAAGTGGCCGTACTTGCAGGAATGATGCCAGGAACAAGGAATCACAGGCTTTTGATATAATGAGTTATGATTGGGGAAATGATTTTTGTGTTGAGAGTGTTTAGTTGTGGCGGCAGGATGGGAAGCTATGTTTAAGAGGATCGACTTGCCTGTCACGGGTATGACATGTGCGTCCTGCGCTGCCGCTGTCGAAGACGATCTCAGGAGGGTGGAAGGGGTTGCGGGCGTATCTGTGAACTTCGCTATCGATAAGACAACGGTTGAACTCGATAGACCTGTGGACCTGAACACCTTAGCGGAGGTGGTCAAGTCTCGAGGATACGGCGTGCTTTTCCAGAGGGCGGATTTCGCGGTAAAGGGTATGACCTGTGCAGCGTGCGTTGGGGCAGTTGAAAGAGCGCTGAAGGGACTTTACGGTGTGACGGAGGTGAACGTAAACCTAGCTGCCGAGAGGGCATCGGTCGTATATGTCCCTACGATCGTCGATTTCAATGATTTTAGGAAGGCAGTCGGTGATGCCGGCTATTCGGCAGAGCAAATAGTAGAAGACTACGCAGACCGGGAAAGAGAGCAGAGAGATAAGGAATTCCGCGATATCAAGACGAAGCTTATCGTCAGCTCAGTCCTAGGCTCGCTCATACTTTTGGGAAGCACGATGGACATCCCGTTGCTTTCAAGTTGGACGGTTCTGTTTGTGCTCGCAGCGCCGGTGCAGCTCTGGGCCGGAATGCGGTTTCACAAGGCGGCGTGGGTGGCCATAAAGCACGGTACAACAAACATGAATACGCTTATCACAGTCGGAACCTTTGCAGCATATTTCTATAGTGCGCTTGCAACCTTTACTCCCGGATTTTTTGTCAGAGGTGGTATTGCTCCGGAGGTTTACTACGACACGTCGGCAGTTATCATCTCCCTCATCCTCCTAGGCAGGCTCCTTGAGGCAAGGGCCAAGGGGAGGACTTCTGAGGCGATAAAGAAGCTCATGGGATTCCAGCCCAAAACCGCTAGAGTACTGAGGAACGGCGATGAGAAAGAGATACTCATCTCAGAAGTGATGACCGGCGATGTCGTGACCTTGAGACCTGGGGAGAGGATACCAGTGGACGGAGAGATAATCGAAGGGTATTCCGCAGTGGATGAATCCATGCTCACCGGAGAGAGCCTTCCCATTGAGAAGTCCGTCGGCGACCGGGTATTTGGAGGGACCATCAACAGGGCGGGAAGCCTCAGGTTCAGGGCTACCAGGGTTGGAAAAGAAACCGCACTTGGCCAGATAATAAGGCTTGTCGAAGACGCGCAGGGGAGCAAGGCCCCCATACAGAGGCTTGCCGACAAGGTAGCGTCTATCTTCGTCCCAGTGGTGATACTGCTTGCGTCAGTGACATTCATGATCTGGTTTGTCTGGGGTCCGAAGCCCGCATTTACCCTAAGCCTAATGAACTTCATTGCGGTGCTGATCATCGCCTGCCCTTGTTCTCTAGGACTGGCGACCCCGACTGCTATCATGGTCGGGACTGGCAAGGGAGCGGAAAAAGGAATATTGATACGTGATGCCGAGGCATTAGAACTCGCCCATAAGATACAGACAGTCGTCCTCGACAAGACCGGCACTATCACCAGTGGAGAGCCTGAGGTTGTGGATATCATACCGAGTGACGACCTCGATGCGGACGAAGCGCTTAAATATGCGGCCTCAGCCGAGAAGAAATCCGAACATCCTCTGGGGCAGGCGATCGTGAGAAAAGCGATCGAAAGAGGAATAGCGTTGGACGAGGCAAGAGAGTTCATGGCTATCCCCGGAGGGGGGGTCATAGCTGCGCTTGATGTAAACAGTGTGATCATCGGGAATTTCGGTCTTATGGAAAGGGAGGGGGTGGACATTTCCGCCCTCAAGGCATTGGAAGAAAAACTGTCAGCCGAGACGAAGACTCCTGTAGTTATGGCCATCAACAGAAAGGCGGTAGCTGTAATCGCTATAGCCGATACCATAAAAGAAGGATCTTTGGAAGCGGTGAGGGATCTCAAAGGCATGGGCATAGAGGTGGCGATGCTGACTGGTGACCACCGGAACACTGCAGAGGCGATAGCGCGAGCGGTGGATGTGGACAAGGTCTTCTCGGAGGTGTTGCCCGAACATAAGGTCGAAGTAGTGAAGGCCATGAAGAGAGAGGGGAAGGTGACGGCCATGGTGGGTGATGGAATTAACGACGCTCCTGCCCTCACAGAGGCCGATGTCGGAATCGCCATAGGTACCGGCACTGATATAGCCATAGAGGCATCGGATATCACGCTGATCAAAGGAGACCTCAGGAGCGCTGTTGAGGCCATACGGCTGAGCAGACTTACGCTTAAAACAATAAAACAGAACCTCTTCTGGGCTTTCTTCTATAACGTGGTGGGTATACCAGTTGCCGCCGGTATTCTTCATCCCTTCGGCGGGCCATTGCTGAACCCGATGATAGCTTCCGCTGCCATGGCGTTCAGCTCAGTATCGGTCGTGAGCAATTCTCTGAGGTTGAGGAGGAAAAAGCTGTGAGAATTAAAAAAATAGGACAAGACAAGATTTCTCAAGACTCTCGTAATCGACATGATTTTTATATGTTAATTGTTGTTATGTTAAATATCACGGCTCATTCGCTAATCTGTAACAGGGTCTGTTCCATTAAGCTGTCGTTTAGGAGTTTCCTTCAAGCCAGTTCTGTCCAGACTCTTTCTCAGGAGGTGATCTTCGGATGAAAGTCGTCACAGCGAAGGAGATGCGGGAGATCGACAGGAAAACTATCCTCAAGATTGGCGTGCCGGGCAGGGTCCTTATGGAACGGGCTGGTGCTGTAGTTGCAGCAAAAGTGATGGAGCTCTTCGAACCGAGGAAGATTATTGTGATCGCTTGCGGGGGGAATAACGGAGGAGATGGGCTTGTGGCAGCAAAGGAGCTCTTCAATAGGAAGTGGAATGTGAAGGTGCTGCTCGTGACAAAAGAAGACCGGATGAGCCGTGATTGCCTGGCCCAGTTAAAGGTCGCCCGGAAGTTAGGAATACCCCTTGAGTTCAGGACCACAATAACCGGTAAGGACGTGCACGGAGCAGTCGTGGTTGATGCGATGCTTGGTACGGGACTCAACAAGGATATAGCAGGACCGATAGCCAGGGTTATAGCATTTTTGAACAGTTCAAGCACGCCGGTCATCAGCGTCGACCTGCCGTCCGGTATTTCATCGGACTCTGGTCAGGTAATGGGTGTCGCGGTGAAGGCATCATATACGGTCACATTCGGTTTGCCGAAAAGGGGACATCTTCTTTATCCCGGAGCGGACTATACTGGGAAACTGTTTGTGGAGGAGATAGGGTTTCCTAGAGAGTTTCTAACATTAAATGATATCAATGTGGAGATTCCGGATAAGGGCATGATGGCGCAACTCGTCCCCGAAAGGCCGAGATACTCCCACAAGGGCGACTATGGTCATGTTCTTGTTGTTGCAGGTTCCACGGGCAGGACAGGCGCTGCGATCATGGCTGCGAAAGCATGTCTAAGAGCAGGTGCCGGGCTGGTGACGATGGGTGTTCCTGAATCTCTCATGGATGTATTCCAGAGCAGGGTGACGGAGGAGATGACGTTACCTCTTCCTGACAGAGGAGATGGCACCGTGTCTGTAAAGGCTGTCGATGCAATCCTCAGGTTTTCCTCGGAAAAGGCAGATGCCATCTGCATAGGCCCGGGGATTGGGGTGTCAGATGAAACGAGAAAGCTGATGCGTGAGATGGTTAGTTCTTCCAGAACTCCGTTGGTGATAGATGCGGACGGCATAAACTCATTGGGCCGGGACAGGATCGGGAAAGAGAGGACAAGGAATATCCTGAGAAAGGCTCTTGCACCCTTGGTATTGACTCCGCACCCAGGGGAGATGGCAAGGCTCATCTCTTTAGATGGCAGTCGGTCGCAGGAGGCAGACACGAAAGGCATCTCCGACCTGCGGGCGCAAATAGAGAGGGACAGGATAAATATTGCGATAGCCTTTTCGAAAGCTACAGGTGCCTGTCTCGTTCTGAAAGGTGTGCCCACGGTCATCGCAGGATCTAATGGCAGGGCGTTCATTAATACCACAGGCAATCCTGGCATGGCCACTGCCGGCGCGGGGGACATACTTGCAGGTATGGTCGCTTCGTTTGTTGCACAGGGACTTGATGCAATGAATGCATCATTGCTCGGAGCTTACATGCATGGTCTTGCGGGTGACTTTGCTGCTGCGCAGAAAGGGATGCCATCACTTGTCGCGTCAGATATCGCGGATTCCATTCCCGACGCCTTCAGAGAGTTGGCTAAAGAAAATGAGTCATAAGATAATCCCTTGTCCCCATTCTCCGAATGAGGAAGAAGAGAGATCTCTTACGGTATTCTTTGTTTGATTACAATAACTTATAAATGGAAATAGTCATATTCCCGGAAATTTTTGACAAAAAGGTAAAGGCTTTTTTCACTGGCAGGAAACCCGGTGCCGATCTCGGAAGGATCTCCGAAATCGTATCGATCGGGAAGGAGCGTATTTACATGCCTATCCAGAAACATACCGACAGGGTCCTCCCGCTGGATTCATTTGAACCGAAGATCTCGGACGCCGTAATTACGGATAAAAAGGGTGTTTTGATCGGCGTGCAGGGAGCGGATTGTGTACCCATCGTCCTGTACGACAGGAGGACTGCGGCAACTGGCGTTGTGCACGCCGGCTGGCGGGGAACGTCGGCGGGTATTTTGAGGAAAACAATCCGTGCTATGGAGGAGAGGTTCGCTTCCTCCCCTTCCGATCTTCTGATAGCTATCGGCCCTGCGATAAGATGGTGTTGCTATGGCGTCGGACCTGAGGTCGTTGGCGCAATAAGGAAGTCGACGGGCGAAGGCGATTATTACTTGAGCAGAGGAGAGAAAGATTTTCTCGACCTCCCGACCGCAAACAGGTGTCAGGCCATATCTGTTGGCGTGAATCCTGAAAACCTCTGGATGTCGGAGGACTGCACTTATTGCCTTCCCGAGAGATACTATTCATACAGGTTCGCAAAGGGACCCACCGGGAGACAGGGCGGATTCATAGGAATCGTAGGTTGAGTGATAACGACTGCCGGTAGCGGCAGATGACTTTCTTTGTCTGTAGAGCAGCTTAGGAAATTCGATCAGGTCGGAATGTGCCGACTCTGTTATATGGAGATCCGGGGAAATGTCAGGCCATCCTCTCTGCAGGCAGCTGACAAGAATGCTTCTGTCGTATCTTAAGGCGTCCGAATGGCATTACTTGCTAACATCTGTTATCGCATCGGAGCGGTTCCACCAACCGCCTCCAAGCGCCATGAATAATGCTGCAGTATCGGCAAAACGGTTTGCCTGAGCCTGTACGAGATTGATCACTACCTGTTGATAAGCCTGTTCGGCAGAAAGCAACGATAAGTAATTCACGTAGCCGAGTTCGAACTGCTTACGTGCAAGGTCAAGACTCCTTTTGGCCGCCTGTTCGAAAGCCACCGCTGCCTTCAGGGCGTCGGCATCGGACTTTAGCGCATGCAGTGTATCCGCTACGTTTTGGAAAGCCGCTATGACCGTACTGCGATATTGTGCCTTAGCTTGGTCTAGACCTGCTTCCGCGGCGAGTTGTCTGTGCCTCAGGGTACCAGCATCGAAAACCGTTTGTGCAATGTTAGCAGCAAGGCTCCAGAAGTTGGTACCAGAGGTGAATAGCTTATTAATCTCAGTGGCAGTGGAACCGTAATTAGCGCTAAGGGTAATATTTGGAAGCCTGGCAGCGACAGCGATACCGACCTGGGCGCTGGCGGAATGTAGTTGCTCCTCTGCCGCGCACACATCCGGGCGTTGCTCCACCAGCTTGGAGGGAAGACTGACCGGAAGCTCCTGCGGAAGGCTTAGTCCCGTGAGCTCAAATTTCTCCTCCAGATCCTCGTTTGGGTAACGGCCGGCAAGGGCTATGAGCAGATCACGGTTTTGCGCCAGCTGCTTCTGAAGGGGCGGAAGGGTTTGCTGCACCTGGGCAAGAGCCGCTTCCTGCGCAGCCACATCTAGACCGGCAACATAACCGAGTTCAAATTGCCGGCGGAGCTGATCCAGCATCTCGGTCTCGATCTTGATAATTCTAAGAGTGGCAGAAATCTGAGCACGCAACGAAGCCTCCTGGATAGCCGCAGCTACAACATTCGATGTCAGCGTGAGATAGGTCGCCTCCAGCTGAAAGCGTTGAAAATCAGCCTGGGCCTTAAGTGATTCCACCTGCCGCCGATTGCCGCCAAATACGTCAGGCGTGAAGCCCACACTCACCTGAGCTGTATGGAGACTGTAAGGTTCCTCGCCAGAACTCAGCACCGGTGATAGAGTCCCGGAGTCCTTTGCCCGGCTGACCGAACCACCAGCCGTCACGGTGGGATAGTAATAGCCTACCTGGGCGGAGACGATCTCGCGAGCTTGGCGCAGGGCCGCCTTCGCTGCATCGATCGTAGGGTTAGCTCTAAGCGATTTTTCGATAAGTATATTTAGCGTCGGCGACTTGAATAAGGCCCACCACTCTAGCGAAACGTCCATACCCTTGACAAAGTGTTGTTCCTCGCCGGCAGGGACGTTGACCACCGCTGACGTTGCCGTCAGCGGCTGAGCCGTATAGCCGTCAATGGCGGGCGGGGTGGGACGATGGAAGTC
>Ga0187771_10002067_pt1 | contig 13783 bp, 18 predicted proteins | sample 0116_SJ02_MP15_1_FD_133139 | JGI IMG/M metagenome (GOLD analysis project Ga0187771, IMG submission 133139) | Tropical peat soil microbial communities from peatlands in Department of Meta, Colombia - 0116_SJ02_MP15_10_MG | ecosystem: Environmental > Terrestrial > Soil > Wetlands > Peat | place... | reverse complement strand
CCGCCAGCCAGACGCCGGCATAGGCGATGGTCACCAACAGGAAAAGCAAGGCGCGCGCCATCTCCTCGCCGCCCGGCGGCACACCGAGCATGAGGAGGCCGAGCCCGATTACCAACAGCCACAGGCCCACCAGGCTGACCGTGATGATGCCGAGCCCGGCGAGGAATTTGCCGAACAGCAGTGCGTCGCGGTAGATCGGCTGCGACAGGATGCGCGACAGCGTGCGCCGGTTATGCTCGCCGTTCACCACGTCGAAGCCCAGCCCGATCGCCATCAGCGGCACCAAGAAGCCGAGGAAGGCAACGAACGAGGGCAGCGGCTCGCGCGCGGTGGTGAACAGGCGCAGGAACAGGAACGGGTCCTCGGCGGTTACGTCGCGTATCTGCTGGATGGCGCCGTAGACCGCGGCGAGCGCGGTGAGCACCACCAGCCATTCCAGCACGCGCATGCGCGCGCTGGTGAGATGGTCGGACAATTCCTTCAAGGTCACCACACCTAGGCCCTGCCAGGGCGAACCTTCACGCCGCATCGTAGGCCTCCTGCGCGTTCTGGAAATAGCGCGTGTAGATGGTCTCGAGGCTGGGCCAGTCGAGCGACAACTGCGTGAGCCTCCCGCCGGCAGCGACCACCGCGCTGGCGGCCTCCGCGCGCAGGTCGGCATCGCAGGTCATGCGGAAGCGGCCCGGCGCCGGCTCCTCGACGCTGCGCACGCCGACAAGCGCGGCAAGCCGTTTGGCGATGCCGTCGCCGCCTTCGGCCTCCACCTCGACTGCGTAGCCGTCGCCCAGCACTTGCCGGCCGAGCTCGGCGACCGTGCCCATCAGCGCGATGCGGCCACCGTTGAACAGCGCCACCCGGTCGCACACGCTCTGCACGCGGTCGAGCAGATGCGACGACAACAGAATGCTGACGCCCTGCTCTTTCAGCGAGCGTATCAGCTCCAGCAATTCGACGCTCGCCTGCGGGTCAAGCCCGTTGGTCGGCTCGTCTAGAATCGCGACGCGGGCGTCTTTCATCACGATCTCGGCAAGGCCGAGCCGCTGGCGCATGCCGCGCGAGAAGGTGGCGACCTTCTTGTTGGCGACTGCCGAAAGGCCGACGCGGGCGAGCGCCGCGGCAATGCGCTTGTCGCGCAGATCAGTGGGCAACCCCATCAGCCGCGCCGTGTAGTGCAGATTGTCGGCGGCGGTGAGATGATCGTAGAAGCCGACTGAATCCGGCATGTAGCCGACCAGGCGCTTGACCTGTAGCGGCTCGCGCGCGGGGTCGTGGCCGAACACGCGCGCTTGACCGGCGCTGATGTCGCAGAGGCCGAGCAGCATCAGAATGGTCGTGGTCTTGCCGGCGCCATTCGGGCCGAGCAGCCCGAAGATTTCGCCGGCGGCGACATCGAAGGTCGCGCCGCTCACGGCATAGGCCGTGCCGTAGCGCTTGGTGAGGCCCTTGGCCTCGATGACGATGTCGCTCATCGCCGGCCGAACCGCGCGACGGCGCCGACCATGATCAACAGCGCGGCGCCGATAATGCCGATGCCGGCAATGCCCCAGACCGTCGAGGTGGTCACGGTGATGCGGAAATTGGCGGTGCCGGTCTCGCCGCGCGTCGCGGCGGTCAGCGTCGTCACGTAGTCACCGGCGATTGCCTTGTCGGGCGGGCTGATCAGCGCCTGCACTTCCTTGTGCTCATTGGGCGCGATGCGGTCGATGCGTTTCGGCTCGAAGCTGATCTTCCAGCCGCTCGGCGCGTTGGCCGACAATTGCACGTTTTCGGCCGGCGCGGTGCCGGTATTGGTCACATCGACCGGCACTGAGCTCTCCTTGCCGGCGGTGGCGCGCGCGCTGAGCAGGCCCTCGCGGCCGGCAAGCGACAGCTTGGGCTCGCCGGTGATGTCGAGTGCGACCTTGGCTGAGGCCCGCGCGTCCTCCGCAGCGATGTGCGCGGTCACCGCATAGTGCCCGGCGTCCACGGTGTCGGGCGGCGTGACCTTCAGCTTGACGTCCTTGGTCTTGCCGGCGTCGACCGGTATCGCGGTGAGCTGCTGCGTACCGTAGGCCTCGGTGAAGGAGGTGTCGAAATTCTGCGGCGCGTTGGCGGCCAGGCTGACCAGGAGCTTTTTGCCGCTGTCGTTCTTGATGGTGAGCGTGTATTCGAAGCTCGAGCGCGCCGAGCCGCGCAGTTCGGGCAATTGCGGCTGCAGGGTGAGCTTGGCCGGCAATTCCTTGGCGAGCGACACCTCGACCGGCAGCGAGATATGAGTGGTGGCGCCGTCGGCGTTCACGGTGAGCGTATGGCTGCCGATCTTGGCGTCTTTCGGCACATCGAGCCGCAAGTCGAGCGAGACGCTGTCATCGGTCGCCGACATGGCCGCGGCGATCGGCTGGCCGCCGCCGAGCAGCGTCGCGGTCCAGCCCTGCGGCACGCCGGCCACCGACAGCGCGAGCCGCTCAGGCGCCTGCGCATAATTCCGCAATCGCAAATTGACGGTCGAGGTGGTGCCGGGCTGCACGGTGACCGCGGGATAGTCGGTCAGCAGGTAAAAGCCCTTGATGTCGTGATTGGCGTCGGCGGCAAACGCAGGCGCGCCGAGCGCGAGCAAGGTAACAATGAGTGCGAGAATCCGGACTGGCATGGCGAGCGACTCCTCCCTGGGGCCCCTCCCACGAGAGGTCCCGCCGCAACGCCGCCCCCAAAGTGAAGTCACGGCAAAACGCCGTGTAAAGCGAAGGCCGGCGGTGTCGCCCACAATCTTGACAAAATTGGGGACGGCAGGCGCCGGCAAATTTTGCGACAGCGAAAATCAGACGCCGCGAACCAGCGGCCAATCCGGCTCGTTGTGCTGCATCACCCAGGGCTCTTTGAGCGCGGCTTCACGCCATTCGACAAAAGCCGGCAGTGCCATGACTGCATCCATATAGACGCGCGAGACGGCGCCGACATCGACCCCGAATCTGTTAAAGCGCGTGACGACTGGTGCATACATGGCGTCAGCAGCGCCAAAGGCACCGAACAAAAACGGACCGCCCTGCCCGTAGCGCGCGCGGCAGTCGCTCCACAGCGCGTCAATGCGCCGCACGTCAGCCATCGCCTCGTCGGGGACCGGCCGCTTCTTTGGCGGCAGCCATAGATTCATCGGGCAGTTCTTGCGCAGCGCCTGGAACCCGGCATGCATCTCGGTCGCCACCGCGCGGGCATGGGAGCGCGCGCGGGCGTCTGCCGGCCACAGGCCCGCGGCGGGGAATTTCTCCGCCAAGTATTCGAGGATGGCGAGCGATTCCCAGATGTGCTGATCGCCGTCGATCAGCACCGGCACCTTGCCGGCCGGCGAATATTTGAGAATCTGCTCGCGGCTGCCCGGCTCATAGAGCGGGATCACGATCTCCTCGAAAGCGATGCCCTTGACCTTCATCGCCAGCCACGGCCGCAGCGACCAGGACGAATAGTTCTTGTTACCGATGATCAGCGTGAGCGCCATGGACAGCCAGCCTTAAGCCTTGCCATTTTCGCCCGGGGCCATCTCCGGCTCCTCGACCGGACCGCCGAGCTTCTTCCAGGCGCCGAACCCGCCCTTGATATGGGCAACCGGCTTGAGCCCCATGCGCTGGACGGTCTGCGCGGCGAGCGCCGAGCGCAAGCCGCCAGCGCAAAAGAACACATATTTCTTGTCCTGCGCAAACACCGGCTTGTGATAGGGGCTCTGCGGATCAATCCAGAACTCCAGCATGCCGCGCGGGCAATGCATGGCGCCGGGCACCTTGCCGTCGCGCGCCAATTCGCGGATGTCGCGGATATCGACCAGCACCACGTCGTCGCGGCCGTGGAGCTTGATCGCCTCCTCGGTCGGCAGGGTTTCGACTTCGGCATTGGCGGCGTCCACGAGGGCGCGGTATCCGGTGGTGATGTTTTGCGGCATTCGGACACTCCTCTGCGGCGACGATGGCAGAGGCTCGCCGCCCGCTCAAGCTAATGGTTGAACGCGCCCCGGCAAGCGGGCACCATGGCGGCCGGGAGGCTGAGCCATGGCGGCTTTCACCCTGCTCGACCTTTTGGCATTCGCCTGGTTTCTCGGCGCCTGGCTCGGCTATTCGCTGCTGATCGAGCGCTCCGCCAAAGGCCGCCGCAGCCTCAACGCGATGATGAATCTTTATCGCGACGCGTGGATGGAACGCCTGCTCGCGCGCGAGATGCGCATGGTGGACGCGCAGGTCACTGCCGCGCTGCAGAACGGCACCGCCTTCTTCGCCTCCACCAGCCTGATTGCCATCGGCGGCACGCTCACTTTGCTGCGCTCGGCCGACCAGATTCTTACCGTGGTGTCCGCACTGCCCTTCGGCATCGCGCAGTCGCAAGCCATGTGGGAGTTGAAGATGATGGGGCTCGCCGTCATCTTCGCCTATTCGTTCTTCAAGTTCGCCTGGTCGTACCGACTGTTCAATTACTTCGCCATCCTGGTCGGCGCGGCGCCGCCGCCGCAAGAAAAGGATACACCGGAGGCGCAGGCCTTCGCGCATCGTGCCGCGCGGCTGTGCACTGACGCCGGCCGCCACTTTAACCGCGGCCAGCGCGGATTCTTCTTCGCGCTCGGCTATCTCGGCTGGTTTCTCGGCCCGATCGAGCTCGCGCTATTCACCACCGGCATCGTGATCGTGATGTGGCGCCGGCAATTCGCCTCGGATTCGCGGCTGGCGTTTTCGCAGACCCCGCCATCCATCACTTGACCAATGGCGCGCATGCTCAAACCCAATCCGCACAGCAGCGACGAGGGTGTGATGCGCCACTGTCTGACGCTCGCCGAGCAATCGGCCGCGCAGGGCGAATACCCATACGCCGCAGTGGTCGTGCGCGATGGCAAGATCGTGGCGCAGACCACCAACCGGGTCGCGCAGGAGCGCGATGTCACCCGCCACGCCGAACTGGTGGCGATCAGCCTCGCGCAGCAGGCGCTCGGCTGCACCGACCTCGCCGACTGCACCATCTACGCCAATTTCGAGCCCTGCGCGCTGTGCTGCTACGCCATCCGCGAGAGCCGCATCGGCAAGGTGGTGTTCTCCATGCGCTCGCCGGTCATGGGCGGCGTCTCGCGGTGGAACATCCTGGGTGACCGCACGCTGTCGGACACGATGCCCGAAGTATTTGCGCCGCCGCCGGCGATCGTCGCCGAATTCCTCTGCGAAGAAGCCTCCGCTGTGTTGCGGCGGAGCACGCCGATGGCCTGGGCCTTCATGCGCTCGCGCGGGCTGTTGAGCCTGCCGTCGCCGCAGCAGGCTGGCGGCAATTACGCCACGCCGCGGCCGGTCGGGCTTACCGGCGCGACGGAATGGATCATGCGCATTCTGCGCCGCAATTTCTTCGATCGCTTCGGGCGCGGCGGCGGCAAGCGCCGGGCGCGCCGGGGCGAGAACGTCAGGCCATCCCCATGACGATCGCGATCAGCGCCACCACCAGCACCGCGAGGGCAGCGGCGGCGACGGTAACGATACGCTCGCTCCAATCGGGATAGAGCGCGGCCAGCCGGTCGGCGGCTGGTTCGTCCGATAACTCGGAATGACTGGTGTGGATTTGCAATGCCATGGGCAGCCCTCTTGGGTTACGCATGACCGCGACACGCAACGCGCACGCGAGAGACGAACCCGGGCTCCGAATCGCCCATCGGGAGAAAAATATCACAGTTTTATGAAGTGCCCGGCGCCGATCAGCGCGACTTCTTCCATTCTTCGTAGCGCTTCTTGTTCTCGTCATTGGGCGGATAGAGGCCGGGCAGCTTCTCGCCCTTCTCAACCTGCTGCACCAGCCAGCTCTCCAGCAATTCGTGCTCGGCGCCTTCATTGGCGACGAAATCGACGAGCGCGGCCGGGATCACCACCGCACCGTCGTCGTCGGCGACGATAACGTCGTCGGGAAAGATCGCACAGCCACCGCAGCCGATTGGCTCGTTCCAGCCGACGAAGGTGAGCCGGTTGACGGAAGCCGGCGCCGCCACGCCCGCGCACCAGACTGGCAGGCCGGTGGCGACCACGCCATGCTTGTCGCGCATCACGCCGTCGGTGATTAGCGCGGTAACGCCGCGCTTGACCATGCGCATGCACAGGATATCGCCGAAGATGCCGGCGCCGGTCACGCCCATGGCGTCGGCGACGACCACGCAGCCTTCCGGCATGGCCTCGATGGCCGAGCGGGTGGAGATCGGCTTTGACCAGCTTTCCGGCGTCGCCAGATCCTCGCGCACTGGCACGAAACGCAAAGTGAAGGCCTTGCCCACCACGCGCTTGCCGGAAAAGCCGAGCGGCATGGCGCCGGCCATCCAGGAATGGCGGATGCCTTTCTTCAGCAGCATGGTGGTGATGGTGCCGGTGGTGACGTGGCGCAGCGTTTCGAGTGCGGAGGTCATTGCATCCTCAGGCGGGTTTGAGGCCGAGCCGCTCGTCGCGTCGGCGCAAATAAGCAACGAACGGGGTGGCGATTAGCACCATCCAGAGCTTGCCGATCACCTGACCGGCGAGGAAGTCGAGCGAACCGAAGGCAAGCCACAAGAAAACGATCGAGTCGACGATCAGACCGATCAGACTGGACGCGAGCACCGCCAGCACCAGGCGGCGGCGGGCTAGCGGCGTATAGACCGCGAAATCGGCAAATTCGGACAACAGGAACGCCACCGCCGAGGCGAAGACTAGCGAAGCCGGCGCCACCGCGGCGGAAATCGCCGCGCCGGCGATGATGGCGGCGATGCCAAATTGGATGCCAAGCCGTCGCTGCACCAGGTCGCGCAAGACCAGCGCAATGCCGATCATCAGCACGCCGGAGGGCGCCATGATGTGCAGGGCCACCGGTATGAGGCACGGCCCATTCGCCGCGCACACCGTGCCGACATGCCCGATCATCCAATTCGCCGCCGGAATAGTCAGGCAGAACAGCAGCAGAAAAACTCCGCCTTCGATGGCTCTCTTCTTTTCCATTTTACCCATTGTTCAAGTTTTGGTCCGCCGGCTCATGAATGCCGCATAGCCCTGCCCACGCAACTGGCAGGCGGGGCACGTGCCGCAGCCGAGGCCCCAGTCATGCCAGTGCGCGCGGTCGCCCAAGTAGCAGCTATGGGTGTCTTCAACAACGAGATCGAGCAATGGCTGGCCGCCGATCTCCTCCGCCATGGCGAAGGTGCCGGCCTTGTCGATCCACATCAGCGGCGTATGGATGGTAATGCGCTTGTCGAGGCCGAGCCCGAGCGCAAGCTGCATGGCCTTGATCGTGTCGTCGCGGCAATCGGGATAGCCGGAATAGTCGGTCTCGCACATGCCGCCGACGATGTGGCGGGCGCCGCGCCGATAGGCAAGCGCGCCGGCGAAGGCAAAGAAAATCAAGTTACGGCCGGGCACGAAGGTGGTGGGCAGGCCGCTTTCAGCGATCTCGATCGCGGTCTCGCGGGTGAGCGCGCTGTCCGAAATGGCGGACAACGCATCGATCCTGATCACGTGATCGTCGCCGAGCCGCCCCGTCCAGTCATCTTTCAGCGCGGCCATGCGCTCGCGCAGACCCGGGCGGACGTCGAGCTCGATGGCGTGACGCTGGCCGTAGTCGAAGCCGACCGTTTCCACGCGCGCGAAGCGCTCGAGCGCCCAGGCGAGGCAGACGGTGGAATCCTGCCCACCGGAAAAGAGGACGAGAGCAGTGTCGTTGGCGATGGTCATGTGGCAATCTGTAGCCTGTCACGCCTGCACTTGTCGCGAGCCATGACAGGTATCAATCCCACTGCGGCGAATAGGACCAATCGACGATGCGGCCGCCGGGGCGGGCAAGCCCGGCGATCTCCGTCATTTCGGCGTCTGACAGTTGGAAATCGAAAATTTCAAAGTTCTCTCCCAGCCGCTGGACCTTGCTGGTGCGCGGCACCACCGCGATGCCCTGCTGGATGAGCCAGCGCAGGCAGACCTGCGCCGCAGTCTTGCCACGCGCCGCGCCGATGCGCCCGAGCAGTTCGTCGCCGCGCGCCTGCCCGCGCGCGATGGGACTGTAGGCCACCATCGCCATGCCGTGCTTCTTGCAGGCAGCGAGGACCTTGTCCTGGTCGAGATATGGGTGGCACTCGACCTGATTGCAAACCAGAGGCTCGGGCGATACGCGGTTCGCCTCCTCGAGCAGCGCGACGGTGAAGTTCGACACACCGATCGCCCGCGTGTAGCCCTGCTGCTTCATCTTCGCCATGGCGCCCAGCGTCTCGGCCAGGGGCACGCGCTGATTGGGCCAATGGATGAGCAGGAGGTCGATGACGTCGAGGCGGAGCTGCGCCAGGCTCTCCTTCACCGAGCGCTCGAGATCGTGCGGGGCGAGCAGTGTCGGCTGCACCTTGGTGACCACCACCACCTCGCTGCGCTTGCCGGAGGCGCGTATCCCCTCACCCACCGCGCGTTCGTTGTCGTACATCTGCGCAGTGTCGATGTGGCGATAGCCGATGCGGATCGCCTGCTCGACCAGCCGCGTGCATTCGCGCCCGCGCAGCGTCCAGGTGCCGAGCCCGACGATCGGCAATTTAAAGCCCTTCGCCTCGATCACGGGCTTCGTCATTTGCCTTCCGCCTCGTTGAGGAAGCCGAGCAGGAACAGGGCCCGGCGTGCGGTTTCCCGATTGACGCACGAGCTCGTCATTGGGCTCGCCATGGTGCGCTGGTAAAGATCCCAATCGAAGGCGCAGGTCTTGTCGCGCGCGGTGAGCCAGGCGCGCTGCATGTCGCGCAGCTTGGTCTGCTGTTGCTGATCGAGCTTCTCGCGCAGCCGGCGATCGGTCTCGTTGAGAATGTCGTCCCACACCTTCTGCTCGCGATCGATGCAGGCGCTCTGGTCGGCGGTCGACTTGGCATCGTCCAGACACTTGTTGGCGATGCTGCCGATGCAGTTCTCCCAATCCTTGTCGGGAGGCGTGTTGGTCTTCACGCAGTCCTGGATCACATTGGAATCCGCCGCCGCCTGCTTGCCCGCCTGCGCCCAGGCGGGTGAAGCAAGCAGTGCGGCGGCGACGATGAGGAGCGCGATGCGGATCAAGGCGTATCCCAGACCGGCGCGTGCGGCGGATTGACCACGCGCAGATTGGTGGCGTTGAGCTTCTTCAGGTCAGCCATCTCGGCGTCGGAGAGCGTGAAGTCGAACACGTCGAGGTTCTCCTTCATGTGCGCCGGGTTTGCCGTGCGCGGGATCGGCACGAGGCCAAGCTGCACCAGGTAGCGCAACGACACCTGTGCCGCGCTCTTGCCGTGCGCCTTGCCGATGCGCTCGAGCACTTCGGCGCCAGGCACCTTGCCGCGCGCGATCGGTACATAGGCGACCACCGCCATGCCGTGCTTCTTGCTTGCGGCGATCACCTTGTCCTGATTGATGAACGGATGCACCTCGATCTGGTTGCAGACCAGTGGCTCCGCGGTCACCGCCCAAGCTTCGTCGAGCATCTTGCTGGTAAAGTTGGCGACGCCGACGTGCTTGGCAAAGCCGTCCTTCTTGGCCTTGCACAGCGCCGGGATGCTGACGGAAAACGGGATGTCCTTGTTGTTCCAATGGATTAGCAAGAGATCGACATAGGGCAGCTTTAAGTTGGCGAGGCTTTCGTCGAGCGACTGGCGGAATTTGTCGGGTTCCAGGTGCGTCTCGCGCACCTTGGTGGTGAGGAAGATTTCCTCGCGCTTGACACCGGACTGGCGCAGGCCCTCGCCGACTTCCTTTTCGTTGCCATAAAACCACGCGGTATCGAGGTGGCGATAACCCATCTGCAGGGCCGTCTTCACCGCTTGCACGCAGACGTCTCCCTTCAGGGTCATGGTGCCAAAACCGATTTGCGGAATACGGGCGCCATGCGCTTCAACGACCTGCATCACAATCTCCTTGGTCTCCGGCTGGAACGAGGTGGGAGGCGGAGAATGCCTGCTCGCCGCGGCGCTGCCAACCGGGCGTGCTCCCGGCGGCCGAATTGAGCCGTGTCTTGCGGCCGCCATGACCGCGCGAGGGGGCAGCTCAAAGCTTTTTTATCCGGCCTGACATTCAACAATACTTGCCGCTGCAAGCTTTTGCGCAAGCTTCTCACATTGGAATAATTCGAGAGTGAAAATTACACTTGCATCAATGCCTTTTGATGCTTTTCTGAGGTCTCGACTGCACTATGCACGGGCGCGCAACGCCCATGTTTTCGGGATCGCAAGACCAGACGCATGCTCGGCGCTCTTATCATCGTGTTTCGCGAGGTCATCGAGGCCGGCCTGATCGTCGGCATCGTGATGGCGGCGACGCGCGGGGTTGACGGGCGCGGCCGCTGGGTCGGCTTTGGCGTCCTCGCCGGCGTACTCGGCGCGGGCTTCGTCGCCGGCTTTGCCGGCGCCATCTCGCAGGCTTTTGAAGGTGCGGGCCAAGAAATGTTCAATGCTAGCGTGCTCGGCATCGCCGTGCTCATGCTGATGTGGCACAACGCCTGGATGGCGCGGCACGGCCGCGAGATCGCCGAAGAGATGCGCACGGTCGGCCACGCGGTGAGCGAGGGCGCCAAGCCGCTGACCGCGCTCGCGATCGTGGTTGGGCTGGCGGTGCTGCGCGAAGGCTCGGAGGTGGTGCTGTTCCTCTACGGGATTTTCGCCTCCGGCACCTCGGGCCTCGACCTCCTGCTGGGCGGCTTGCTCGGAGTCGCCGCCGGCGCCGCTTTCACCGCGCTCACTTATTTCGGCCTGCTGGCAATCCCGTCGCGCCACATCTTCTCGGTAACCACCTGGCTGATCGCCCTGCTCGCCGCCGGCATGGCGGCGCAATCGGTGCAGTTCCTCAACAATGCCGGCGTTGCCATCGTGCTCGAACGCACGGTCTGGGATACGTCGTGGCTTTTGTCGGACGCCAGTCTGTTCGGCAAGCTGCTGCACACGCTGATCGGTTACACCGAGCGGCCGACCGAATTGCAACTCATGACCTATATCGCGACCCTGTTCGCGATGTTCCTGCTCATGCGCATCGCGCGCTACCGGCCGCAGGATCGCGTCGCCGCCGCCGAGTAAATTGTTAGCGCCGTCGCCCGCCGAGCGCGGCGAAGGCCGCTTCCGGCGCACGGTCGATCAGCTTGAGCAGCGCGCGTGCCGGCCCGCGCGGGCTTCGCTTGCCCTGCTCCCAATTGCGCACGGTTTCGATCGGCACCTCGATCTTCTCGGCGAAAGCTGCCTGCGTCAGGCCACAGCGCGCGCGCACCTGGCGCACAAACGAAGCCGGATCGCTGTGCTCGAGCGTCTTCTCGCTGCCATCTGGCAAGATCTCGACGATCCGCCCATCGGCCTTTAGCCGCACGCGCATCATGGCCGCGTCTCCCCTGCATAGCCCAATGGGCGACCGGTAGCTGATTCTGGATGGAAAGGCGTTAACGCGGAGGCCGAACAGCCTGCAGTTGCCCATCTAGGCGGGCGGCGGCAACCGGATTCACCTATCCGTTTGATTTGAAAATAAAAACCGGCACTCATCGCGTGTAATAATTAAGTAATACAATTTACATTGTGCTTATATAGTGCCCGAACAACCCGCGGGCACACCCCCAAGCATCGTGTGTCGCAACATGTGGACATGGCGCCCGCAATCGGAGGATGGCCATGTATACGCTCGATCTAAGTGGCAATGTCCCGCTATACGGTCAGCAGCTTTGCTATTGGTGCGGCGCGGCCAACGGCGAAATGGCGCGCAACGGCTACCCCAATCCGGCCGATCGCGTCTATTACCTGCAATCCGACGTCTGGAACACGATCCAGATCTACAACAGCATTTTACCAGCCGATAGCGGCTGGGCCATCAACCCACACGGCCTGCGCGGCGCGCTGATGAGTTTGGCAAATCCGCCCGGAGTCGACTGGGTGGAATACAGCGATGCATCGCGCGATGCCGTGCTGCATTTCATGCTCTATTGGATGAGCGTGCGGAATTTCCCGACGCCGGTTCTCGTCAATCAGCGCGGCCATTGGGCCGTGGTCGTCGGCTACGAAATCGACATTCAGCCCGAGCCGGGCAATACGGTGACCTTGCAACAGATCACGTATCTCGATTCGGAACCGCACAATGTCGGCACGCACGACCATGACGGCGTCGCAGTCGTACAATGGGCGATGGAACGGCGCCGTCATTTACACCGGCACCTGGCAGAACAAATATGTCGCCATTGTCGAGCCGCCCAAGGTCGAAGGAAGCGTGAACGTGAGGGTCGTGGAACGCAGCGGAACACGTTTGCTATCGCCGCAGCAAGCCGCTGAGCACGCCAACCGTTGGGTCAAGGAGCTCAATCTGGCGCAGAAGCCTCGCTACGGCCTGCTCCGGCGCAGCGACATTGTCACGCTCCAGCCGATCGTGGTCCACGACAAGCCGCAAATGGACCGCAAAGAGGAGCGGCCCATCCATTATTACGTCGTGCCATTCGGTTTGCGCACCGAAAGCGAACGGGGCCGGCAGCTCGCGCGCATGGCGATCCTGGTGAACGCGTATACTGGCGATTTCGAGGAGATCACCACGTTCGGCAAGCCGTAATTACCTGTCGCAAGATGAAGCGCTAGCGATTGCCGCTCACGCGATGGGGGTCGATCGCGCGGAATTAAAGGATGCGAAGGCAAATCTCATGTTCAAGCTGTCGACGGTCAGCCACATCCGCGCATTCCCGTTCTGGGAGATCGTGGTGAAGGACCACGTCTTCTGCATCGACCAGGTCGGAGAAGTGTTTGGCAAGCTGGAGCTGAGCATCCCCGGCGATTGAGCCAAGGTCGGCTGGCGGGCGGGAATTTTCAGCGCGTCTTCTCGAATATCTCCCGCCCAATGAGCATTCGCCGAATTTCGCTAGTGCCGGCGCCGATCTCGTAGAGTTTGGCGTCGCGCAGCAGGCGCCCGGTCGGGAAATCGTTGATGTAGCCGTTGCCGCCCAGGCATTGGATCGCCTCCAGCGCCATCCAGGTGGCGCGCTCAGCGGCGTAAAGGATGGCGCCGGCGGCATCCTCGCGCGTGGTGCGGCCCGCGTCGCAGGCCTTCGCCACCATGTAGACGTAAGATTTCGCGGCGTTCATCGTCACATACATGTCAGCGAGCTTGGCCTGCACCAGTTGGAAGCGGCCGATCGGCTGGCCGAACTGCTGGCGCTCGTGCACGTAAGGGATCACCACGTCCATGCAGGCCTGCATGATGCCGAGCGGGCCGGCGGCGAGCACGACCCGCTCGTAGTCGAGGCCGGACATCAGCACGTTGACGCCGTTGCCGACCGCGCCGAGCACGTTCTCCTCCGGCACCTCGCAATCGGTGAACACCAGTTCGGAGGTGTCGGAGCCGCGCATGCCGAGCTTGTCGAGCTTCTGCGCCGGCGCGAAACCCTTGAAGCCCTTCTCGACGATGAAGGCGGTGATGCCGCGTGCATCGGCGGTGCGGTCGGTCTTGGCATAAATCAACAGCGTGTCGGCCAGCGGGCCGTTGGTGATCCACATCTTCGAGCCGTTGAGCAGGTAACGGTCGCCGGCCTTGTCGGCGCGCGTGCGCATCGACACCACATCGGAGCCGGCGCTCGGCTCCGACATCGCCAGCGCGCCGACATGCTCGCCGGATATGAGCTTCGGCAGATATTTCTTCTTTTGCGCCGGCGTACCGTTGCGGCGGAGCTGGTTGACGCAGAGATTAGAATGGGCGCCGTAAGACAGGCCGACCGCAGCGGACGCGCGCGAAATCTCCTCCATCGCCACGCAGTGTTCGAGATAGCCGAGACCCGAGCCGCCATATTCCTCCTCGACGGTGATGCCGTGCAAGCCCAGCGCGCCGAGCTTCGG
>Ga0187771_10002066_pt1 | contig 13784 bp, 9 predicted proteins | sample 0116_SJ02_MP15_1_FD_133139 | JGI IMG/M metagenome (GOLD analysis project Ga0187771, IMG submission 133139) | Tropical peat soil microbial communities from peatlands in Department of Meta, Colombia - 0116_SJ02_MP15_10_MG | ecosystem: Environmental > Terrestrial > Soil > Wetlands > Peat | place... | reverse complement strand
TTGATAATGCCATGGATCTAAGATATCATAGGTTACATGGAAAATCAATCAAACATATCATTATCACATTCGGTATATTTGCTCAGGCTGCAGATCGTGCTCGAGACGAAATCCCGGAGGAAGGTATTTACCGTGCAAAGGAAGAAGCTACCCCTGTCTGCTTGACCCCCTCCTGGCGAAGACGCCTAGCAGGGGGAATGCGCAGACATGAGTTCAATCAATGGTAGTTACGAAAAACCGCACTTTGCAAGATATCATCAATCACCCGCCGCGGGATGCTTGAGATCTCGAGAAGGTGGGTTGAATCCGCCTTGCTTTTGAAAAATAATAGTGTTACATTCGGAAAGAACGAAGGATCCAAAGAATGATCATAGAAAAAATCAATATCAAAGCTCTGAGCCGTGACGAACTTTTGGCGCGCCTTGTAGATCAGGGGCTGAAAAAATTTCGTGCAGACCAAATCCTCAGGTGGATATACAGGCACCATGCCAGATCTTTCGACGATATGACGAATATCGCTAAGCTAGAACGTGCGCAGCTCGCATCCTGCTTTTACATTTCAAGCCCAAAGATCATCAGATCGGAAACATCGTATGACGCCACGAAAAAATATCTTTTCGAGCTCGTGGACGGCCATACCGTCGAAAGCGTTCTTATCCCCGATGAGGAACGTCAGACGATGTGCATCTCTTCCCAAGTAGGCTGTCGACAGGCGTGCCGGTTCTGTCTTACCGGAAAGGGCGGATTTACGAGAGACCTCAAGGCATACGAAATTGTTGATCAGGTGCTGGAAATATCCCGTATTCTGAAGGAAGAGGGAAAGCGGGGCATTACAAACATCGTGCTCATGGGCATGGGCGAACCGCTCGCAAACTTTGACGAGGTCGTTTCGGCGGTCAAGCTTATTACTTCCGGTACGGGGCTTGGGTTTTCGCCTCGCCGGGTGACAATCTCAACCAACGGGCTGGTCCCGGAAATAGAGAAGCTGGGTCATTCCGGCGTGAAGGTGAATTTAGCCGTGTCGTTAAACGCAACGACCGATGAGGTGCGTGATAGAATCATGCCCGTGAATAAGCGCTATCCGATCAAGGCGCTCTTGGCTGCCTGCAAACGATTCCCCCTTGAGCCGAGGCGCCGGATCACCTTCGAATATGTGATGTTGGGGGGGGTGAACGATTCTGTAGAAGATGCACAAAGGCTTGCAAAGCTGCTGCGAGGGATCAAGTGTAAGGTAAACCTTATCCCGTTCAATCCTTTTTCTGGTAGCGAGTTCAAAAGGCCCCACGATGCAACGGTTCGACGGTTCCAGCAGGTCCTGCAAGACGCCCACTTCACCGCGCCCATCCGCGAATCGCGCGGAGGGGACATCTCGGCGGCATGCGGTCAACTGAGAGAAAAGGTAGCGGCGGCATAAGAACAAGCCATTTCCCCATAGATAAAAAAGGGAAACCCATATTATCAAGCTGACAAGAGCTCGCCGGGGTGTAAGCAGGATTATGCAGGGTTTGGACGAGGAAAAAGGACGGGAAACCGTATCGTCCCACGTCCTTCGCGTTGTTTTTCCATGTCTCGCTGGGGCTACTTATTTCCCAAGATCCCGTTGACCACGCTCAACAGGTCCGCAGTCTGGATGGGCTTGGGGATGTAGGCGTTGGCGCCAAGGGCAAGTCCCCGCTTGCGGTCCTCCTCGGCTCCTTCGGTGGTAATAATGACGATCGGGATGGTCTTGTGCGCCGGATCGTTCCGCACCATCGAAACGAGCTTCAAGCCATCCATGATAGGCATATTGATGTCCGTCAGGATGATGTCGAATTTCTGGGTCGAGAGCTTCTTCAGCGCGTCAATGCCATCGTTCGCCTCGACAATCTTGCTGCCCGGAATGCGCTTCAAGGCAAAGGAGATCAACTGCCGCATCGTCGGGGAGTCTTCAACTACCAGAAACTTGTACTCGGGCATGATCTAACCTCCCTTTATTTTTCCTTGAGCAGATCAAGAAAGCTCTGGATCGTCGTCAGTTTGCGCTCGGATTGCGAATAGAGCTTCGAAGAAAACAGCGCCGTGGCTGCATGACCGGCAAGCATCGAGAAAAGTTCATAGTCTACATTAGAAAACTGCTGTTTCTGAACCAGGAGCTTGTAGATGACAATAACGCCAATGACGTGCTCCTTGATTTTTAGGGGAATGACGACCAAGGGGTGGAGATAATCCACGTCGGTTAGATCAGTGGGGTCTCCCTCGCGGTAGAACGACTCGCCCGAACGCGCAACCGCCCCGATGCTCCCCTCTCCCAGCTTAATGCTGGCCCGCGCCTCGGGTCCCATGCCTTCCTGGGCTACGATCGTGAGCTCGTTCGTCTTCTCGTCGAGCATCATGATGGAAAACTCCTCGGCACCGATCAAATTCATGACAATCTCAAGTATTATCTTCAGGGACTCGTTGAAATCCAGCGTGGAGTGCAATTGATAGCTCGCAACATAAAGGTTTGCTAAGTTGTTGTTTTCAGCCTCTACCTCAATGTACCGGTTTGCGAAGTCCTTGTTCTCCTCCTCGACCACACGGTAGCGCTCGATGAGGCTTCTGTTCTCCTCTTCGAGGAACTTAATCCGCTCCTCTAGCGAGTGTACCTTGTAGGTGCCTTCGCGATCTGAAAATTTGGTGATTTCCTCAAGCTGGGCAACACGGTACCGGAGTTTCTCGTTCTCCTTGAGCAATTCCTGGGTAAATTCCTCCCCTTTTTTGAAGACCTGGAGAAACTCTTCAACCTTCTTTGATATCGGTGCGGGTTCTTTTTCCATCATACCCTCCTGTTGTAACCGCTCAAAGTGCAAATGTCTCTGCTTCGATTCTTTTCATGCAAGATAGGAGCACTCCCAGCGATCGCACAACTCACGCCCCTCCCCCTGAAGATATGAACGATACGGGCAATTATAGTCGAGTACAAAAAAATTATCAAGGGAGAATTCTCACCGTTGCTTCAATCCGCAGGCTTACTGGGGTTACATCGCAACAAGATCTCTTGAGCCATCTCGCTTAGCGGCAGCACCTTGTCAATAACGCCCGTTCGGATAGCTTCTTGCGGCATACCGAAGACCACGGCACTTTCTTCGCTCTCCGCCAGGCACAAACCATTTTCCTTTTTTATGGCAAGCACGCCCTCAACGCCATCTTTGCCCATCCCGGTCAGCACAACGCCGAGCACGGCAGGCCCGCAGGCCTCGGCAAGGGATACCATCATCCGGTCGGCGGATGGTACGTACATGTCTGAAGGACCCCGATGGACAAGCTCGGTAGTTAGCCCTTTGCGGTCCCGTTTTATGAGGAGATGGTAGCCGCCTGGTGCGATGAGGACGGTACCGGGTTTAACGCGGTCGCCTTCTGCTGCCTCGCTAATGATGAGCGCCGAGAGTTTGTTCAGCCGTTCTGCAAAGCTCTTGGTGAACCCGGCTGGCATGTGCTGCGAAATCACGATGCCTGCACGAAGATTGGCCGGCAGTGCCGTTAGAATTGCTTGGAGCGCTGGCGGGCCTCCCGTGGATGATGCGACCGCCACAACCTCAATCGGCCCATGCTCTTTCTCTGTCTCATCCTCCTTCCGGGCAACAGGCGCTGCCTGCTGTCGGGACAAGAGAGCAATCGTGTCTTTTACCCGTGACATCTTCATGTTCATGACGGTATGGACCTTGGTCAAAAGATCATCGCGGATGGCTTCGATGCTCCGGGAAATACGGGCTTCTGGCTTTGCGAGGAAATCCACGGCGCCAACTTCGAAAGCGCGGAATACACTCCGGCTATCGGACCGGGACGAAAGCACGATGACGGGCGTCGGTCGCTCTTTCATGAGCCACCGGAGGAACGTGAAGCCGTCCATATTCGGCATCTCAAGGTCAAGCGTGATTACATCCGGCAAGAGACGGAGCGTCTTTGCAATCGCGTCCACGCCGTCGACGGCGCTGCCGACAACCTCAATGCCTGAGTCGCTCGCAAGCATCTTAGAAATGGCCGAGCGATTATAGGCGGAGTCATCGACGATGAGAGCTCTAATTATTTTCATGCCGATTTTCCTTCGTCTTTCGAATCAGTGGCATGCTCCTTTAGATGCAAAGGGCATGGGCTCACTCCTATGCGTCCTGGAGTCACGACCTCGACGTTTCGCTTCATGCTCAGGGACACGCTCCCACCGCTAAAGCATATGGGGTTTCCCGCGCTGTGTTCCCGACCGCCACCCGGCCAGGGGCTTTGTCCCCGTGACGTTTCATGCCCATTTCGTCTTAATCCATCTTTGCCCTCACGGGTTTTTGGTAGACTATGTCGTTCTTAAGGGTGCGAAGCATGAATGCGTTCGAGATGTTGATCAGTGATTCGGAATGGCCTAGGAGGAGGTAACCGCCTTCACGGAGCTTTTGGTAGAAACTTTCGATTACCTTTTTCTTGGCTTCTCGGTCGAAATAAATAATGACGTTGCGGCAAAAAATAACGTCCATGTTGCTGATCAGGCTTGTTTTGTGTGGATCGAGGAGATTTACTGAGCTAAATGATACCAGCTCCTTAACACGGTCGATTATGCGGTAATCGCTTTTTTCATCCTGCACAAAGTACTTGGCCAGCATTTCCGGACTCGTAGCCCGGTGTGCACTTTTCTTGTACACGCCTTTGCGCGCCGTATGCAGTACTCGCTGATTGATGTCGCTGCCGAGGATTTCGACCTGCCAATCCCGCCACCAGTCGCCGGATTCGATCAGGAGAATAGCGATGGTGTACGGTTCTTCTCCCGTGGAACAGCCGGCGCTCCAGATCCTCAGCACCTTGCGGTCCGCGAGAGAGCTACGCAATGCAGGGAGAATCTCCTCGGAAAAGGCGCGTAGCTGCGGGCTTTCTCGAAAAAAGTACGTCTCATTAGTTGTAAGATTATCGATAAGCACGACCATTTCTGCTTCTCGTTTCCGGTCGTACTTCAAAAAATGATAGTACTCCTCGAAGTTTTTGAGCCTATGCTGTTCGAGCCGGCGGGAAAGTCGGCGCTCGAGCAGGAACTTAGACCCATCGTCAAAGTATATACCGCAGTAATCGTGGATAAAATCCCGGAGAAGCCTGAAGATATCATCTCCCAGAGAAATGATCTGCTCTTCGAACATTTATTTCTCCAGAGCCTTTTTCGCCGCAAGCCGAACAGTCACGTCCGGGTCTTCTTCGGCGATCTTCGCAAGGAAAGCCTCGGTTGCTGCAGTCCCCTTCAGTTTGACAACCTTGATCGCCGCTTTACGCACGCTCCAGTGAGAATCGGACAGACATGAGGCCACTGTCTCTGCAGCGACCTCTCCTTCATAATGCGATAACGCCAGGAGCACAGTCTTGCGCACCTCTGGATCACTATGATTGACCAGTGCTATCAGCGGCCCCAGGGCTTTCGGAAATTGCAGTTTCCCTAACACCTCTGCGATTGCCAAGAGAAATATATCGGATGCCGTCCCAAGGTAGGAGGTCAGGACCTCGCCAGCCCTGTCCCCACCGGTGTTCGCGAGCCCCCGCGCTGCTGCAGCCTTCACCCAGAGGTCGGCATCTTCTAGCAGGTGGATGAGGGCATCCTGAGCATCAAGCGAGTCAATAGCGCCCAGCGCCTCAGCTGCCAGCATTCTAACCTCAGGATCATCATCAGTAACGGCAAGTAAGAGGGATCGAAGAGCTTTCCCGCCAGCCGCGCTGCCGAGTGCCGGGACAACAGCCTTTCTGACCGCAGGCTCCTCGTCCTTCAGCGCAAATGCCAGGGCCTCATGAGCCCGATGGCTCGAAAATTTTCCGAGCAGGCGCGCGATGTTTCTCCGCAGGTATGCCTCGTGGGCGGAAAAATCCTTGAGGAGAGTATCGAGTACGGATTCATCGCCGATCGCAGCAAGCGCCTGGATGGCGGCTTCCTGAACGCTCTCGTATTCGTCCTGCAGGAGCTCCAGAAGGCCAGCGCGCCCCCTCCTACTTTCGAGCAGTCCCAAGGCACAGGCTGCCGTACTCCGCACATGTCCGTTCTCGTCTTGCAAGAGCTTGATCAAGGTGTCTTCGGCAGCCTTGATACGGTTTTCACCAAGCACCTGGGCTACGGCCTGCCGGACGAGCGCGTTTTCGTTCGAGAGAAAGCCGACGAGGAATACGGCCTTGTCGGGGTCGATATGCGCAAGCGATTGTACCACGTGGTCGACGAGGTCCTCTTCTTTCAATAGTGCAAACAGTTTATTAATCGAGCTTTCCCTGCCTGTCCAACCGAGCACGGTGATCGTCGACCTCTGCAGCTCTCCTGCGCTCGTTATTAGGATTTCCTCGAGAAAGGCAATGGCTGACTCACTCAGACCGGCGCGCACGGCTGCGACGATGTTCCGGCGTTCCGTTGCTCCGCTCTTTCGGTAGATTGCGGCAAGCGCCACAACCGATACTTCGCGAACGATTCGAAGGGGGTCGGCTAGGCTCGCGATGAGCGGTCCCAGCGTCGTAGCATTGCCAATCTTTCCAAGGGCCTCAAGAATGGGCTCACGGAGGCTGCTTCGGCTGAGTGCTGCAAGCAGCGGCTCGAGCGCACGCTCATCGCCAATCTCTCCCAGGGCCTCTGCAGATGCATAGTCGAGCCAGCCATGGTTATGGCGGGTAAGACAAGAAAGCAGCGCATCAACCGCCCTGCGGTCTCCGATCTTGCCGAGGGCCTCCGCTGCTGCCACACGGATATTCTCATCAGCGTCACCCAGCCTCTCGATCAGGGCCGGCACAGCACGGCGGTCCTTCATGTCCCCCAATATATCGACGACGAATTTCCGCACGTCCGAATCAGGCGTTTCTATGATACCGAGCAGGGGATCGACAGCCTGTCCACCGATCTGGACTAGCGCCTCGATAGCCGAGTTTCGTGCGCCGGCGTTGTCATGCGAACTCAGCGCCTGAATGAGCCCGGCGATGACGTTTGCGCCGCCAAGCGATAGGAGCGCCTCCACCGCGGTCTTCCGCACCCGCCAGTCAACATCTCCCACTGCGCGGAGGAGTAAGGGCAAGGATTCGCTGCCGATGTCGGCAAGCTCGAGAACTGCCTCACGCCTCTCCTCGGCATCGCTGCTTTCAAATTTATTTCCTCCCGATTCACGATGCAACATGTTCCGCCTCCGCAAGCGCTGAACGCTCCTGCTGGTTCAATATCCTGGCAATATCGATAAGAATGATGAGCCGCTCCCCAACTTTACCCATCCCCGTTATGAAGTCAGCCTGTGTTCCTGTCGCGGCCTCCGGCGCCGGTTCGATATCTTTTTTGGGCACGTGAATAACCTCTTTCACGACGTCGACCACCAGTCCGAGCAGCTCCTGTCTGTTCCCTGGGGAGATGGGGACGGCACCCTTCGTGATCATCATACGCATCTTTCGAAGATTATCACGGACCTCAGCAAGACCGAACCGTTTTCTCAGATCGACGACCGGGATAATAGTGCCGCGAAGATTGATCACACCCTCGATAAACTGAGGCATCCGGGGCAACGCTGTGATCTTTTGTGGTCGTACGACCTCTGTTATGTGATTAATGTCCAGGCCATACTCCTCTGCGCCCGCCTGGAAGGTCACGAGCTGTACCGTTTCCTCGACAACGGTTGATTTTTTCTCTTTTGCGAGAATACTCTTCATAGCCTTGCACCGTTCCTGTTTATTACGTTCTGAATTTTTCGATATCTTTTTCTAGTGTTTCCGACTGTTTGGCCATCACATCCATGGCGATGTTCAGCCCCACACTCAGGTCAGCATTGGATTTAGCAATTTCTTTGATCCGTTCGATAGCCTTTACAATCAAATCGCTCCCGGCCTGCACTTCGCCCGCCGCACGGTGGACCATCCCAATTTTCGTGCTCATGTCTTCTACGGATACCGTAATGTCCTTGCTGCCCTTGGCCTGTTCTTCTGTGGAGTTTTTTACGAAGCGCGTCAATTCCCGCATCTTCTCCGATGCTCGCGTGATCTGATCACTGCCAGCCCGCTGTTCGTTTGCGGCACGGGCAATCTGGTGTGTCATTTCATTAATTTTTTCGACGGCATCACTCACCTGCCGTATGCCTCGGGTCTGCTCGGCTGTGGCTTTGTTAATGCTCTTGCTCATGTCTCGGGCCCTATCCGCGCGTTCCAGGATTTTCTTCAGTGCTTCTCCGGCATCGCGGGCAAGCAAAACTCCATCTGCAACTATCGTGACCTCTTCGCGCATGACTCCAACGGCATCGCGCGTATCTTCCTGCACGGATGTGATCAAGGCGCCAATTTCCTTCGTTGACGATGCCGTACGGTTAGCGAGCTCGCGAATCTCTGCCGCCACGACAGCAAACCCCTTGCCGTGCTCGCCGGCCTGTGCTGCCAAGATGGCTGCGTTTAGGGCCAGGAGTCCAGTTTGATCCGTTATATCCTCGATCACAGTCAAAATGCCCCCGATGCTCTCAGCCCGTTCGCCCAGACGGTTTACCACCTCCGCAGTGCGCCGTGCCGTTGCATCAATCCGGTTCATGCCTTCGATGGTCTTCTCGATTGAACGCATACCGAGCTGCTCTGCGTCGGCGGCGACTGCATCAGCGAGCGCGGCGGACTCCTGCGCACTGGTTTCGACCTCTTTCACCGATGCGCTGATTTGCGTCGCTGACGCGGCTGTATCTTCCGCGGCAGTAGAAAGAACTTCCACGTTTTCAGCGATCTGGCGGACCGCAGCTGACATCTGGGTGATGGCGCTCGATGTCTCCTCAATGGATAATGACAGATCCGCCATCGTCTTGGCGACCTCATGCACCGAGGCAGACATCTCTATCACAGAGGATGCCGTCTGTTGCGAGTTCTTATGGAGCGCCTCAACGGTTCCCGCGATCTCCTTCAGGGAGAAATGCATCTCATTTATGGAAGAAGCTGCTTCTTCAACGGATTCCGCCTGCACTTTGCTTCCCGTCGTAATCTCCGTGGATGTTTTCTTGACTTCCCGCCATACGGTATCAGTCTTGTGAGCTGCCTCTCGAATGTTCTCGATCATGCCTTTGAGCCCAACGATCATCCGGTTCAAGCCTCTTCCCAGCATTCCAATCTCATCCATCGTGCTCACACGGAAACTCTGTGTCAGGTCGCCGGCGGCGATATTCGATGCGACGACTTCCGCGGTCCTGGTCGGCAGTACGATCATCCGCCTGACCATGTAATAAATAAGCGCTGCCAGAATCGCGATGATCAACAGGCTTGTCCCGAGAAGCAGCATGACGATTTTCCAAACGCTGGCCTGTATTTGTGACCGCGAGAACGCCATCCTCACCTGGCCCAGTTTCTTTCTTTCGAGCACAACGTCAACGGACACTTCGAGGGGGCCGAGCTCCCGCCGAATGGCTTCGGTTAGCACATTGACATCGTCCGTTTTTGCCGCATCGAGGATCGCGGTGACGGCTGCGTTCTCCCGATTGAAACTGGACCGCGCAGACGTGAGAGGTCGCCCGTCGTTGTTCACGATAACCACCGAGATGAGTTCAGGCGATTTTACGATGTCCTCGACGATCGCGTTCAGGGCGGCCAGATCGCTTGCGGCGAGGCGATCGACGATCGATTTGCCGAGGACCGTTCCTATGTCACGCCCGCGGATTTCGAGAGTGCGATACTGATACGCGAGAACCATCCGAGTAAGGAGGACCGTGACCAGGATCATGACGAGGGCAATAGCACCGGTCGTGGCTGCCATGAATTTCAGCCCCATGTTTGCGTCGATGCGGTCTTTGACCGTCCTTTTAAAAAACTCCCGCAAATAAATTGTTATCTCCACGCTTGTCTCCGCGCACATGACTCACCGGAATGCTGAATGCCGTCAGGCCGGCGCTTGCGCCCCTTCCATCGCGGACATGATCTTGCCAATCACTTCGTAGTCAGCGGCTGCCGCATCCATGAACCCGGTATAGTCCGGATCGATCATCGTGAGCGTACGCGCCTGTTCGGCATCCCGCCGGTCCATTGAGATGAGAGCATGTTTAATCCGCGCTGCCGTCGCCGGGTCCATGTCCTTCGAGACGCAGATATTAAATTCTGGGATGTCGATCGATTTCTTTATCACAGTGAGGCCGCGGCCTTCAAACAACTTTGCCGTTGACTCACGGATACCGCCTGCGTCGTACTCGCCGGCCAGGACCGCAGCCGCCACGGTATCATGGTGGCCGAGAAATGAGTAGTGCTTCAGATCGTCCAGTCTAACCCCCGCGTCCGCCAACATGGCGCGGGGAATCAGGTAACTCGATGTGGACATTCTGTCGCCGAAAGCGAAGCGCTTTCCTTTTATCGCTACTACAGAAGAAATTTCGCCGCCAGAACGTACGACAATCACAGAATGCGTAAAGGGCGCGCCGTTGCGCAGCGCTTTGACAAGGATTACTGCCCCGAATTTATTCTTCGCTTCTATAAAGGTCGTGGGTGTCAAATAGGCGAGTTGCGTCACACCTTCCTCAAAATCCTTGAGCGTTTGTACAAAGTCGACTGCCGTGGATAGCTCTACCCTTCGTCCAATAGACCGCGACAGATAGTCCGCGAGCGGAGTAAAACGACGGTATATTTCAGCCGGCGTATCGAGCGGGATCACTCCCATCATCAAGGCACCATCCCTGGCATTGCGGCGTCCTCTTGTAACCGTCATAGTGCTGATTTTCTGGTTCAACAGATCCGCCTGCTCCCCCAGGGTCGTGAGGGCGCCAGCCATATCTTCGACCCCTCTCATGTTCCTGCGCGGGAGGTCCTGGATCTGTTCCAGGGCGTTGAGAACCTGCTGAACCGCCTGTCTCTGTTCCGCCGTTCCCGCAGCGATCCTGCCAGCGCGCATAGTCACGTTATCCGCGGCTTCGGCAATCTGCTTTCCACCGCGCCCTTGTTCGGTCATAGCGATGCGAACCCGCCGCGCGATGTCCCGCATTTCCTCAGCCGCGCTTAGGATCATCTCTGTACCCTTGCTCTGTGCCTGAGTCGCTGAAGCTATTTGCTGCGTCATCTGTTTGACGTTCGTAATGGCTTCGCCTACTTGTTGGATACCGCGTGCCTGTTCGCTCATGGCCCGATCGATCATGATTGCCATTTCCGCAGAGCGGGTTGAACTCGCCAGCATCTTATCGAGAGCAGCAGTTGCCTCTCGGACACGCCTTACACCTTCTTCTACAGCCGTCAGGCTCTCTGACATCGCAGCAACGGCCTCCTTGGCCTCTTTCTGGACAGATGTGATGAGCTTTCCAATGTCCTGAGCTGACCCGGCAGTCCGGTCGGCGAGGGCCTTGATCTCTTCGGCAACAACTGCAAAGCCTTTACCATGTTCCCCGGCCTGTGCTGCAAGGATCGAGGCGTTCAACGCCAGCAAGTTCGTACGCTCCGTTACTTCAACGATCACGCCGAGGATCTTGCCGATCTCTTCGGACCGTTTCCCGAGCCGTGTCACCACGCCGGAATAGCGCTCCACCGCATCCTTGATCGTATTGATTGCATTCATGGTTTCATGAATCGATCTGACGGCCATGTCCTTTGCCTCTGCAGAAACCTGCTGCGAGAGCTTCGTGGACTCCTTGGCTGTCCGCTCCACTTCACGTACCGTTGCTTCGATCTGGATCGCTGATGCAGATGTCTCTTCTGCTGCGGACGAGAGGCTTTCGACATGGCCAGCAACGTCGCGAATCGACGCGATCATCTCGGTGACAGATGTCGTAACGTTTTCGACGGAAGACGTGAGCTCTCCCGTATGATGGGCGACTTCCTGATTCGTCGCGTTCATCTCGAGAATGGCCGAAGACGTTTCTTCCGCCGAAACCGATAGGCTTTCAGCACTTTCAGCAATCCCCTGGATGGACGACGACATCTCCGCAACGGATGTGGAAACGTTCGAAATGGCCTCGGATTCAGCCTCGGCGTTCTTTCTGACCTCACGCGCGTCCTTCGCAATGATAGGGCTCAACTCGGTGATCCGAGCTGAAATTATGTTCATTTTGTCGATGAACTGTTCCAGGTGTGAGATCAGGTAGTTGACACCGTCGACAAGCTTGCCGATTTCATCATTGCTGGTCGCTGTAATGCGCCCTCTGAAGTCCTTTCGGTCGATCAAGTCCTTCAGCACCCTGCCCATTTCCTTTACCGGATTCGTGATTGTCCGAGTGACCGAAAAAAAGAGGATTCCCGAAAGAATCACGAAAATAATCACATCTTCGATGAATGCACTGACGGCAAAGGCACGAAGTTTCATGTCCAGTGCGGGAGGAGACAGGATCATGTGGATTTCGCCTAGACGAGTCGCGTTCGAAGTGATCGGCACCGTGCTGATGGGGATCTGAATATTCGGAAGGGATGGTTTGCTGGCTCGGATGAGCTGTTTGCCTGCGCTGTCCAAGATCGTCACTTCTTGGGCGTCGGATGTCTGCATAAAATTCTGCACCATGTCATGCAGACCGCCGACGTCCGCCGTGACGATAAGAGGTGCCGCCAGTCCTGCCAAAAGCTGACATGACTGTTCACCGTAGGCGCGCGCCGTGTCAATGACTTCCTGTTTTGCCATGAAATAGCGGTACGTCCCGAGGGTACCCATAACCAGGAACAGGCCCGTGAAGATCACGATGATGAGCCTCTGTCGCACGCCAATACGCACATTTTCCTCCTCAAGTAGAAGACAAAAAGCAGACTGTCATGAAAATATTTTGCACAAACCACAGCCTGTCGTCTGCAGGTCGTCAGCCATCATCTGCTGTTAAAATTTAAACCCTTCCAGGGCCGCCTGGAGCGCGTCTGATTTTGACTTGAGCGTCTGCACCGCCATATCCATTTCGATCGACACATCGACCGTATCCTGCGTGATCTTTTGGATGCGCGTAATTGCCTCGCTTATCTGTTGCGCGCCAAGACTCTGCTCCTGCGTAGAACGGGCGGACTGGGCGGCCTGCAAGGTGACCGACTCGACAGCATTGGCAATTTGCCTGCTGCCCGTGGTCTGCTCCTGGGTGGCGCTTTTCACCTGCCGGGTGATATCGCGCATTCGCTCCGCAGCCTTCGCGATCCGCTCGCTTCCTCTGCGTTGCTCCTGAAGGGCGTTTGCGATCTGTTCAATTTGCTCAGCGATGCTGACAGACGTTTCCGTGATCTGTGACACCCCCTTGGCCTGCTCACTTGTGGTCTTCTCGATGGCTCTCGCAACTTCAGTCGATTGCCGAGAACTGTCCGCCACCTGCTTGAGCACGTCACTGGTCACGTTGACGAGGGAGGCTCCTGCCTCTACGGCCTGCAGGCCCCGAGCCATGGCTTCTACGCTTTCTGCTGTTTCCTCCCGTACCGAAGCGATCAGTCCGGATATCTCCTGGGTCGACGCGGCAGTCCGCTCGGCGAGGTCCTTGATTTCTTCAGCGACAACGGCAAATCCTTTCCCATGCTCACCTGCCTGAGCCGCAAGAATGGCTGCGTTCAGGGCAAGCAGGCTGGTCTGGTCCGTCACCTCATCGATGACCTTCAGGATCTGCCCGATCTCTTGTGACCGCTTGCCGAGACGGTTCACTACCGCAGCAGTAGCCTCGACGGTGTCTTTGATGTTTTGCATGCCCCGGATAGCCTCGCTCGCGGCGCCGATTCCACGCTCCGAAGCGTCGCTGGAGACCTGTTCGGCCAGGCGTGCCGATTCCACGGCTCGCTGCTCGACTTCCTTGACCGAAGCGCTCATCTCAGTGATTGACGACGTGGTCTGTTCTGCTGAGGCTGCGAGGGCGTCGGTGTTTTCCGATACCTGTTTGATCGAAGCAATCATCTGTTCGATGGACGTT
>Ga0187771_10002065_pt1 | contig 13784 bp, 14 predicted proteins | sample 0116_SJ02_MP15_1_FD_133139 | JGI IMG/M metagenome (GOLD analysis project Ga0187771, IMG submission 133139) | Tropical peat soil microbial communities from peatlands in Department of Meta, Colombia - 0116_SJ02_MP15_10_MG | ecosystem: Environmental > Terrestrial > Soil > Wetlands > Peat | place... | reverse complement strand
CCCTGAATGAATATCAGCGCGCCTTGCAGACCAATAATAACACCCAGGGCGCGCTCGATGAAGCCAACCGCTATATTCAGAAGCCCTACACGCCGGAAAGCAACCAGGCCGAAGCAAAGTGATGAGCGCGCGGCCGCGTGTTCATCCCCGCGCAAACTTTAAGCCGGTCAGTTGCGGCGAACGAAGGTTGCGGGACTGAACGAGCACTTTGAAAGTCGTTCCCATCCCGTGCCCGCCTTCCGAACCACCCGGAAAAAGCAGCCGCTTCAGTTTCAGTCGCGCTTGGAGTTTTTCCGCTTCGGTTTGGCCGGTCTCATACAGGTCGGCAAACTCATTCGCCTCGCCCAGGGCCATCAGAAATCTCTCCTGGGTGGTGAATCCGATGGCGTTCAGCCCCGCCGGCTCTCCGGCATCGATGAGCGCGCTGAAATTGACGTGGGCGGTCAAATCCCGTTCGCCCGGGGCGCTGTAGAAATCTTCCGAGGCGGTGTGACCTCCATAGGCCAGGAGTGTTCCGCGAGGCCGGTCGGATGTGTACAGGAAGCCCGCGAGGTCGCCATAATCAATCGTCAGGACAAAACCTTGGGCCAGTTTCCCGGCGACCGTTGAGATCCACTGCGTGGCTCTGCGATTGACTTCCGCGCGATGGCCTTCTTCGAGCTGATTGGCGTAGCGGGCCACGGCGGCCGCAACCGAGGGGTCGCTGAGCGGGCCGAGCTTCTCGCGCAAGCTGTCACCCTCGGCCGCAACGTAAACCTCCTTCAATCTGCCCGCGTCCCGGGTGACCACGGAGACAGGAAACGCGTCCACGAGTTCGTTCGAAAAGAAGCAACCGGCCGCCGGTTCGAGTTCCTCCAGCGACGCCAGCGCGCGAGGCCGCGTTGCGAGATTCTCTTTGGCTACGTGCTCAAGCACGCGCGCTCGCGTCCTCGGCCCCGGCTCGACCATCAAGTATTCCAGCGCTGCAGAAAAGTCCGGCCGCGCTCTTTCAGCCCAGCGGAGGAAATCGACGGCAAACAGACCACGGCCGGCGCCCATCTCCACCCACGTGAAACGAGAGGGCCGCTCGAGGATCTCCCACATTTCCGCAGCCTGCCGGGCCACCAGCCGGGCAAAGATCGGATGCAGATCGGAGCTGGTGAAATAATCACCCTCCCTCCCCGTCCTGGGCCGGTCTTGCATGTAGTAGCCATACTGAGGGTGGTAGAGACACAACTCCATGTAACTCGCAAAGGTGATTGGACCTGAGCGCCGCAGCGTTTCGAGAAGAAGAGTCTTCAGCGGAGTGGTCACTTGAAAAGAGTGAAGAACGAAGTGTGAAGGGTCAAGGGCGAGGAGTTCCCGCCTTCGGGGCGCGCTATTTCCCTCGCGCCGTGAGCTCTCGGTAAGTCTCTTCGAATTCTTTGAGCGCTGCCTCGTCGTAAAGCACAAAGTATATCTTCTCAAGGCTGGTGCGCGATTTCAGGTGCTCGAGCACTTCCCCGATCATAATCCGCGCGCACTCGTCCATGGGAAACCCTGCGATGCCTGTGCCGACGGCGGGAAACGCAATACTCTTCAGTCCCTTTTCTTCGGCGCGCAGCAGACTGTTCCGCGTGGAGGCATGAAGAGACTCGGCCGTCGTCGTCCCGCCCAGCCTCATGCTGGCGGCATGGATCACGTAGTTGGCTTTGAGATTACCGCCCGTCGTGACCGCGGCCTCGCCCAGCCGAATCGTGCCGATGCGCTCGCAATCTTCCTCGACGCGCGGCCCGCCTTTCCGACGAATGGCGCCCGCGACGCCCGCCCCCAGAATCAAATCGTTGTTGGCCGCGTTCACGATGGCGTCCACAGCCATCTCCGTGATGTCGCCCTGGGTGAAGAGAATTTTGACCGACATTGATCGTCTTCCTAATCCGCGCTTCCTGCGGCATGGCCGTTGCCCCAGATTTCACGCAGCGCTCGTCGAACAAAGACGCGAACCATTTGGCGGCGATATTCAGGCGTGGAGGCGGATGTCCGCAACGGCTTGCCGGTACGGATGGCGTCGTCCGCCACTTGCTCAATCAGCTCCGGATCGTACGGCCTCCCTTTCAGAAGTTCTGCCGCCCTTACAAGTCTCGGGGCGGGGTTCACAGCGTTCACGGCCACACGCGCTTCGAGGCAGTTTCCCTCTGCGTCTTTCTTCATGGTGGCGGCGATGCCCACCAGAGGATAATCGATTGACTGGCGGATGCGAAGTTTTTTGTACGTGCCGCTCCATCCTGCGGTCGACGCCGGGACACGAATCCCCGTTACGATTTCGTCGCGCGACTTCTCCATCCGGATGATGCCGTCGTTCACGTAAAACTCAGCCAGAGGCAATTCGCGCTGTCCGCGCGGGCCCGCCAGCTGAATCGTTGCGCCGAGCGCCAGCAGAGCGGGCGCGGTGTCGCCGGAAAACACCGCCCAGCACTTTTGCCCGCCGGGCGCCACATGGCACACCGTGCCGTCCTTCTTGATGCAGTAGCCGAGCGACTCACGCCAGAAGCCGGACTGATTATAATAAAGGCAGCGCGTATCGAGACACAAATTGCCGCCCAGCGTCCCCATGTTGCGAAGCAGCGGGCTGGCAATGGTTCGGGCAGCCTCATGCAAGGCCGGGAAATCGCGGGCGATGACACCCGATTCGACCATGGTGGTGATGCGAGTCAGCGCGCCGATTTCCAGCCCACGCTCGGCACTGAAACGAATGAAATCCAGGTCGCGAATGCCTTTGAGGTCCAGGAGCACCGCAGGCGAGAACAACCCTTGCTTCATGCTGGGGATCAAGTCTGTTCCGCCGGCGACAAGTTGCGCGTCCTCGCCAAACTGCCCGAAGGCATCCACGGCGGCGTCGAGCGTGCGCGGTCTGATCACCTCAAACGAAGGCAAACTCATCTCGTCATTTCCTTCTGAGTTCCGACTCGTAGCTTCTGACTTCTGACTTCTTCTTTTCTTCCAGCGCCTTCAAGATCTTCTCCGGCGTAATGGGCAGCGAGTTGATCCAAACTCCGACCGCGTCAAAGATGGCATGGGCGACGGCGGGAATGGTGGCGGCCAGCGAGCCTTCGCCTGCCTCTTTGGCGCCGAAAGGACCTTCGGGGTCGTTGCTTTCGACGATGATCGGGTCGATGGGCGGCGACTCGAGCGTTGATGCGCTACGGTACTCCAGCAGGCCCGCGTTCATCAGTCGGCCGTTCTCCCACAGCATCTCTTCCTGGACCGCCTGGCCCAGTCCCATCCAAACCGAGCCAATCACCTGGCCCTCGACATTAATGGGATTGATCGCTTTGCCGCAATCGTGCGCGGCGGTGATGCGATCCACGCGGACCTCGCCGGTTTCAGTGTCCACCGTCACTTCGGCCACTTGCGCGCTGTAACTGTAGGCGGGCGACGGCCCGACGCCCGCGCCTTTGAATTTCCCGCCCTGAGCATCTTCGGGCGGCGCGTACGTTCCCGTCGCCATCAGTTTTTCGCCGGAGCCAAGCGCCAGGCGAACCGCTTCGTCGAACGTCAGCGCCAGGCGCGCATCGTTGATACAGAAGATTCGGCCGTTTTCCAGGATCAGCTGTTCCGGCGAAGTCCCTATTTTCTCCGCCGCCGCATCGAGGATTTTCCTCCGCGCTTCGCGCGCCGCTTCGAGCGCCGCATTACCGGCCATGAAGGTGACTCGACTGGAGTAACTGCCCAGATCGACGGGGGTGAGGGCAGTATCCGCAGCCACGATGTGCACACGCTCGACAGGAATGCCCAATTCGGCGGCCACGATCTGCACTTGCATGGTGTCGGAGCCCTGTCCGATCTCCGAGGCGCCGGAGAAAATCGTGACTGTTCCGGTTCCATCGATCGAGAGCTTGACGGTGGTGTGCGGCATTTGGGACCGAATGATGGGATTCGCCGCTCCGCTCACGTAGTGGCTGCCGGCCATGCCCACGCCTTTGCCGTAAGGCAGTTTTCCGTGTTTGTCTTTCCAGCCCGATTTTTCGGCCACCTTCTGGAGGCACTCCGGGTAGCCATAGCTCAGCACGCGCAGACCATTCACCGTCATGCAGGGGGGCTTCAAGAGATTTCTGCGGCGAATCTCCACCGGATCGATTCCCAGAACGGCGGCCATCCGGTTGAGCTGCAGCTCGAAAGCGAAGCGCGTGTTCACCGTGCCGTGCCCTCGCATGGCGCCGCACGCCGGCTTGTTGGTCAGAACCCGGTAGCCATCGAATTTGACGTTGGGGATGTCGTACATCGCGTTCAGTAATTGTCCCGAATAGAGGATGGTCACCACACCGTACCCGCAGTAAGCGCCGCCGTCCTGAATGATGCGAGCCTCGACGGCCGTGAGCTTTCCCTCACGGGTAACACCCGTCTTCAGCTCGACGATTTGGCGCGGGCGCCCGCGATGCGCCAGGAACACTTCCTCGCGCGTGTAGGTGATCTTCACCGGGCGCCCGGCTTTGCGCGCCAGGGCTGCGGCGGCGAGCTCCAGCGGAATCACTTCGCTCTTTCCGCCGAATCCGCCGCCCACCAACGGCTTGACGACACGCACTTTTTCCTCGGGCATCTGCAGGGTGGCCGCGAGAGCCTTCATCAAGTAATAGGGAACTTGGGTTGAAGACCAAACGGTGAGCGTGCCGTCGGGGTCAAACTTCGCCAGCGTCGAGTTGGGCTCGAGCGCCGCGTGCGTCACCTCGGCACACTCAAAGCGGTCTTCGCGAATATAATCGGCGGCGGCGAATCCCGCCTCCACGTCTCCAAAGTGGTGGTGGTATTCCTTTTCGATGTTGTGAAGCCGGTCCTCGTGGATCAAGTTCTGCTCGGCCAACATCGACTTTTCGGGGTCGAAGTGTGCAGGCAAGATTTCGTAATCCACTCGAATCAGCCGCAGCGCGGCTTCAGCGACCGCTTCCGATTCGGCCGCTACGCCGGCCACGTTGTCTCCGATGTAAAGCGCCTTGTCGACGGCGAAAATCGTTTCGTCGTGGCCGATCGGCAATATCCCGTACTTCACCGGAGTTTGTTGACCGGTCAGGACAGCGTAAACGCCGGGGAGGCGTTCCGCCGCCGACGTGTCAATGGAGCGCAGGCGCGCGTGAGCGTGCGGGCTGTGGAGAATCTTGCCCGCCAGCGTTCCGGGCAACGTCATGTCGTCCGCATACTTCCCCGCGCCGGTCACCTTATCGACGCTGTCCACCATCGGAATGCGCGCGCCGATGGGCGAAGCTCCGGCCGCAGGGAAACTCAGCGGCTGGCTCATCTCTGCTGCACCTCGACAGGTTGTCTCTCTCGAAGAAGCTCAATCGCCTTGCGGACGGAAGAGAGAATTTGCATGTAGCCGGTGCACCGGCAAAGATTGCCGGAAAGCGCTTCCCGGATTTCCTGGTCTGTCGGTTCGGGATTTCTTGCGAGCAGATGTTGGGCTGTCAAAATCATTCCCGGCGTACAATAGCCGCACTGCGCGCCGCCTTCCACGCAAAAGCCACGCTGTATGGGATCGAGGTCGGAACCATCTGCCACGCCTTCGATGGTGGTGATTTGGCAATCCTGGTACGAGACGGCTAGCATCAGGCACGACATTTGCGGCTCGCCGTCGATCAGCACCGTGCAGGCGCCGCAACTCGAATCGTCGCAACCACGCTTGGAGCCGGTCAGACCGAAGTCCTGACGGAGAACGTCCAGGAGCAATTTGTTGGGCTCAACTTCCGCCTCGCGGGCTTGCCCGTTGATGTGAAGTTGGATGCGTTCTTTCCTCAAGGTGCCTCCCTCATTCTGAGCCGGATTCCCTCACCGAGTCACAGCACGCGGTCGCAGTGTTCGATCGAAACATGAAGAGGCGCTGCTTGAGTCACTGGTCTGTCCCGCGAAGCCGGATCATTGAACGCGCGAGCCGCTCGGACGAGCGCCTTCCGAAGGCTCGAACTCCTCTTCCCTTTTGGGCTGAATCCATCCCTTTTCCTTGAAAAAGGATTCCAGGGTTTTGTCGTCTTCGGCGGAAGGCAGGACCGTCGGCAGATACTTCTCGAAGTCCTCAGCTGTCATAGGCTCGCCGATGACGTTATAGGATTTCCCCGCGTACTGCCCGATACGCCGGTTGAACTTCAGATCGGGAACAGTGAGTTTCGGTTGACCCTCCGGAATCGCCTTGTTGACCAAATCCGTGAGTTTCCTGACTTCTTCGAAGTAAAGCTCGCGCGCGGACTCGTTCAGGTGTTCTTGGTTGGCTTCAACGCCGGCAGTGCGTTCGTTGTAGCGGCCTTTCAAGCCCCACACGTAGGCCCAGTGCGCCGAAGAGGAGTGGTCCGTCCCGAACAAGTCGTAGGACGTTGGCAGCCACTTGTTGAAATATTTCTGAATCAGCGGGATAGGAATTTTTCCCGCTTTCACAATCCGCAGCAGCCCGTTGTTTCCCGTGCCGAGGTGAAACGATTCTTCCTTGAGCATCGGGGGCATACTCTGCGCGAGCGGTAGGAAAGCGGAATGCGAGAGCATGGTCAACTGGAACTTTCCGTCGCGGTCAACGAAATGCGTATAGGTGAAAAAGTCCAGCCAGTTATTGACGATTTCGTTGAAAGCGCCGAGCAGGCGGTTGTCGGTGAAAGCGCGCCGCTCGAGCAGTTTTTGGGCCTCGATGCGGCCGGAGCGCCCAAACTGCGTGATCAGCAAATGGCTCATTTGCCAGCCGTGGCGCATTTCTTCCGTCATCACGCGCAGCAAGCTCAGATAGTCGTAACGGCTGGGCGCGGTTGCGAACAGCCGGCGCTGCTGTTCGACCGAGGCAAATTCGGTGTCGCCCTGATAAACGATCAGGTTGAGCGCCGCGTCGCGGATCCGCTGATCGGGAATGTGCATCAGTGTCTTCCATCGCAATTGACCCTTGTAGCCGCCGAACTCGATTTCCGGGGTCACCTGACCATACTTCGCCTCGAACCGGTATTCTTTGAATTCCGGCGCGTCGAGGCCGATGTCCTTTTGCCAAGCGTAGAAATAGTCGATCCAATCGTCAAAATTGGAAATTCGCAGCATGTGCTTCCTCCCTAAGAACTCGTCCTAAGCTCCAGCGAATCTGGGTTGGCGTTTTTCCAGGAACGCGTGCAATCCCTCGGCAAATTCGTCGGAGTCGAAACACTTCATTTGCGCTTCCACCTCGTGTGCCATCATCGAATCCAACTGCGTTTTCGACCTTTCGTACAGCGCCTCTTTCACCAGACTCAATGGCAACGACGGCGCTGCGGCCAGACGCTCGGCGAGTTTGCGCGTCTCCGCGGCCATCCGAGCGTCAGGCACCACGAAATTCACCAGGCCGATGGCCTGAGCTTCTGCGGCGGTGACCGGCTCGCCAAGAAAAAACATCTCGATCGCGCGCCCGTTCCCAACCAGGCGCGGGAGAAAAAAGGTGGCGCCCCAGTCCGGGTAAAGGCCAATCTTCGCAAACGCCTGCGTGAAGGTGGCGCGGTCCGACGCGATGCGAAGATCGCAAGCCATCGCCAGGCTTACTCCCGCGCCTGCTGCCGGACCGTTCACGGAGGCGATGACGGGTTTGGGCAGACGGCGAATCGCGCGTACGATTTCATTGCCCGCTTCGAGCCGGGCGCGGAAAGTCGCGGAGTGATGCTGGGACTTGAGGTCCACCATGGTCTGGATGTCGCCACCGGCACAAAAGCCCCGCCCCGCACCCGTGATGACCGCGACGCGAATCGAGGCATCACGAGCGAGGGTCGCGATCGCCTCCGCCAGCCCGCTTTGCTCGCTTTCGTCAAGCGCGTTCAGCTTCTCCGGACGGTTGAGCAGCACCGTGGCCACCGCACCGTCGCGCGTCAGGACCACCACTTCATCCGTCATAATGGTTCACCCACTGCGCCAGACGCCGGAAATACCGGAGCTTCTCCGCCCGCGTCAGACTGCCGTTCCGGCCGCTGGTGGAAGGCAACACAAATACTTTCGCGCCCGCAATCCTTTCGCGCTGCCATCCCAATCGGACCGGCCGTCCACAAACTTTCTCGTACGCACCTTTGCCGTTGAAAGCGACCACGCGAGCTTCACAAGCCGCTTGTTGCAATCGGCTCGAAAGCTGCATCATGCCCTGCCGGTACTCGTCCGCTCGCAAATCATTTGAAGATCTGGACCAGCGCTTTACCAAGTCCGTCATCCCCTAGCCGAACTCCAGCGTGCGGCGGTCATCCTTATACTCGAGTCTCTCCTTCACCAATCCGGACTCGAACAGGAAATTCCAAAACTGGTTTCCGCGCCCGGCGTAATAGTGGCCGACGCGCGCCGACCGCTCACCGGGATTGAAGCCGACGAATACGACGTTCAGTCCCGGCCGGAGATAGTCAGGAAGCTGCTGAGGCATTTTTCCGCCGCTCTTCGTTGGTTTTCCGGCACTGATCGAGGAACTGCTGAAGCATTCGTTTCTGTACGGGTTGCTCGGCGATCTCCTCCGGGTGCCACTGCACGGCCACGAGATAAGGGTAATCGTCGGCCGCCTCCACGGCTTCCACCAGACCGTCTTCAGAGTAAGCCGTGACCTTCAGCCCGTGTCCCACGCGCTTGATCGCCTGATGATGGAAGCTGTTCACGCGGCAGTGGCCTTGAAACACCTCCGCCAGGTGGGAGGCCGGTTCGGTTAACGTCACGTTGTGCGTGGCCTCGTCGCGCTCTTCGTCCTGCCTGTGGTCAAAGTCAATTTCCGTGTCGTTCTTCAAATCCTGATAAAGCGATCCGCCGAACTTCACATTGATCAGTTGTGTTCCGCGGCAAATGCCGAAGACCGGCAGGCACGAATCGCGGGCCTTGTCCAGCAACTTGAACTCGAAATCGTCGCGCTTGCGGTTCACCTTGACATTCTCGTACCGCTTCTCCTCCTGGTAAAGCGCCGGGTCAACGTCCTCGCCGCCCCCCAGCAGAATCCCGTCAAAGTCCTCCACGCGAAAGTTGGACGTCCCGGCGGTCACCAGGTCAATCTCTTCGGGGCGCGCACCAGCCGTCAGCAACGCCTTGAAGTAGGGCGAGTCTTTTCCTTTAGCTTTTTCTTTCTCCGAAACCGAAACGGCGATTTTCATTTCGAAGCCTCGTCCGTGGTCCGTAGTCCGTTGTTCGTCGTGACGAGCTGTGGCTCAACTCGGTGCCACGGGCCACGGACGACTGACGACGGACGGTTTTCTACTTTGCCTTGAAATTCGGCGTTCGTTTCTCGACGTACGCCGCCAGCCCTTCGTGGGCGTCCTCGCTCTGGAACAGGTGTTGCTGTAACTCCCGCTCCAGCGCCAGGCCTTCGCCAAACGGCATCTCCAGCCCCGAGCAAACCGAGCGCTTGATACGGCCCACAGCGCGCGCGGCTTTGCGCGGCGGCAGAAACTGTTTCGCGTATTCAGTAACCTGCTCGAAAAACCCGTCGCGGTCGAAGACCTGGTTGACGAGGCTGATCTCCTCGGCTTCCTCGAAGGAAAATGTTCGGCCTGTGGCCATCAGCTCGATAGCGCGCGACTTTCCGACCAGCCGTGAGAGGCGCTGCGTTCCGCCCGTGCCCGGGAGCACGCCCAAGGCCACTTCAGGCAAACCAATCTTGCCCGCGTCGCGTCGCGCCAAGCGGATGTCCGCGGCCAAAGCGATTTCAAGCCCACCGCCCACCGTGTGGCCGTTCAGCGCCGCAATCACGAGTTTCGGAGTCTGCTCGAGGCGATTGAGAGTTTCATTAGCATGGAGGCAGAAATAGTATTTGAATTCCGGCGTCACGCTGGCCAGCATTTTGATGTTGGCGCCAGCCGAAAAGAATTTGTCACCGGCGCCGCGCAGGATGATGACGTGGACGTCGGCATCGAAGCGGGCGCGCAGGATGGCCGCGTCCAACTGCTGCATCATTTCGTAGGTGTAGGTATTGGCGGGCGGGTCGTTCATCTCGATCCAGGCCATGCCGCCTTCGGTCCGATAGTTGATCAGCGTTCCCACGGATGAGGCTGTTGCGGTTGTAGCCATCGTCTTCTCCCTTCGCGAGATTTCAAGTTCGTCGATGGACCGGGCTCTCGGCCGCCAAGGACGCCGGTGCGCCGAACAAACGCGATCCGTTATTGTTGCCAGCCATCCGCTGGCGCGACGCTTCCGCCGGCGGCTGAGCCCCTGCGCCATAAATCCCATCGAAAAAAATCGCGGTCATCTGTTCGGCGCACGTGCGCGCGTCCGGGTCAACCCGGGGGTTGTACCATTGATAGATCCAGTTCATCATTCCAAACAGCGAGAGGACCGCCAGGCGCGTCCTCAGGCCCTTGAGCTTCCGCGCTTGCTTGAGCGCTTCCACCTGGTGGAAGCAGAGTTCATAGTAAGACCTTTTCAGAGCGTTGAGTTCCTGCGCCAGAGTGGTCTCCAGCGGTCCCCCCTCGTGGGTGAGGACCTTCATCTCGTTGGGATGGTCGAGGAAAAACTGCAAGTGAAGGCGGACGAATGCCCGCAAGCGCTCCTCGGGGTCATCGATGTCCCTGAGCGCAGCGCGTGACGAGGCCAGCACACTTTCGAACGTGTGGCGTTGAATGAGATACAGGAGTTCTTCCTTGCTCGAAAAATAATAGTAGAGTCCCGCCAGGCTCACGCCCGTCTCGCGCGCGATGTCGCGGATGCTCGCCCGGTCAAACCCCTTGGCGCAGAAAATGGCTGCGGCCTCGCGCAGAATCATTTCCAGCTTGCGGTCGAAGTGCCCGGAACTCCGGTTCGCCTGGGCGATGCTTTTCGCCGACGCAGGCCTGCCACCGTTTCTCGCTTTGGTGAATCCGATAGGATTTAGAAACCGCGCCAATCGCCCCTCGCTCTCAATCGAACGTTCGTTCCATTCTACCTGCGCCGGTGGGCGTGTCAAGGGCCTTGCCGCGACCCAATCGAAAATGAGAAGCTCAGTTCGTTCGCGACGCCTCCGGTGACGCGAACGTTTCCGGAGGTCTTCAATGACGGAAGCCTACTACGACTCGGACGCCTCGCTGGACAATCTGAAAAACAAGATACTGGGGATGATCGGTTACGGAAACCAGGGCCGGGCGCAGGCGCTCAATTTGCGCGATTCGGGACTGAAGGTGATGATCGGAGCCCTGCGGGACGAAAGCGCCCAGCAGGCAGAGGCGGATGGGTTTCAGGTGCTCTCCATCGCCGAGGCGGCCGAGCGAGCTGACATCGTGTCGCTCCTCGTCCCCGATGAGGTGCAGCGACAGGTCTATGAAGGGATCATCGGTCCCAGACTGCGCTCCGGCCAGACCCTGAATTTCGCCCACGGGTACAACATTCACTTCAAGCTGATCGTTCCGCCCAAGGACTTGGACGTCATCATGGTCGCTCCGCGCATGATCGGAGCCATCGTGCGCGAATCGTACATGCGGGGTGGAGGAGCGCCGGCCTTCGTGGCAGTGGCTCAGGACTCGACCGGCCACGCTTTCGAAACAGCTTTGGCTTTGGCGCGCGGGATCGGGGCAACGCGGGCCGGCGTGCTCACAACCACCTTTGCCCAGGAAACCGAACTCGACCTCTTCCAAGAGCAAGGCCTGTGGCCCCTGCTGGTTCGAACCATGCTCACCGCCTACGAGTTTCTGGTCGAGAGCGGATTTCCGCCGGAAATGGTGGCGCTCGAGATGTACGGCTCAGAGGAGGCAGCGGAAATTTTTCGCGAGATGGCGCGCATCGGTTTCTTCAAGCAAATGCGACTGCACTCGCAGACCAGCCAGTACGGAACGCTCTCGCGAGCCCGGGATCTGCCATTTCAGCACGAAATGCAGGCTTTCCTGGAACGGGCTCTCGCCGGAATTCGAAGCGGCCGATTTACCGAAGAATGGCGCCGCGAACAGGCCGCAGGCTATCCTTTCTTCAAAGAACTCCGCGCCGAAGCTGAGGCGCATCCCTTAAACGAAGCTGAGGCTCGAATGCGCGAGCTTCTGGGGCAACAAGCACAACGAAAAAGCGGAGAGTAAAGCGGGCTGTCGGCTTTCACTTTTCACAATTCACCATTTGCCGGAATCGCCTGAAGAAAGGTCGAGACAAAAACCATGCCCCAACTCTTTCACAATTACGTGGGCGGACAGTGGAAGGAATGCGAGTCGAAAAAGACTTTCGCCGACATCAATCCAGCCGACAGAGATGAAACGGTCGGGATCTTTCAAGCTTCGAGCGCGAAGGATGCGGCGGCTGCTTGTGAAGCGGCGGCCAAGGCGCAGCCCGCCTGGGCGGCCTTGCCCGCGCCGCGGCGGGGCGAGTACTTGTTCAAAGCCGCTGAGCTTCTGGAGAGCCGGCTTGCGAAGCTCGCCAAGGAGATGACTCGTGAAGAAGGCAAAACCCTGCCGGAATCTCAGGGAGAAGTGAAACGCGCCATCAATATCTTCCGCTATTTTGGCGGGGAAGGCGCGCGGCAGTTCAGTTATCAGATTCCCTCCGAGCGCGAGAACGTCTTCTGTTATACGCTGCGCATGCCTCTTGGAGTGGCGGGGCTCATCACGCCCTGGAATTTTCCCAGTGCTATTCCGGCATGGAAAATGGCTCCGGCACTGGTGGCTGGAAACACGGTGGTCATCAAGCCTGCGTCGCTCGCGCCTCTCAGCGGTCTGCGCCTGATCGAGGGGCTGCACGAAGCGGGCATCCCGGCGGGTGTCCTCAATTCTGTGACGGGCAGCGGCGGGATCGTAGGCAATGCGATTGTCGAACATCCCGCCGTGCGCGCCGTGTCGTTTACCGGCTCGTGCGAAGTGGGCAACGCGCTGCACGAGATAGTGTCGCGCCGGAAGATTCGCGTCCAACTTGAAATGGGCGGCAAGAACCCGACGGTCGTGCTGAAGGATGCGGACTTGGATTACGCTGCGGACGTCCTGGTGAATGGCGCGTTCTTCTCCACCGGCCAAAAGTGTACCGCGTGCAGCCGCGCCATTATCGAGAAGCCGATTTATGATGCGCTGTTGGAGAAGCTCGTGGCGAAAACGAAGAATCTCAGAGTCGGCAACGGACTCGAGCCGGGCGTCGCCATCGGACCGGCCGTCGATGCGGCGCAGCTCGAAACGGATTTGAAATACATCGAGATTGGAAAGAGCGAGGGCGCGAAGCTGTTATGCGGCGGAAATCGGTTGACCGGCGGCGCCTACGATAAGGGCTATTTCATCGAGCCAACCATCTTCGAAGGCGTGACGCCGAATATGCGCATCGCGCAGGAAGAAATTTTTGGACCGGTGCTCGCTTTGATGACGGCCAATGATTTTGATGACGCGATTCGCCTGGCCAACTGCGTGAAATTCGGCCTCTCGGCCTCGATCGTGTCGAAAGACTTGACCCGCGTTCATCAGTTCATCAATCGCATCGAAGCCGGACTGATCACCGTGAATCTTCCGACGGCCGGCGTCGAGTACCAGCTTCCCTTCGGCGGCACCAAGGAATCGAGCTTCGGCATGCGCGAGCAGGGACCGCTGGCACTGGATTTCTATACTGAGACAAGGACTGTATATTTGAAATACACATAGACGTCGTTTGTCCCTTGTCATTAGCCCTTTGTTTTCTGCTCGTCGTTAGCGGTCGGGGGAGGAGATGCACGGTAAGAAAAGAGGAAGCGCAACGGTTGGAGCGGCCTTATGAAAAAGACGCAACAATTTCTTGCCAAACTGAAACTGCCTGGCGCAGACAACCACACCCTCGAGCCGAGCGAAAAGCGCTTCCCGGACGGCGGTCAATACCGCATTGAAATTCCGAGCGTCGAAGGTCCGCGCGTTTTTCGCGAGGTACTGGACACGGCCAAGGCGTACAAAGTTCCGATTCATCGCGTCAGTCAAGGCAGCGGGATCATGCTG
>Ga0187771_10002064_pt1 | contig 13785 bp, 12 predicted proteins | sample 0116_SJ02_MP15_1_FD_133139 | JGI IMG/M metagenome (GOLD analysis project Ga0187771, IMG submission 133139) | Tropical peat soil microbial communities from peatlands in Department of Meta, Colombia - 0116_SJ02_MP15_10_MG | ecosystem: Environmental > Terrestrial > Soil > Wetlands > Peat | place... | reverse complement strand
GTTCAGGGCCAAGGGTTCGCGACAAACGATGTAGTGAAGTCCACGATAAAATAAAGAACCCAAAATCCATCCCGATTTGCGAAATTGTCATTGCTTGCCTGCGCCTGCCTGCCGCTGGCAGGGTAGGCAGACGAGACGAAGCCAAAGCAATCTTACTTTTAGGGAGATTCCCACGGTCGTAACGACCTCGGAATGACAAACGGAATAAGGGTTTGAGTAGTAAATCGCTCAATAAAGAAAGCCATGAGAATAAGCCTTCGGTCTAATTTTGTTCTTCCTGGTTTGGAGGGTGAAGAGAGCATAGAATTCGATCGTTCTCAGATCGCCTTGAGGGAGATTTTGGAGGAGCTATCGAGGAGGGCACCTATTCGTATTGAGTATGTGCGGCCTGGGGCGAGGGCTTTAGATCCGGACGAGTGGGAGGTTGAGGTCAATGGTATTCCTTATCAGAGTTTGAGTGATGGTTTGGAGACGTTTTTGAAGGATGGGGATACGGTGACCATTAGGATATTAGCACTTGGGGGAGGATAGAATGGAAAAGTATTCAAATGATGGAGGAGAAAGTCCAAGGCTATGGGAAATACTTGAGAAGAAGGGATGACATAGATGGAATTTTTTGATCAGAAAGTAGAAACAGCAAGCAGAGAAGAGATTGAAGTGCTCCAATTCCGGAAGTTAGAGACATTGCTGAAAAAGGTTTATGCCACCAATCCGTTTTATAGGAGTAAATTTGAAAATTTTAGTGTAACCCCTTCAGACATTCGATCTCTTGATGATCTCCAAAGACTACCCTTCACTGTTAAAAAGGAATTTGAGGAAGATCAAGAGAGACATCCTATATTTGGGACCAATCTTACAGAGCCACTGGAGAATTACGTCCGTTATCATCAGACGACGGGGACAACAGGAAAACCACTCAAATGGTTGGAAACGAGAGAAAGTTGGCAGTGGAGGGGGAGATGCGCAGCCATGGCCCTGTGGGCAGCAGGTGTGAGGCCTTCCGACATTGTCTTCTTTCCTTTTGCCTTTGGTCCACACGTAGCCTTCTGGGGCATTTTCGAGGGGGTTTTTCAAATAGGGGCTTTAGCCATTGCAGGCGGAGGATGGGATACATCGCAGAGAATAAAAAGCATTCTTGAAAATCAGGTGACGGTGATCTGTTGCACACCCACCTATGCCTTAAGGTTAGCAGAGGTCGCTAAAGAAAATGGAATAGATCTATCTAACTCTTCTGTAAGAATAATGATCCATGCTGGAGAGCCAGGTGCCTTGATACCATCCATTCGGAAGAAAATTGAGGAAGCTTGGGGGGCTACGCCCTACGATTATCCTGGTCTCACTGAAATCGGGGCCTATGGAATTCACTGTCGATATGATAAAGAGGCCATCCATGTGAATGAAAGTGAATTCATCATAGAGGTTATAAATCCCGACACCGGGGAATATGCTCCCGAAGGAGAGGTAGGGCAGATGGTTCTTACCAACCTGGGGCGATCTTGTTCACCTACCATTCGGTTTAGGACGGGAGATCTGGTAAGGCTGAAGAAAAGTGCATGCCCATGTGGTCGCACCTTCAGGATGCTTGACGGTGGAGTTCTTGGGAGAAGTGATGATATGGTGATTATTCGTGGGATAAACATTTTCCCACCAAAAGTCGGAGAAATCGTGGAGGGACATCTTGTAGTCGGAGAAGAATACCAGATGGTGGCCTATTCTGAAAAAGGTGGAGAGTTCAAAGTGATGGTAGAACTTATAGAAGGCCGTAATAGGGAGGAAGTAACCAAAGTGATAAGAGAGGATCTCAGGCAGCATTTTGAGATCAGAATGGATGTCGAAGTGGTCCCCGCAGGCACACTTCCCCGTTCTGAATATAAATCGAAGAGATTTGTCGATAGAAGAGAGCATCTCATTCATAGATGAAATGAGGTCAGAATAACTGAAGCGCGGGATTGGGAATCACAATGGAGATATGTTCAAGGCGATGAGAAATACCTGAGAGGAACGGATGACATAGATGGAATTTTTTGATCAGAAAGTAGAAACAGCAAGCAGAGATGAGATTGAAGTTCTCCAATTCGAGAAGCTGGAGATGTTGCTGAAGAAGGTTTATGCTACCAATCCATTTTATAGGAATAAATTTGAACGTTTTGGAATAACTCCTTCAGACATCCGATCTCTTAATGACCTCCAAAGGCTCCCCTTTACTGTTAAAAGGGAATTTGAGGAAGATCAAGAGAGACATCCTATTTTTGGGACTAACCTGACCGAACCCTTGGGGAATTATGTCCAATACCATCAGACCTCTGGCACAACTGGGAAACCTCTTAAATTCCTCGATACGAAAGAGAGTTGGGAATGGAGGGCCAAAGTTGCTTGTTACATTTTAAAAGGAGCTGGAGTGGGCCGAGGCGACCGAATCCTTTTACCTTTTAATTTCGGTCCTTATACAGCTTTCTGGATAATGTATGAAGGGGCTTACCGACTGGGAGCCCTCGTCATACCGACTGGCGGATGGGACTCCTTACAAAGGTTGCAATGCATTCTCGAGAATGGGGCAACTGTGATTCCAACAACCCCGAGCTATGCCCTGAAATTGGCAGACACCGCAAAAGAGCACCACATCGATATTGCTAACTCCACCGTCCGGGTCTTGATGCTTTCAGGGGAGCCAGGTGCACTGGTCCCAGGGATCAGGGAAAAACTCCAAATGCTCTGGAATGCCCAATGCTTCGACTATGTCGGGATGACCGAGGTTGGAACCTGGGGATTCCAGTGTACAGCGGAGCCCGATGGCGTCCATATCACGGAAAGTGAGTTCATCGCTGAGATCGTGAACCCCGAGACTGGCATCCCCGTCCAGGAAGGGGAGATGGGAGAGCTCATTCTTACCAACTTAGGAAGGTCATGCATGCCAGCTATTCGTTATCGAACGGGAGACCTGGTGAAAGTCAGGAAAGGTTCTTGCCCCTGTGGAAGAACTTTTCGGGTTCTCGAGGGCGGCGTTCTGGGCCGGAAGGATGAGATGATCATCATTCGAGGCGTTAATGTCTTTCCTAATGTGCTAACGGATATCGTGGAAAGTTATATTCAACCCGGAGATGACTATCAGATCGAAGCATATAAAGAAAGAGGAGGTGATGAAATAGCGATAAGGCTTGAGATGAAAGAGGAAGAACGGGAAAAGGCAGTTCAAAAAGCCATACAGGATGAAATAAAAGGAAGGCTCAACCTTCGAGTTGAAGTCAAGGTTGTCCCAAAAGGGACCCTTCCCAAGTTCGACCACAAGGCAAAACGATTTATTGACAGAAGGAAGGCGACTTCTGTATAGTTGATTCCCTGAGGATCTATTCAAAAAAGAAGAAAACATGGAAATCGCATATAAGGATTCGAGAAAGCGGCTTTCTCATATCGAGGAGATAGGCCAATTAAGAACAGCTCAACCGATTGACCTCAACGAGGATGTTGGTCGAATTACTGAAATCTCTGTCTCTACTGAAGTTTGACCCGCATGAAGGCTGGGTGAACTTAGGAACTTACATAAACCCGCTTCACGATGCAGGACAATTGGCTTTTATATCCCGTCAAGGCATCATGGGAGGACACACCAGAGATAAGTATTTCAGCCATGGAGAAGCCTGTCCAGTTGCGATAGTCTTTGGAAGCGATCCACTCCTTTTCCAAAGATCGTACTTTGACAAAATGATCAAGGTTGCACCGAACGCTAAGGAGGTGATAAGCGGGTGAGAAACGTTCCCTGCATCATTCATCTTGAAGAAAGGTTAGAGATGAAAGTCTAAGGCCTGGAAAGGAGGGCTAAAATGAAAAGAAGCCAGTTCTTAATTGCGTTATGTTTGGTATTGGGGACTTTAACTTTAAACCTTATCGATGCTGAAGCAGCTACCCAGCCAACTCAGGCAAACCCGATAAAGTTAACCTACAGCAACTACTTCCCAGCACCCCATCCACATGCCATCCTTGGCAAAGAGTTTTGTGAGGAGATAAAAAAGCGGACCAATGGAAGAGTGGAAATCACCTATATCCCTGGAGGCACGTTAACCTCTGCTTCAAGGGTCTACGACGGAGTGCTCAAGGGTGTCTCGGATATGGGCATGAGCAATATAGCCTATACTCGAGGTCGTTTCCCTGTGACCGAGATTCTTGACCTACCTCTCGGTTTTCCAAGCGGCTGGGTCGCTACTCATGTTGCCAACGACTTTTTTAGACAATTCAAACCTAATGAATGGAACGAGGTGCGTGTAATCTATCTCCACGCATGTGGTCCCAATGTTATCTATACATCCAAGAAACCGGTGTATAGGTTAGAAGACCTCAAAGGGTTAAAGATAAGAGGAACAGGCCGCATTGCTGATGTGGTGAAGGCATTAGGGGCAAGTCCGATCCCTATTGAAACACCTGATCTTTACGATTCCTTATCGAGAGGGGTGGTTGATGGCGCCATGAACCCTATGGCATTACTGTCAGAGTATAAGCTTGGTGAGGTCATTAAATATACAACGGAGTGCTGGCAGGTTGGAAATGTTTATAATTTCTATGTCGTGATGAACAAAAACAAATGGAATATTTTGCCAGAGGACCTTCAGAAGGTCTTCGCGGAAGTTGCCGATGAATGGATCGAGAAACATGGACGCAGATGGAATGAAACTGATTTCGAAGGGAAAAAATTTTCTATGGACTTAAATGGTAAATTCATCAGTCTCCCACCGGATGAAGTGGCCAGATGGCAGCAAGCCACAAGGCCAGTCGTTGATGCTTATATGAAAGATATGGAAGCCAAGGGCTTTTCATCTAAAGAAATGGTTGATCATTTTGAATATGCAAAGGGTCGAATTAAGTATTGGAATAGCAAACAGGATGAATTGGGGATCAAATCTGCGACAAGTAAATAGAGGCCTCCATCTGAACTATCTGAGATACCTCTGAGAAAGAACGGGCCGACATGGGCTCTTTTGAAACAATCGAAGTGTGCGACAGTTAAGGAGAAGACCAAATGAAGGATTTTCTAAAATGGGTTGAGAGAATGATAAAAGGCATGGGAGTCGTTGCAGGGGTCAGTGTCTCCTTTATCATTCTTTTAACCGTGACGGACATGTTCTTAAGGATTTTCAAAAAGCCTATATTGGGAACTTATGAGATTGTTGGGCTTTGTAGTGGTGTGATGGTTTGCTTTGCCCTTCCCTATACCTCATGGATAAGGGCCCACATCATTGTGGATATCCTTGCTGATCGATTCCCGAAAAAGATTAAAAATATCACTTATGTGATTACGAGATGTGCGGGCATCGCTCTTTTCTTGGTGGCAGGTCTAAACTTATTGAAAGTGGGGGGGGATTTGAAGAAGGCGGGAGAAGTGACTGCGACATTGGAGATCCCTTTTTGTGTCATCGCCTTTACCATAGGCATTTGCTGTTTCATTGAGTGTGTTGTTTTGTTCAGTGACATACTAAGAATTCAGGAGGGCCGTCAACATGAGTAACGAAGTAGCAATCGGTATCGCCGGATTGGTTGTGTTGCTTGCCGCATTCCTCACTGGTATTGAGATCGGTTTTGCGATGGCAATCATCGGTTTTTTGGGTTTTGGCTACATTGTTTCTACGGAGGCAGCCCTAAACATTCTGGCAAGGGATATCATGGAAGTATTTTCTTCTTATGGGTATACCATGATCCCTCTATTTGTGCTGATGGGCCAACTCGCCCATCATGCACGGATTTCAAGAAAACTATATGATACAGCAGACAAGTTTGTCGGGCACGTTCCTGGCGGTCTCGCCATGGCAACTGTTCTCGGTGCAGTGGTTTTTAAGATGCTATGTGGTTCTGCTGTCGCCACGGCAGCTACCTTCGCGAGTATTGCCGTCCCTGAGATGCGCAAGTACCAATACAATGACAAACTATCTGCAGGCATCGTTGCATCGGTTGGTGGCCTCGGTTGTTTAATTCCCCCAAGCGTCAGCTTGATCATCTACGGTTTAATTGTTGAGGAGTCCATCGGAAGGCTTTTCCTCGCCGGCATTATCCCAGGGCTTATCCTGGCATTGTTCTTTGCCGTGATCATTTTTGCATGGTGCCGGATCAACCCAAACATTGGGCCAAAAGGTGTAAAATCGACTTGGGAAGAAAGGTGGCGTTCTTTGCCCGTAGTGATATGGCCCGTTCTAATTTTTGCAGTTGTGCTCGGAGGTCTCATTAAAGGTTTTTTTACGCCGACCGAATCAGCCAGTATTGGCGCCTTTGCTGTATTTCTTTTTTCTGTCTTAAGAAAAGATATGGGTTTTAAGGAAATTGTGAGATCGATCGCGGACTCTTTCAGGACTTCGATCATGCTTTTCATGATCATCGCAGGTTCCACCGTCTTCGGACATTTTCTTATCGTCACGAAAATCCCACTCATTGCAGCCGACTGGGTCGCGGGACTTGCTTTACCTCGATTTCTAATCGTAATCTTAATCCTATTGATTTACCAACTCGGCGGTTCCTTTATGGATGACTTAGCATTCATGGTCCTGGCAACCCCCATCTTCTTCCCTATTATTGTCAAATTAGGCTACGATCCGATATGGTTTGGTATCATGATAGGTATCAACTTAATCATTGGCGTCGTGATACCCCCTGTAGCGGGTAACGTCTTTGCTGTGAGGACCGTCACAGGACTTCCTTTCGGCGTGATCTATAGCGGTGTCTATCCATTTCTCATCGCTATGGTCATATGTGGAATTCTAATTTTCATCTTTCCCCAGATCGCCCTATTCTTACCCAAAATTCTGATGGGATAGGGCGAAGTTCTAAATGGGTTTGAATTTAGTAATGAGAGTCAACGAAGTGAAAATAACAATGTGTAAACTTTAGTTAAATAGACTAAGGGTTGAAAAAAATTCCGAAAGATTAGTGGAGGAGATAACCTATGAGGCTTAAAGGAAAGGTGGCAATTGTCACGGGGGGTTCACGTGGACTGGGACGTGCTTATTCTCTGCGGCTGGCCAAAGAAGGTGCTAAGGTGGTCGTTGCCGACATTCTTGATGGCAAAGAGACAATTGATGCTATTGTGCAACAAGGTGGCGAGGCAATCTATGTCCGCACCGATGTGACGAGCGAAAGAAGTACTCAGGAGATGGCTCGCAAATCCGTGGAAAGTTTTGGCAGAATTGACATCCTCATCAATAACGCTGCTTTTTTCGCCGCGATCGTAAAGAGGCCTTTTTACGAGATCGATGCAGAGGAGTGGGACAAAGTAATGGCTGTCAATCTGAAGGGGCCTTTTCTCTGCGCGAAAGCGGTCTTCCCTCAAATGAAAAAACAGGGTAAGGGTAAAATCATCAATGTGTCGTCAGGGACTTTTTATAAAGGACTGCCCAATTTTCTCCATTACGTTGTATCCAAAGGAGGCAATGTTGCCTTGACACGGTCGTTAGCAAGGGAAGTGGGAGATGCTGGCATCTGTGTAAATGCGATCGCACCTGGATATACAGAGACGGAGTACCTGAAAGAACATCCACAGGACCCTCCTGATTTTGCAAAAGCAATCATTGCAGGGCGATGCATTAAGCGTACGGAGACCCCTGAAGACCTCACTGGGACCATCGTGTTTCTTTCCTCCGATGATAGCGATTTCATTACAGGCCAGACAATCATTGCAGATGGAGGTTCGGCCTTTAACTAATGAACCACAGGACGCAAGAAAAATTAATGGAATTAATACAAACGCATTAAATAAAGTGACATCACCCCCACCCTCACCCTCCCCCCTTGAGGGGGAGGGGTGGGTGGGGGGTAAAAGGAATTATTGCGTTTGTATTAGGAAGCGAAAAGATGACATAGTCTAGCTGAGGTGTCTTTCAATGGGAAAGGATTCGAAAAGAAAATTTATTACTCACTCTGGCCTATCCATAGATCAGGTTTACACTCCTTCCATCCTCGACCGGATGGGATATCAATACGAGAAAGATCTGGGGGCTCCAGGAGAGTATCCTTTTACGAGAGGGATCACTCCGGGTATGTACCGGGAGAACCCTTGGCTGATGGGCCAGTATTCGGGATTTGGATCTGCTGAAGAAGCCAATCAAAGATTCAAAGACCTACTGGAAAAAGGAACCACAGCGCTAACGGTGGCCCTCGATCTACCCACCCAGATGGGCTATGATTCAGATAATCCTTTGGTCCAAGGAGAGGTAGGTAGAGTAGGGGTCGCCATCGATTCCTTAAAGGATTTGGAGGATCTTTTCAATGGCATCTCCCTTTCTAAGATCAGGAACATTAGTTGCATTGCCAATGCCATCAGCCCTGTGATGCTCTCTATGTTTATCCTTCTCGGGGAGAAGCAAGGGCTGAGTCCTAAAGAATATACCGTCTACCTGCAAAACGACATCTTAAAAGAATTTAGCGCGAGAGGGACGTACATCTTTCCCCCTGGCCCATCTCTTAAACTGTCCGTCGATGTCTCGGAGTACTGTACCAGATATCTTCCACAGTACAATACAATTTCATTTTGCGGTTACCATTTCAGGGAAGCAGGCTGCAATGCTTTTCAGGAACTGGCTTTCACTCTTGCTAATGCTATTGCTTATATAGATGAGGCATTGAAAAGAGGACTCCAGATCGATTCTTTCGCCAAGAGCCTCACTGTTTTCTTAGGTAGTGGGATGGAGATCCTTGAAGAGGTAGCCAAGTTTAGAGCGATGAGGAAGCTATGGGCAAAGGTGATGAAGGAGAGGTTTAACGCAAAGGATCCCGAATCGCTAAAAATTACTATTCGTGCCTATACCTGCGGTAGTAACCTTACACGTCAACAACCCTTGAACAATATCGTAAGGGCCACACTTGAAGCCATTGCAGCTATATTCGGCGGAGTCCAATTTTTGACTGTTTCATCTATGGATGAGGCTTATGCAATCCCCACAGAGGAATCACAATCACTTGCTCTGAGAACGCAACAGATCATTTATCATGAGTCTGGAATTGCAAAAACTGCTGATCCTCTTGGTGGTTCCTATTACTTAGAATTTCTTACAAAAGAAATAGAGAATAGGGCTTGGAATTACCTCAATCGTATACTGGCCATAGGGGGAGCTACCTATGCACTGGAGACAGGCTTCATTCAAGGGGAAATGGCGCATTCAGCTTATGAACAGCAAAAGCGGATGGAGAGCGGTGAGCAGGTGATCGTTGGTGTGAATCGATACGCTGAAGCCAAGGACGTTGAATTTAAAAATTTTTTTAAAGTTAACCCGGAATCTGAGAAAAAGCAGATCGAACGATTGAATCAAGTTAGGCAGAAAAGGGATAACCAGAAAGTCAAAGGCCGATTGGAAAGAGTCAAACGCTCTGCGATGAACGGAGAGAATATGGTTTATTCCATCATGGAGGCAGTTAAGGAATACGCTACAATAGGAGAGATTTGTACCCAGCTGAGACAGGTTTATGGTGAGGCAAAGATGAGAGGCTTCTTCTGATTAGAATAGAGCAGACAAGCCTCTCGTTTTCAATAAATAAACCCAGGGAGGGCATCCATGCGGGGAAAGATGTCTGTATTGATTTTGGCGATGGTTTTGGCAGCAAACTCTTTCATGCAACCTGCGGCAGGAAAAGAATACCCAACAAAGCCTATTGAAATTGTTTGTCCTTACACACCAGGGAGTTCTGTTGATATTTTAGCCAGGCTTATTGCTGACTTATCTCCAAAATATTTGAATCAACCTATGGTTGTGACGAATAAACCTGGTGCAGGAGGAAGCATAGCCGCTGCTGATACTATTAGCTCAAAGCCTGATGGTTATAAACTTGTCATATTATCTAACGCTTTCTTTGAAACTACTATAAGGACTCAGAAGGTACCGTTCGAGCAAGATGATCTCGCTCCTTTAGCCAATTTCATAGAATATAAAAACGTTATGGCCGTGAAAGGTGACTCGCCTTGGAAGACCTTCAATGACCTATTGGACTATGCGAAGAAAAATCCCGGGAAACTGAGGTGGGCTCATTCAGGTCGTGGAATCACTACACATCTTGGGGGATTGTTAATATTTAGAAAAGCTGGCGTTGAAACGATCGATCTACCTTTTAGAGGTAGTCCTGAGCAGCTTGCAGCCGTTTTAGGAGGACATGTAGATGCATACTGTGGGCCATACGGAACTGCAAAGGATCATGTAAAGGCTGGAAAAGTAAGATGCTTGATCCTTTTAAGCGAAAAAAGATATAGCGATCCGCCTGATGTACCGTGTGCCCTTGAACTTGGTTTCCCAGAGGCAGCGAACCTGAGAACTTATTTTGGTTTGTATGTCCATAAGAACACACCAGAAACCATCAGAAAAACACTTATCGATGCTTTTAAAAAGGTCTATGAGGAACCTGAATTTAAAAAGGGGATTGAAAAACTTGGGGAAGAACCCAGATTTGAAGGGCCAGAATTTATCAAGGAAACAATCAGAAAAGGTGCGGAGATTGGGGTTCCGATATTGAAAGAGTTAGGGCTTTACGTGGGGAAATAGAAAAATCTCACTCTTATCATGGGTGATCAGTCTCCATGGTTTAATCAACTAAGATACCAAGGGAGGAGGTAGTTTTATGTGGAAAAAGGCATTGATGGGGATATTGGCAATGGTTTCAGCCGTAAGCATTTTTTCCAAGCCCGCGCTGGGAAGAGATTTCCCCACTAAACCTATAGAACTTGTTTGTCCATACGCACCAGGCAGTTCGATGGACATTGTATCCAGATTAGTTGCAGATTTGGCTCCGAAATATATGAAACAACCCGTCGTTGTTGTGAATAAGCCAGGCGCTGGAGGGAGCATTGCCGCTGCTGATGTGATTAGCTCTAAAGCGGATGGTTACAAACTTGTCATGCTTACAAACTTTTTCTTTGCAACCACTGTTAAAACGCAAAAAATACCTTTTGACCCAAATGATCTCACTCCCATAGTCAATCTCTACGAATATAAGCTGGGATTGATCGTAAAAGGTGACTCCCCTTGGAAGACCCTGAGCGACTTTTTAGATTATGCAAAGAAAAACCCTGGCAAAGTAAGGTGTGCTCATGGGGGTCGCGGAATAACTCTCCACTTGAATGCATTGGTCATATTTAAAAAAGCGGGCGTTGATATCATCGAAGTATTCTATAAAGGGGCTAGCCCTGAACAACTTTCAGCTCTTTTAGGAGGGCATGTGGACGCCGCAAGTATGGCCTATGGAGCTGTCAAAGATCATGTCAAGGCAGGAAATATAAGATATTTAGTCTTTTTCAGTGACCGTAGATTTAGCGATTCACCTACGGTACCCAGTGCCGTGGAACTTGGTTTCCCGGAGGCAGCAAAGCTTGCTACTTTCAATGGCTTGTACGCCCATAGGAACACGCCAGAAGATGTTAAGAAAACTCTATTAGATCTTTTCAAAAAGATTTATGAAGATCCAGAATTTAAGAAAGGGATCGAGAGAATGGGAGATGAGCCCAGATTTGGAGGACCGGAATTTATTAAGGAAGCGATCAAGAAGGGTGAGGAAGCAGGCGTCCCCATTATAAAAGAGTTGGGCCTTTACTTAGAGAAATAGTATTTTCAATTGGCCTTAACAACAGGGTCATCAAATTCCAATCGAGGAGTGAGGGGGATGGGTCTTCGTGATCAAATGAGTGGGTTCTTTTGGCTGGCCATCTCTATTTTTGTTTGTGTAGAATCTGCTCAGGTCAGTCTCGGTACTTTCCATTCCCCAGGTCCCGGATTTCTTCCTTTCTGGGCAGGGGTTGTTTTGGGTACATTTTCAGTCCTCCTTATACTTATAAGTATTCTGAAGAAAAAGGGAAGAGAAAAGTTGAGAGAGATGTGGAAGGGAATGAGATGGAAGAAGATCATCTTAGTGCTTTTCTCTCTCTTTTTATACATCCTTCTGCTGCCGAAAATTGGATACATTACTGCAACGTTTTTCCTAATGATCTTTATGTCTGGTATCATTAAGCGATCTAAATTGTGGATTGAGATAGTGATCCCTCTCATTACTGTATTGGCAAGCTATTTCATTTTCGACACATGGCTCGGTATCCTACTACCAAGGGGCATATTTGGCTTTTAGAGCAAACTATCGGGAGAGAGATTGGATACCCTCCATAGTCTCATTTATGGTTTTTCAATAGGACTCCAACCCGCCAATATTCTATTCTGTTTTTTTGGGGTTTTGCTGGGCACTTTAGTAGGAGTACTTCCAGGAATAGGACCGGTCGGAGCGATATCCATCCTTTTGCCTGCAACCTTTCGAATGTCCCCTGTATCTGCCATTATTATGTTAGCAGGTATTTATTATGGTGCCATGTATGGGGGGTCTACGACATCTATTTTGGTTAATATTCCTGGGGAGGCTGCATCGGTAGTCACTTGCCTGGACGGTTATGAAATGGCAAAGCAAGGAAGAGCAGGGCCTGCCCTTGGGATTGCTGCTTTTGGATCCTTCATCGCAGGAACACTGGGATTAATTGGACTTATGTTTTTTGCTACCCCCCTTGCAGAATTTGCGTTAAGATTTGGTCCTCCTGAATATTTTGGGCTTATCCTCCTCGGGCTGACCCTCCTCATCTATCTCTCACACGGTTCCGTAATAAAAGCTATTATGATGGGGGCCTTTGGCCTCATTCTCAGTTTCATCGGTCTGGATCCTATCAATGCATCACCCAGAATGACCTTCAACATACTCGATTTGTGGGATGGGATTGATATGGTCCCTTTGGCAATGGGCTTATTTGGTATCGCCGAGGTTTTGATCAATATTGAAGAAAGTGAGACTCCTCAAATTCTTAAAACAAAAATAAAAAACCTCTTTCCCAGTTTGTTAGACTGGATGCAGTCGAAAGGAGCTATTCTTAGGGGCTCTGTTCTTGGATTCTTTTTGGGGATTTTACCAGGTGGAGGGGCTGTTATTTCTTCATTTGTTTCCTATGGTCTTGAGAAGAGAATATCGAAGGAACCCGAGAAATTTGGAAAAGGTGCCATTGAAGGCGTTGCAGGACCGGAGTCTGCGAATAACTCTGCCACTGCTGGAGCCTTCGTTCCACTCTTCACCCTTGGAATCCCTGCTAATATTGTGATGGCATTGCTTTTCGGGGCCCTCGTCATCCATGGGATGCGGCCTGGGCCTTTTCTATTAAAAGATCATCCCGATCTTTTTTGGGGGGTCATCAGTAGCATGTATATTGGGAATGTTATGCTTTTGGTACTTAACCTCCCTCTCATTCCCCTCTGGGTCCAAGTCCTGAAGATCCCTTACAGGATTCTTTTCCCGCTTATCCTGCTCTTTTGTATCATTGGCTCTTATAGCCTCAAAAACAGTATTTTTGACGTCCTCCTCATGTTTATTTTTGGAATTGTCGGCTATCTTTTCAGAAAATTTGATTATGAGGGTGCTCCGTTGATCCTTGCTTTCGTCCTTGGGCCCATGTTCGAAACAAATCTTCGACAATCCCTTACCCTTTCGAAGGGAAGTTTTTCAATCTTCTTTACTCGACCCATTGCAGCGGTTACCATCATCTTAGCAATCATTCTTTTAATCACTGCTTTTATCCCATACTTTATCAAGGCAAGGGAAAAGATCTAAGGAGAAGAACTGATGGCCGATAAGAAATTTTGGAATAAGGGGGGATAAAGGAGAAAGATTGATGAGGGGGAGAAAGGATTTTCTCATTGGTCCCAAAGAAAAATTGATCGAAGCTATCATAGACAGTGTCAGAATAAATCTTCATTGAGCATTAGCACTCACTACTCTGCAACAGAGGCATGCTCTAGGAGTCGAAGATTT
>Ga0187771_10002063_pt1 | contig 13789 bp, 16 predicted proteins | sample 0116_SJ02_MP15_1_FD_133139 | JGI IMG/M metagenome (GOLD analysis project Ga0187771, IMG submission 133139) | Tropical peat soil microbial communities from peatlands in Department of Meta, Colombia - 0116_SJ02_MP15_10_MG | ecosystem: Environmental > Terrestrial > Soil > Wetlands > Peat | place... | reverse complement strand
TCGAGACTCAACCGGGATTACATAAAGCAGGGCAGAGTACAAATTCAAAAATCGGGGGTTTCCTCACTACCTTTTCCCGATAATTACTTTGATATCATTACGGCAATAGAAACATATTTCCTATGGCCCAATCTGGAAAATGATATGAGAGAGGTTTTAAGAGTATTAAAACCAGAAGGCAAATTATTGATACTTTCTGAAATTTATAAATGCAATAAGCACAGGCATATTGTCGAAATTTGGTCAAATGCAGCTAAAACCAATATCGATGAATTTATGCATTTTCAGACTAAAGATGAATTTGAACAGCTAATTATCAGCACAGGATATGAGAATACAATGATATACGAAAAAGTAGATAAAGGCTGGATCTGCGGAATAGGAACCAAGCCATTAACAAAAAAAGGAGATTAAAATGAGCCGATCAGAAATTGCAGTTGACAAATTCAAGGAGGGGTATAACTGCGCCCAGTCCGTATTGTATTCCTTCTCCGACAAATTGAACATTTCAAAGGACCTGGCATTAAAAATATCGAGCGGTTTAGGCGCAGGAATGGGCAGGAAGCAGGAGGTTTGCGGCGCAATTTCGGGAGGAATATTAGTACTCGGCCTTATTTACGGACAGGGAGAAAATGAAGAAAAACAAAAGAAGGAAACAGCTTATTCAAAAGTTAGAGAGTTAATGGATGAATTTGAAAAAAAATTCAATACTGTCAATTGTAAGGAACTGCTTAACGGCTGTGAATTATTAACTCCGGAGGGGCAGGAAAAGTACAGGTCCGATAATATGTTTAAAAAATGCTTAGAATATGTCGATTATACAGTTAAAATTCTAGAAGAGATAATAATGAAAGTCTGAAGTCATATACTTCAGCATATGGAAGATATTCCCAACTCTTTGCAGCTGCAAGGGATATTGAAGAATAAAAACTCGTCAGATTAAGTCAGCAATAACTGTTTAAGACTTATTTACCACTGACCAGTTTCCTTCCCATTTCAAAAGCCTTTTCACAATCTTTAGGAAATTCCGATTTTCTTCTTTCCCTCTTTTTCTCAATATCAATTCCATATTCGATGCCGGTATAATCGTCCATCTGGTATGTATCGAAACAATAGACTGTTTCAAGATTGCCAAAAATCCTCCTGATAATGGCATCGTTGGACTCGGTATGATATTTGAGCAGTGCGGAATCAAATCTCTCTTTATTCATTCCCATATCGTAGATAAAACCAACCTTTATATTGCCTTCATATGATGTTCGTGACGGGAAAGCATATATATGATATTGAAACAGCAGTCTTTCAAGGAATGATTTCATTTCCCCTGAAATAGAACCCATATAAATAGGCGCCCCCATAATAAGGATGTCAGCCTTTTCAATTTTTTCCAGGATGGGGGTCAATTCATCTTCCGAGGCACATTTTGCGTAATTTTTCCCTCCCTTTCTTTTGCATTTAAAACAGCTTACGCATCCCTTATAATCCAGATCATATAAATGGACAAGTTCCGTTTCGCTTCCCCCTGACTCTGCTCCCTTCAGTGCATTATCAAGCAGAATGGCAGTATTCCAGTCTTTCCTGGGACTGCCGTTAATGGCTATGGCTCTCATCAGACAACCACTCTTTTCATCATTTTTTTCAGCATGACATCTGATTATTATAAAATATTATATGCCCTGATTTTTTATGTCAAGTTGTAATATCTGATTCCTGATCCGGCAATTTCTGCTATTGAGAAATGATAATAATGCTGGTATAATAATTATGATTTTTAACTAAGCTTATTACTGATAATATTTAAATTCAGCGGTATCGAATGAAAACAAAAATATTTTATTTTTCAATAACCGGCAATTCCCTGTTTGTAGCAAGAGTTATCGCAAAAGGATTGGGAGATACTGAAATAATCCCTATTCCAAGAGTTATAAGCAGGCCGAATCAGCCTGATGAGGAAAGGGTGGGGATAATATTTCCCGTTTATGCCTGGGGACCGCCGAGAATAGTTACCGATTTTGTAAATAAACTCAGACTGAATAAAAACCAATATGTTTTCTCAATTGCCACCTGCAGATCTATGCCGGGAGGCACATTAATAAAAATAAAAAAATTACTTAATAAAAAGGGGGCACATTTAAATGCGGGTTTCCTGCTGAGAGAAGATTCCCGTCCGGATGAAGCCAGTGAAATGTCAATAGTAAAGTTCATTAAAAAAATAACAAATTTTAAACCTGTCCAGTTAAAAACAAGAAATTCTGAGATCATGGATATTCTAGCAAATAATAAAAATCATATGCCTGAAGCAAGCTCTCTTCTGGCTCAATTCCTGGGCAACACATTTCATAAAATTGCTATGAAGAACTACAAAACATCTGCTTTGAATTATATAATCACAGAAAAATGCAACCTTTGCGGAATTTGTTTAAAAATATGCCCGAGAGAAAATATCAGCATAGAAAACGGGAGAATAAAATGGGGAAATAACTGCGAGGGCTGCAATGGGTGCTATCAATGGTGCCCTGAAGAAGCAATTTTACTGAACAACAATTTAGGAATAAAATCCGCTTACCATCATCCAATGATCAGACTTGAAGATATTATTTTGAGATAATAAGATCCTTTTTTGTCTATTGAACACCTAAAAAAGGGGGATGTTAAATGAGCCGGGACAACAACTGGGTATCAAAAATATTATTGTTCCGTATGCTTGCAACAATCTGCCTGCTGTTAGCAGTCTTATTACTCACATGGCATATCCTATTATTACATGTGATAATTATTCCATTAATATTATTAGCAATATTTGTATTAATTTACTTTGCATATGCCAGATATGAATTTTCTCCCCAGGGCGGCGATATTCAGGCAAAAATATCACAACGCGTCATAGATTTTATCGATCAATCTGAAAGCGGACAAATTTTAGATGTAGGCTGCGGCAATGGAAAGCTGACAGTCGAATTGGCAAAAAAATGCCCCGGCATAAAGATACAGGCTATAGACTACTGGTCAGGAATGTGGGGATACTCAAAGGAAAGCTGTGAAACAACAGCAAAAAATGAAAATGTTTCCGACAGAATTATTTTTACAAAAGCAAGCGCATCTGCTTTACCTTTTGATGATGAGACTTTCGATGCAGTAATAAGCAATATGGTATTTCATGAGGTTGCCGACACAAAGGATAAAAGAGATGTAATAAAAGAAGCATTGAGGCCTTTGAAAAAGGGCGGCCTCTTCATTTTCCAGGATCAATTTAATACAAAACGAATTTACGGAACTGTTGAAGAGCTGCTGAAATATCTTAAAAATCTGGGTATCAATGATGTTGGCTTCGAAGACACCAGAAAAGCTTCCTTCATACCGGTTTTATTAAGAAATCCGATTTTCGTAGGAGATATAGGGCTCATTTATGGAAAAAAATAAATACAGAAAGGTAGAAGCCATATGAATAAATGGTTAGATGAAGATCCAGTTCAGATCGAATATTATGTTTCATCAAAAGATGTGATTCTTATCGAGCGAAAGAAGCAACTGCAGCTTATGCTTGATATATTTAATTTTTACTTTTCAACAAAGAAAGATCTGAAGTTCCTTGATATCGGCTGTGGAGACGGCGTTCTTACAAAGTTGATGTATGAAAAGTATCCGGACAATACATTTCATCTTCTTGACGGCTCAAAGTCAATGATGGAGAAAGCGAGAGAGAGCATAAAAACTGAAAAAGCATCATTTTTCAATGATACTATTGAGAACTTCTTCGCAACAAATAGCAATGAATGTTATTATGATTTTATCTTTTCATCTATGGCAATTCATCATATTGAACATCACAAAAAATTTGAACTGTTTTCAAGAATATATACCCTGCTGAAACAAAAGGGTTTATTTATTAACATAGATGTAGTCCTTTCAGCCTCTGAAATTACGGAGAAAATCCAGTTTAAATTGTGGGTCGATTATATCAACGAATATTTGAAAAATTCAAACCGCGATGCGGAAATAGGCAAGCATAACGATCTGCCAGCCACATATAAGGGTAAAAGCGAAAATAAGCCTTCTTCCCTGGAAAGCCAGTTAAATATGCTGAAAGATACAGGCTTTAAGGATGTTGAATGCTATTATAAGTATGGAATATTTGTTTTATATGCTGGAATAAAATAACGAGATTGCTATAAACTGCAAGAATCTTACTGACTGTCTTCAGATAAGAGGTCTGTATTTGATAAGGATGTTGCCCGAGCGGAAGACCCTGCTACTTATAAATTTCATTTTTGTTTTACCCTCTATCCCCCTGAAAAGTGTTCTGCCATTACCCAGGACAATAGGATTTACCATTATCCGGATTTCGTCGATAAGGCCCATCGGCAGCAGTGATGCTGCAAGGCCGGAACTTCCAAGGAGCAGGAACGGCTTCCCTGCTTCCCGCTTGATTTTCACAAGCTCACCTATCTCTCTGACGATCCTTGTGTTGTTCCAGCCGGAATCATTAAGCGTTCCCGATACAACAATCTTCTGCATGCTGTTCATCCTCCGGGCCGTCTCAGGATCGACTTTGATTCCCTGCTCAGTCGGCCAGAAAGAAGCCATCATTTCATAAGTGATCCTGCCGAATAAAAGGATACCGGCTTCATCAAGCTGTTTTACTGCAAATCCATTGAACCCGGCATCGACATTATGCCAGTCGAGTTCATGATCAGGCCCTTCGAAAAATCCGTCGAGAGAAACCATCATGAATAAGAACAACTTTCTCATAGAACCTCCCTGAAATCTGTTTTAATCTATTAAATTTTTTAGAAAAGATCAAGGCTGGATTATAAAGAAGACTTAAAGATTTTTATCGGACCATCTGATCCTCAGTTTACAGCGGGTTCAATCGGGCATGAAATTAATTAATATTGAGTACCTATGAAAAAATTGGTATAATATGGATCAAAATCAAAAGGAAATTTGCGTAGGTTTAGATTAACTTTGTGAATGGTCATTTTGAATAAAAATAACATATCAGAAAGGAGAAAATAATGATCTATTCAATTAAAAAGGAACCATTTGGATTAAGAGTAACCTTTGACGGAATGATGAATGAGGAAAGCTCAAAAAGTTTTTCAAAAGAATTTTTAGATATTTTAACAACTATAAACGGGAATGTCAGCATATTAATTGATTTAAGAAAGGGTAAGCCGATATCACCAGAAGCTCAAGCTATTGTAAATGATTGCTATTATGCAGTTATTAAAAAAGGGCTGGTTCGTTCTGCCAACATAGTATCATCCAGTATTATGAAAATGCAAATGATCCGGCGAGCAAAAGAGTTAGGAACCTATGATAAAGCACGTTATATAGATGCTTCACTTAATGAGAATTGCGAGCAAATTGCACTTGATTGGATCGAAAAAGGTATTGATCCGGATAAATTGTTTAATTGATTTGCCTCGAAATTATTACACCTCGATAGTATGAGGCAATATCTCCGTATCGTGATTTGCGACTACTTCCAAGCAGTTTGATTCCTTCGCCATATTTCCTACCCACTGCAGGGATTGCATAAACTGTTTCCTGTTAACTATTACCCCGGGAAGGATCATCTGCTCCCATGATTTCCTGCCGTACCCGCAGTCACTGGTAAGCAGGACGAATTTTTCATTTCCCTTGATCAGTGTCGCTGTCAATCCGGGGGTATGTCCCGGGACATGGACAAAAACAACCGAGTCGTCGCCGAACAGGTCGAATGATCTGTGGCAGGGACCATATCCTGAAGGAGACATATGAAATGTTTTTATATTAACACCATTCCACATGTGGTGAACGTAGCGAAGTCTGTCTCTTTGAGCGCCTGTTAATTCTTCTTCACTGGTCATAATACTGCGCGCACTATTTACCAGCTTTAACCCGCTGATATGATCTGAATGGAAGTGGCTTATAAAGACATAATCGATGTCGGAGGGTTTTATGGCTTTTTTACTGAGCTGCTCGCTTACAGCCTGTCCCTCGGGAAGAATCGGTTTATTAATCATGTAATGAAGCGGGCCCAGAATCCTGAGCTGATTGCCCCTCATATCAGTATGCCAACCAGTATCGATCAGGATAAGCCCCTTCGGATGCTCAATAAGGTATGCAGATACCGGCACGATCACCTGGTATTTCCTGGAACGGAAAAGGCCTGTATAGGCCAGGGGGTTCACAGCATTTTGATTAAACAGTATGGCAGTGTCTACCTGAACCTGCCCGCAATGCAGGATATGAATCTTAATGGTCCTGCTCATAATCATCCTCCGTAACAGGCTGAAACAGGCGCTTCAAAGCCGGCACATTTCAGCGTATGATTTTATATTAATTTCTGGGTTAATTCAACAGGAATATAAGGTCGGATATGATCATATTTATTCTGTAAATTATAAATACCATGTTTAAGCAGAATGAAATAAAATTTTCAAAAAAATTGTTTTAAAAGTATTGACAAACAAAATTCATATTTTATAATATCAAAAAGCGATATTGGAAACCGATATTGATATTCGATATTAAAAAGGAGTCGAATGAGCGATAAATTAACATGGGACCTGTTCATGGGCTTTATTAAAATCCATATCCTGCATCATGCTTCCAAGGCTCCCATATTCGGCCAGGAATTCCGTGCCGAACTTGGGAGGCATGGATATGTTGTATCTTACGGGACTTTATATCCAATTTTCCACTGGCTTGAAAAAGAAGGGTATCTTATATCAAATGAAGAGATAGTTGAAGGGAAAATAAGGAAATATTACAGTATTACCAGGAAAGGAAACCTGGTTCTTGAAAATTCGAAGGAAAAAGCAAATGAACTGACCCTTGAGTTATTTAAATAAAATATCGAGGAGTGCTCTATGAATTTTATCGCTAAAATTTTTTATAAACTCAGCAGATTTTTCAAATCAATAAAATTCTATTTAATCATCGCGGGACCAGGAATTATCGTGATGCTTGCTGATAATGATGCAGGCGGAATTACCACTTATGCCGTGACAGGGTCAACTTACGGATATGGTTTGATCTGGCTCATGATATTACTGCTCCCTGTTTGTTATTATGTACAAAAAATGACAGTCAGACTTGGCGCTGTAACAAAGCATGGACATGCTGAGGCTATTTTCAGCGGCTTTGGTCCCTTCTGGGGCTGGTTTTCCCTGTTTGACCTTGTTCTGACCGACTGGCTTACGCTGGTAACAGAATTTGTAGGAATGACCGCAGCTTTAAGTATTTTCAATATCCCTCCACTTTTAACCACAATTATAGTTATAATATTGATGGTATTAATGGTTATTCAGGGCCGCTACTGGACTTGGGAAAAGATAGCTCTTGTTTTCTGCGGTTTGAACCTGATCTACATTCCTGCAGCAATAATGCTCCATCCAACAGTTCATGATATTATTAAGACAGGTCTTATACCTAATTTCCCGGGGGGCCTTAATAACCAGATGTTTTTCTTCCTTATGGCAAATATTGGAACAACTATCGCCCCATGGATGATATTTTTTCAGCAAAGCGCTGTCGTGGATAAAGGTGTTCAGGAAAAAGATATTAAAAACGGAAGCATTGATACATTCATTGGCAGCCTGGGAACAACTATAGGCGCAGTGTTTATCATTATATGCACAGGGACTGTTTTATTCGGCGTAAATGTCACTGATGCCGCTCAGGCTTCAATAAAATTGATGGGAATAAATCAATATGTCGGAACCTTTATGGCTATCGGCCTTTTTGACGCAGGATTCCTTGGAGCGATTTGTATTTCGCTTGCCAGTTCATGGGCTTTCGGCGAAGTGTTCGGATGGGCGCATTCTCTTAACAATAAAGTTAAACAGGCGCCCTGGTTTTATCTTCTGTATTTCTTTCTTCTGGCCGGAGCTGGCGCTGTCGTATTGATTCCGAACGCACCGCTGGTGCTTATTACTCTGTTTGTTCAGGTAATTGCTGTAACATTGCTGCCTACAGCTTTAGTGTTTCTTATTTTGCTGTTGAATGATGAAAAGGTAATGGGTAGGTATAAAATAACACTTCATGAAAACCTTATTAATATAACCATAGTTACAGTAGTAATTATAGTATCCACATTATACGGCATAAGTACGATTTTCCCTGAATTATTTTAAATTTGAGAGGTGAATTATGATTGACTTTTCAAAAATAGTGAAGAGTTTCAGTGATGTCAATAAAAGATATAAAAACCCTACCATAAAACCGTCAAATTCCGTTAAATTCGCACTTCTTATGCTGAGGATTTATCTATTGTTTCTTGTCGTGCTTCTGGTAATCAAATTCATAACGATAATAAAAGTACATTAGGAGATCAAATATGAATGAAACAAAAAACAAGCTCCAGCCGGATAATTTTTATTTTCTGACAGAGATTATTGGCGCCAAGATCATTGCAAATAATAAAATAATCGGAAAACTGGATGATGTAATAATAAAGTACAAGGGATCAGCAATACCCCATGTAACGGATTTCATAATTAAACGTCCCTTTGGCGATCCTTCTATAATCGTGCCTATCGAACACATTGAGGCAATAAGCAACAAGGTAATTATACTGGCTAACATTTTGCCGAGTGATTATGTCACTAATCTTGAAAAGGATGCCATGCTTTTAAAAGATTATGTTCTGAATAAGAAGGTCGTGGACCTTGACGAACATGAAATTTCAATGGTTTACGATGTCAAGATTATACAGATAGGGAAAAAACTCTATGCCAGCGACGTGGATTTCAGCCGTTACGGATTTTTTAAGAGGCTTCATTTAAAGAGAATTGCAAATTTGTTCCATGTGACAGAGGACCTTCTGTCATGGATTTATGTTCTCCCCCTTCCTGACAATATAGACAGTTTTAAAGGAAATGTTCAGTTAAAAACGGTTAAGGACAACCTTGCAAACATTGCACCTGTCGACATGGCGGATATCCTTGAAGAATTAAGCAGGGAGCAAAGGACTGTGGTATTCAGCGAACTCAGCATGGAACATGCATCGGAGACTCTTGAAGAAATTGATCCTAACGTCCAGAGAGAAATTGTTTCTACTCTGGATAAGAATACTGTCGCCCGCCTTATCAACGACATGACTCCGGGACAGGCAGCTGATATTCTATCTGTTATCCCCTATGAAGATAAATCGGAGATTATTAAACTATTAAATCCTGATCTGGTTGATAATATCAATTCAATCATTGAAAATCAGGAGGAGAATGTATTGAATTTCATAACGACAAGTTTCCTGAGTTTTTCACCGGATGAATTAGTTAAAGATGTAATTAAGAAATTCAAAGAGCTCTCAAAAGATAAAAATATGACTCATTACCTCTATGTTACCGATGAATCTGAAAAACTTCTCGGTATCCTCGATGTCAGAGAATTAATAATTGCCGATGAAAATTGCATGCTTAAAGATATTATGAAAAAACATGTAGTTTCCATCAACTGCAAGCAGACTCTGGAGGAAGCTTCACAGGACTTTTTAAGGTACGGTTTCCATGCACTGCCAATCGTTGATGATGATGACAAAATTATTGGAGTTATTCCCTATAGAGATGTAATGAATTTAAAGCACAGGTTTTGAATTTTTTACAGACTTCCTACTTTCCTCTGTGCCATCCTCTGATCCAAGATATCTGAAATCCTGACATCCGGATGGTGATAATTCTTCATATTCATATTTATTTTGCCGGTTTTCACAGCTTCTCTCGGACACCAGTGAAAACAGGAAAAGCAGCCCATGCATTTATCTGTAAGCCATGATGGCCTGTTATCGATCATTTGAATGTTATTAACAGGACAGATCTTTTCGCAGATTCCGCAGCCGTCACATTTTTCATTACAGGTTAAAGTTAAGGATTCCCAGCCTTTCATCAAGACAACTGTTATTAATTTCAGCACTATCGGTATCATTCTGAACAATATTCCTGAAAAAACAATGTTGACCGGCATATTGCTTGTTTCTAATCTTCCCTTTTCTCTTTTAAGAATATAGTCTTTCACCGATCGTAATTTAATTTTCCAATTATTGAACATTAACTCATGCTGTTTTTTAGAAAATAAACCTGAACCTATTCCATTATGAGGCATCCTCACGGTGAATCCGCCTGCCAGTTCACCTTCGCAGGATTTTATAAGTTTATCAAATATTTTCATCGCATTTGAGGGATCTATCCCAAAAGTACATACCGCAAATATGTACTTTGTATCAAGATTTTTGAATTTTTTAACAGTTTTTTCAATCAGTGATGGATGTTTAAAATCATAAATCGGAAATACAAATCCCACTATTCCCGCATCGCAATTTATATTTTCCCGATCTGCAACAGATGTAACTTCTGTTAATTTTGCATCTATCTCACCAGCAATATCTCTCGCAACAGCAAGAGAATTGCCACTTCCTGAAAAATAAAAAATCTCTGCTTTATTCATCACTACTCTCCTGATGCTCAATATTCTACAAGCTATTGTTCATTATAGCTAAAAAACAAAGACTAAGTCGAAACTTCCTATCTCCCTCTGATCACTGAAATGATCCGCATGATGCCCTGCCGTTTTTTGATAATTTAACATTTCCCGAATATAATAGTATCACTTTGATTGATATCCATAGAAGGCAAAAGAATGGCGGAATTAAAAACCCCCTATTACCTGATCGATGAAAAAAAATTGCTAATAAACCTGAAAAAAATAAAATATGTAAAGGATATTTCCGGTGCGAGATCGCTACTCGCTTTGAAATGCTTCTCAACATGGTCGGTCTTCGGCCTGATGAGTAATTATATGGATGGTACTACAAGCAGTTCTGTTTACGAAGCGAGGCTTGGGCGTGAAAAATTCGGAAAAGAGGTACATGGCTATAGCGTTGCCTATTCCAGGGATGATATAAGAGAATTAAAAAAGTATGCCGATACGATAATTTTCAATTCTGCATCTCAGTTGAAATCGTTTTATCGTTATTCCGCCGGCTTGAAAATTGGAATAAGGGTGAACCCCGGCATAAGTTATTCCCATTACGATCTGGCGGATACAGGCCGTCATTATTCAAGACTGGGGATCATCGATAGAAAAGAGCTTTCTTCCGTTCTCCCGATGATCTCAGGAGTTATGTTTCATTTTAACTGCGAAAATGATGATTTTACTAATTTTTCAAAAGCTATCGACAGGATAAGTACAGATTACGGCGATATTCTTAAGAATTTAGAGTGGGTCAGCCTTGGTGGGGGCATTTATTTCACAAAAGAGTATTATCCGCTAAGGGATTTCAGCATGAAACTAAGGGAATTCGGTGAAAGATTCTCGGTACAGGTTTATCTTGAACCTGGTGAAACAGCCGTGACTAACTCATGCGAACTCTTTACGAGGGTCCTCGATATAGTTCATAATGAAAAGGATATAGCCATAGTAGACGCTTCAACAGAAGCTCATATGCCGGACCTGCTGATCTACAGGACTGATGCTAAAATAGATAAACCTCCCAGGGGGGACTATCAGTATATCATCGCAGGCAGATCATGCCTTGCCGGTGATATATTCGGTACCTATGGTTTTAAATTCAAAATAAAGACCGGTGCTTTGATACGCATAGCAGACGCCGCAGGTTACTCAATAGTCAAGAAAACCTGGTTCAACGGTCTGCAAATGCCGTCCATTGCCGTTAAAAGGCTTGACGGTACGATAGATCTGTCACGGAAATTCGATTATTCCGATTTCATTAATAATCTGTCCTAATGAGGTAGCTTGTAATGAGGAGAAATGTTTTAATTCTTGGCGCTGGCGGTGTCGCCCAGGTAGCGGCCCATAAAGCTGCCCAGAATAATGATTTATTAGGAGATATATGCATCGCTTCAAGAACTCAGAAAAAGTGTGATGCCATAATAGAAAGCGTAACTCGTAAAAACAGTATGAAGAACAAAAGCGGAAAGCTGTATTCCAGGCAGATCGACGCACTTGATATTCATGCAATGATAAGACTGATAAAGGAAACGAATTCTCAGATTGTCATCAACCTTGCCCAGGCATTTGTAAATATGTCCGTCCTCGAAGCCTGTATAGAGACCTCGGCAGTATACATGGATACAGCTATACATGAAGAACCCGATAAGGTAGCTGAAGATCCGCCGTGGTACGCAAATTATGAATGGAAGCGTAAAGAACGATGCCGTGATAAGGGTATTACGGCCATCCTCGGATGCGGTTTCGATCCCGGAGTGGTTAACGCATATTGCGCTTATGGAGTCAAGCACTTTTTCGACAGGGTAGATACAATAGATATAATGGATGTTAATGCAGGTGATCATGGGAGGTATTTCGCCACTAACTTCGATCCAGAGATCAATTTCAGGGAATTTAAAAAAGTCTGGACATGGATTGACCGGAAATGGGTTCTCGAAAAGGTTCATAAAATAAAAAAAACATATAATTTCCCTGTTGTAGGCAGTATGCCAATATATCTTAACGGCCATGATGAACTTCATTCATTATCGAAAAATATCGATGCCAACAGCATAAGGTTCTGGATGGGTTTCAGCGATCACTATATCAATGTATTTACAGTTTTGGCTAATCTGGGGCTTACATCAGAAAAACCGGTCATGACTGCAGAGGGTGTAGAGGTAGTTCCCCTCAAGGTTTTGAAAGCCCTTTTACCCGACCCATCCTCACTTGCACCGTCTTACAAAGGCAAGACTTGCATCGGATGTCTAATAAAAGGGGCCAAGAACAGCCATGAAAAATTGATTTTTATCTATAATATATGCGATCACGCTCAATGTTATAAGGAAGTAGAATCTCAGGCTATAAGCTATACCGCTGGCGTACCGCCTGTCGCTGGTGCTATACTGACCGCTGAGGGAACATGGGATGTGAAAACCATGGTTAATGTTGAGGAACTTGATCCCGACCCGTTTATTGAACTTCTGAGAAAAATGGGTTTGCAAACTGAAATACAGGAGTCGCCTGAACCGCTGAGTTGAATACTGCTAATTAGATTCTTTACTTTCTTGTAGAACATATGGAACTGCCTTGAACTTGCTTTCCATAAGAAAGATAAAGGACAGATAGTATGAAAAGAAAAGTACAGATCACTCTGATCGGAGACAGTGATGAGCTTGAAGAGAACAATAAAACCGCTTATGAAATCGGTGCTTTTATAGCAAGCAAGGGCTGGATTCTTATTACCGGAGGCAGGGAAGGAGTTATGTCCGCCTCTTTCAAGGGAGCCGTGAAAAACGGCGGAATTACCGTTTCCATTCTTCCCGGTCAGGACATTAATGAAGGCAGTCCGAATTCTACCGTAACAATTGCAACCGGGATAGGCTATGCCAGGAATTCCATGAATGTTTTATCAGCAGACGTCGTAATTGTTGTCGGCGGAGCTTCAGGGACTCTTTCTGAGATAGCCTTCGCCTGGGCCTACAATAAACCCATCATAGCCTGTGAATTTACCGAGGGCTGGAGTCGTAAGCTAGCCAACCGGCCAATAGACAACAGAAGAAATGATGTGATTTTAGGCGTTAAAAATCTGGAAGAACTCAAAAAATGCCTTGAGGAAATGGTTTACAGATTAAAATGACAGACAACATCAAAGAAGTCATCATAGCAGGAGGCGGCGCTTCAGGACTGATGGCCTCAATATCAGCTGCAAGGAACGGTTCACACGTCATACTCATTGAAAAGAATGACCGTGTCGGAAAAAAGCTGCTTATGACAGGCAACGGAAGGTGTAACCTTTCTAATGAATGCATATCTTCATCTGACTATCATAGCATGACGGCCGGTTTCGCAATGG
>Ga0187771_10002062_pt1 | contig 13793 bp, 16 predicted proteins | sample 0116_SJ02_MP15_1_FD_133139 | JGI IMG/M metagenome (GOLD analysis project Ga0187771, IMG submission 133139) | Tropical peat soil microbial communities from peatlands in Department of Meta, Colombia - 0116_SJ02_MP15_10_MG | ecosystem: Environmental > Terrestrial > Soil > Wetlands > Peat | place... | reverse complement strand
CTTCCCACATTTGTGAGGGTGAGGACCTGCCCCACGGAGACGTTGTTAGCTCCTTGGATGTCAGGGTAGGCCACAGAATACCCGATCACCGCGCCCACCTGGTTAGAGGGGGAAGGTGCTGACCCAGAGGCGAGAGTAAGAGTAGGGAGTACCTTTTCGAGCTGGTTCAGATCCGTCGCAATTACGGTGACCCCCACCGTCTCCCCACCTTGGGTGGTCTGGCCTCCTATCTCGTCATACGCCAGGGCTTGAGAGACCCCGGGCAGGTTCTGCATCGTGGAGATATCGTCGGTAGTGAGAGTAGTACCTCTCCCTGCCGGGCTGACAAGAATCGTAGTCGCGCCGAGGCTGGAGAAGCGCCCCGAGGCTGCGTTGCTGTATCCCTGAGTGGCCCCTACGAGGGCAACGATGGTGGCGGGGCCTATCATTATACCGATAACGATGAGCACTGCCTTGAGTTTCCTCTCAGTCAGGGCCCTAGTTGAGAACTTTAGCAGGTCTGTGGCTCGCAACCATCAGTCACCGAGGGGTCAAATGACTCCCTTGTCCTCCTTCTCTTCGTTTTCGGAGGGCGATACCCTCGTCCTGTTTCTCCTAATGTAGATGAAACCCACCACAGCCATGACAACCAGCGCTGCAATTACCCCTAGCTCGAGGATTGTGAAGAGGTCGACCCCGGACGAGGAACCGCCGGCCGAAGAACTGGATCCAGTCGATGATACGGGAGCCAGTGTCGTTTGAATGGTAGAGTTGTAGGTTCCAGTCGTGCCTAAGCTATCTTTGAACGCGACGTTCACCACGATTTTGGCATTCAGAGCCGAACGACTTGGAGTGTAGGGGAGGGTCAAGCTGAAGGGGACAGGAGTGTTAGGGTCTATCTCTCCGACATAGTCGGTCTGGCTGGTCGCCCTGGCCCCGCTTATGGAACCTGTTACGCTAGCATAGTAGGCACTCGAAAACCCTTCGTTGAGTATCTCGCCGCTCACAGACAGGGTGGTGTTCCCCTGGGTGACCTGAGGAGATTGGATAACCAATTTTACGGTCCCAGTGAGGACGAGCCCCGAGGTGAAGGTTGCACTCGTTTCAGTTCCTGACTGGCCTAGGTATGTGATGGTTACGGATACAGGATAATACCCCGGAGACGAGGAAGTGCTCGAACCTACAAGTGCCTCGTAAGTCACCGATTCGCCTGACTGGAGGATGCTGTTTGGGACTGCGTAACTAGAGTTTTGGAGTACGACCAGCGGCGAGGAGACGCTCAGGGAAAGGACCGGGGAACTGAGAGAAGTCGTCCCAACGTCCTCCACTTTGAAAGATACTACTGATGGTGTCCCGGCACTAATCTTGTTCATTGTGGGAGAAACTGAGACGACGACGCCAGGAAGAGAAGAATTGGACCCGGTGGTATAGAACCCCACATTTTGCGTATAGGAGCCTGGCACACCTTGCCCGTTAACGTACGTGGATGAGAAACTGAGTTCCAGCGGAGTGTTGGCGATAGAATCAGATACGTAGATCTCCATCGAGTCTGTAACAGAAGCGTTCGATTTCAGTTCAGAGATGGCCGGAAACTGGGTGAGCACACTCGCCTGCGCAGGGGATGCCACCGTAGTGTGAACTTGGAAAATGGAGCTGGTCCCTATGTTGGTGAGGGTAATGGAAACGTCGTTGGACGTGCCAGGGACGAGAGAGTAATCCCCGGCTTGTATGAACAGTTCCGAGGCAGGCACGGCTGAAACGTAGAACCCAACTGTCTGGCTAGTCGACTGTTGGACGCCGTATGGGTCCTCGTAGGTCGCAAGAATCGAAAGCGAGAGCGCAGATCCAGACGCCGAAGAGGGAACGTAGGCCTCCACGTTCATGGTGGTAGTATTGCCGGCCGCCAGGAACGGAATCTCAAGAACAGGCGAAAGGATGCTGACACCTGGGGCGGAGACCGAAAGCGACAATTGGGAGGCGTTGCCCGATCCGCTATTGGTAACCAGAACTGGGATGTCGTCCACCTGCCCCGAAAGCAGGGAGGGTGTTGAAGAGCTGAATTGGAGCTGAGGCGTCCCTTCGACGTAGACGCTTACGGTCATGTTCTCTGGGAGGATGGTAGATCCCCCAGACGCCGGCAAGTACGCCCACAGATTCAGGGAAAAGTTGTATGATCCAAGCGAAAGAGAAGGCGAAAGGAAAATGCCGCCGAAACTAATCTGGAAGACTGAATTGGTCGAGACGCCGGCTGAGTCAGTCGCGAAAGTCTGATTGGTGCCGCCGTAGAGGGTGAAGCCAGTGGGGAGGGTCAAGAGGCCCTCGACGGAAGAGGCACTTGCTGGATAGAGATACTGGAGGGTTACGGTCAACGGTAGGTCCCTGTCTCCCGGAGCCGCGCCGGTGGGGTTGGTTGGGGTTCCCCACGAGCTGTTCACGTCTCGGATGAAGGCGAGGAGGTTCGACCCAGAGGCGGCGGGGACGCTGGCAATCACACCTGATGAAATCAGAAGCGCCATCGTGACCAGAGTCAAGGCCGTCTTCCTCAATTCAGAAGTTCCTCCCGCTCGATCTCGCCATCCCGGATGGATATCAGCCTCCTTGCCTTCATCGCCACATCGGGGTTGTGGGTGATTATCACTACAGTCTTCCCGAACTCGACGTTCAGCTGGCGCATGAATTCCATCATCACTTCGGTGTTCTTCGTGTCCAGGTTCCCGGTGGGCTCGTCGGCTAGGATTATTGCCGGGTCGTTCGCAAGAGCACGAGCAACAGCTACCCTCTGCCTTTCTCCCCCGCTGAGCTTGTTCACGTTTCTATCTAACTTGGCACCCAGTCCGAACCTTTCCAAGAGAGTATTCGCTCTCCGCCGCCTTTCATCTCCGGGAACTCCTTCGATGAGAAGAGGAAGCTCGACATTCTCTCCCGCTGACATACGCGAGATAAGGTTGAAGTCCTGAAATACGAACCCCAGTTTCTTGTTCCTGACCTTGGCTAGCTCTGCATTGGGGAGCTTCGAGATGTCTATCCCGTCAATGAAAACCTTGCCGGTCGTAGGGCGATCGAGAGCTCCCAGGAGGTTGAGTAGGGTGGTCTTTCCTGATCCAGAGGGCCCTATTATTGATACGAATTCCCCCTTCTCCACCCTGAAGTTGATCTTGTGAAGAGCGACAGTGGAGGCTAGTCCGGAACCGTAGCGCTTGCCAAGATCCACCGCCTGAATTGAGGCGTCGCGGCCGTCATTCACATATTGATTGTCCATGCCCGCCGCCTTATGCCGGCGCGCTGACGGGCCTGGGCCGAATAAGGACCGAGAAGACCTCCAGAAGGAGCCCCGCTCCCACCAAAGCGACACCTGCCAGGGACTCGATTTCATCAGTGGTCAGGCTTCCCCTTCCACCAAAGGCTCCCGCAGGCCTAGTGAAGTTGAAGGGAAAAGTGCCCGTGAAGTTCCCGTTGAAGCCGCTAGTTCGTGTGAATGTTGTGCCGGTGAAGGTGAAGGATGTGCCGGGCGCAGTTGCCCCGGTCACTAGCCTCAGAGAAGGATTGCCAATTATGACCAGAACGAGGCCGACGGCGATTAGAACAACGCTTCCAATGACCAACTTGCTTACCAAGATTTTACGGATTTTCCAAAGCCAAGTCGGTTAATATCCCGTTTCCAAGAATCATCCAGAATCATTAGAGATTTTGTCCATGATTGGACGGTCTGCTCCCGCCCCAGATTTCGCTTTGAAGGTTTAATCGAGGCTGAGGTAAAGGAAGATGGTGTAGGCAGCGATGGTGAATAGGTCAGCGGTCGAAAGATAGGGCCCGAATTCAATGGCGTACCTCCCTACAAAGCCCAAGAGCAGCGGGTACTGAAACAGCGACTGCAGGAGAAGAGCTGACATCACAATGAGGATACCGAGTGAGAACCTCGCCCCGGTCTCCGCGTAGACGCCGAGGTACACGACCACGAGTGCCACTTGGAGGGAGATGATAACGGTGGAAAGGACCATGTGGATAATAATGAGGTTTCTAAATTGGGCGAAGGGTGGGAAAGGGCCGAAGCCGAACGGCGACGGGATCAGATACGACAACGCCACCCCCAATAGTACTCCCACTGCCAGGACCACCAGAACCAGCAGCCAAGCCGGTCCCTTCCTCTTCGGTTGCCTTGTCTCCGTGCTCAATTCTCTCTCACCCCTTTCGCTTTCCTGAGGATCGCCTCTAGGGTCGTCCAGTGAGCCTCCATCGAGTCCGAGATAAAATACAGCTTTCCGTAGGACTCTCCCTCGGTTACAATCAGGTGGTTTTGCTCCAACACCCTCAGGTGGTGCCTGATGGTCGTATAGTCGAGGTGGAGCGCCTCCGACAACTGTTGTGCGTTCCTTGGCTGCTGCCTTATGGCCGAAAGGACGAGCTTCCTCGTTTTGCCTCCGGCGCTCCCTGCGAACAACCACCACAAGAGCCGCTCGAAGGCGTCCAATTCATGGTTGACCACAAATGCTGGGCGCAATAATGATATCGTCGAGCGAGACGGTCCGGAGTCACCAATCGAACTCTTGGCTTTCGATCTAGTTCGAGCCCGTGACACGGTGGACGGGGTCACCACTAGTATGCACCGAGGACCACGCTCGTGCTGGTGTAGGTGCCTGACTTGATGACACCCAGCTGGACGGTTTGTCCCGCCGTCGTGTTTTCTTCAAGATAGCTCGCGAGACCATCGGAGTCAACCACCTTTACGCCATTGATTGAGACGATGACATCCCCTCCCACGACGTAGCTCTGCCCCTCCACCGTAACGGCGTTCGTTCCACCATGGATTCCGGCACTGGCTGCGGGGCCCCCGCTGACCACCGACTCGACCAAGACCCCATAGGTGACATTGGAGCCCGTCACACGGGCTAGCTGGTAAGTCATGTCGGCGGTGGAGCCAAGCCCTAGGTCAGGGTGAAGCGTGTAACCTCCCTTTGACACGAGCGATGGAAGCTCCCGGGACAGCGTACCTGCTGGGATAGCGAACCCGAGTCCCTCGGAATTGCTGGCTGTTGCGGTCGTAATGCCGACGACGTTCCCATTCGAATCGAGGAGAGGTCCGCCGGAGTTGCCCGGGTTGATGGCAGCACTGAACTGTATGACGTCGGGGATTGTAATCTGCGTGTTCGTGGATTCTGTAATCGTCCTGCCCACCTGGCTTACCAGGCCGCCTGTCACGGAACCCTCGAGACCGAATGGACTCCCTATCGCGAAGACCGTCTCACCGACGACCACAGCATTTGTCAAGGCCAGAAGATTGAGCGGGTGGAACTCCGAGGCCGGTGCCGAGACCATGAGCACAGCCAGATCCCTGTACTGATCCGTCCCCCTGACCGACGCCGGGTAGGAGTTCCCGTCGGAGAAGGTCACGGTGATGTTCGAAGTACCAGCAACGACGTGGTTGTTGGTGATGACATAGGAGGAGTTCTGATAATCAACGACGAACCCCGATCCCTGAACACTCTCAATCGAGCTCAACTGACCGAAGAACGTGTTCTGCGTCACCAATTCGTAGCTCTGGATGGTCACCACGCTTACGCTGTACCTCGCATAGAGGCTCCCCGCAGAGGACGCTGAAGAGTTGGAATACGAACCGGTCCCTGATGCAAGAAGCGATTGTAGGTTTGAATTGGCCTGTTCTAGGTCGGTGACCTGCGACTTGAGCGCGCTCACTTCGGACGAGAGGCTCCCCGACGTATCCCGAGGCATAGTTTGGAGATACACGCCAATCGAGATGATTAGCAGCGCAACCACGACAAAGACAACAATGACCGTCCGGTGGCCAGGGGGTTTCGGGTCCACGGGCGAACTTCGTTCCGGTTGTATTTAGTGAATTTCCGGAATCTTTCCCGAATCGTTCGAAGATTCCCCCATTAACCTATGTGGGCGGTTAACGGCTGGACGATCAAGAGGATCAAAGGCCGCTCGCAGCACCTCGCGCATTTGCGTCAACTGCGGGAGTGCACGCTTGGCGCCCAGCATGACAAGAGTGCGCCGAGACATTGTCTATCAGACCAACACACCTATATTCTGAAACATTCCCTAAGAGTTCGCTCTAGATGAAGGGGTTTTCGGGAAGAGCCGTCTGAGAAATCCGATGAAGAGCCAAACCATCGATAGAGCAAGAAAGTCACTCAAGCAATGTTGACTTTGCTTGATGTAGATGCAGACTAGGGTCGTTCTCACGAGTAGAACTATAGGCCCTTCTCACCTGACCCCAAGCCGTGAAGGGGCAGATTGCGGTAGTCCTGATTGTTGTTGCCCTGTTCGCAGGAGCGGGAATCGGCTACTTCGGCGGCACTGCATTTCAGACCACAGTCACCAAGACCTACACTCCCGCCCAAGACAGGGGACTAGAGACGTGCGTTGTGACGCAGTATGTCATGTGGTCGATTGAATCACTCCACAACGGCACTACCGTCGGAGAAACTTCGACGGAGACTAACATAGCCAAAACGTTCCAGACCACGGGGTATCCGAGTTCTACCACAAGCACTTACTCAGGCACCACGACAGGAGCATTAGCCTCTTGGAATGTCACCAATTGTAATGTCGGCCTTCAGACTTCCACTTTCGAGAGCAACACCTACCTCGCGGGTTGCTCCATTACAGGGGTCGGGGGTTTCGAGTTCAAGGTCGTCTCCGATTCCACGAGGACGCCAATCAGCGGTGAAACCATAACGGCCATTAATAGACTCGGATGCGGCGACGAGAATCAGGTCGTCTATCTAGACAATTTCTCTGAGAGCCAAGGGGGCGGGGGGTGGCTCGTGCCCGACTTCCCTAACGAAGCCACGCCAGCGGGCCAACTGAGTTTCACCATCTCCTATCAGGGGGGCACATACTATTTCACCACCTATGTCGCGCCTGCGGGAACCAACTGTGCAACCTTCTACATCCCTTCAGGGAACATGACCAACACGAAGGTAATGAACGGAAGCGGATCTTTCTGCTCCTGAGTCAGACTCTTCGACCCGCCAGAATCACTAGGTCGTTCTCATGAGCAGGCGTAAATCTAACCTGCATACAACGCTAGGCATGAGACGCAGAGGGAAGGTCGCAATAGGAGTGGCTATCGTCGTGTTGTTGGTGGCTTTCTTCTTCGCCCCCGTAGTCTACTACAATCCCATGAGTAAGGCGGGACATGCGTCAGGATACGAATCCCTGAGCTGCGCAGCGTTCAATGTTGGCATCAGTTATGGTTATCACTCGTTTCTTGCGAATGATTGGGCTTTCATGTCATCTTGTGGTTTCATCCACGTCTAGGGCATCAATATACCCCACCTTCGGGCCGTTCTCGCGAGTAGAACTTTACACCCCTCAAGGCCACCCTATGAGACATGAGGCGAAAAGTCGTCTTCGGTGTCGTTCTTGCAGTTGTCTTGGGTTTCTTCCTAATCCCACTATTCCCCTATCAATCCGCTGGCTACCAAGTAGCAGGGGGCACATACAACCAGTGGGACTCTCATGTTTCCGCCTCTTACTCCCTGTTCGGATGCGGATTGCTCGTCAACACGACTCTAACTGAAGGCGTAGTCGGCAACGGTTCTTGGTGGTTCTCCGAGCCAATGCCTTCCCCAATGCTGACTTGCTTCTACCATCCAAGTCAGGTAATCGGGCAACCTCACGAATAGAACCGTTCTCATGAGTAAGCGATATCAAGCCCGACTGACCTTCTCTCAGGGGTTCGTTTACTGCCAGATTCGAAATCAGAACGAACAGTCCTGTAGTTGGTGTTTGCAACTCTGATTGCGAACCGTCTATTGATCCTTGCGTTCGACGGCACCGCAATACCTGATTCCTGCAACCGGACGAGCAGCTCTGAGTTTATGGCGCCCAACTCGGCCTCGTTCAGGCCTGCCCTCCGATAGCGGAAGCAGACCACGTTCATCGGTCCGAATAAAGCAGAGAGGGAGAGCCCGTGCAGGCTCTCCTTCAGACGGGCATCGTCGTTGGTGATGTGACTGTTGTCTTCGATTTGGCCCTTGCCCGGATGGCTAGGTATCCGCCGGCCATCGCAAGCAGCGCGACCACGACCGCGACAACGAGCACACTGCTCGAAATCGAGGCGGAAGCAGGCGCCGGGGCCAGCACAAGGGTGTCCCCTGAGGCGTCAGCATAGCCCTGCACGTTGACGACACCGGATGGGTCAGAGATCTCGGATAGTGAGTACTTCTGGCCGTTGAAGTCAGCCTGTATGGAGTATGTGTTCTGCCCGGAGATTGTCTTGGAGAAGGTGGTAGTGTTGGTCGCGGCGTTGTAGTTCTTTGTCCACGTGTCCAGAGGCGTGTCCAGCTGAGAGAAGTTCAGGGTGGGCCTGTTCCAGAAGCTCCCACCTCCGAACGCACTCGCGAGCCACACACCACCTGCCACATGCGAACCTAGGGAGTCTTCCATGGCGTCACCTGCGAGGTTGACTTCGACTGTGTGCCCACCCAGAGGGAGGCTGAGCGCGCCCCTGACTATGAACCCACGCCAGCCCAGGTTGGCCCTCACCGTCCCGTTGACTACCTGGAACACCCCTGTGACAGTCGCGTTGACATCAGTAGAGGTACTGACAACCAGCGTTGTCGCATTTCCCTTGGCACTGTAGCTCACATCAACTGACATGTTGGTAACCGAGATGTGGCTGTCCCAGTAATCGAGGGTGCCCTGAAGTTCATGTGCGCCCTGAGCGCTCCCATCGAACGTCCCGGCAAGGCTGAACGACGAACTGATGTTCCTCAGGTACTTGGAGACCGTCGAGTCTGAAGGATACGTGAAGATGATTTTGGTGTTGCTTACGCTGTCAACTCTGGCTGCCCCAGACTTTGGGTTGAGGTTCACAGTGAGAGTCGAAGCGTTGGCCAGTGGACTGATCACGAATAGAAGGACTGCAATCGTCGCTAGAGGTACGATTTTCTTCGCTTCAGTCTTCATTCTCGAGGTACAAACCAGAGCGTCCGAGGTTAAACCAGCACTTTTGAACGGACGTGACTCTGGAACTTCTGCGGGACGAGCCTTGAACAGCTTGGTCTACGATGCCTAGCTTCCGCCCTTTATTCGCATTATCCTGTTTCTGCCCATCATCGACCAGTATTCGACTTCGGCACCCGCCGCCAGGGTCCCGTTAAGCTCGGCCGCCTCTTCAGGGGTGGGCTTGGGGGTCTCAAGGACTTCGAATGTGGCCAGGTCCATTATCTGGACGGTGTTGTCCATGATTGACGTCACCTGTCCAGACCTCTTGTCAATCATGGGGATGTCCACCCTCGATTCTGCCGGCGAAACATAGCTCTTCTTCGATCCGGTGAACAGAGAAATCGCGACCAGCCTGACCTTGGCGCTCCCGTGCTTGCCTGGCTTGAAGTGCTCTCGGCTCACGACTCTGCACGGCTCCCCATCGATGATGATGTAGCTCCCCTCTTTCACACTTCCAAGTTCAGCAGGTCGGCTCAAAGATTAGCGAACCGTGCCTCTTTTGGTAAACTAAATAAACGCCACGCGAAGAGACAGGTTCGCACGCATTAATGATTAGCCGACCGACCAACGAACTACCCGGCCTCCCCAGGTAAGAATGAGTCCTTGAAGGAACCTTCATTTGTCTGAACCTGCATACGTCCTCGATTCCACCGCTTTCTACGCGGGGATACCCTATCAGGGGAACGGGCGCTACTACACCACGTACCTAGTCCTGGAGGAGGTAAAGCACCATAACGTCGGTTCCTCTCTCATCCACAGCCGGGTCCAGGTCACCGAGCCCTCCCCCCAGTCTCTGGATAAAGTGAAGACCACTGCAGCCAGGACAGGAGACATCGGTGCCCTCTCCCAGACCGACATGTCCCTCCTCGCTCTGGGGCTCGACCTGATGAGAGGGGATGGTGGTGTAAACCTGGTGTCAGACGACTTCGCCGTCCGCAACGTTGCCGAAGTCCTCAACATCCCCCTTGCCCCAACTTCGATGAAGGGTGGGGAGTGGAAGAACATCACGTGGAAGATCTACTGCAGAGGGTGCGGCAAGACTTACACCAACCCCAAATTGACTGTCTGCCCCGTCTGCGGGACCAAGCTGGTCAGAAAGGCGTCGAACGGCTGACCCCAGGCCGTCCATCCCTCGCTAAATCGGGTGGGAAGGGCTTCCAATTGTATGAAACGACCAGTTAACTGGAATTAACCTAGGCAGTCAGATTCCACTACTAGGTTTATATATCTAATCATCCACCAAAGGTTGTATAGTGAGATAGCATGAGATATCCTAGGACTTCCGCTCTACAGGTCTCGGACAAGTGCCCCCAGTGCGGGAAACGGACGCTCGTCGAAGACGTGAATACGGGCGAGCTTTCGTGCAGCAACTGCGGCTTTGTGGTAACAGAGAATTCGGTCGATCAAGGCCCCGAGTGGCGCTCGTTCAGCGACGAGAAGGGCGAGGACAGGGCAAGGGCCGGCGCCCCCACGTCGATAACATACAGAGACATGGGACTCTCGACGATGATAGGGAGCTCAAACAGGGACGCATCCGGGCGCTCCTTCGACTCCCCGATGCGCAGCACGATTGACAGGCTCAGGAAGTGGGACAACAGGTCGCCCGCCTTCGGTTCTCAGGAGAAGAACCTCAGCATCGCCCTTCGCGAGCTGGAGAAGATGGCTGACAAGCTTGGCGTCTCGCAGGCAGTTAAGGAGCGGGCAGCATACATCTACCGCAAGGCGCTCGAGAGAGGCCTCCTAAGAGGACGCTCGATCATCGGAATCTCTGCAGCGGCGCTCTACGCAGCCATGCGCGATACCGAGACCCCTCGCACCCTGAAGGACATTGCGTCGGTCAACAACCTTGACAAGAAGTCAGTGGCGAGGGACTACAGAATACTCCTGAGAGAAATGGATCTCACAATGCCCGTAGCCGACGCGGCCAGGAACGTCAACAGGATCGCCTCCCGCGTGGGTCTCTCCGAGAAGGTCGCACGCAAGGCAATCGAGATTGTCAGGATAACGGAAGAGAAGGAGATCTCGGCCGGCAAGTCCCCCATGGGGCTGGCGGCGGCGTCTCTCTACCTGGCGGGCGTCATTGAGGGCGAAGTTAAGACCCAGAAGGAGATAGCGGAAGCAGCAGGCGTCACCGAAGTCACCGTCCGCAACAGGTACAAGGGGCTGCGCGCCGACCTCGGCCAGCAGCTCGGCTTGGCCACCGAACCCCAAATAGTTGCCCAGTAGGGCCACACAGATGAGGTTCTACATCGTAGACGTATTCGCCGAGTCGAGACTTTCAGGGAACCAGCTCGCCGTCTTCAGAGACTGCGCAGGGCTGTCTACTGCGTCTATGCAGAGAATCGCGCAGGAGATGCATTACTCTGAGACCACCTTCATCACGTCGGAAGAACCCCACAATGGAGGCTACGACGTCAGAGTCTTCACCCCGGGCTACGAGCTCCCTTTCGCGGGCCACCCGACGCTCGGCACCGCCTACATCGTCCAATCCCAAATCATCGGGAGACATGCGACAAAGGTGGTGCTCAACATGAGAGTGGGCCAGATTCCCGTCACGTTCTCCTACCACGACAGCGCACCAGACATTCTCTGGATGAGGCAGAAGAACCCCGCTTTCGGGAGGACGTTCGGCCGAGCGCAAATTGCGAAAATACTCGGGCTGAATGCCTCGGACATAGATCCGAAGTTCCCTGTCAGGCTGGTCTCCACGGGAGTGCCATTCGTAATCGTGCCGCTCACAGGATTGAAGGCGATTAAGGGAATCAAGGTCGACAAGACCGGCCTGGCCCGGCTCTTCAAGGAGACGGACACCACCGTGATTCTGCTGTTCAGCCCTGAGACCTATTCAAAGGAGAACGACCTGAACGTGCGCGTGCTCGGGCTCCCCGATGTCATCCCTGAAGACCCGGCCACCGGTTCAGGCAACGGGTGCCTGGCTGCATACCTCATCAAGGAGCGTTACGTCGGCCGGGACAGCATCGACATTAGGGTCGAGCAGGGGTACGAGATCAACCGCAGATCGCTGCTCCTGCTCCGTGCACGGGAGACCTCCAAAGGCATCGAAGTCAACGTAGGAGGGAGGGTCCAGTTCGTGGCAAGCGGGGAGTTCCCCGTCTAGACCGGAGTTAGCGGGAAGATATTATACGAAGCAAAGAGCCTGGGGGGAAGGGAATGAGCAACCTCGGCTCGATAATCTACGAATGTGAACGCTGCGGGACCAAGCAGAGCCTCGAAGAGTTGTCCCGGTACCCGGAGATAAAGTGCAAGAACTGCGGCCATAGGGTTCTGAAGAAGGTGAGACCACCTCTACCCAAGAGGATTGAGCATACGGCATAGGCTCGGTTCCACCGAAGGCCCGACACTCAGCGCCGGCCCGGCCTGAAGCGCATCGCAGACCAGACTTCGTCGATGCTAACAAGCCTGACGCCCTCGATTCCATGTGGCTTCATGAGCTGGAAGAGCTTGTCCCGGTTTAGGTCGGTTCCCAGTTGCCCAGCCTTTGGATACGCTATCCAAGAAAGCCTATCCTCCTTCGCGGCTTTGATTGCTGGTTTGCCGTTTGCTACGAGCTGCTTGGAATCAACAGCGAACACCAGAACCGCTCCCCCCGTATCTTCGTTCGATATCTGGGTCTCTAAATTGAACCCTGGGGGTGAGTTGACAAGAAGTATTGGAGTCCCTGCTGGGATTTGTAGTTTCTTTGAGAGATCCATCAATCTCCTCGGCGCATCCCAGCTCTTAAGGGCGATGGCGATACGGAGGGACCTCTGCCAAATCTGCAAAGCAGCAAGCTACTTGAATTTGTTCGAGGCACATAGCTCCCGGGGTCTACCAACCTGTTAATTCGGCAAACTCAACAGCTTCAGGGTTATATGCCAAGAAAGCAGGTACCTCGCCGTTGCGCTGGAGGCTGGCTTTTCCCCCGAAGGTCCTCAGCGTCGCCACGCTTCTCATCATTCTCCTGGCCTTCGTCGGCGCCTCCGCTGTTCTCCCCCCTAGGGCACAGGGCCAGAACATCACGGTGACGGGCGTTGGCCCCTGGGCCCAACAGGGAAACTACGGCTCGTCCTCGACCTCTCCGGGCCAAGGAGGCATCGGCACTCTGGGAGCGTCCTGTGTCGTCTATTCAGGTAATGTCTACTGCGTCGGTGGACAGAATCCGAGCGGCACTGATATCAGCGACGTATTCTATGCTCAACTCTCTCCTTCAGGCTCAATCGGCCCCTGGACGGAGACGACAGACTACGGTGCCGCCTCGGGCACCTTGGGTGCTGGCGGAGTCGGAATCGAGTGGCCGTCCTGCGTCGAGTCGGGGGGCTACATCTACTGCGTGGCGGGTGCCACCAACACTGGGATCATCAGCAAGGTCTACTACGCCCAGCTCTCCTCGTCCGGAGTTGGCCTCTGGACCGAGACCACGGACTACGGGGCGGCAACCGGGTCGTCAGGGAGCGGAGGGTTGGCGGTGTTTCAGCTGGCGTGCGTTACTGACGGTGGGTACGTCTACTGCGTCGGCGGCGGGGCAGGCTCCAAGGTATTCTACGCTCAGCTGTCTTCGAGCGGGGTCGGACCTTGGGCCGAAACTACGGACTACGGGGCAGCGTCCGGGAGCACTGGTTCGGGGGGCATTGTGATAGACTCGAACGCCTGCGTTGACGACGCCGGCTACATCTACTGCGTCGGCGGGACATCTACGAATTTTGCGGTTGTCAGTGACGTGTTCTCGGCGCCCCTTAGTTCGAGCGGGGTCGGGGCGTGGAGTGAGAATACGGACTACGGCGCCGCGTCAGGTTCGAACGGGACCGGCGGGGAGCCGATTTACGGAACGAGCTGTGTGG
>Ga0187771_10002061_pt1 | contig 13799 bp, 13 predicted proteins | sample 0116_SJ02_MP15_1_FD_133139 | JGI IMG/M metagenome (GOLD analysis project Ga0187771, IMG submission 133139) | Tropical peat soil microbial communities from peatlands in Department of Meta, Colombia - 0116_SJ02_MP15_10_MG | ecosystem: Environmental > Terrestrial > Soil > Wetlands > Peat | place... | reverse complement strand
CGATGGTTGATCGAAGACAGATTGAAGCCTGAATCAGGTCACGCCACTGCATTCGAAGACCCTTCCCTCGACGGCCCCTCCAGTGACATTGCAGACGCCAGGCGAAGCCGACGGAGCTGAACCCCAGGAGCAGCATTAGGGCTCTGGTGACTTATCGGGAGATGGTCACCTTGCCGCCATCCACTTGGAGGAGTAGGGTAGACGGCCCTTTCCCCTTCATCGCTTCCCCTGGCGGCCCTTTCCCCTCCTGAAGGAGCCTCGCGGCCTCTTCGGGAGGGAGGTCACTGGCGAGCCGCGCCAGCCCCCTGTCCGAAAGGATCACGGACGCGTTGACGTCGCGATTCGTCCAGACCTTGCACCTGGGACAGAAGAGCTCCCTCGCGTGAGAAGCATCTCCCCTTTCGGGTTCGCGGAGCCTCTCCCCGCACGAATGCGTCACCGAGGAGCCCCTCGTCTCAGCTTTGTCCAGCTCCACCACCGTCACCCCCTTCCACGCAGACTTGTAATCGATTATGGACTTGGCCTTCCTGTAGGGCCAGGAGCTGAGCCTGAACCGATAGTCGGCTCCTTGGCCGTTCCCCCTCCTGTACATCCTGCTGATGCCCGTCAGCTCCTCCATCGCAAGGGCGGCGTTGACCAGCGCCGCCTGCTCCACGATGAAGTTGGTGGCTGAATGCAGGACACTCGCGATCCTGTCGTTCGCCCTCCTCCAGTGCTTCGAGCTCAGCTCCCTCCTGACCCTGGCGTCGTTCCTGTGGAAGGTCGACAGGACCTCCCTCGTATCCTGCCTCACCCTGACGATCCTCGAAACGTCGAGCATGGCGACCTCCTCCCTGTCCCCGAACGTCAGGTTCTTCTCATTGCTGTCCACACCGTAGACTCTGTCAATGCGGATTGGATCCACCTCCCTAGAGTAGCAGAGGGAGATGGTCTTGGCCGTTATAGTAAGGCTCCTGACCTTTACACCTCCTTCGGAAACCTTCCTCTGGACGTACCTGTTCAGCTGAATCATATCCCCGGGGCCAGATCTTTGGGTTATGAAGAGCTTCCCGGTCACGGTGATAGAGAAGCCGCTGGTGATGCACACCATGGGCTTCAGCGGCTTCCTGTGCCTGGCTTCGGCTCCCCTTCTCAGATCCTTCTCCCTGCTCCTGATGACCGAGGAGGCCCTTGCCATGACTCCCACCTTGAAGAAAGACGGGATGTCGACCCCTTTCATGGAGTCGTAGAAGCCCCTCATTCCCTTTCTGTTGTCTATTCCATTCCTTTCGCCATAATCGATGGCGCCGTAGGTCAGCGTCATGCAGCGCCGGAGGAGCTCAGATATCGCTTGGTTGTCGTATGGCTGGGTGGCCGACTTCGTGACGCGCATCGACCTGACACATCCCATCTGCATTTAAGGAGCCCTGTCCCAGAGAAGACCACGTCTTCTGTGAATACCTCTGCCGGAGTTGTCACCCGTTAAGTTACCAGCGCTAGCATTAGAAAGAGCTATTAAGTTTAAAAGCGCTATAGGTATAACGCGTATATTGGAATGGCGGCCACATCAGCTTCTCAGGAGGCCCTGAGACTCAGGAACATCAGGGCCGAGGCAAGGAGCATCGTATCTGATCCGTCCAATTACATGAGAGTGGAGGTCGTTTACTTCGCTGAAGCCCGCGAGCTGGCGGGCCTGCCAGGAGAAAGTGTTTCGCTGCCTTCAGGCTCGTCTTCGATGGATGCGGTGTCATTTGCTCTCAAGATGCATCGCCGCCTGAGTGCAATCGCAGAGCACACACGCGTTGTCGTCAACGGCAAGTTGGTCAGGAATAGCTTCAAGCTCCACGAGGGGGACACGGTGGCCCTCCTTCCTCCCTCCTGTGGCGGATAAGGACGCTGACAGAGAACTGCGTTTCTCGTATGGACCCATGCCTAGCGGGAGGTCTAGGGGAGAGGCGCACGTCCGCCGCGCAAAAGCCCATTAAGCTGGAAGGCTGATAGATGTGGCCGAAGAGGTGCGGTAAGAAACGTCAGGGCAGCAGGAGCAGTGGTGGCAGTGGGTTCAAGCGTTGGCCCAGAAGTTCCGCGAGAAAGGGGCGACAGGTCCCGACAGGGCAATGACGGTTCAGGATCTGGGCCTCGGGCCAAGGTTCGAGGAGGCCATGAAGAGGCGCGTTGGGCAGACCGGCATATTCGTCGATGTCGGTGGGAAGTACTATTTCAACGAGGATCGGCTAAGGGAATTCGAACAGAGACGTCAGGGCATGGGAGCGGCTCGGGCGGGAGGGCAGGGCTTCAGGAGGAACATGGCCACGCTCCGCATAGTCCAGATGAGCTTGATGGTCTTCATCGTGGCTCTCATCCTCATCAGCTGGGTTTACGGCAGGAGCTACGACCTTTGGATCTTGGTCGCAGTCCTCCTGGTCGCATGGATAGCCATCTCGGTTTACGGGATCTTCGCCATGAGCCGGGCTAGGAGCAGGATGGGGACCGGAGGGCCTGGGCCCTTCTAGGCGGGAATCCGAAGCACGGCGAAGGACTCCTCAAATCACGATTGAGGCAGCACGCTCTATCCCCAGAAGACCGGCTCTCCGTAGAGGAACTGGACCTCCCTATCCTCGACGACTTCGAAGTCCACCGAATGGCGGAAGGTGCGGGCGAGCTTCTTCCTCGCCGCCAGGAAGTCCTCCCTGGTGTCCCACATGGCCATCCCTATGAGAAAGCCGCCGGTTTCGTCCTTGACCGCCGTAACCATGAGCAGGCCCTTGTGCTTCCTCTGCTCAATCCCGAACCTCTTCATGTCTTCGAGCACCGCTGCTCGCTCCTTTGGGCCCTTCGGGTGGTGGATGCCTACGGCCACGATCATGTCGCTCGAGATGAACCCTTGTGGCTCATATTTGAAGGCGGCGTCAGTGGTCCACAAAATGGCTAAAGGCAGAGGCAAGTTTCCGTAATTTCGATGGAAGTGGACTTGCCACAACTCTTAACTGCAAAACAAGACCCGCTCTGAGTGAGTTGCGCAACAGTTACCCACTTACGATTGGTTCCCTCCTTAGGCAGACGATCTACAGGAGGGGGACGGGAGAGATCGTCTATGGAAAGGCCCGGTATGCCTGGCCCAAGCTGTACGACAGGGTCAACGGGCTCGCCGCCGGCTTGGCTTCCATGGGGGTCAGAAGGGGCTCGAGGGTCGCCATGGTCGACGTGGACACGAACAGATACCTGGAGGCATACTACGCCGTTCCGATGATGGGGGCGGTCCTGCATACGGTCAACGTTAGGCTCCCTCCGGAGCAGATCGCCTACACCATGGTCCACGCGGAGGACGACTTCGTGATCATTAGGGACGAATTCCTCCCGCTGGCGGCCAAGATCGCGCCCCAGCTCAAGTCCCTCAAGGGAGTGGTGACGATGAGCGACTCGGGGAACGCCCCTCCCGCGCCCTTTCCCAGGTCAAGCTACTATGAGGATTTGGCGAACTCGACCTCTCACTTCGATTTTCCTGAACTCGAGGAGGACACCCTCGCGACACTTTTCTATACCTCAGGGACCACGGGCGTGCCCAAGGGCGTCACCTTCACCCACAGGCAGCTCGTCCTCCACACCCTGGGGATCGCCGTCGGGGTCGCGGACAGCGCTGTGAAGGTGGACTCACACGACGTAATGATGCCCCTGGTCCCCTTCTTCCACGTCCATGGCTGGGGCTTCCCGTACCTTGCGGGGATGTGGGGGATGAAGATCGTCCTCGTGGGGAAGTACGACCCGAAGAACATCTTGGAGAACCTACAAAGGGAGAAGGTGACCTTCTCCGACATGGTCCCCACCATACTCAACTTCGTCCTCAACCACCCCGATGCAGCTCAATACCGGGATGCCCTTTCTCGCTGGAAGGTCATCATAGGAGGGGCCGCGCTGCCGAAGGAGCTCGCGCTCGCTGCCAGGAGGCTCGGCATCACCGTGATGGCGGGCTACGGGCTCAGCGAGACCGGACCCGTCCTGACCCTCGGGGCCCCGAAGGACGAACTCAAGGACCTCCCGGAGGACGAGCTCCTCGACCGGGTGCTGCTGCAGGCCGGCGTGCCCATCCCCCTGGTCGAGGTCAGGGTCGTCGACAAGGACATGAAGGACGTCCCTCGCGACGGTAGGACCCTGGGGGAGATAGTGGTGAGGGCCCCATGGACGACGGACGGTTATTACAAGGATCCGGAAAAGAGCGAGTCCCTCTGGGCGGGAGGGTGGCTCCACACTGGAGACCTCGCCGGCCTGGACGACAGGGGGCACGTCATGATCAAGGACAGGATGAAGGACATGGTGAAGAGCGGGGGAGAGTGGATCCCCTCCCTGGTGCTAGAGGACCTCCTGATGCGCCACCCGGCCGTCCTGGAGGCGGCCGTGATAGGGGCGAAGGACGAGAAGTGGGGTGAAAGGCCCATCGGCATAGTCTGCTTTAAGAAGGGGTCGAGCGCGTCTGAAGGCGAAATGAAAGCTCACCTGCAGCGGTTCGTCGAACAGGGGAAGATCGCCAGCTTTTGGGTCCCCGAGAGGATACTCGTCAGCGAATCAGCCCTCCCTAAGACCAGCACAGGCAAGCTCGACAAGAAGCCCCTCCGAGAGGAGTATTCCACCGTCCTCATGGTGAAACGCTGAGAGGGGACGGGTTGACAGTTCCCGACGTCGCCTCACTGAGGGACGCCTATTCAGCTCCGCATGAGCTTGTCCGTGCATCTGACGGCAAGACGCTCTTCGTCAGGAGGTGGGGCGTCGAGGAGGGCTCCCCTGCCTCGCTGCTGATCCTTCACGGCATCACGGGCTACAGCGGGCCCTATGGACAGATGATGGCCGAAGAATTCGCCTCGGGGGGCTACTGCGTCTACGGGATGGACTTGAGGGGTCATGGCCTCTCGGACGGCAGGAGGGGAGACTACCCTAGCGAGGACCGGCTCGTCAAGGACCTCACCGAAACGGCGGCCTTCCTCAAGGCGAAGTCGAAGAAGCTCGTCGTCCTTGGCCACAGCCTCGGGGCCCTTTCGGCCATTATGATAGTCAAGAACAGCCCTAAGGACGTGGACGGCCTGGTCCTGATAAGCGCGGCGAAGAAGCTCAGGGCCGGCGCCTACGGCAAGCCAAAGGCCAGCGCCGCACTGAAGACCCTGATGGGCGTTGCGCTGCTGAGGGGGAGCCCTCTCATTGAGTACCGCAGGGAGGGAATGACCGGTGTCGGCGACCCCCTATTCAACTTCAGATACTCGGCAAGGTTCTATTCGGCGCTGTATGGCGTAGGGGCACTGGGCGTTTCCCGGATGTTCCGCTCAGGCGTGCTCGATTCACCCCACCTCGACCTCGACAAGCCGCTGGGGATCCCCCTACTGGTTGGAGTCGGCGACCATGACGAGCTCTTTCCTGTTGAGGCGGCAAAGGAGTTCTGCGAAGGGATTGACTGCGCCGACAAGGAGTTCTTCGTCATCCAGGGAGCCAAACACGCGTCGTTCCCGAAGGGAGGATGGACGCCTCTTCTGTCATGGCTCGACCGAGAATTCCCCAAGTAGCCTCCGGCGCCTACAGATCGCGAAGACGTCGACGAGGAAGGATGACCCGTAGGCTCAACGAGATGAGGTTCTCCATGGTTGACCTATTGTCAACTCCGAAAACATCTCTAAGGTTTTATCGCCCTTGGTCGGTGTGATGACCGCCATGTCATCGGTGGTCGAGGAGAAAACGAAGGGGAAGAGGCTGGCCTACAAGGACATGCACACGCTCTACGAGGCTGAGCAGAAGAGGGCCGAATCTCTGTCCAGAGACGAGGCTAGAAGGGAACTCGGGAATTCGGACAACTCTGACTGGATGAAGAGACAGCTGAAGAAGGCGCTTGATCCGAAGGACAGGGACACGGCCGAAGTCTAGGGTCGAACGGACCTCCTCTCGCTTCGCGATGCTGAAACCCGCAGCCAGGCAAGGTTCTAAGTCCTGGTCGTACTGCCTGCCCCTTCGACCCACACTAGAGGGCCCACAAGGCTCGTTCGAATTGAGCTGATCAAGGGCCCTTGACCTCGTGTCACCTGGAGCGATTCCTAAATGCCCTCGGCGCCCGGATATCTCCTGAGGAGGTCGAATTGCACGATGTCGACCATGTCCTCAGGGTCCCATCTTCCATTTGCTTCGGCCCAGGCCCTCTTGAAGCCGTCGAGGTCGACGTAGCCCTCCATCCTGGCGTCGGCGTCGGTGAACTCCCTCAGCTTCTTGATGGTCCTGTTCTTCACCTTCAGGTCAGCGAAGTGCGGCTCCATTATCGAGGCTTGTATGAGGCTCCCCGGCTTCAGCTTCTCCATTTCGTCAGGCGAATAGTGCCCTGAGACTTGGACCTTTTCCCCTCTGAGGATGTGCCTCGCATCCGCCATCCTGAAGTCCAATTCCGCGGGCCTCGACTCCACCTCCCTTATCACCTCGGCCACCGGCCTGCGAGGCTCTTCGGCTGCCTTCCGGATGACCTCTCTCGCGCTGCTCTGGGGGAGCTTCTCCTCCGCCAGCTTCTTGACCACCTCCACCTGCCTCGGCTTCTCCTGGATCTTCCTGGCGGCGTCCAGGGCGGTGGAGTAGCTGACCTTCCCTTCCGGCACCTTGGTCCGCTCCCTCGGCGCGATCATCGTTTGGACCTCCTCCGGGAGCTCCAGTGTCTTGACCCAGGCCCTCACCGAGTCGGCGTCGACGCCGATCTTCGCCGCCACATCCGCCCAGGTCTTGTATCGATCGGGGAACCCTTCCTTGAGCATGTTGCAGGCCTTCGCCTTCTCCACGGCGCTGAGGTCGGACCTCTGGACGTTCTCGACCAGGTTCAGCTCGATGACCTCCTCGTCCGTGTATTCACGGATGACGGCGGGGACCTCCGTCAGCCCGGCCTGCTGTGAGGCCCTATACCTCCTCTCTCCCACTACGACCTCGTAGGCCATCCCCTTTGGCCTCACGACGAGTGGCTGAAGGAGTCCCTTCTCCCTTATGCTGTCCGAAAGCTCGTCCAGCTCCTTCTTGTTGAACTTCAGCCTGGGGTTGAGCCTGTTGGGCTGTATCTCCCCTATGGCAAGTACCCTGAACTCCGTCAACTCCAAAACCTCTTCTCAGAGAAACAAGGCCAAGTCGTAGGCATGGGCATTTGACACCCTCGGATTTCCCTCGCCCGGCCTCCTCTATAATGCCTTGGTTACTTGCTTTAGCCCGTGGGCTCGTCTCGGATGGAGGTTTCGCGGGCTAAATCTTCTGGCCAGAGCCGCCCCTGCGCCTTACTACCATTATGGCCACAGCTACCACCAGCACGATCGCCGCCACGCCGACTATCAGGTCAGAACTTGGGATGGTCTGGGGGCTCGAGGCGCCCTGGGCGGAGGACGAGGACGACGGAGAGCTCGAAGTGGACGAAGACGGGGCCGCGGTGGCCGTAGTGGTGCCGACGGTGGTCGACAGGGTGCTGGTCACGGGTGTGAAGACGATGGTGACGTTATGGGTGCTGAAGTGAACGCTGAACGTCAGGTAGAAGTTCTGGCTGTCCGACTGCCAGGAGAAGACGTTCGTCGGCTGCCCGTCGATGTAGAGGCTCGGAATGGCCCTCAGTGCGGCAGGGTTGGGCGTCGTGCCTCCGGTCGTCCCGTAGAGGAGCAGTGCGACGAGCAGCTTTGGCATCTTGATCACGGCGTAGCCGGTCATGCCGTCAGGCCCGCTCGCCTGGAACGATATGCTGGCCGAGGAGCTTGCAGAGGTCGCCTGGGTTGGGCTAGTGGCGTTCCATCTGCCCGTCGCGAGGAACAGGCTGTCTATCTGAACCACGAATATGTGGCTCCCCAGCGCCTCCGGGAGGCTGTTGTCGGCCGTGCTGAGCGTCTGATTGGTGACTGTCGGCGCGTTAGAGAAGCAGAAGAGCGGTCCCTGTCCATTCTCCACGGGGTCGCCGCAGATTGAGGAGATCACCGAGACTGAGCCGTCTCCTGTGTCTGAGACGAAGAGCTCCTGGTTGTCGGAGTCATACAGGGGGGTCGTCGGGTTCGGGTTTGCACCCGTATATGCGAATCCCACCACGCCTATCGTCCCCGTAGTGTTCACCGCTTGAAGAGTCGTATATCCGGTGTCGGGGACGAATACCAGCCCGTTGAACGGGTCAAAGAGGGGACTCGCGCCTCCCTGGAAGAAGTCAGGATTGACCTGCACCTGTGAAGTGACGTTGGTCCCGGAAATGGTGTTGAGACATGTCCCTCCGCCAACGCCATCGCTGGGGACATAGACATCTCCGCTTAACCCCAGCGCGGGGGTATAGGCATTCCCGCCCGCCATCCGCGAGACGATTTCAGGGCGATCATCGCTCGGGGACGCTTTCAATTCAGCTCTAGGTACGTATTAAGGAGTTGCGCGTCCATGGTGTCAGGCAGCGCTGTGCCAGCCAAGGTGATCTGATACGAAGATTGGCCCGGAAGGAGAGCGAGCATTCTTTGTCGCACTGATGATAGCCTTTCTGGTGATGGCCATCATCTTCATTTCGGTAGCAGCCTCCTCCGGGTCCATTCCACTGGCCTTGCTTGCGGTCTTCTTCGTAGCGTTTTCGCTGTACTCGGCCCAGAAGACTGAATCAGAAGGCGCATAGGAAACGAAACCGCTTCATTGGTCGCTGGTGCTCTTGATCACTTACTGCCTGTCGGAGTAATGCGCTGGGATGCGAACAAGGCCTCAGCTAAGGACTCCAGGCCTTTGGGCTCAGACCCTGGCCTCAAATTGCGTGAGACAGGGGCTCGTACGAGGATATTATGATTATACATTTAGCGGGCTGATTCACTATATAATGGCATATATTATCATTTCAGAATAGTTATAGGTCGCGCAGGCGAGCATTGGGGAAGACAGATTATGTCTAAAGCAGAAGACGACAAAAAGGAGAACAAAGTATCTCGCAGAAATTTCATAATCGGCATCGCCGCAGGGGCGGCAGTAGCTGCCGTCGCTGTGGCTGGAGCTGAAACGCTAATCAAACCAAGCGGAGCGACCACTACCACTACCGTCACAACAGGCGGCTCAACCGCTACTGCAACCACTACCGCGACCACCACCGCGACCGCGACGAAGACTGTTACAACCACGGCTCAGGGCGGAACATCCACGGTCACCCAGACGGTGACTAACACCGTGACCGCGACGACCCCGGCAGCCACCACTTCTATTATCACTTTGAACGTTAATGGAAGGAGCCGAACGGTCGACGTCGACAATCGCTGGTCCCTGGCCGACACTCTTCGATACAAGTTCAACCTCATCGGCACCAAGGTCGGCTGCGACAGGGGAGAGTGCGGCTCGTGCGCCGTCCTCGTGGACGGAGTCGCCGTGCTCTCATGCACAAAGCTGGCCGTGGCTTCGGTGGGACACACCATCACGACCATCGAAGGAATCGGGATGCCAGAGCAGCTGAGCCCCCTCCAGGCGGCCCTCTGTGACAGCGACGGCATCCAGTGTGGAGCGTGCATGCCAGGCATAGTGGTAACGGCCACGTGGTACCTCACTCAGAACTCCAAGCCCGCGGACGCGGACTGGAGGGCTGTGCTGGGTGGGAACATCTGCAGGTGCTCCAACTACCTGCACATACTGGCCGGATTGGAGGCGGTGGCCTAGATGTCCACCCCAACCTACAACTACGTAGGCAAGTGGAAGGGCAGGCGCCTCGACGCCCAGCAGAAGATCGCAGGCCAGATGAGGTTCGGAGGAGACGCGAACTTCCCGGACCAGCTCTTCATGGCGATCAAGCACAGCACGGTCCCGTCGGGCACCATCACGGCGGTGGACACTACGGCCGCAAAGGCGATAGCCGGCGTGGTCTCAATAATCACGGCCCTGGACGTCAAGAACAACACGGTGTGGGCCGCGGCCAGGTACGGAAGCCTCCCCGCCCTCCCATTCGACAAGATCCGATTGGGAGGGGAGGAAGTAGCCGCGGTGGTGGCTGAGGACCCGTACGTGGCCGAGCAGGCCTGCCAGGCCATCAAAGTCACGTACAACCCGATGCCGTTCGTGTTGCACCCACTCACCGCCATGGGCGCGTCGGCCCCTCAGGTCTACGACGGAACAAACGGAAGCGCCAATACGGCGAACCTCGGAGCCCCCACCACTTACAGCGTCGGGAACGCCGACTCCGTATTCGCCAGCCCACCCACTGGCGCGCAGACATTCACGGCTACCTACGAAAGCACTTCACACTCGTCCAACCTCCTAATGCCGTACTCATGCACCGTAAAGGTCGATTCTACCGGAAGGCCTGAGTACTGGAGCTCAAACCAGTACGCGAAGCAGTACTCCGATGCTCTGGCCGGCTGGCTCGGCCTGCCCTACAGCAGGGTCAGGTGCTACAACGAATCCTGCGACAGCGGCTTCGGGGACAAGAAGCCCCCAAGAAGGGGGGAGATCCTCGCGGCATTCTTCGCGCAGGCGACCGGGAGGCCGGTGCACCTCGTGTACCCGCGTCAGGACGTAATGATCATCGGCGGCCACCGAGGGAAGGTCTACGCCACGCTGAAGGCCGTCTACCAGGCTACGGCCGCCTCGGGCGGCGCCCCGGTCGGGACCATACTTGCCATTGAGGCGACGGTCTACGGGGCCGGCGGCTACACTGGAGGCGGACCCGCCCCAGGATTCTGCGCCCCTCTGTACAACATCTACCAGTTCCCCAACTTCAAATACACTGCCTACAACGTAACTTCAAACACCTACGCGAACGGGCCTATCAGGTGCGTGGACGACCCCTACGGCATGTGGGCAATAAACACCTTCCTCGACGAAATCGCCCAGAAGTGCGGCATACGCCCCGACCAGCTCATGGGCCTTAACAACATGGTCGTCAGCGGCATGAAGGACCAGCAGACGGGCAACAGGATAGCCTCCTGCGGCCAGCCACAGATGTTCAACAACGTCCTCGCTGCCACCAACTACGCGACCAAGTGGACGGCGCCACCGGCATCGCCATCTGGCCTGACCGGCGTGGTTCACGGCATCGGCATCGCAAACTTGACCTCGGTCAAGGGCTCCGGCAGCAATACCAGCGCCATCGCCATGATGGACCAGGACGGAAGCGTCGAGATTCACGCCGACTCGAACAGCCTCGGCCAGGGAAGGAGGGAGGAGCTCTGCATCATCGCCGCCGAGACCTTGGGTGTCCCGGTGAGCATGGTCACCATAACCAACTACGACTCGGACGGGGGCGCCGACACGGGAGTCTCCGCCGGCAGCACTCAGACCAAGCGCGCTGGTAACGCTGTCGGACTGGCATGCCAGGACATCAAGAACCAGATGCTGAACAAGGCGGCCACCTCCCTGAACACGACCGTGGCCAACCTGACTTACGCCCTTGACGGCTCGATGAAGATCTACGTGACCGCCACTCCGACTTCGTCCGTGACCTTCCAGTCGTTGACAGGCGAGCCGTGGCTCATCGGGGTAGGTCACTACATGGCACCCACGAAGACGACCCAGCTGGTCTACGGGACCTGCGAAGCTGAAGTGAACGTCGATACTGCCACTGGGCTCATCACGGTGACCAGCATCACCCAACAGAACGACGTCGGCCAGGTCATCTTCGCGGCGGGGATAGAGGGACAGGCACAGGCCGGAGTCATCCAGGGGATCAACATCGCGCTCCAGGAGGAGGATTGGCCCGACACCCAGACGGGGATGCCTCTCTTCTACAGCCACCTGGATTCTAGGACCTTGCTCATGGGCCAAGTCCCGGCTGCGGCCAATTTCTCCGTCGGCTACGTCAACGACGCGGAGCAGCCTCCGGACTCGGTGGGCAACTTCGGCGCAAAGGGGACGGCAGAGCCGTGGCTCGCGGGGGCGACCCCTGCCATCGCTTCGGCGGTCGCCAACGCCATCGGCGTACACATCTACCAGATACCAATGACTCCCGAGAAGGTCCTCGCTGCGTTGGGCAAGACCAACACGCCCAACGGAAACGAGTACGGTTACGGAGGCGGGAACTAGAATGCAGCCACTATACTACTACCAGCCGAAGAGCCTAGCTGACGCTTCGTCCTACATACTCGCCCACCCCGGCTCCAAGGCCATAGCCGGTGGGACCGAGGTAATGCACTCCCTGAAGCAGAACAACCTTCCCAGCGAACCCACGACACTCGTCGACCTCAACGCCATCTCCGGCCTAAACACGATCACCGTGTCCGGGAGCGTGCTGAAGATAGGCCCCAACGCGACGCTGTATAGCATCGCCAACAGCTCGACGGTCCAGACCAACGCCAGGGCCTTGTCGATGGCCGCCGCTGCCGCCGCTTCTCCCCTGCTCCGCAACATGGGGACCATAGCGGGGAACATCACCCAGGACGTCTGGTGCTGGTACTACCGCGCTCCAGAGAACATATACAACTGCATCCGCAAGGGCGGGGCCATCTGCTACGCCCAGGCGGGGGACAACAGGATCTACCACTCCATCTTCGGCGGCCCCAAGGGCTGCTACTCCATACACCCCTCTGACACAGGAGTCGCGCTGTCGGCGCTGGGAGCCTCTGTGGTCACCACGAAGCAGACCCTCACTATGGACAACTTCTTCTACGATATGGCACCAGGGAACAACCTCGCCAACGGGGAACTCATACAGGAGATCGACGTGCCTGTCCCCGCGTCGGGATCAAACAGCGCCTTCGTGAAGATTGCCATGAGGCCCACCTTAGACTTCGCCCTGGCCAGCGCTGCGGTGTGGTACACCCCCGCTTCGGCGGCGGTGACCAGCTGCAAGGTCTACCTGGGAGGGGTCTTCCAGACTCCATACCACGCTACCGCCGCCGAGACGGCGCTGACGGGCCAAACGATATCCGCGACCACCGCGGCCACCGTTGGCCAGGCGGCTGTCTCAGCTGCCACCCCTATGACCCTGAACTCGTACAAGAAAATCGTCGCTTCCACAGCAGTTGCAAGGGCCCTACAGGCCTAGACTGCACTTTAGGGGAGGCGCCAATCCGCCTCCCACCTTTCCTTTTTCATCCTTGAATTCATTAGCTGCAGCCCTGTTGGTTTGAGCCGAACCTCAACAGGGCAGTCAAGCCACAGCGAACAAATCTTAAACTATAGGACAAAGGCAGAGGAATATGTTTTGCAAGGGGAACTCACGTGCCACGACCTCACGAAGATCTACGCCGGCTCAAAGGGGAAGAAGGCCCTGGATTCCGTCACCTTGACCGTCCCTTCACATGGCATCTTCTCGCTCATCGGCATGAACGGGGCGGGAAAGACCACCCTCGTGCGCATTCTGGCCACTGACCTGGAGCCCACTTCTGGCACGGCCACCATCGACGGCATCGATGTAGTAAAGGAGGCACGGAAGCTGAGGGAGAAGATAGCCATAATCCCGCAGGAGACAAGGGCCATTCCCTGGATGACGCCAAGGCAGAGCGTCTTCTCCTATCTGCTCTGGAGGGGGATCGATTACGGGGAGGCACGGAGGCGGGCGAAGGACGCCCTCTCGACTGTTGGCCTCGGGGAAAAGGCCGACGAACTGAACAGGAAGCTGTCCAGCGGCCAGAGGAGGAAGGTTATGGTAGCTACGGTGCTGGCCGCCGACGCGGAGATCACCTTCTTGGACGAGCCCACCACCGGCCTTGACCCGGTGTCCCGCAGAGGGCTGTGGAAGTCCCTGAACGAAATCGCGAGCAGGCATTTCCTCATCCTGACGACCCACTACCTGGAAGAGGCGGAGCAGCTGGCGAACGTCATAGGGATCCTGGATGGCGGGAAGCTGGTTGCGTTGGGCACCTTCGACGCCCTGAGAGAGATGATGAGGTTCCAGTACAGCATCAGGG
>Ga0187771_10002060_pt1 | contig 13800 bp, 13 predicted proteins | sample 0116_SJ02_MP15_1_FD_133139 | JGI IMG/M metagenome (GOLD analysis project Ga0187771, IMG submission 133139) | Tropical peat soil microbial communities from peatlands in Department of Meta, Colombia - 0116_SJ02_MP15_10_MG | ecosystem: Environmental > Terrestrial > Soil > Wetlands > Peat | place... | reverse complement strand
CAACGAATCCGCAAGAACCGCAGAAGAGTTCGCCACCAGCTGTGTCTACAAGCATAGGCCCCTTGCCGCACCTGGGGCATTTGTCGAGCGCCTTCTGCAGCTTCATCAGCCTGGAAAGGTCCTTATCTGAGAACATTTCTACCTCTAACGAAATCTTTACAAGCAACGTTGTAAGCGACATGTATATATGCATTGCGGACAAATGCTGGGTAATTGAAGTTCACAGCAGAGGTTTGCAACGAATTGGGGCTTTTCCTCCCCTTACAGCCAGGAAACGTAGGATTTCAGCCGGTTCTGTAGAGGTCCCAACTTGGGAATAGAGATACCATGAACAAAACTCGGGGTCCGGCCGCCGAGTTCCTCACCCCCATTCTAGACACCTATAGAGGTTCCGCGATCGGCATCGTTGGATGTCACGCACGAGGGCTGGAGCGGCGCTCTTGCGAACTCGATGTTCTGATAGTCGCCAATGAGAAACGCCCCAATTCGACTGTCAGGATGGGAGAAGTTTTTCTCGACCTTATGTTCGTGACAGAGAAGGAAGTTCTCAGGCCCACAAACCCGGAACACGCAGTCTCCATGGCACAAGCCAACACTGTAAGAGATACTTCACTCGTCCTGTCCACGGGCTTTGCGTCGAGCCTAGCTCTGCTCGCAATTTCGGCTAGGAGAAGTTCCACTAGAAGACTCGCGTCAGCCCTGAAGTCACTCGGCAGGGTCGAGGATGCCCTTTCCAAGGGAATCTTGGTCGACGCAGACTATTGGTTACTTTCAGCAGCATATGACTGCTCATATTCGTGGCTATATTCTCGGGAGGTCATTCCATCCCCAAGCCATCTGCTTGGCCAGCTCAGGGTTCAGTCTAAAGGTCACATTATGAGTTTCGAGTCATTCTCTCGAGGAGCTGGTCTTGAGAACTCCTCGCGAGAGAATTGCGCGTCCAGGCTCGCGAGCATAGCAGTGCTCCACGACATTCTTGGCGGAGGACATGAAGGGAGGAAGGCTCTCAGGTCAACGTGGTCGCCATCTCACCTTGAAAGCGTCAGTTCAAAGGCCAGAGAGTTGAACGAGAGTATCGAACATGCTGAATGCTACGCGTATCTTGGGGTGGAGATGCTAAATGCAATCAAACAGCTCTCCACTCGTGAGAGAGGAACATCCACGACAGCGGTGGGACCAAGCCTGCTTACTTCTGGAACGAACAAAGTGATGGGGGATAGGATGCTCAAGGACATGGGTCTAACCCGGGAGCGTAAGCCCTTGAAAGAGTCTCTAGAACTTTTAAGATCTCAAGTCTCTAAATTGGCTAGAGAAGTTTGACGGCTTGGCTTCCGTCATCGTCAAACACTTAAAGTCCCATTCGCTAGATGCCTAAATTTGTTGACACATGTGAGGAATGACGGATTGGTAAAGATCGCAGGAGACGTTGTGGCCAGCGCGGACCCTGGAAAAGCAATGAAAGCTTGGAGGTCCAAGCTTGGGATAAGACAAGTGATGCTTGCGCACGCCCTTTCGATGTCGCCCTCCGTTTTAAGTGACTACGAAAGCGGGAGGAGGCCTTCGCCCGGGGTTCAGTTCGTAAAGAAATACGTAGAGGCCCTAGTGAAGCTCGATGAAGGGAAAGAAAGAATGATAGCGAAACTTGTCACACTCGAGAAGGATGATGCAGTTCTTTCAATTGGTGAATTCAACAGCCCCGTCGACGCCTCGGACGTGCTAAACGCACTTAGTGCGAAAGTGCTCGTAGGAGGTGAGAAGCAAGTGAAGCTGTATGGTTACACAGTCGTAGACAGCATCAAGACAATCTATGCACTTTCAGGTTACGACTTCTACAGGATATTTGGAGCTACGACTGAGAGGGCTCTGATATTCACCAAGGTCGGGATGGGGCGCAGCCCCCTTGTGGCGATCAGGGTCTCTCAATTGAAGCCGCGGGTGGTTGTGATTCATGGCCCCAAGGACGTCGACCCGCTGGGGGTAGACTTGGCGGAGAGAGAAGGAATTGTTCTGGCTCTGTCCAACCTCTCTAGCGAAGAAGCCCTAATATCAGCCATGGGAGCACTCGCCGCCTCCGTCAAACCATGAGCACGACCTCCAAGAATTCAACTCCCACGAATCAATCTCTGAAATGCAAATGGACCAGACATCGAGCGAAGCCCCCGTTGGCGGTTCCAATCGAATTGGGCATTGACGAGAGTTCTAGGAATAAAGGGACTGATTAGTTAGGAAGTCGACATCAACAAGCGGGAAACGCCTTCGGCACCGGAATAGTCATGAGGAGGTTCCCTCCGGCCGATTCTCCGAGAGATAAGTTCTCCAAGTCTCTCTACGTCGTCAGCCGAATAGCCCCGGGACGCGGCATTCCGCTCCTGTTCTGCGTGGTGTCGGATAGGAATCCCGATGAAGGGCGTACCAGCGCTAGCGGCTTCGTCCTCAGTGCTCTTCCCGGCCGTCGAGACTACGAGGTCGGCTGCTGCCACCAGGTTATGGTTATCGCATATCAAGCCCAAGTCGTAGACACCCACACCTGTGACCCTGCGTCCTCTATTCCCGCTGATAGCAAGAACTGTATCTCCTTCAATCCCCTTTCTGAAGGCCAAGAGGGTCCGACCTAGGAGAAACGACCCAACCCCGCTCCCGCTCATCGAGAGCAATACCAGGTTCGCTTGATCTGGAAGTCCATGCATCGCGCGAGCCTCAGCACGTGACTTCGTTACACTCCTTACAATTGGTCCGACATGACGTTGGTTTCCTTCGTCTGCACCGAAGTCCGGGATAACCAAGAGATCCACGGATTCTTGCAGACGATTGTACCAGTGTTCGATCCGCCTCTCTATGGACTTAGCAATCCTACCCTGAGCGAAGCCAAGCTCTAATTCATCAGAAATGAGCACAGTCCGACAGCCTCTCCTAGCTGCCACTCCTAAACCGGAGAACTCCTCGTCGCAGACCACTATGTCAGGCCTGAATTCATCAAAGAGTCTCTGAGTCCGCTTGGTAGTCCGTTTTAGGGCCGCCCAAGACCTGAGGTACCACAGTGCTGCCCTCTTCATCTCTCCTTCCACCACGTCGGGCATCGATTCGGAGACTACGTCATCTGCTGGGCACCCACACCTGTGAAGGAAATCCGCGGCCATACCTCCCGTAAAAAGCCTTACCTCTGCACCTGCGTCCTTCAGTCTTTCCAAGACAGCCAAAGCCCTAGTAGCGTGCCCTAACCCAATCGGACTGACGCCATACAGTACTCTAGTCATGCCGACGCTCGACCACTGGCGTTTGAATTTGACGGGGTACGTGTATTAACTCCTTGGGCCCAGGCCCTGCAAGCCTTTTTACTCGAAACCCAAGGCGCGCGTGTACCGTGCTGGCTTTCGTCATCTTTACCGCCGAGTTCATTACCGTAGTCGCCTTTGCGCTGGCGGCATTCCTCCTTAATACCATTGACAGGAATGGCTTTCTCGCGAGCACGGCTGTAGGTTTCTCCCTCATCTACGGTGGAGGACCCTCCTGGTTCGTTATCGTTGCAGTCTTCTTTGGGCTCGGCGTAGTCTTCACACTTTACAAGTACAGGTACAAGCAGGAGCTTGGGACAGCACAAGAAAGAGGCGGCGCTCGCGGTTGGCCCAACATCCTAGCAAATGGGGGTGCCGCTTCAGCACTGGCGCTGGTTAACATCTTCGGGAGTTCCTCTGTCATATCGGTCCTCTTCCTCGGGGCCATCTCCACATCAGCAGCAGACACTGTAGCGACCGAACTTGGACTCCTAAGTCAAGGCAAGCCGAAGCTGATCACGCACCTAGCCACCACCGTTCCTCCAGGGACCTCTGGTGGCGTCACTCCGCTGGGGGTTATGGGTGCACTATTTGCCTCTCTTGTCATTGGGGGAATGGCATTCTTCCTCGGAGTTGGGCCTATGAAACCCTACGTCGTGCTTGTCTGCATTCTTGGGGGAGTCATAGGCGCCTTCATCGATAGTTTCCTGGGTGCTACAGTCCAGAGGAAAGGATACTGCTTGGTCTGCCACAAGCCTACAGAAGTGTTAAGACACTGCGGCGAGAAAACAAGTGTAACAGGTGGCGTTCCGTACGTAGAGAACAATGTGGTCAATTTCCTTGCAACCGTTGGTGGGGCTGTTTGTGCTTTCGCTGTTCTACTCGTGATCAGTTCGCTAGCCTAGGATATTGGGCAGCAGCCGTCAACATTTCTGGAAGAGATGAAGTGTGGACCCTTTTCTGAGAGCGGTCGTCACGGCTTCTTAATGTCACAGTTCTGTCTTTCAAGGAATCGTAATCAATGGTAACGCAGAACGGAACTCCCACTTCGTCAGCCCTAGCGTATCTCCTCCCTATTGACCCCGATTCATCGTAAAAGACGTCAAAAGTGTCTCTCAGCTCTCTGAATATTTGTGTGGCCACCTCCTGTAGGCCATCCTTGTTTACGAGGGGGAACACGCCTGCCTTCTTAGGCGCTATGTAGGGTCTGAGTGAGAGGAAACGTCTTTCCCCTTCAGATCTCATCGCTGTTTCTAAGATTGCGTACAGGGTTCTGTCAATTCCCATGGAGAGTTCAAAAACGTGAGGAAGAACTTTGCTCCCTCCGTCATCAACAGTGAAATCAGTTCCGCTCACGCTCGAGTGGCGCCCCAGATCATGGTCGCCTCTGTAGTTGCAAGCCACAAGCTCCAGCCAGCCGACCGACAGATTCACCTCCAAGTCATAGGCAGCTTCTGAGTAGAAAGCCCTGTCTTCTTGGGACAGCATCCTGAACCTGAGGATCTCTGGGGGAAGCCCGGTCGCGGCATAGAACCTAAGCAGCAATGCAAGGTAATACCCAATAAGCTTGTTCGGTACCAACCCTCTCTCGACAGCCTCAGAGACTTTGAGCTTGGATGTTTCCCCGGTGGGACTAGTCAGAGTCAGGTCATCGCTCTGTAACGGCCCGAACTGACCCTCCCCAGTTCGCTTGGGATTAAAGAAGACCTCCACTTCTGCCTGAGTGAGCTCTCGCAGCCTAATCAACCCCTGTCTGGGAGCGATCTCGTTTCTGAAGCTGCGCCCTATTTGCGCCACTCCAAACGGGAGCTTTACCCGTTGTGTCTTGAACAGCAAAGGAAAGTCTACGAAGATGCTCTGGCATGTCTCGGGCCTGAGATAGGCTTCCTCTTGGAGCGGACCAATCCCGACCTTGAACATCATATTGAAGCGGCGTGTGCCTGTGAGTGCAGAACCACATTTCTGGCATCTTACCTCGGCCTTCACCAGTAGTGAATCATATTCGGAGTCCTGGAGCTTCTCCGGCACCTGGTTGTGGGTCTTCTCCTCCAATAACTTGTCAGGCCTGAAGACGGAACCACATTTCGAGCATCTGACAAAAGGGTCAGTGAAACTAGAGAGATGACCCGAAGCCTCGAAAACAGCCTTCGGCAGAATTTGAGACCCGTCAATCTCCAGCATGCCTTCCCTCTTGACTATCAAGCACCTCCAGAGCTCCACTACGTTGTTTCTTACGGAAACGCCAAGAGGTCCATAGTCCCAGAAACCGGCTGGAGAGTTGGGATAGCTTTCTCCAGCCTTGAAGAAGAATCCCCTCTGCTGAGCAAGGCGGATGACCTCTTCGAAGGACATGACAGCGCAATGCTGGAAGTGGACTGGATATATGTTATCCACATGCCCCCTGCAACGGAACAAGTGGCTTCGGCACGCTTGGAGGTATGATTATCGTGGCAAATTTGGAGAACGAGCCTTGTCGATTTCGCCCTTAGGGACTGAATTTCATCCCGTTCTGTTTCGCCTGGGATCCTAGTGAGGGAGTCCCCGACGCAATCAAGAGTTGGTCAACTGTGTGCGCGCTGACACTAATCCCTGACAGGTCACTGCATGACCGAATCTCTATCCCCAAGACTTGGATGAAGCTCCCCTTAGGTTCGGTGAGCAGAGTCAGCTCGAGTTATCCCAGCCCATAATCCTTCTTTCAGCCCAACCAAACGTCTGAGCGAGTCCAGAGGACAGGTTGGTTGTCGGACTCCAACCGAGAACCTTCTGTATGCGCTCCAGATTGGGCACTCTGCTCAAAGCTCCGGTGGGCTTTGAGTAGTCGAACTTCAACGAGATGTCTTTCCTCGAAAGCTGTGTTATCAACCCTGCAAGCTTTCTGATAGTCACTTCCTCGGTTGAACCTATGTTCACAGTGAGGTTCCCATGTCCATTAACGTGCTTCTCGAGCCGAATGATTGCATTTACAGCGTCATCTACGAAGACGAAACACCTTCTTTGACTTCCATCCCCCCAAACGACAAAGTCCTCCACAGGGTAATTCACAGCCTTTCTGATCAGTGAGCCGATCACTTGGCTCTTGTCCGGTTTCAGGTAAATGTTCTTGCCATAGGCGTGAAAGATTCGAGCGACACCACAGGAAACACTGGGCATCAGCGAGAGCTGTTTTTCCGCGATGTATTTTGCCCAACCGTATCCTCCCTCAGGGTTCACCTTGCGTTCAGTGTCTTCTTCCTTGAATTGGATTCTAGAACCCAGCTGTTCGTCGAACGGATAGACTGAGACGCTAGATGCGAAAATCAAAGTCTGGACCCCATTTTCAACGCACGCTTTGAACACATTGGCATCGATGACTAGATTTGATTGAAGTGCGGCTAGCTCACGTTCGTCCGAACCGTGGAGGTAACTAACACTTCCTACTTCTGCAGCGAAATGGAAGACAGTGTCGGCCCTCCGAAGAACGTCCTTCGCGAACTCATGGCTCCGGAGATCTCCCGTGAAACACCTCTGTCGGACCCCGAGATCCACAAGATTCTGAACTGAACCAGATGAGAAGTCATCAACGATTGATACTTCGTGGCCTTCGTCCAAGAGTCTCTTCGCGATGTGGCTCCCGAGGAATCCAGCCCCCCCTGTGACAACAATCCTTGACATTCCGACTTGCCACTAACCCTCGCTACTCGCCCTTTCGACCTATTTCCCGAAGGGTCCATCTTGTGGTCTCCCTTATAGCCTCAGAGGGAGTCACCCTTGGAGTCCAGCCGAGTTTTCGTATCTTTTCCGAGGAGAGATAGACAACCTTGTTGTCGCCGACCCATCCACGAGGGCCGCCCGCGTATACCTTCTCTACCTTCGGAAGACCCATTTCCTGGATCACCAACTCAGCAAGTTCGTCGACCGTAACCTGTCTTTGGAGGCCGAGGTTGAAGATATTAACTCGATCTGAACTCTTTTCGTAGCCAAGCATTACTCCATCGATGCAGTCCCTTACGGATAAGTAATCCTTGCTTTGCTTTCCGTCGCCGAGAATCTCTAGCCTTTCAGGATTCTTATTCAACTTGTGAACGAAGTCCCAAACGGCCCCCCTTCTGCACCTCTCCCCGAGGACAGTCCCAAACCTAAAGGCCCAGACCCTCAATTGGCTGAATTCCGCGAATGCGGAGGCATATCCTTCCCCGGCGAGCTTAGCCGCCCCGTATAATGAGGTTTGGATGCCAGAGTATGTCTCCGGGGTTGGCATCACTTCAGCCTCGCCGTAGAGAGCCGAAGTTGAGGCGAAGACGAAGTCCGGAACACTATTCGCAACCATGCCTTCGAGTACGTTTAGCGTTCCAATGATGTTATGTTCCAAATCTGCTCTATGGTCCTGAAGGCTTGCTCGCATCAGCGCGTGGGCGGCAAAATGAAAAGCGGCATCGCACCCTTTCAAGCATTTCGATACGGTCCCTTGATTCCTGACGTCGCCCTCGACTACATTCAGACGTGAATTACCAAGCTGATCGAGGAGATTGGAAGGGAGCCCAGTCAAGTAGTTGTCGAGCACTACGACATGCCATCCGTCGGTGAGGAGTCGATCGACAAGGTGACTACCGATGAAGCCTGACCCTCCAGTGACCAGCGCCTTCATCTGCTCGAGCAGCCTTTGATGGTCCCAAGTAGGACAGAATCAGTCGACCAGGAATGGAAGCATGGCCATCCGGAAGCGTCTGACTCCAAGCTAGGTGTCATCTTCGCACGAAGGTTGGGGAGAGACGTGCGCCTCCGAGCTGAAGGCGTGTTGAAACGCCTCTTCATCACAGATTTCGCCGATCGTTTTCACTTGGCAGTTTTCCTCCTTCTCAGTGCCATGAAATCGTGCCACGCTGTGTCGAACTCCTCGATTGTCTCCTCAGTTCGTTTGCTGAAAGGCATCTGTTTCAGGATCTTGGCGGGTACAGTCATTATGTGAGCGCCAGCGGCCACGGCCACAGAGACATCTTCAGGGGTCCTAATGCTCCCGACTATCAACTTCGCTGAAAGAGCGTCATCCTTTGCAACTCTTACGTAATCCCTGATTATCTGAACAGGATCCTCACCTGCCTCCTTTGATCGGTTATAAAACAGTGAAACATATGTCGCACCCGCTTTCGCAGCTAGAACCAACTGATTGAAGGTCATCATGACAGTCATGTTCGTCCTGATACCGTCATTCGCAAGCCGGTGTACGACCTCCAGACCCCTTCCATCGGCGTGCATTGCAATTTTAACGACCACATTCCTGTGCCACGAAGCGTACTCCCTTGCTTCTGCGATTAGTTCTTCCACCTTACTCCTCGTAGTTTCCACACTCACAGGCCCGTCGACAAGGGCACAGATTTCTAGAACCCGACGCTTGAAGTCGACCCCGCCCTCTGAAAGGAAGATTTTCTGATTCGTCGTGACTCCGTCGGCGATTCCCCATCGCGTAAACTCTTCAATCTCTTTCAATGACGCTGTGTCTAAGAAGAACTCGACCAATGTGATTCTCCTATAGCATGGTTTCGATGATGGACTATAAGAATTTGGCACACCCTAGGCCGTCCAAATGTGATTGAGGATCTCAGGCCAAGGCAATTGCGAAAGACATAAAGTCACTTCTGAGCCAGTCGAGTAGACACGACAAGAGCATGGCCAGAGCCTCATAGGACTGGGAATAACAGAGCAGTCTTCCTCGATCGCGACGGAGTCCTGACCAATTTAGAGTTCTACCCTGAGGAAGGACGCATCGGGAGCCCGCAATCTGCGAAGCAGCTTAGGGTCTTCCCTTATTCGGGCGAAGCCATTAAGAGAATCAAGGAGCTCGACTTCAAGGCCATTCTTGTCTCCAACCAACCTGGGGTTGCGAAGGGCCAATTCACGTACTCAGAATTCGACAGAATGAACCGGAAGTTAAGGAAAGAACTGGCGAGTCATAAGTGCTCATTGGACGGAGAGTATTACTGCATGCACCATCCCGACGCTCTTCTTCCTAAATACAGGATGGAGTGCAACTGCAGGAAACCCCGACCTGGGCTCTTATTCCAAGCGGCGAAGGAGAAGGACCTTGATCTAAGCAAGTCGTTCTTCGTTGGAGATGCACTTGTCGACGTGAAAGCTGGCAGGGCAGCCGGCTGCACGACAATCCTTCTAGGGCATCCTACAACCTTCCTTGCCAGCCTTATTGAAGAAGAAGGCGCAAGACCAAACTTCATGCTACCGTCTTTAAAACAGGTTCCTGACCTGCTTGAAAGTCTGAGGATAAGGAGTTCCTAAACTGGGAAAAGGGTCGGACCACTGACATCCTGCATGTTGGGCAGACCTACCTGGGGCTGCCGCTACCCGCTCAATCCAACGGTACACTTGTCTTTTGAGATCAGTAGGCTGGATGCTCTTTCAATTCGCCCCGTCTTGAGACTAGGTCCTTCAGTTGGTCGCAGATGAGATGTGTTAGCACTAAGTGCATTCCTTCGACTTGCGGAGTGGAGTTCGCGGGGACGACGATGCATGTATCTGAAGTAGTTTTCAGCTTTCCGCCATCGAATCCAGAGAGCCCGATGATCTTTCCCCCGTTGTCCTTTGCGTATTTTACTGCACTGAGCAAGTTCTGCGACCAGGGACCGGCTCTGTCGCTCCCTGAGCCGCCGTGGACACTAATGGCCACAAACACATCACCCTTTCGGAAGAAGTTCTTGAGTTGTTCGGAGAATACGCCACCCCATCCGTTGTCGTTCGTCAAGGCGCTCACGAGCGGGATGTTGTCTACAAGTGAAAACGCACGGAACCTATGGACCGCTTCATCAGACACCCACTTGTTGAGGTCGCAGGCGAGATGTGTTGCAGTAGAAGCGGAACCCCCATTCCCAGCCGTGAAGACTTGGCATTCGTTCGTCCATGCTTCGTAAAGGATTCGAATCGCCTTGTCTATGGACCTCCTGTCGAGCTCTGCCGTAATCCGAGAAACTTCGCTGAGATACTCGTTTGTTCGGGACAACTACAGTTCCTGGATTTCCATCAGGTCTAGATAAGGATGTCATAGCAGGCGAAACTTCAGTATCTGCGTAGAAACGATATTCTACGCCAGAAATTGGTTAAATAAATCCGGCAGAGGCCCAACATAGGAGAGTCTGTAGACTTTTGATCGTCTCAAGGACCCCATTCAGACTTTCACTCGGAGGTGGGGGTACAGATCTTCCGGCGTATTACACCAAGTTCGGGGGATTTTTCGTTTCAGGGGCTGTAGACAAATACATGCATATTGTTTTGAATGATAGGTTCGAGCCCGGGATAAGGCTCAGCTACAGTCGGACAGAGATCGTCGACTCTCCGGATTCAATACGTCACCCTTCAGTGAGGGAAGCACTGAAGCTCTTGAACCTCAACGACAGGCTCGAGATCGTGTCGCTCGCTGATGTTCCAGCGTCAACTGGCCTCGGTTCTTCAGGAAGTTTCACCGTGGGGTTGCTCAATGCCCTCTATGCGCATCAGAGGATAGTGAAGACACCGGAACAGATCGCGGAGGCGGCTTGCGACATAGCCTTGAATCGTCTACACGAATCTTCAGGAAAACAAGACGAATACACGGCAAGTCTCGGGGGTATCAGATCCTACGAGATTGACACGCGAGGAAATGTGACAGCCGAGGAGTTAGACATCTCAGATCACACTATGTCCGAACTGGAGTACCTAATAATGATGTTCTACACAGGGATTACTAGGGCCGCCAGCACAAACCTAGGGAGACAACAGAACCGAGTTTCCAGCGGGGATGACAGGATAGTCGAAAAGATGCACGCGATAAAGACGATAGGCCGAGAAAGCAAGAAGGCCCTTGAAACCGGCGATTTGAATAGGTTCGGAGAGCTACTTCACGAGCATTGGACGGTGAAACGTGGAATTACGGACATAATGACTACGAATCAGATTGACTCGTGGTACTCCGTGGCGAGGGAGAAGGGAGCCCTAGGAGGCAAACTTGTGGGAGCAGGAGGAGGAGGCTTCCTCATGCTCTTCTGTGGCAAAGGAAGGGAGAAGGTCAGGGCTGCGCTTGCAAGCCGAGGTCTCACTGAAATGAGGTTCAGGTTTGACCTCCAAGGCAGCAAGGTGATCTACAACGTTTAGGCCCGAGGGGTGAAAGGCAGGAGATGTTCACGGATTGCAAATTGCCATCTTAGCGGGGGGGTTGGGGACAAGACTCCACGGACTGACGAAGAATGTTCCTAAGCCAATGATTCAGGTGAACGGTAGGCCTTTCCTAGAATACGAGATTGGTTTGCTCAGACGAGGCGGGATAAGAGATTTCGTGCTCTGCGTCGGCTATTTAGGCGAAATGGTGGAAGAGTATTTCAAAGATGGAAAGAAGTGGGGAGTCCGAATTAGATATAGTTACGACAAGCCACGACTGATGGGACCAGCGGGCGCGCTAAAAGGAGCTGCGACGCTTCTTGAGGAGAATTTCTTCGTCACCTACGGCGATGCCTACTTGCGGACGAACTACCGGAGTGTGATGGGAGCTCTCCGCGACTCGGGGAAACTTGGGCTTATGACCGTGTACCGGAACCGCAATAGGTACGGTGTTAGCGACGTCGAGGTCAGTGGGGGTCGCGTTATACGCTACGAGAAAGAGGACAGAGGCGGACGCATGGAGTGGGTGAATTTCGGGGTAACCGCACTAAGAAAGCCGGCCCTTGATCTAATTCCAGCAGGGAAGGTGTGCAGCGAACAGAGGTTCTACGGTGAGTTAATCAGATTAGGCGAGCTATTGGCTTTCCCCGTGGAAGATAGATTCTACGAAATAGGAAGTCCAGAGTCCTTGAGGGAATTCGAACTCTTCATCATGCGTCAACCATGACGCATGAGCAGAAAACCGAAAACCCCCTACCTGGTTCAGATTGAGGCCGCTACGCATACGAGTTAATGATCTCAATGCAGTTTTCAATCCCTTTGTATTTCATCGAAATGAGTCTGACAGCCTCCGAATTCTTCCTGTATTTCGGGTCTTGCATGCACAAGTCAACGGAGTCTACTAGTGCCTTAACTCCCAGACTCGTTTGAGGAATGAAAAGACCAAGCCCAAGTTTTTGGAACTTCTCAGCGTTCCCTAACTGTTCTGAATGATTGCCTATGGGAACGAGAACCGCCGGTTTTCCTGAATCGATGCACTGACCAATTGTTCTGTGGCCGGACCTTGATACTATGAGATCAGAAAGAATGAATAACTCGTCCTTGATTGGGCACCAGTCATAGAGTAAGGCGCCGTTGACTAGCCTCTTGGGGTCTCTCGAACCTTCAAGATACCCCATAGAAACAACGACTTTGTAGCTTTCGGATAATGCGTTTGCTGAACGGAGGACAACATCGAAGAATCTCTTCTTCGTCGCATCAGGACCACTAATTTGGAAAAAAACAAGCGGTCTTCTATCAAATTCTAGCACTTCCCTAGCCTTCTGAAGTCTCTCCTCACTCACTTCAAAGCTGGGGGACGTAAATCCTACATACTTGAGTACCTTTGAAAGGTCGGTTCCACCCACGTTGGCCTCCCCTATGGTGTAAGGGGGGGGCAAGTCTGTCAACAGGACCTGTTCACTCAGCGACCACATGAGGCCCAAGACGTCACCAGCGATTCTCTCGTATAATCTCCCGAGAGCTCCCCCCCTGAACCTCGGAGGAAGACTAACTCTGAACTGGTTGATTATCGTTATTACTGGAATGGCTTTCGACTTGGCTGCGAGGACGGCAGAGAGCCTTGAATCGGAGACGATTATTGTGGGGCAGAACCCAGCGATGCTGTCTGTCTCAAATGCAACTTGATTCAGGAACGAACGGAGCATGAGAGGGAAGTGCAGGACAAACGCTCTTGATGAGAAGCTCCCGTCTTCGGCCCACTCTACATCGAACGATGGGCACTCTACGGCGTCTGCACTTGGCTTGTTTGTCTTGAGGTACTCCAGACCCTGGCCTGAGCATGAATAACGTATTCGATCCCCACTCTCCCAGAGACGCTCCGCAATGTCGATCACACGGGTCATGTGACCCAATCCTGATCCGAAAACCGCGAAGTAGATTTTGTGCAAGCCGTCGCCTTTCTCGCTGTGTGCCGGAGAGGCCTATTTATTCAAGGGCCAGCTGGAATGCTACTCACCGAGAGTTCCACTAGATCCAAAATGGACAGAACCGCCATCGACGCAACCCCCATCACCAAACAAGGCGTGCTGTTGCTCTTACGTTGGCTCCGTTCTTGACAATATCCTTATGCGAATCGACCAATTGGGAGAGAGAGATACCCAAGTATTCCGGTGGGCTTGTTACCCTGCGTGAGATGCATCAATGCTGACCGAGACGAGTCACTCCTATGCATAGACGATTATGCATAAGGGGGCAAGGCGCTAGCTTCTTGTCGAATCTTAACAGTCGCGTTTCCGACAGACCAGGGCAGAGCCTTCGTATTGTTACTCGGGAAGTAAACCTTCGGGATGGTGTAGATACTGAACGTGGAAGCTAGATGGCCTTAATCTGTTTCACGACCGACGGCCTT
>Ga0187771_10002059_pt1 | contig 13802 bp, 11 predicted proteins | sample 0116_SJ02_MP15_1_FD_133139 | JGI IMG/M metagenome (GOLD analysis project Ga0187771, IMG submission 133139) | Tropical peat soil microbial communities from peatlands in Department of Meta, Colombia - 0116_SJ02_MP15_10_MG | ecosystem: Environmental > Terrestrial > Soil > Wetlands > Peat | place... | reverse complement strand
CACTGGCGTATTCAATAAATACGTAAAGCTGGTGAGTTCAGCGTCGGAAGGGGCAGTGACGGGGCAGTAGTGGTGGCCTCGGATTCCGGCGACTTGCCGCTTTCCGGCATGGAATGTCCAGGCGAAGGAGCCCCTTTACAGCGCAGTTGTTTGCGCGTTCGCGCGATCTTATGACGCCACGTGGGCGTCGATCATCTTCTTGAGATCGGGCTTGCCCATCGCGCCGATACGCTGCTCCACCACCCTGCCGCCCTTGAAGAGCAGCAGCGTCGGAATCCCACGGATTTGGTAGCGGGCCGCTGTACCCGGATTGTCGTCCGTGTTCAGCTTGCCGACTTTGACTTTGCCGCTGTACTCGTCGGCGACGGCGTCCACCGTCGGAGACATTGCGCGGCAGGGTCCGCACCAGGGAGCCCAGAAGTCCACCAATACAGGGACATCAGAGTTGATGACATCCTGGTCGAACCCGGCGTCGGTGAAGTTGAGAGTGTTGCTACCAGCCATGACTTGTTAACGTTTGCTCCGTGAAGATTCTAGCGAAAGACCAGTATTAATGATGCTCGATGGCTGCCTACGGATGCAAGCAGGCGCATCGCGCCGGGGAAGGGTTTCGAGACCCAGCTCTCTGAAATCCGGCGTTTTGATAGCGCGGAGTTTCGCCCGTAACTATAAGCGGCGATAGAGCTTCTGGTACTCCAGCGCGGAAGCGTCCCAGGAGAAGTCCTTGGCCATACACCGCAGCACGCGCTCCTGCCATAGCTCCCGATTCTTCCACGCTGTCAACGCCGAGCGGATTGCGCCGAGCAGTTCTCCCGGCGTGTGGTTGCGGAATTTGAAGCCGGTGGAATCGTCAACGGTGTCGTCCAGGCCGCCAGTGGCGCGCACAATCGGCACCGATCCGTAGCGCATTGCATAAATCTGGCCCAGGCCGCATGGCTCGTAGCGGCTGGGCATGAGGAACATGTCTGAACCGGCAAAGATGCGGTGCGACAGGGCGTGATCGTACCCGATCTGGACCGCGAAGTGGGCGGGATGCGCCCGCGCCAGATCCCGGAAGATTTGCTCCACCGATTCCTCGCCGGAGCCAAGAGCAATCAGTGTGAAATCCTGTGCGACGAGGTCGGCGGCGATAGGGCGCAACAGATCGAAGCCTTTCTGATTTACGAATCGCGAAACGACTCCAATCAGGGGCCGGGATTTTTTGACCGGGAGGTTGAACTCTTCGAGCAGCGCCTTCTTGACTAGCCATTTTCCGGACGTGTCGGCACTAGAGAAATTGGCAGCAATATGCGGATCAATCGCCGGATTCCACTCTTCGTAATCAGCGCCGTTTAAAACGCCCGTTACCCGGCTGGAGCGCTGCCGTAGAAGGCCTTCGAGTCCATAGCCGTATTCGGACGTTTGGATCTCCTTGGCGTAAGTAGGGCTTACGGTGGTGATAGCGTCGGCCCACACGATGCCGGACTTCAGAAAGCTCAGATGACCCCAGAATTCGGCGCCTTCCGGATGGAGCAGCCGCGCGTCCAAGCCGAGATCGGTTGCGGCGGCCGCAGAAAAATTCCCCTGATAGCCGACGTTATGAAGAGTAAGCACGATTTTCGCTCCGAAGAACGTGGGGTCGGACTTGAACGTCTCCCGAAGGTAGGGGCCAAGAAGTCCGGCGGGCCAATCATGGCCGTGAAAGACGTGTGGGCGGAAGATCTCCCGGCCGATCCCAATCGCGGCCTGGTTCAGCAAGCCAAAACGCAGGTAATTGTCGGGATAATCGGCGCCGCGTTCGCCATAGACGCCGGATCGCCCGTAGAGCGGCGGGCAATCGACGAACATGTACCGAACGTAACGATCCTTGCGTCCCTCGGCGGGGACAAGGACTTGGTCGATGGCAACGATGTACTGGTGCGGACCCATAGTGATGGGCATCGCATGCCAGATGCGTTCCGACGCGTAAATCATGGCAGACCGGTAACGCGGCAGGACGACGACGACCTCCTCGTCGAGCGCGGCAAGTGCGCGGGGCAGCGCTCCCAGCACGTCGGCGAGCCCTCCGGTTTTAGCGAACGGAGCGGCCTCCGGCGTGACCATCAGGACGCGCGACATAGGAGATGCTTTTGCACTTTGCCGAGCGCGTTGCGAGGAAGCTTCTCGATGGCTTCGAATCGCCGGGGGATCTTGAAGGACGCGAGCTTTTCCCGGCACCGGGCTTCCAGGGCGGCTGGATCGGGCGGGAAGCCCTCGCGCCAGACAACGTAGGCCACGGGAACTTCGCCGCGAACGCGATCGGGTTCTCCGGCCACCGCAGCCTCAGCGACCTCCGGCTGCTCCATCAGGAACTCCTCGATTTCACGGGGATAAATGTTGAAACCGCCGGAAATGATGAGATCGCTCGCACGGCCGCTCAGGGTGTAATAACCGTCGGCAGAGCGGACGCCGATATCGCCGGTCTTGAACCATCCGTCCGCGAACGCCGCCGCAGTGGCTTCCGGCCGGCGCCAGTAGCCGGCGAAAATGTTCGGACCTTTGAGCCACAGCTCGCCGGTTTCGCCATCGGTCGCGAGAGCGCCGTCGGGCTTCACGATCTTGACGCGCACGTTAGGAAGCGGCAATCCCACGCTGCCAGGGCGGCGCTCGCCGTCGTACGGATTCGAGATGTTCATGATCGTCTCGGTCATGCCATAACGTTCGAGGATGGTGTGGCCGAACAGAGCGCGGAACTCTTCGAGAATCTGCGCGGGCAGGGGGGCTGATCCGCACACGAATAGCCGCATGCGCCGGCCGATCTCGCGGGCTTGCTCGGCGGGGGTTTCGAGCAAGCGTACGTACATTGCAGGAACGCCAAAAAACAGTGTCGGTTTGAAATCGAGGAAGTGCTGGACCGCAGTGGTGTGATCGAAGCGCTCGAGCAGGCGCGTGCGGCATCCCGAAAAAAGCCAGCAGTGCAAGCCGTTGCCGAGAGCATGCACGTGAAACAGAGGCGGAGCAAGCAAAAAGCGATCCTGGGGCTCAATGCGCCAAGCCTGAATCAGATTCGCGGCGTTGACAGCGAAATTGTCATGCGTCAGCATCGCTCCTTTAGAGACGCCGGTGGTGCCGGAAGTATAGACCAGAGCGGCGATGTCGCTGCCCCTGAGACCCGAATCGGGAAGGCTCTCGCCGGATTGAGCGGCGGCCTCGGCAAGCAGCGCCGGAGCCTCGCCGGCCGTCACCAGCAATTTCGGCTCGGCGTCGCTCAGGATGTGCGACATTTCGCGGTCGCGGTAAAGGATGTTGATCGGGACAAAGATCACGCCGAGCTTCGCGCAGGCGAGATAAAGATCGATCATCTCAATCGAGTTCGCCAAATACACGCATAGGCGGTCGCCTTTAGAAAAACCGCGGGCTTGGAGCGCCCGCGCCATGCGATTGCTACGCGCGTCGATGTCGGCGAAAGTATAGACGTGGCCCGCCCACTCCAGCGCCTCCTGGTTAGCTCGCGGGCCGAAGGTCAGATCAAACCACTGGCGAAGATTCATGAAACTCACGGTCTCCTGGACGCGCCGGAAGCTGACGGCGCGGACAAAATAAAAGGTTAGCAGGGCGCAAGCAAGCAGGTTATATCGCGCATCGCGCGGCTCCCGCCGCCTCGCTGCCGCAACTCGAAATTAGCCGCGCGTAGCGCCCGCCCCCTAGGCCTCGGCCCGGCCGTGCGAGAATCGCATATTAGCCGTCGCTTCGATTTCGTTCCGCGAGGTGAACACCTATGTCCGATGGAGCAGTAGCAATTGGATTTAATTTCGACGTGGAGCGCGCCGGGGACTCGGCCGTATTGCGCTGCCATGGAAGGCTGATCGCCGGCGTCAGCGGCGAGCTGTACGCTGAAGTCGGCCGCCTCATGCCGGAGGTCAAACGGATCGTGCTGGATCTGACGGACGTCACCTACATGGACAGCATGGGCCTGGGCGTGATCGTGCGGCTGTACGTATCCACGAAATCCGCGGGCTGCGAATTGCAGCTCGTAAATTTGGGCAAGCGGATCCGGGAGCTGCTTGGCGTGACACACCTGCTATCGGTGCTCACCGTCGTCGGCGAGAACGACATCCGGATGCCGTAACAAGCGGCTTATTGGTCCGCCAGCAAAACTAACCGGGGAGCCGAGCGGGAGTTGTGCTCGCGCGCATGTAAGCTTCCCATTCGCCCGCCGATCGAATTTCGCTTCTGCTTAATCGTCGACGTCTACGCTTTCGACGAAGCAACTGCGCATGGCCTGGTCGAGCACTTCCTGGTTCAGCTCGTAGGGCAGGCTTTCAAAATGGATGATGTCGATGGCGTGCGAAATGATGTCGCGCGGATGCACGCGCCGGAACTTGCGCTTTCCACCTTCATAATGCGCATCGACAAAGGCATCTGCCAAACCCGGCGAGCAGGCCACCATCCGCGAAGCGGCGTAGCGTTCAAAGATCTGGACAAACTCGGGCCGCTTCGGGCTGTGCAGAAACATTTTGTAGCGGATGCGGCGCAGAAATGCTTCATCCCCGAGATTGTCGGGTCGCAGGTTGGTGGAAAAAATGAGAAACGCCTCGAAAGGCACGGTCATCTTCCCGCCGGAGTGAAAGCTGAGATAGTCGATATGGCGCTCCATCGGAACAATCCAGCGGTTGAGGATCTCGGCCGGACTGACGCGCTGGCGCCCGAAGTCATCGATCAGGTAAATGCCGTTGTTGGCCTTCAACTGAAAGGGCGCGTCATAGACCTTTGAATAGGGGTTGAAGCTGAGGTCGAGCATCTCCATCGTAAGCTCGCCGCCGGTGACGATGAACGGTCGGCGGCATTTGAACCAGCGCCCGTCATAGGGAAGTTCGTTGGAAAGCGCGGACATGCCGACGTCATGATCGTCGATTTTCTGGTGATAGATGGGATCGTACAACTGGATGATGTTGCCCTGGCACTCGAGCGCATGGGGCATATAGATCGGCTCAGTATCGACGCGAAACAGCGATTCGGCGAGCGCCGTCTTGCCGTTGCCGGGTTGGCCGTAAATTAGAAACGACTTGCTCGCGTTGACGGCCGGTCCAATTTGCGCCAGAACGTCCGGTTCCACCACCAGATGCCGGAATGCCTTCTGCAACGTCGCGGGCGTGAGCCAATTCTCAGCCAGCTTCTGAAGCCTCACGATCTCGGCGTACTGGTGCAAGGGTACAGGCACCGGTCCCGTATACTGATTGGCATTGAGAAACTCGCGTGTGAGGTTTCGACCGGCCTCGGTCAGAAAGAAGATCGCCGACATGCTGCCCATGCCGAGCGATTTCTTCACGCCCACGTAGTGCTGGCGCTTGAGAGCCTCCAACAAATCGTCGATGAGGCTGAACTGCAAACCGACGAGACCACCAAGCTCCCTTCCCAGCAGTTCCCCGCGAAAGTAAAGGAATTTCAGAATCAACTGCTCGACCATCGACGGCTGAATTCCGAGGTCGTCGAGCGATTGCGGCACGGGAGGCACCACCGGCCCGGCACTCCTGGTCTCCTCTTGCGTTGACTCGTCTTCCATCAGCCGCTGGGTATTCTGACTTTCGCTCTCGGGAATCTCCTCAGTGACCGAAATTTCCATCGCCATAGGGTCATCGGCGGCGGCTTCGAAGGATTGGGTGAGCGGCGCATTCTCCAGTTCGAAGCTGCCGTTGGAATCGGGTGTGGGGTTTAGATAAGTGCTCACTTGAGAATCCTCCGAGGAGATCTTTCGGTGACTCGCATAACTGTATTTTGTGGAGACGCGATGCGTTCTCTCCATATATCGGAAGTATGTGTTTCTGGCTGCATGGTTCCCTGGACCGTGGTTTTCTGAGAAGCGCTTTCCCCACGGGCGGTAGTGAGTGCAATGAAACTAAGAGTGTTGGCGGTTGGGATTCTCGCTGCGGTGGGTGGGGCCCGTGCTGCCGACATTGAATTTGTCACTCAGGAACTGCCTTGGGCCATCGCTGATAAGCCCTATTCCCCACCCCCGCTGGAAGTTCGCTCTAGCGGCGCATGTGGAGCCGGAGGCGTGGGATTTTCAGTGGTCGGTGGCGTTCTACCGCCCGGGCTAACATTTTCCAAGCAGGGATATTTTGGGGGGGTACCACTGCGCACCGGCGAGTTTGGCTTTGCCATCCGCGTTACCAATGGCTGCACGTGGACCGCGAAGAGATTTACGATCACCGTTACAGGCGTCCCGGTAATCAGCGTCGATCCCAAACAAATCGCCTTTGAAGGCGCCGGTGAGAAACTCTTGCGCGTCTCCGGAACATGGCCCCGGCTGTCGTACCAAGTGATGGCCGACGCTGACTGGTTGAAGCTTTCGCCGGCCCACGGCTTCACGCCGCGCGCGGCGTCCGCTCTTACCGGCGATGACGTGATTGTTACTGCCGACCCGAGGGGGCTAAAGCCTGGACACTACAAAGCGAAGATCACAATCGCCGCCTGGCAGGCGCTGGAGGTGCGTTTCGTAGACGTCGAATTGGAGATCACGGGAGTACACGAACCCACCGGAAGCCCCACCAGTGGTTCTCGACCATGACCCGAATGGCGCCCGCAGGCGCCGTCTCGGCATCTGGAGGCGCAGTGTAGATCCGCCGCTCCGCCAGGAAATTGCGATGATCCTGAAGCGCTACCTCGCGGATCAAGTCCTCCGATAGGCCCGCTTGCTTCAAATTTACCAATCCCTGCACGCTAGCGTCGAAGTGGGTGCGTGTTGTGCGGATTCGTTCAACGATGAACCACTCGTCGAATCCAGCCTTAGCCAGCGCGATAATCCCCTCGTTGGTCAACACGTGCCGCGAAACCACGGATATCGCGTAATCCTGGGCAACCAGCAGGGGCGCAAATAGGAAAAATCCCAGCGCCACGCTTTTACGGAATCTTTGCGCTTCCAAGGATCGGATCGCAGCACCTCGCATATAAGTGGCTTATCGGAGGCGTTCGCGGCGGGTTGAGAAAGGAAATCCCGTACCGGCTGATTTCTATGCCTTGCCGGGAGGAAATTGGAGCGGGAGACGGGATTCGAACCCGCGACATCAACCTTGGCAAGGTTGCACTCTACCAGCTGAGTTACTCCCGCTCGCGGACGACGTAAAGCCATTGTCGCGCCTGGCGCTATCGAATGTCAAATGCGTTTCTGCCCCGCAAACATCTCGCCGCAAAATGTTTATGCCCCTGGGGACATCTTTGTAATCTACAGAAAACATTGGTCTTAAATTTCCCAAAGTAGCCTCTACCAATTTTTAAAACTATGCTATGCTGTAGTTCCGCACGAGGTCGAGCTACTGTTTTGAACTCCCCCTGATCGGCTCCGGCGGTCGACAGTTCCCAGAAAGCGTCGGCATATCTCCTGGGTTTTCCACATAATGTGGAAATCTTGTGGGAATATTGCGTTGAAACAGGGTGGCAGTAGCATTCGGAGGATCGATGTTGGAGACGGCAAGGCACGGCAGTGACGCGAAAGAGATGACCGAGAATCCTTGGGAATCTATCAAGCGGCATCTGGCGACGAAAGTCAGCCCCAAGGCGTACGAAGACTGGGTCATGCGAACGCTGTTCGAACGTCTGGACGGGCACACGCTTCACGTTGCGGTGCCGGACGAGGTGTCCAAGCAGTGGATGGAACAGGAATACGGCGAGGATGTTCGTGACGCAATACGGCACCTTGGCCTCGGCGTGCTCGCCGTCCAGTATACGCCGCGCGGGAGTTTAGGGGCCAAAATGGAAAACCCCGAGCCATTATTTGGCACACCAAAAAGTGAGCTGAATTCGAAGTTTCGCTTTGACAATTACGTCGTCGGTTCTTCCAATCAGTTTGCGCATGCCGCTGCGCGCGCGGTGGCAAACAGTCCCTCCCGCAGCTATAACCCGCTGTTTATCTACGGTGGTGTGGGCATGGGCAAGACGCACCTGATGCACGCGATCGGCGTGGCACTGCTCGAGCAATATCCGGGCATGCGCGTCGTCTACACCTCAAGCGAGCGGTTCATGAATGAGATGATCAACTGCATCAAGTCCGACCGCATGCCAGCCTTTCACCGGCACTATCGCTCGGCAGATGTGCTCTTAATCGACGACATACAAATCCTTTCGGGAAGGGAGCGGACGCAGGAAGAGTTCTTCCATACGTTCAACGAACTTTACGAACACCAGAAGCAGATTGTGATCTCAAGCGACTCGGCACCGAAGAGCACACCCGGCTTGGTAGAGCGCCTGCGCTCGCGCTTTGAATGGGGTTTGATTGTGGACATCCAGCCGCCGGACTTGGAAACCAAAATGGCGATCCTGGATAAGAAAGCCGAATCTGAAGGCGTCACCTTGCCCGAGGACGTGCGCGTTTACATCGCGACAAAAACCAAGTCCAACGTGCGCGAGCTCGAGGGCGCGCTGGTGAAGCTGATCGCGTACTCTTCTGTTGCCGACATGCCGATCACCCTGGGCATGGCGCAACAGGTTTTGAAGTACCTGATCCCGGGGCAGGAGCGCCGCATCACGATGGACTCCGTGATCCGCGCCGTGGCCGAGAAGTTTCAGTTACAGCCGAATCAACTCAAGCAGAAAACCAACGCGCAAAATATCGCCTATCCACGCCAAGTGGCAATGTATTTGATCAAAGAGCTTACCCAATCCTCTCTGCCAGAGATCGGTCGCACTTTCGGTGGCAAGCACCACACAACCGTCCTGCATTCGGTTCAGAAGATCGACCGTTTACGCCAGAAGGATGTTGATTTGAACAGGCTGATCCACAGCGTAATCGACTCTATTCATTGAACTTAATTGTAATTTCCACATGCGACGTCAAGAGCGGGATGTGGAGACCTGTGAAAGACCCGGGGGGCACGCTATTCATGCACTTGAAACCACTCCGAAACGAACAAGTTGTCATATCTTTAACCCCACGATCTTGCTATAATTTAGAGAGAAATCAACGGTTTCAACAACCTCTATGATTCCGATACTCTTCCTGTAATTTTTGAGAGAGGAAACAGGAAGAGAACCAGAGAAGGAACTGTCCATGGAATTCACCGTCAGCAGGGCCGACCTTGTGCGCGAATTGAATCTGTCGCAGGGCGTGGTGGAAAAGAAGACGACGATTCCGATCTTGTCGAATGTTCTTGTCGAAGCTGACGGCGATCGAATCGAGCTCACGGCTACGGACCTGGAGCTGGGCATCCGCTGTTCGTGTCCGGCGCGTGTAAAAAAACCTGGCGCCGGAACGATTCCAGCCAGGCGTTTGCTGGACTATGTGCGTCTGTTGCCCGACGGCGACGTGCAGGTCAAGATCGCTGAAAATCATTGGGCGAATCTGACCTGCGGACGCTCGAAGACCCGTATCGCGGGGATGTCCCGCGATAGTTTTCCTGAGCTCCCGGCCATGCCGGAAGTCCTTGCCGAGATTCCGATCGGTGTTCTGGCTGGGTTGATCAACAAAACGGTCTTTGCGATTTCTTCGGAAGAATCGCGATTCACGCTGAATGGAGCGTTGCTGGTGCTCCGTAAGGGCGGCGTCGTGATGGTTGCCACCGACGGCCATCGTCTGGCGATGATCGAATCTTCCGACGAGCTGCCCGGCGTCACCGGCGCTTATCGCGCGCTCCTGCCAAGAAAGGCCATGATGGAGCTGCAAAAGCTGGCTGGCGATTCCGAGCCATCGGCCACTGTACAGTTCTCCGGCGACGAAAACCATCTTTTCTTCAAGCTCGGGGACCGCTTGCTGCTGAGCCGCAAACTGACCGGAAACTTTCCCGACTATGAACGGGTGCTTCCGAAAGATCAGCCTAATTCCGTCACGCTCGACCGCGAGGAACTGCGTTCCTCGATTGAGCGCGTAGCGCAATTCTCCGATGAGCGTTCCCGCGCGATCCGCGTCCGCGTGGCTCCCGGTGAAGTGCGCGTGCATTCTTCCGTGTCCGATACCGGCGAGAGCGAGGAAAGCATCCCTACGGAGTACAAAGGCCCCTCCGTGGAAATTGGCTTTAATGCGCAGTATCTCGTGGATTTTTTGAGAGCGGTGTCGACCGGGAATGTCGCGTTTTTCTTCAAAGACCCGCATAGCGCCGGCGAGCTCCGCCCCAGCGGCGAGAAAGCCGAAAATTACCGCTACGTCATTATGCCCATGCGCATCTGAATAGTAGGGGTCGGCGCGCGCGGGAGCAAAAGTTTTTTTAGGCAACAGTCACATTCAAGATGTCTACTTACGATTCCAGTAGTATTAAAGTACTCGAGGGCCTCGAGGCCGTACGGCTGAGGCCGGCGATGTACATCGGCTCGACCGGAGAGGCCGGATTGCATCATCTGGTCTACGAAGTGGTCGATAACTCGGTCGACGAGGCCTTGGCGGGCCATGCCGACGAAGTTAACGTCATCATTCACGAAGACAACTCCGTCACCGTGATTGACAACGGCCGCGGAATCCCTGTGGACATGCATCCCGACGAGGGCGTTTCCGCCGCCGAGGTCGTCATGACGAAGCTGCATGCGGGCGGCAAGTTCGATTCCAACACCTACAAAGTCTCCGGCGGATTGCACGGCGTGGGCGTCAGTTGTGTCAACGCCCTGTCGGAAGTTCTGGAGCTCGAAATTTGGCGCGACGGAGGAACCTACCAGCAGGAATACCGCCGCGGGATTCCGCAGGCTCCGCTGGCAAGAACCGGCAAGGCAGGCCGCAAGACTGGAACGAAAGTCACGTTCAAGCCCGACGCGTCCATCATGACCGTGACGACGTTCAACTTCGACACGTTGGCCACGCGCCTGCGCGAACTGGCGTTTCTTAACAAAGGCCTGAAGATCACGCTTACTGACGAGCGGGAAGATCCGCCACGCACGCTGGAGTTCCAGTTCAACGGCGGCATCGCGGAATTCATCAAGCATCTGAACCGCGGCAAGAACGTGCTGCACGACAAGCCGATTTATTTCGAAGGCGAGCGCGATCTTCCCAACGGCAAGCTCAACATTGAAGTCGCGCTGCAGTACAACGACAGCTATTCGGAGTCTGTGTTCAGCTTTGCCAACAACATCAATACCGTTGACGGCGGCACGCATCTGAGCGGGTTCCGCACGGCGCTCACGCGGACCATCAATTTCGTCGGCCAGCAGGCCGGGCTGTTCAAAGACGTTAAGGAAAACCTCACCGGCGATGACGTGCGCGAAGGCCTGACGGCCGTCATCAGTGTAAAACTCCCGCAGCCTCAGTTCGAAGGCCAGACGAAGGGCAAGTTAAATTCCGACATTCAGGGTGATGTCGTGAAGCTGGTCAACGAAAAGCTCGGAGAGTTCTTCGAAAAGAACCCGCTGGTGATGAAAAGGATCGTCGGCAAGGCGATCGACGCCGCCCGCGCGCGAGAGGCCGCTCGTAAGGCCCGCGATTTGACGCGGCGCAAAGGCGCGCTCGATTCAGGCGGCTTGCCCGGGAAGCTCGCCGATTGCCAGGAGCGCGACCCCGAACGCTGCGAGTTGTTCCTGGTGGAGGGTGAATCTGCCGGAGGCACTGCCAAAGGCGGACGCGACCGCCGCTATCAGGCCATCCTGCCGTTGCGCGGTAAGATTCTCAACGTCGAAAAAGCGCGCTACGACAAGATGCTGGGCCACGAAGAAATCCGCGCCATGATCACCGCGATCGGCACCGGCATCGGCAAGGACGATTTCGACATCGCGCGCCTGCGCTACGGAAAGATTATCATCATGACCGATGCCGATGTCGACGGCTCTCACATCCGCACGCTGTTGCTGACTTTCTTCTTCCGCCATATGCAGGATTTGATCAAGCGCGGCCATATTTACGTCGCCCAGCCGCCCTTGTACCGCATCAAGCGCGGCAAGTCAGAAAAATACATCAAGGACGACAAGGAATTCACACGCGAAATTCTGCGGCGCGCTACGGAAAACCTCAAGGTCGAAACCGCGGCGAAGACGGTCCTGGAGGGAACCGAGCTGCGCAACTGCCTGATGCAGCTCGACGAATTCCAGCAGGTCTGGAAGCGCATGGAGCGCCGTCTGCGCGATGCGCGCGTCGTCGAGGTGCTGGCCGATCCGGGTCTCGCACTCGATACACGCGCCGATTTCTCCCAGCAGAACAACCTGGAGCCGGTCTACCAGGCCCTTAAGGCGCAGAAAATCGAAGCCGAGCTGAAGCGCGAAGAAGAACACTCGGCGTGGATGGTGACCTTCAAGGACCCCACGAACGCGGAGCGCGCGATCAATCTCGATCTGGCTTCGCTCGCCGAATACCGCCGGCTCCGCTCGCTCGCCCGTCAAACAGCGAAATTCAACCAACCTCCTTTCGCTGTCATCCGCGACGAGCGCCGCGAGACGCAGCCCGGTTGGCGCGAGCTGCTGACCTACGTCAAGGGCGAAGGCACACGCGAAGTCAACGTGCAGCGTTACAAAGGCCTCGGCGAGATGAACGCGGAACAGTTGTGGGAAACCACGATGAACGTCGACACTCGCACGCTGCTGCGCGTGTCGCTTGAGGATCTGGTGCAGAGCGACATGATCTTCACCACGCTGATGGGCGACGACGTCGAAAGTCGGCGCAAGTTCATCGAAGAGAACGCGCTCGAAGTCCGGAATCTCGACGTCTAGCTCCTTTTGCTAAACTGATTCGCACTCGGGAGGCGATCCATGAGTGTGGCGAAGATGTCCCGGCGGCGGATGTTAGAAGCCGCAAGCGTAATTGGCTTGAGTGCAGTCGCAAGCGCGCAGCAGCGGCTGCCGGTTCCCGGTCCGCCTCCACACGAGCATGGACCGAGAGTCTTCCTAGACTACGATCAGGTGGAGCTCGACGCAGCCTACAATCAGGCGAACTACGCGTTCAACGGTCAACAGGTGGAGCAGCGTGCAGAGGCCAACAGCGAGCGCATTCGTAAGCTCTTGGGCGAGCCGATGCGGGTGTCCTACGGCTCCGCGGAAATCGAAAAGATGGACATTTACCGGACGAAGGCGGCGAACGCTCCGATACGGATTTTCGTTCACGGCGGAGCGTGGCGTAATGGACAGGCGAAGAACTCGGGTTATTTGGCCGAGCCGTTTGTGCGTGCCGGGGCGCATTTCGCGATTCCGGATTTCGCCCCGGTACAGAATCTCGGCGGCAACCTAATCGCGATGGAGGCGCAGATCCGGCGCGCGATCGCGTGGGTGTACAAGAATGCGAAAAGCTTTGGAGGCGATGCCAACCGGATTTATTTATCGGGGCATTCTTCGGGAGGGCATCTGGCAGCCAGCGCGTTGATCACGGACTGGCAACGAGAATATGGTATTTCCGCCGACACGATCAAGGGCGGCATGATCGTCAGCGGCCTCTTCGAGCTCTATCCTGTGAGTCTTTCGGCCCGGCGCGAGTACGTGAAGTTTGATGAAGCTACCCTTGATGGACTAAGCGCACAGAGGCATATCGACAAATTGAATATGCCGTTAGTTGTCGCGCATGCCAGCCTAGACACACCGGAGTTCCAGCGCCAGAGCCGCGAATTTGCTGCAGCGTTGAAGGCCGCGGGCAAGCGCGTAGAGTTCCTCGTAGGCGAGGGCTACAACCACTTCGAGTTCATCGAGACGATGGCGAATCCGTACGGCATCTTGGGGGCTGCGGCGCTCGCGCAGATGGGATTGGCGAACGCCTAGTCTACATACACTCTTTTTACCCTCGCGTGGATGCCGCACAAGACCGCATAAGAGATGGTCCCCGCAGTTCGCGCCATCTGCTGGGCGTCGATCGAAACATTGCCTTCCTTGCCGAGCAGCATCACGGAATCCCCGGCCCGCAGCTCGGGAACGTCGGTGACATCCACGGTGGTCAAGTCCATCGACACCGCTCCCACGAT
>Ga0187771_10002058_pt1 | contig 13804 bp, 5 predicted proteins | sample 0116_SJ02_MP15_1_FD_133139 | JGI IMG/M metagenome (GOLD analysis project Ga0187771, IMG submission 133139) | Tropical peat soil microbial communities from peatlands in Department of Meta, Colombia - 0116_SJ02_MP15_10_MG | ecosystem: Environmental > Terrestrial > Soil > Wetlands > Peat | place... | reverse complement strand
GTGAAAATGGGCAGAATACTTCGGAACATGATTCTTTCAGCGGGCCTTGTAAGAGGAATAATGACACAGAAAAAGGCGAGCCGTCTTTGACGGCTCGCCCTGTGAATTTAAAAGGTGGCGGGTCTGGTGTCGCAGGCGCCGCCCGGATCCTGCTGAATCAGTTGCGTCGACGTGCTCTTGCTCCCCAGGATGCAGCCGCCCATATCGCCGCCGGCTTCTGTTCCTCCGGTGTTGTGAGGCGCGCCTCCGATTTTCGTTGTGCCGCTGCCGTCCACCTGCTGATAATGCGAGCGGACAAGCGTCAGGCCAGGATCCGTAAAGGTCCCAACCTTCGTCGAAACAGCCGGGATGTAGTCTGGAGTCGTGGAGACTACATACTGCTGCGAAGACTTGATCAGGTCCTCTTCCTGAGTCAACGCCGCACCGGTGCTGACTACGCGAAGCAGCGACCATGCGCGGTACGCGCCGCTGCGGACGTTCGGGAACGAGAGCCCTTGCAGCGCCCAGATGTTGTACTCGGCGCACGGGAAAGCTCCGGCGCCCCCAGCGCAAGTCGATGGAAGGTCTGCAACGCCCGGGAGTTCCCCGCTCTTGGGTTGTCCAGGATCGAAACCGACCCCTGAAGTTTGGTTGTAGTTCAGGAAAATCCCGTCTACACCATCCAGCGTGGCATAGCCGTAGTTAGCGCTGTCGGCGAGGGCCTTAATGTTCCCATAGCTGAAGAACGCATAGGTGATGCCGTCGATGGTGTTGTCCAAAACGGAGTTCAGAACCGAGTTCACTACCTCGCTGGTACCAATTCCGCGCCACCTGCCACCGAAGCCGGTCTTGCCAGTATCAGGGCAAGCAACGCTGCCGCCGACGCCACCCGTAAGCGGGTTGGCGGCGTTTACGCCAGTTTCCTGGCTCAGCCCAAGGGCGCTTCCCGAGGCAACAACTGGACGGCGGAATACGGTAGCTTCGGTGGTGTTCATCGTGCCTGAGAGAGGCTCGCGCAGGTAGGCAGCGATTGGATTCGAAGCCAGACCGAACACGTCGGCATCGCACTTCGTACCCGAAAAGACTGTCTGTACTTGGGCGTCCGTTACGTTATTGAGTCCCTTAAGCTGGCCGCCGCTTTGAGAGAAGACGAAAACGACCGGAGCCGCACCCACCGAATACGTGGTGTACTTGGGCGGTGTCTTGCCCGTGATGGGGTCTTTCCCGCTGAGGGCCCATGCCACAACGTTAGCGGTCGCGGTGCTCGTTACGCCGCCAGTGGTGTAGCCGCTCTTGATAGCCTGGCCAACGCCGCCTGTTCCGGCGGGGTATGTCGCGCACACTCCTGACGCGTTCGTGGCGTTGTATCCAAGGCCGTCCGTGGCATCAAAGTTGTTCGTACCGGCTGCCGAGTTGGTGCGACACGTCGCCCACAGTCCATCTTCGGGGCGAATGTCAGTGGCCGCTACGTTCACTGGGATGCCGGTACCAGTGGTGAACAGCGATGCGATGCCACTTGGCAGCGCCGTATCAGTTCCCCACAGGGCTGAGCTGATGGCCTGTGAGGGTGCTGGAACCGTCCCAGAAAATCCGGCCGTGCAGGCTGGATTCGCGAAATAACAACGCAGTCCTACGCCGGAATCCACTTTGATAAAGGCCCACACTTTCGCAGGCGAAGAGCTGTCCCAAACCACCCAAATGGCGCCATAGTCCTGGTTGGCGGTCGACGGCCGGGTGTCGGTCAGGAGGAATGCCGGGCTGCTGCTGTTCTTGTCGGTATAGTGAAAGCACGGAGCAGTTGTGCCTGGAAGATCGGCTCCGCAGTTGCCTTGAGTTGATGAGCCGGATTGCAGGCCGCCGAACGCGCCCAGCGCCTGCGTCTGCCACTGTGCGGAGGAACCCGCAATCATTACTTCCACAGTCTGAGCCTGAAGTTGAACTCCAAAACCGATCATCGCGGCGAGCGCAACTACCGCGAGCAGTAATGTGTTTCGCGACATCACAATTCTCCTTTTCTCTTTTGAAAGAATTCAGAAGCGTTTAAACGTTGACGTTACCGAGTCGGAGCCGCGTTTCGATCAGTGCGTCGGCGATAACGCGCTGCACTAACCGCTCGGAGAATATCGGACGCGTTTCGAACCGTGTATGAAAACTTGAAGAAAAGTCTGTTAAGGAAATGTGACAACACCGAAGCCGAGGTTTAGCACGATCGGGTGAATGAATTCTTTCTCTGTTCCCGTGTTACGCAAACAATTAGGATTCCTGACACTCAACTGAATCGCAAAGCTCGCCAGCCTCGGCGGGACTCCGCGAAATTCAAGTCTGCGGGCGCCCGGGGAAATTAACACTCTTTTAATCTTCGGGCCCTGACTGATCCTCTAGAATTTGCCGTCGCCTAAACACCTGGAAATCTTCTTGGCATTGGAGAGACGTGTGAGTTTCTTTTCTTTTCATGCTGAAGTACGACTGAAGTGTGCCTTCATCCTCCTGTTGTTTGGCGCGTCCGTGTGTTTTGGGCAAACAGAGCCGTCGGATTCCAACAAAGGCACCATCCGTGGAAGGGTAACGGATTCGAAGCATGCGGCCGTTGCCGGCGCACAAATATCGTTACGTTATGCAGACTTGGCGACGCTTGTAATCGAAAGCGACACTGACGGCAGATACTCAGTCGATCTCGTGCCCGGCCCTTACAAGATCTCTGTGACGACCCCCAACGGCGCCGAAAAAAGCTTGGAGCAGATCAACATAACCGCGGGAAAGAGACTAACGATCGATGTCGTCCTCGAATCGCCCACGACAAAGAAACAGGTCGCTCCAGTTTCGGCCGGAGAAAAACCCTCGCAACCAGGGGGTGACCAGGCCTCCATTAAAGGGACAGTTACCGACCCGAGCGGCGCTGTCTTGGTCGGGGCGAAAGCGACTCTTGCCAACGGCGCTGGCGCAAAAATCGAGTCCCAAAGTAACGACCGCGGTGTTTATTCATTTACCCAGGTTGCTCCCGGAACTTACACACTGACTGTCACTGCGCCCAATTTTGCCCAAAAAGTCTTCGACAACATGACGCTCACGCCCGGGCTCGAACTCGCACTCGATGTTCCTCTCGACCCGTCGAGCGAAAAGACGGAAGTGAACGTGGAATCCAGCAACGTGGGCAAGGTGGAAACCGAAACGGCAACTGTATCGGGCACGATTACGGAACAAGAGGTCGTGAAGATCCAGCTCAATGGCCGCAATTTCTCCCAGCTCATTGCTCTTGCGCCGGGCGTGAGTAACCAAACGGGACAGGACGAAGGGAAAGTGGGCGTCCTGGGCAGCGTGAAATACAGCGTGAATGGCGGCCGTGTCGAATACAACAGTTATGAGATCGACGGCAGCGACGTTCTCAACACCGGGCTGAACCGCGCCTCCAGCACTCTGATGGTCTATCCCAGCCTGGATGCCGTTCAGGAAGTCAAGGTCCTGACCTCGAACTACGGCGCGCAGTACGGCCGCACCGCCTCCGGCACGGTGCAGGTAACGACCAAGTCCGGCAGCGCGGACTTTCACGGGAATTTATATGACTTTGTGCGGAACGAGGCTTTTAACTCACGCAATTACTTCGATCTCACCAGCAAAGCCCCGCTTTACCGCCGGCAGGATTTCGGTGGAACCATCGGCGGCCCGCTGACCATTCCCCACGTCTTCAACACGCAGAAAGAGAAGACATTTTTCTTTTTCTCCGAGGAAGTTCGTCTCGAGAAAACGCCCACAGAGTTCAACCAGGCCGTTCCGGGCCTACATGAGCGGGGACTGACCTTGTTGAGCGGTGTCGTCCAAAAGAACCTCAGCGCTCCCAACCAGGCCACGGGTGTGGTGGGACAGGTATTCGATTTTTCCGACGTGTGTCCGCTCCAGGGGACAGTGCAGACGTTTAGTCGCCAGTCCTATCCGGACTGTCCCGGCTACTTAACCACGGTCGGCCTGAATCCCGTCTATTACTTTGAAACTCAGCCAAACGGCGCACCTGGAACCTTTAACTTCGGCGTGGACAAGAACGCATTGGCGATCTTGAACTCGAATCTTATCCCATTGCCAAACTCCGCGACAGGCTGTAACTACACTCTACCGGCGTCTACGCTCCTCGATCCCACCGATCCTTATCGCTGCTATGTTGCCTCGGTTTCCCCCTCCACGTATTGGCGCGAGGAGTTATTCCGCATTGATCAGCAAATCATGCCAAAGGTCAGAGCGTCGTTTCGATACATTCATGACGCTTGGGACACGACCGTGCTGGCGCCGCAATGGAACTACCTGAGCGTAACGAACCCCGCTGCGGCCACTTTTCCGACTATCCAGAATCGTTTCACCGGCCCAGGCTTGGATTTGGTGGCCCGATTCACGCACACGATCTCGCCTTCGCTGGTCAACGTGATCGACCTAAGTTATTCCAATGCGGCGATTACTCTGAAAGACGAGAACGGTCCCGGCGGCGCTCGCTTCCAGCGCGACCCTTCCCTTGATCTCCCGCTCGTGGTCACAAACAGCAGCGCGCCAGGACAGTGTAATCCCGGCGTTAGCGTTGACTTAGTCACCGGTTATCCGCAATGTGGTATGGGCTATCTCTTCAATAACGGCTTTGGCGGAAAGATGCCAGGCGTCGCATTCCTGGGCAGCAATGCCGCCTACGGCGGCCGCGGATTCGTAGAAGATCCCTCTTATATGCCCTGGGGCCATACCAACCCGACTTATGCCATCCGTGACGACGTCGGCAAGTCGTTTGGTAAACACACGCTCCAGTTCGGAGTGCAATACGTCTATGCCCAGCGCAATCAGGACAACAACGCCATCGGCGCAGCGTCCGGCGATTTGCAGGGCCTCCTGACGTTCAGCAATCTCGCCAATAGCACGGGCAATGCTTTCGCGGATTTTCTAGTGCAACATAGCATAAACGGTACCGTCTACGGATCTGCGCAGAGCTTCACGCAAGATTCCGCCATGCTCCGCTATTACCAGCGATACAACGTCGCCGAGCCATACATTCAGGACGATTGGAAGGTCAATAGCCGCCTTACATTAAACCTAGGTGTGCGCCTGAGCCTCTTCGGTCTCTACAGCGAAAAAAACCACAACGCCTGGAATTGGGTAGCCAGCCGGTACCATCCAAACCGATTTGCTGTGGATCCGGTGTTTGGGTCTCTTCTGGACGCAACCGTGCAGCCTGGCGGGTGTCCCGATCCCGTTTACAGTCCTAGCAACTCGACTCTGTACCTCGGCTGTCCGCTGTCGTTTAACGCAACGACTTTCCAGCCGACGAATCCCGACGTAGTTGGCGCCTTGGGACTGGTTCAGTGCGGGGTCAGCGGCGCGCCAGCCGGTTGCATGTCAGGTCATCTTTTCAATTGGGCGCCACGCATTGGTTTTGCCTGGGACCCGAAGGGCGACGGCAAGACTTCGATTCGTGCCGGCTACGGAATTTTCTATGAGCACGGCACCGGTAATGAAGCCAACACCGGCTCGCTTGAAGCCAGCGCTCCCAACGTATTCAGCGTCACCCAGCCACTTCCCACCAACTTCGAGTGCATCGGCGGCGTCGGCTACAACGGCTTCGGTGGCAACCCTTGCACCAAGCAAATCAACAATCTCTTTTTCGCCGCGCCGCCCTACGGAACGCTCTATCCCATCGACGTTACCTCGATTCCCACGAAAGCAATCTGGCCCTATGCCCAGCAATGGAGCTTTGGCATTCAGCGTGAATTGCCTAGAGATGTTGTACTAAACCTCGCCTATGTGGGAAGCAAAGGGACGCACTTGACGGTCGAGCGCCAGTTCAACCAATTGCCGCCGTTGCCTGCGAACGAGAATCCTTTCGGCCCGAACGAGCCATTGACGTTGGACGATTGCACCGTCGGTCCTAGTGGACAAATAACACCGGCACCGGGGAACTTCTCAACCCTAGCTCCATTCCAGCTTCAGAATGGAACCGTCACGTCGCAGAGTCCTGCCTACCCGTATCTCCAGGCAGCCTGCGCAAACCTCTCGACACCGAACGTCAATTCCTTGTCGGGCCATCCTTATCCCGGCCTCGGAAGAATTCTCGCCTTGCAGAATGTGGCGAACTCGAGTTATCACGCTTTTCAGATGACGGCGCGGCACACACGGGGACCGCTGTCACTGGGCGTTTCGTATTCCTATAGCCACTCGATCGACGATTCCTCGGATCGAAGCGATCCCATCCTGGTCAACTCGTACGATCTCGCGGAGAACCGCGCCAGCTCGAGTTTCGATGAGCGCCATCTGCTGACCATCAACTACATTTATCAACTGCCTCTAAAAAACTTACCTCGCCTTCTTATGAATTGGGCCCAGGACCGCCAGCGAGACGCAGGTGCGCCTCCCTCGAAGTGCTGCTCCAATGCTGTGAACCGGTGGGTGGACGGTTGGGAACTTTCTGGAGTAACTCTTTTCCAATCGGGCACACCATTTACCGTCATTAACAGCGCCGGGAACACCGGCATTTCTCTAACCGACAATGCCGGCGTTTCCAGCGGATTGGGCGTAGCCGCCTCGTATCCCGACATTCTCCGCGGCCAACCGATGCCTGGGAACAACGCGCAAAGCTTTGGCCCACTTATATCGAATCCGTCGGTCTTTGTGGCGCCTCGCGGACTCACTTTTGGAGATGCCGGCAGGAATTCTCTGAACAACCCAAGCCGCTTGAATTTTGATATGGCGCTGGCGAAGCATTTCAAAGTCACAGAGGGAAGCCAGATCGAGTTTCGCGCCGAGGCTTTTAACATTTTCAATCAGACGCAGTTCCGGATCTACGATCCTGACAATCCTGGCAGCACCGGCAACAACATCGTCAGTTGTTATGCGGGACCGCAGTATTCCGCAGGATTCAAGGGCAGCGGCGCGGATTGCATTACGGGCGCATCTTTCCTCCATCCCGTCGATGCGCATCGGCCGCGCACACTCCAGCTTGCTGTGAAGTTGGCTTTTTAGGTTGAGCATCACGGATTGAGCATTATGGATACTTTTCGACACAAACAACTAAACGGCGGTCGACAGCCGACGCTTGCAACAGGTTTCCGCTGCGTCCTATCGCTCTTGTTGATACTAGCCATCGCGCTGACGATTTTGGGATGCGGCGGTGGAAGCTCCAATCCAGCGACAAATAATTCGCCGATTGCGGGCAACTGGCAGTTCACTCTGACGCCGCCAACGGGCACTCCGCCACCATTTTCTGGTGATCCCAGCGCCTCCAGCCCCAGCAGCGTCCTACAGGGTGGTTTTCTGGTTGTGCAAAACGGATCTATAACCGGCCAGGCCGTGTTTTCCATTTGGGTCACTTCACAGGCCGGCAGTCTTACCGAATGCAACAGCGGCACGGCCACGATCACAGGAACCGTCGGCACCCAGACCGTGAATCTGACGGCAACAGTGGGCACGTTGGCTTCCGACGGTGTTACACCGGCCAACCAGACTTTTACCCTGTCTGGAGGCCAACTTAGTTCCGACAATTCGACAATCCAGGGCGGCACTTATAGCTCAACTGCCGGGTATTACGTTCCTCAGGGTTCGACCTCGGCCGCACCGTGCGGCGATGCGCAAACCGGACTGAACTGGAGTGCAGCCCTCGTTCCCTCGATCACAGGCACGTTTCAGGGCTTCTTTCACAGCACCCACGGCGGCTCTCTGGGAGGACAGGTTTTCCCCGTCACCGGATCTCTGAATCAGGGCACAAACATTGGAGCCAGCAGCGCCACAGTCACGGGCTCGCTCGTTTTCACCGGCTATTCATGTCTCTCAAAGGCCACCGTGAATGGCGAAATCAGCGGCAATACGGTTGTGCTTCAGATCTTCAATTCCAGCAGCGGATTAGACGCAGGGCAAATCGGCGGGCTGAACAACGGAGCAGGAATAACCTATCCCGTAACGTTCAACAATACCTCGAACGGTTACACGCTACAGAACAGTCTTCCTGGCTCGACTGTAGCCTACGCGCTAGCCACGAGCAGTTGCCCCTTGCCTCCTGGCGGTGTGCTCGGCGCGAGCGAGAATGGCGACGCCGGCAACATCTGTTTGGGCTTTGGGACTGGGAACCAGACAACTGGCGCACTCCCCTGCACCGAACCCATCACGCTTTCTCCCGGCTCGGTGACTTTCCCTGCGCAACCCCTCGCATCCGAATCCAGAACGCGCCAAACGCTCACGCTCGCAAACATCCAGCCTGCCGGTTCATCGCCTCTCAACATAAGTCTCCGAGTGGCTGAAACCGACGGCCTGCAGATTTACACAAACGGAGGAGGCGACTTCAACGGGTTTCCAAACTTCGCAGAGCAGGATACGTGCGGGACTAGCCTTGCTGGGCAGCAGAGTTGCACGATCACGATTTCGTTCCTGCCTCAGCAAAGCTGTCCGTGGCTGCCTTCCGGAAGTAATCCGGCGGGCTTGGCGCCCGCCAAGTGCCCGGGTCTCTTCAACCAAAACGTACCGCCCAAATTCCTTCTATCCGCACTCTTGCAAGTTACCATCCCGAAAAGCAGCACTCCAGATCAAGACAGCACGTTCTCCATCCCGATCAAGGGCTCCGGGTTGAGCGCAGTTGTGCCTTCGACTCCAGAGCTGGATTTCGGAACCGAAGCCCCGGGCGAGTCGAGCTCACAGAGTGTGACCTTCACCAACCAGAGCGCGAACGCGGTTCAGATTTTGAGCGCCTTAACAGGAAGCGCTCTACAGGCTTTTCAGCAAGCATGCAACGACTACACCGGACTCGGAAGCACTCAATTCGTCCTGCCTCGTCCTCCGCAAAGTGGAGCAACCCTATTGCCAGGGCTTGTCGTGGTAGCCACGAATGGCAGCAATGGTAACTTCCCGGGCATCACTCCCGATACTTCAGTCACGCCCCCTTCCTTACAGTTCTTCTGCGACTTTGATAAGGCGACAGGGCTGGGCAGCTTTCAGATTTCATCCGATTCATGTTCCGGCACCCTACTCGGCCCAGCCGGTTCGCAGTCAGATAGCTGCGCCCTGACGATCACGTTCTCACCGCAGCCCGACTCCTACCTCAACTTTCCAAATCCCAACACGCAAGGCGGCCTGGATTATTTCCTCGAGCTGAACACCGTGCAGTGCGACCTGAACGACAGCCCACCGCTGCCGCCGCCCGGACCGTCAAACCCCTGCGAAGTCGATAGTGGACGTTTTCCGGTCGAGCTCACCGCTAACCCGCCCAGCCCACTCCGCATGTCTCCGGCAGCCGGCTTGAATTTTGGCGCCGTGCTGAGGGGCACGACCAGTACGCCCTCGACGATCACGCTCACGAACGACAATACCATTCCCGTGCAGCTACAGGACACGGTGGACTTCACCGGAACGGCGCTGACGGGGGCCGACTATTTCGAAACCGGCGACACCTGCACGGCCCCTCTTGCTCCGGGCGAAAGTTGTGAGCTTACATTCACACTTACGCCGACCATCTCCGGATTCGATGCCGGGAACGTCGTCATCAATTACAACGCGTCGGGTTCTTCCGGGAACCAATACAATTTGCACCAATACATTTATCTGAGAGGAATTGGGCAATAACCGATTGACCATCATGAGCAACTAAGTTCGCAGATAAATACTGCTGATAATTTCGTGACCAATCGTGGTCTGAGACATTTTCAAGGAGGCTAGTCGTGCCAGCGACGCGATGGATTTGCGTACTTCTTATAGTGACGGCGATTTCGCTCCTGGCCGGCTGCGACGGCAGTACTTACAACGTCCAAAACCCTCCTCCGCCTACTCAGAAACAGCCTTCTGTGGCCTTCACGCTAACGCCCCCTACCGGGATTTCTCTCTCTCCAGCAGCCTTGCCAACAGTTCAGGCCACAGTCAGCAATGACCCCAACAACGAAGGCGTCGACTGGGAACTGGTGGGCTGCAGCAGCGATGGCAGCAACTGCTCCGCCTCCTTGTGCACAATTACTCTGAGCGGCGCCGCCCCGTGCGGTGTCTTACTTAACTCCAGCGGACAGCAGGTGGCGCATTCGGCCAGCGGAGATACTCTGACTTACCGTCTGCCTTCATCGTTCCCCATTCCCGGCGACGCCATGATGGTTGAGATTATCGCCTTTGCGACCGCCAACCAAGCCTCGAACGTCATTGCCCCCATCACGATCACCGCCTTTGGAAACGTTCTCCAGGGCACGTATGTCTTCCAGGCCCAGGGCAACGATCCCAACGGTCAACCCTATCAGATCGCAGGTGTGCTCACGCTCGATGGCAATGGCAATATCACATCCGGCCAGCAAACGCTCAATACCGTTACTGGATTCTCGGCGACGGTCAACAGCTCGCAACCGAATCCGAATGGCGGCAATTACTTTGCAGGCAGCGCCTATTTCGTCGGCACGGACGGTCGGGGAACCATCACTCTCAACAATATGAACGATGAAACCGGCGCGGCGGTTGAGGAAATATTCAGCCTCGTGGTTTTTTCCAGTTCTCAGGCACTGATTTCGCAGCTTGGCGATCAACCGCTCCCGTTGACCGTACCGCCCTCGCTAGAAGCGTATTCCGCCTCGGGAACACTACAGCTGCAAACCAGCAGCACCATGCCCACCAATGGCTACGCATTCGTCAGCAGCGGCACGGACTTCAGCGGCACTCCCATCGTGTTCGGCGGCATTCTCAATATTGACGGCCAGGGCAGCAAGAACAACCCTTGCACCGGTCCCGGGTGCATCTCTGGCAGCGGCAGCTGGGTAGATATGGATTCTGCCAACAGCACTTTCTTAGTCAGCTGTTATGACGCAACTGCTCCCTATGGACAGGTCTCGCAGTCCACGCCAGGCGTTGTGACCCTTGCCTTGAATAGCGCTCCGAACTGCTTCAATAGTTCAGCCGTCCAATTCACTGGCTATATCGTGGATTCGACCCACATACAACTGATCGAAACGGATAATACTGCCGGTGCCAGCGGGTTCTTGACCGCCGGACTCGCCGAGAGCCAAGGGTTGGCAACCGGCACGCTCACGTCTTTTTCAGGAGATTACGTCTGGGGCATGGTCGGCACCGACCTTAGCACTATCACGGGCCCACCTTTTGTGACTTCCTCTTTTACTTCCGCAGGCGCCATCAATGCGGACGGGGCGGGTGACGCCACGGGAATTACCGATACTCTGTTTCTCTCCTGGCCCAGTGCGCCAACCAATATTCCATTCGGCACACTCCCGTTTTCGGCGACTTACAACGTCGCACCGAGTGGAGTTGGCCGCGCCATTTTCAAGTTCAACCCTGCTCCTAAGTCAGGCTTTGATCCTGCAATTGTTTTCTACCTGACGGGTAGCGGAACACCTCCACTAATGCTCTACGGCGCGGCTGGCAACAAAGTTTATCCTGCAGTCGGAGTTGGACTTACTTATGCGCAACAACAGCCGGCTAACTCGCTTGCCTTTGACAGTGGAGACGCATACGGCGTGGCCTTCTCTCAAACCAATGGCAGCGAAAACGCAGGCAGCGGGCAGATGACCGCCACTGCACCGGCCGGTGGAAGCCCCGGCACTCTGACCGGTACGGTTGACGATTTCCTTAATAATCTTCTCTTAGCTCCAACATCTCCGCCGCTTCCACTAAACGATACCTTTGCGCTTCCAGCGGACAACTTCGGCCGCATTGCTGGCACATTTATGGCGCCCCTACGAACGCCGCCGGCCACTAACCCGGCGGTGGAGTATTACTTTATTGACCCCAATCACGGCCTCTTCGTGGAGACCGATGTGGTCACCGAACCATCCAGCCAAGTCACGTTGGGATATTTTGCCCAACGATGTGATGTCACCAGCGCCACAAGCTGCCAACAGGCCGCCGCCAAACGCTCTCATCCTCGGGGTTCGAGGAAACGCGGTTCTTAAAGCAAGTTTTCGCGTCACCGTATAGTGAGACTCGGGAAAGGGAGGGCACGACCTTGCAGGTCGCTGAAAGAAACGTCGGTTTTGGGTGGCGCAACGCTTTAGCGCTGCGATAACCGTTTTTTTTCATGGCCGGCTTTAGCCCCCGAGGTCGCGAATCAGAGCCTCCCTCCGTGGCCCTCTGTGTCCTCTTTCAAGCTTCTTGTCAGCGGAATCAGAATCTCGCAGCCCCTGCTCGTGCGCTCGAAAAACGTGCAGCCCGCTCCTGTGGCCTCATCTGGGCCAAGGATCGCCAACTCAAATTAATCCTCCTTTAACAAGATCGAAACATTACTGCAACACATCCCCGCTACTTTTCGACTGAGAGCTTTCAACGTAACACCTGGAGCGGAGAGACTCCTTTTCACGCCCATGCACTCTTTGGAGGCGATCGCCAACCCACGCCGCCCGGAGCTGATCTACGTCGTCGAAGACGATATCGACGTCTCCCGCCTCATCGAGCACAACCTGCGCACAGCCGGATATGAGGTTTCGACATTCCTTACTGGTGCACCCGTCGTGCCGTCAGCCGCCAAGTCCCAGCCTGTTTTATTCTTGCTCGATATCATGCTGCCCGGGATTAGTGGCATCGACCTGTGCCGCCAGATTCGCCAGCATGAGCAGCTTGGAAAGACGCCGGTAATCTTTCTCTCCGCCCGCACCCAGGAGCCGGACCGACTCCAGGCCTTCGATGCCGGCGGCGATGGCTACATCACCAAACCTTTCAGCCCGCGCGAATTGATTGCGCGTGTGCGCAACATTCTCCGCACTCCGACCGACGTTGCCAGTCGTGAGGTGATTCAGTTCGGAGAGCTGGAAATCGACGCGGCCTCCATGAGCGTGCGCGTCGAGGGCAAGACCGTGCCGACCACGGTCCGCGAATTCCGGCTGCTCGAATATCTTGCCCGCCACGCCGGGCGCGTCTTCACCCGTGATCAGCTTCTTGACGCCGTTTGGAAAGAGGGTTCGTTTGTTACGCCAAGGTCGATCGATGTCTTCGTGCGCCGGCTGCGCGAGAAGATCGAACGCGACCCGCGCCATCCAAGGTATCTAAAAACCCTGCGCGGAATCGGTTACCGCTTCGAAGCAAGCCGCTAGCCGCAATTTCACCACGGATCACCGGGCCACGGAGCTACGGAGAACAGGAAAGCTCTCCTCGGCAGTTCCTAATCTCCAGCGCAGACCTTTCGCTTCATGAACTCCGGCAGGAAAGGTAGCAGCTTTTTCTGTTCGTCGCGGGCAAGATACTTCAACCCCTTCAGTTCACCGTAGCAGTGCGGGGCTCCGCAATGACAGACAACCTTCTCATGGAGTTTTCAGTCATTGGTCAGGCCTAAGACCTAAGGTTCCACCTAACCAGGTCATTTCCGCTGCTCGAGCTTCACCGACGCCGTGACCGGCTGGCCGTCGCGCAGCACTTTTACCTCGACCACCTCGCCGACCTTGCTTCGCCGCAGCGCATCGGTAAAGTCGTAGAGGTTCTTGATTGGCTCGCCGGCGAATTCAACCAAAACATCGCCGGCCTTAAGTCCGGCCTTCGCCGCGGGCGAACCGGGTCTGACATCGGAGAACTTCACGCCATTTTCAATCTGTCCGAAATCTGGAATCGATCCGAAGTAAGGCCCATACCCGCGCCCGTCTCCGCCGCCCGCCGGCCGCTCCTCCGCAACCACAAGGAACGCCGGCCGCTCCTCCGCATCCGCCAATTCTTCCGCAGTCGCCGCCACCACGCCCAGCAAGCGCGTCGCGGTCACCGGATCGATCTTCTCCCAGGTATCCGATGGCTTGTGATAATCGGAATGCAACCCTGAAAAGAAGAACAGCACCGGAATTTGTTTCGCGACAAATGAAGTGTGATCGCTCGACGAATATCCTCCCGGCGAATATTCAATCGTGAATCCCGAATTCGC
>Ga0187771_10002057_pt1 | contig 13804 bp, 14 predicted proteins | sample 0116_SJ02_MP15_1_FD_133139 | JGI IMG/M metagenome (GOLD analysis project Ga0187771, IMG submission 133139) | Tropical peat soil microbial communities from peatlands in Department of Meta, Colombia - 0116_SJ02_MP15_10_MG | ecosystem: Environmental > Terrestrial > Soil > Wetlands > Peat | place... | reverse complement strand
CGTGTTGACATTCGCCGCCGGGGAAACAGCGCACAACAAAAGCAGGCTAACGAATAAAACGGAGAGCTTCACAGACAAAAGGGACTTTCCACTCATCACTTGCTGACTTCCTTCCCCGGAGTTCACCCATGCTCTTGCAGCAAGAAATCGGCCATTTCGGGTCAAAAAATCACCGATTTCCACAACTTCTCGATACTACGGGACTTAGGCGATATTCGCAACGCAAAATTAATTCTCCATCAAACTCCCGTAAATCTATCTAACCCATTGTATGGCAAAGAGTTGCATGATTCTACCGCATGGCGCTACGCCCTTCGTAATCAGCGGGTCGGTTACTAGAAAGGGACACCCTATGAAGGGAAAACTGTTTCCCCAACGGAGGAAAACCGGAACGCCTCCCCCTCTTTTCAGGTGTTGGGGCAACTGCACGCATGGGCCTTGCGGAGAATCGCGCTATCGAGTCGCCACCGGCGCCGAATGCTGCCACAGGAACGCCTATCATTCGGGTTCTCGTGTAAGTTCACTGAGGGCCAGGCAACGCTGCTACTGCTCTGGCGCCAGTCGAACGACCGTATAGCGCTCAACCGGAATCGGGCCAAAAACGTAGGGCAACGGCCCCCAATAGGAAGAATAAAAACCGACCCCCAAGTCGCGGCAAATCGTGCTTGTCCCAGCGTGCACAGGCAGGGTAAAGCCATCGGAAGAAGCGATGAACTGCGGCGCGATGGCAGATCGCTATTCTCTCAGAATCCAGCGCCCACCAGGCGTTCCAGGTTGATCCCGCTATTCTCCGAATCGCCCTTCATCATTTTTTCGACGTACTTGGCGATGACGTCCACTTCCAGGTTGACCGGATCGCCTCGCTTAAGCGACTTCAGGTTGGTCATTTCAACGGTGTGCGGAATGATGGCAACATCCACGCGCGTGCCCTCGATCTTGGCAACGGTCAGGCTAATGCCTTCGATCGACAGCGATCCTTTGAAAATCACGTAGCGGGCAAGGTCAGCGGGGATTTCGATGCGCAGCCAAAAGTTATCGGTGTCGGGAATAGGATCGAGCGCGAGAAATGTGCCGGTGCCGTCGACGTGGCCCTGAACGATGTGGCCGCCGAAGCGTCCGTCGGCGCGCAGCGGCAGTTCGAGATAGACCTCGGCTCCTTCCTTGATGCGAGAGAACGACGTGCGATTCCAGGTCTCCTCGGCCAGATCAAAGCCGACTGAGTTGGGCTGGATATCGACGGCGGTAAGGCAGACACCGCTGACTGCGATGCTGGAGCCCGTCTTCAGCTCTTTGACCAGCAGAGACGAGGACACAGTGAGGCGGCGGTTGCCGTGTGCGTGCGTGAGGCCAATAACGCGTCCAACTTCTTCGATGATGCCAGAAAACATGGGAAACCTCGGTTGTCGGTAGTCAGTAGTCAGTTGCCAGTGTTCAGCACTCAGCATTCAGCCAATACGAGCCAGGTGAATCCTCAACTCCGCGGCGAAGTGGCAGCGACTCTTGCTGACTGAGTATGAGGGCTGAATGCTGAGTGCTTCATTCATACGGATCCCTCAAATAGCCTTCCACTGCAAAATCTTCTCCGAAACGATGTAATTGTAGCGACTTTAGCTGAGCGGCGTCGGTGATGCGGGGGAATCCTGGCCCGGCGGCGAACGGAACCGAACCGGATCCGGCCAGAATCTTGGGTGCATAGTAGAGGAAGACCTTGTCCACAATGCCAGACGACAGTGCGGCCCAGTTGACCATGGCGCCGCCTTCGATCATCAGGCTGGTGATCTCCCGCTCGCCAAGGTAACGCAAGACAGCGGAAAAATCGGGATGACCCTCGGGCGTGGCGCTCGCAATCTGTGCCACCTGAACTCCAGAGTTGAGCAATTGCTTCTTCTTTTTTTCTTCAGCGAACGAACAGAGAACGAGCAGATCGTCCTTCGCTGTCTTAACCAGGCGCGATTCGAGCGGCAGGCGCAGAGCGGAATCGAGAATCACGCGCAGCAGGGGACGTCGGCGGGAACGGCCGCTGCGATCAGTAAGTAAAGGGTCGTCGGCGATTACAGTGCCGACGCCAACAAGAATCGCATCGTGCTGGTGGCGGAGTTCATGCACGTGGGCGCGAGCGGCCTCGCTGGTAATGTAGCCCGCAGAAGCAGCGGCAGCCCCTGCATTGGCAGGCTTGTCTGAAGCGCTAGGCGGGGGGGCGATCTTGCCGTCGAGGGTCATCGCGGCTTTCAACGTAACGAACGGAACGTGCTCGCGGATGTAGCGAGCGAAAAATTCATTGAGCGACTTGGCTTCGGCTTCGAGGAGTCCCGTCTCAACCTGAATTCCAGCTGCACGCAAGCGCTCGAATCCGGCTCCTGAGACTTGCGGATTGGGATCAGCCATGCTCGCTACAACCCGGTGGATGCCAGCGGCGATGAGTGCGTCCGCGCAAGGAGCGGTGCGGCCGTGGTGGGAACAAGGTTCGAAATTGATGCACAGCGTGGCGCCTCGCGATTTTCCTCCGGCTTGTTCGAGAGCAAGAATTTCGGCGTGCTTGATGCCGTCGTAAGTGTGGAAGCCTTCGCCGACGATTGTGTCAGCGGAATCGACGATGACCGCGCCGACGCATGGATTCGGCGAGGCTAGGCCGATGCCTTGGCGGGCTAGATTGAGTGCGCGGCGCAGGCAAGTTTCGTCATCTTTAGCAAGCATGCTCATCGTTCAGGAAATCTGTGTCGCGCAGTCCGTGGCAGAAAGAACGAGTCGGACTCCTCTTCAGGCTCAGCGACAGCCGCCCCGCTCCGGCCCTTCGGACCGCGTCGGACGGGAGCTAAGATGTCGGCGTGCGGATCTCCCGGAGCTTCCGGCTTGCGGCGGCGAAGACCGGCCAACATCGCCTTGAGCTTTTGCCAGAAGGAAGTACGCGCTTTCGGGTTGGCCATAACTAAGTCTCCTCAACAAACTACTGAACCGGCGATACCACTTGTTCGGGTCGGACGTCCAGGGCTTGAGCAGCACTGCTGAACTTGCGTCTAAAGGACTCCTCCCGGTAATCCATCCAAATCTCCTTAACATCTGCCTCGTCCCAGGGCAGCGGGCGGGGACGCCCGCCAGACAGCCGCCGAGACGGCGCTACCACTGCACTAGCTGAACAGCGACTCTACAAAATCTTTCGGATCGAATGGCAGCAAATCGCCTGCCTTTTCTCCCACGCCGACGTAACGCACCGGCAGCCTCAGTTCGCGACAGATGGCGACCACGACCCCGCCTTTGGCCGTCCCGTCGAGCTTGGTCAGAACAATGCCAGTTACGCCAGCCGACTCAGTAAACTGCCGCGCCTGCTGCAACCCGTTCTGGCCTGTGGTCGCGTCCATCACTAGCAGCGTCTCGTGCGGCGCGCCGGGAATTATGCGCTGGGCCGTGCGTCGCATTTTGTCCAGTTCGGCCATCAGGTTCGACTTCGTGTGCAGGCGGCCGGCAGTGTCCACGATCACGTAATCCGTGTGACGCGCTGAGGCGGCCTGCAGAGCGTCGAACAGCACAGCGGAAGGATCGCCTCCGGGCTTGGTGCGGATAACCTCCGTTCCTGTGCGCTCACCCCAGATTTCGAGCTGCTCGATAGCGGCGGCGCGAAAGGTATCGGCGGCACAAAGCAGGACCGATTTGCCCTGTGAGCGAAATGTCTGCGCGAGCTTGCCAATCGTCGTGGTCTTTCCCGTGCCGTTTACGCCGACTACGAGAATCACTTCGGCGGTGCCATCGACCTTTTGCACCGGGGCTTTGTTAGCCGCGCTCAGAATGGTCAGCAGTTCTTCTTTCAGCAAGCGCTTGAGTTCTTCAACATTCTTGATCTGCTTGCGATCAGCTTTCTCGCGGAGCTTGCCCAAAACTTCGCGGGTAGTGGTGCTGCCGAGATCGGCGGAGATCAGCGTCGCCTCCAAATCTTCGAGGGTGGAGCGGTCGATTTCCTTCCCCAAAGAAACCACGTCTTCGATGCGCTCGCTGAGGTTCTCGCGGGTACGAGTCACCGCTTCCTTCATGCGCTCGAAGAAGCTGGGCTTTTGTTTCTCGTCCGGGCTGCCGAAAAGGGTTTGGATCATAAAGTATCGGAGGGCAAGCACCAATTATAGCGGTGCGGAACAGAAAGGCGTATCGCAGAACAGGCTGTGAAACCTAGAAGCCGGGCGCTTCGGCGAACGCCGCGGGGTTGTCGTTGGTCACTGATCCCGAAGAAGCCGCGACTGGAATGGACAGAGGAACGGTGATTGACGCAACCGCTTCGACGCTGGTGACCGCTGGGACCAGGACAGATGGAGGCGGAACTGTGATTTCGCCACGTTCGCACAGGGCGACCAATGCGGCGACAGCCACGGGGTCGAGACGCTTGCCAGAAAGTTTCTTGATAATGCCCAAGGCGTCCTCGATGCCATGCGCTCGTTGATACGGGCGATTGGTTGTAACTGCGTCGAAAGTATCAGCGACGGCGATGATGCGCGGCAGAAGCGGAACTTCGTCGCCCGCCAGCCCGTGAGGATAGCCGCGGCCATCGAGCGATTCATGGTGCAATTCAATGCCAGGAATCATGTCTCGCAACTGTGCCACTGGGCTCAGAATGTTGGCGCCCTTGCTGGTGTGAGTCTTCATGATCTCGAACTCTTCTTTGGTCAAAGCGCCGGGTTTCTTGAGGATGCGGTCCTCGATGCCGATTTTGCCGACGTCATGCAACTGGGCAGCGATGCGAACGACCTCGATATAGTCTTCGTAGATACCCATTTCGCGGGCGATCATGACCGAGTACTTGGTGACCCGGTCCGAGTGTCCACGCGTGTAAGGATCTTTCTCGTCAACCGCGCCGGCCAACATCTGGATGGAGCTCATGAAGAGCTCGCGGTTCTCGGCTGCCGCCCGTTTAAGGTCGAGCACGAAGTGCTCGAGTTCCTCCGACATCACATTGAAAGTGGCTGCCAGTTCGCCGATCTCGGTGCGGCTCTTGACCTGCACACGCTGCGAGAAATTCCCACGAGCGATGGCGCGGCTGAAACGAGTGAGAGCCGCCAGCGGGTTGGTGATGCGACGGGCTGCGAAGATGCTGATGCCCACGCTGAGAGCCACCGCCATCTCAGCCAGGATGTGAGCCGTACGCTGCATTTCGAAGACGCCACGGTAGGCCTCGTCGCGCGGCTTCTGTACGATCACAGCCCAGTCCAGGTTGCTGACGGGGCTGGAGGTACCGAGCATGCGGACCGCACTCTTGCCGTTGCCGACGGTAAATTCGCGTGTGGCGGCGATCATCTGGGCTTTGCCGCCTTGCTCAACGAAGTTATGCACGATTTCGAAGTGCGTCATGTCCTGGCCGGTTGCGTAATCCGGGGTTGCGCCGGCGACCAAGCGGCCCTGGCTGTCCACGACGTATGGAGTCAAGCCGTTACGGCGAACTTCTTGCAGCCGGCGAATCAGAAACTGCAGATCGACCAGCGAACCGAGCATGCCCAGAAAACGATGCTCGTACACCACCGGAGCGCTAACCAGCATCACGGTGCGTGCCGACTTGCCGGTGCCGACTACGAGCGGCTGGCCGTTATAGATGCGACCTTCGCGGGCAGCGGAGTACGCCCGCTCCAACTCGCGTTGCAGGAAAGCGTCAGGAGCGATGCGGCCGGCTGAAATTCCCTTGGCCTCGGCGTTCAGCAGCGTGGCATAGGCGAGGTCTTCGTTGGAAGAGACGAACTGTTCGAGCAGGGCCCTCAGTTCCGGGGCTTGCACGTGTTCTGCAGTGATGTCGCCGCCGCTGGCTACCTGAAGGGCAGAAGACAGGTTGTCCTGCATCATGCGCAGGGATTGCTGGTGCTGAGAAATGTCATCGGCCAGAGAACGTGTAACCGTGTTCTGCAGGAGCCGCTCGTTGGTGATCAGGCGGTCGCGGTTGATGGACTCCACCTGTGTCGAGTAGAAATACATGGGCACGACGCTCACCAACACGAGCACACTTAGGATGACGTAGAGGATCGGCAGGCGGGATGGCGACGTTAATCTTATGGCCAAGACAGCCCCATAGCACCGCTGGACACGGCAGTTGACGGCGATTTCAAGACGAGTTTACGTGGAAAGCCAGGCCGGCGCAGCCTCACGATAGGGACAGTTACCATGACCAAAGTACTACCTGCGATTGGGTACTTCCGGGAGACAGGCCGCATGCGAAGCGGGGAGAGCAAGATGGCGTACGTCATAGTTTGGGAATTCCGGGTCATTCCCGGCATGGAAAAACAATTCGAACGAGTTTATGGAGCGGACGGCGAGTGGGTCCGATGCTTCGGCTCCGACGGTGGCTACATTCGCACCGACCTGCTGCGCGATGCGCAAGATGCGGGGCGTTACTTGACTGTGGATGTCTGGGAGTCAGAGGCGGCTTACGACGCATTCCGTACGACCCACAGCAATGAATACAAAGAAATCGATGCACGCTGTGAAACGTTGACGCAGAGTGAGCGAGAAGTGGGAAGGTTTGTGACGCTAATGGCTTAACATGGCGGCGCGCGGTGATCGGTGTTGAATATTCATGGGCCAACGCGGTACAGACCGGTTTCGCTCTTTGAGCTGCGCGTCATCAGTTCATGGATGGCTTCGCGCGGAGGCTTCCCGCGATGGAGCACGGCGTCCATCTGTTCGGTGATGGGCATCTCAATGCCGCGTGAGCGAGCGAGCTCAAGGGCGGCGTGAGTGGTGAAAACGCCTTCGGCTACGGTGCCTCGCATGCCGGCAATGATGTCTGAAAGCTGGCGGCCACGCCCAAGTTCGACTCCGACGCTGCGATTGCGGGAAAGTTCTCCGGTGCAGGTCAGAACCAAGTCGCCGAGACCCGCAAGGCCAGCGGTGGTTTCCGGGCGACCGCCGCAGGCCACAACTATGCGCGTGACTTCCGCAAGGCCGCGGGTGATGAGCGCGGCAACTGAATTGTGTCCAAGGCCGAGACCGTGGCATACGCCGGCGGCGATGGCAATAATATTCTTCAGCGCGCCGCTCAATTCCACGCCCACGACGTCAGCATTGGTGTAAACGCGAAATCGCGGATCACTAAACTCGCGTTGAACGGTCTCGCCAAGCCCGGCGTCTTGGGAAGCGATGGTGATCGCGGTGGGATCACCACGCGCAACTTCCTTGGCAAACGATGGACCACTGAGGGCGCCAACTCGCACCCGCGCATTGGGAGCTTCCACCACCTGGGTAATCACTTCTGTCATGCGCAAGAGGGTCTGTTCCTCAAGGCCTTTGGTCGCGCTCACGAACAGCATGTTGCCAGTAAACATCGGCCTCATCTGCTCGAACGTGGGACGGCAGAATTGCGACGGGGTGGCGCCGACCACGATTTCCGCATCCTCCAGCGCTTGGATGCTGTCGCTGGTCACAGAAACGCTGTCGGGGATTTCCTGTCCGGGAAGAAAAAGCTCGTTCACGCGCCGCGACAAGATGGAGTTTCGCACCTCTGGTTCGCGCGCCCAGAGGCGGACTTGGTGGGTGCGTTTGCGGCCCAGAACAATGGCAAGCCCAGTGCCCCATGCGCCGGCGCCGATGATTGCGATCTTCATCGGTGACTCCCTTGAAAGTGCGGCTCAGTCCCTGCCAGCAGCCGGCGGATGTTCCCATGGTGCCGAACAATGATGAGTAGCGAAGCCGCAGTCATGAATGCAATCATGCTCGGGGCGCCCCGGTACGGCTCTAGCAACCAGGCCACGACCGGGAACAAGGCAGCAGCGAAGATAGACGCAAGAGCAACGTAGCGAAAACCCAGGAAAACCACGACGAAGACACAAACCATAATGAGAACGGTTTTTGGGGCGAGCGGCAAGAAGGCCCCCAGACCCGTGGCAACTCCCTTCCCGCCGCGAAACCTAAGCCACACGGGAAACATGTGACCAACCACAGCCATGAGCGCTGCCAAACCAGGTAGCCACGCCGGAGACGAAAAAAGCCTGAGCACGACAGCCACAGCCGCGAAGCCCTTCAGTGCGTCCAAGAACAAAGTCAGGACACCCAGGACCGGCGACTTACGCGAAACATTCGTGGCGCCGATGTTGCCGCTGCCCGACTCGCGCACGTCTTCGCCGTGGAAGATTCGCACCAATAAGTAGCCGAAGGGAATGGAGCCCAACAGGTAGCTGAGAGCAACCGTGATCAAGAAGCTTGTCATGCGTCTTTCATGTATGGGGGCGAGACGCCCCCGCGACAGCCGGCGAGACGCCGGCGCTACACTAATTCGAATCTTGCTAGCTTGGTATAGCGCGAGCCTCCGCGCATCAGCTCACTTTGATAAAGAAAAAACTCCCGGGCAGTCATGGTACCAAACTCGGGAACAGGCATGGCGGCCAGCTTCTCCTGCAGCAGACGAAAATTGCGATTTGGTCCATCTTCTTTGCGCCAGCCTGGAGCGCCAGAATGTCCTCCTCCGCGCGCCAGCGTCAGGTGAGGACTGAAGGGATGGTCTTCTGCTGGAATGCCCAGAGATTGTGTGGCGGCATCGATCGCGCCTGCCAATTCAGCCAAGGAGACGCCGGACTGAATGCCAATCCAGAACACGCGCGCCGCTTTAGGAGTCGGGAAAAAGCCTACGTCGCGAAAGCTGAGATCGAAGGCCGTCACGCGGATGGTTGCAAGCAAGTGCTTGATCTCGTCCACTTTTTCGACCGGCTTCTCGCCGATGAACTTCAAGGTCACATGAAGGGACTCTGGCCGCACCCAGCGGGCATCCGGCGCAAATCCTCGCACGCCTTCCAGGAAGTGCGAAATGCGCTCACGGATCGCGTCGTCGATATCGAGAGCGATGAAAATTCGCATGCTTGTCGGTCTTCGGTCGTTTGTCGTTGGTCGTTGGCCTTTAGCCCTTGGTCACGGGCAGATCAAGCCAACGGCGCAAAATTAGAAAAGCCGATGACGAGCGACCGACGACCAACGACCGTCACATCAATTTCCTCCTCACCATATCCAGCGCCTGCTGGGTGGCGAAGCGGCGAATGCGCTGACGGTCGCCGGGCCACTTGCGCTCTACAACGTCCGTCCCACTGTTGCTGGCCAAGGCGTGAAACACCAGGCCGACCGGCTTTTCCGGTGTACCGCCGGCTGGGCCGGCAATTCCAGTTACACCTAGCCCCAGAGTTGCACCGCAGCGATAGCGAATGCCTTCCGCCAGAGCTTTCGCAACTTCCGGACTTACCGCGCCGTGCCTTTCAATCATGGAGGCGGGCACATCAGCCAGATCGGTCTTGAGCTCGTTCGAGTAGACGATGGCGCCACCGAGAAAATAGCGTGAACTGCCGCTCACCGCCGTGATGCGCTCGCTGAGCATCCCTCCAGTGCAAGATTCGGCCACAGCCAAGGTGGCGGAGCGCAGCTGCAAGTAGTAGCCAACGATTTGTTCCAGCGTTTCGCCATTATCCGAAAAAACGAAGTCGCCGAGTTCTTCTTCGAGCTTCTCCGCCAGTTCGTCGACGCGCTGCTGCGCGGAGTCGAGAGAGTTTCCACGGCATTTCAGGTGCAGTTGGATCTCGCCCGCGCCGGCCAAAATCGTGGTTTGCACATCTTCGTAGCGCGAATAGATGGGCGCGACCCGAGAATCGCACATGGATTCGCCCATTCCTGTAACCTTCAACACGCGGGTAGTGATGAACTGCGCCGGGACCTTAGCCCGCAAGCGCTCCATGCAGTGCTGGTCGAAAACACCCTTCAGCTCGAATGGCGGTCCAGGAAGAAGGAGAACGATCTTGTCTTTGCCCTCATATTTTCCACTGATCCACTGACCGGGCGCGGTGCCATTGGCATTGGGCAGCACGGTAGCACCGGAAATGACATCCGCCTGCTTCACATTGTTGGTCGACATCTTCCAACCGCGCGCGGCAAATCGCTGCTCAAGCGCAGCGACGATCTGAGGGTCGCGGTGCAGGGTAAGCCCTAGCGCTTCTGCCACGCATTCGCGCGTCACGTCATCCTCGGTGGGGCCGAGCCCTCCCATGAAGATGACAATGTCAGCACGGGAAAGTGCGAGAGAGGCTGCCTGGGTCAGATACGCCGGATTGTCGCCGACCACCGTCTTGAAAATCACCTCCACGCCAAGCTGATTGAGCTTCTCAGTCAGGTAAAGGGAGTTCGTATCCTGCCGAAACGGCGTGAGTAATTCCGAGCCGATGGCGATGATCTCGGCATTCATCGAAAAAAGTGTAAATGAAAATCAGTTGGGACACAGCCTATGCGGGATAATCTACCAGCGGGAGTCCCTGAATACCCCACGCCAGATGGTGGAGCGCGTTGTGTGTGGCCAGAACGACAGACCGCCCCGGAGCAAAAGCCAGCCCCACCAAGCTGTTTCCCGCCACTTCAAGAGCAGCCTGGCCATCCGGAGAAATCTTCACGATGCCACGTTGGCCGGCAAGCGAGGCCGCCACGTAGAGATTCCCATCGATGTCGAAAGCCAAACCTTGCGGCCTCCCCAGACCCCGATAGAAAGTTGAAACGCTACCGTGCGGATCAATCTTGTGAACCGCATCATAGCTAGAAGTAGTGGGGCCTGCGACGAACAAGTCGCCGTGCGAACTGAATGCCAAATGATAGGCCGAAACGCTGGGTTCCATGGTGGCGAAAACAAAAATCTGTCGGTCGGGAGCAATTTTGAAGATGGTGCCGCTGCGATCGCCGACGTAGAGATCCCCCTTACGGTCAAACGCCAAGCCAGTCGCGACGCCCATGCCCTCCGCGTAAAGCGCCATAGTGCCGTTGGGCGCTACGCGGTACACGGTGCCCTCCATCCGCGACGAGACGTACATCTGACCATCCTTGTCGAAGGCGATGGAAGTCGCATTCATCAGGTCGGTCAGAAATGGTTGAACTTTGTAGTTGGTGTCGATCTTGAATATGGAAACCGGAACCTTCTGCCCCCGGCTGCCGGAAAACGTGGCGAAGATATTGCCTTCCGCGTCCAGAGCGGGATTTGCGACGGGATGCAGTTCATCCGCAATCGGAACCGCAACTTTGACCGGGTGTGGGTTACTGCGCTGCCCGTTGGTGGAGACAACGACTGGCCCGGAAGATGCGCCATCCGGCACACGGGCAATGACGAAATCGTCAGAACTGATAATGACCGAGCCTTCCACATCCCCGAATTGAACGCGCGGGCGGCGTAACTCGGTTGGCCGCAACGCGCTTCCGCTGATTCGAATATCCCCACCGGGCAGCGCGGCCGCGGGAGACACACTTTCGATGTGCGGCTTGCCATTCACATTCTTCTTGCCCAGCAATCGGTCAGAAATTCCCATCGACTTTTGTCTTCCTTGTTGCGCCGTAAGAACTATTTCCCCAACACCCCGAAGTGCAATAAAACCTGCATGACGATTAGTGCGTAGATTCCTGCGGCCACGTCGTCGAGTACGATGCCGTAGCCCTCCGCAAGGTTTTCAAGCTGGCGCACCGGCGGAGGTTTGACGATATCGAACCCACGAAAAAGTATAAAGCCCGCCAACAGAGTTTTCCACGTGACCGGAGCCGCGATTAGTGTGATGAGTTGGCCAGCGACTTCGTCGATGACCACGAATTGCGGATCTTTAAGCCCGGACGCGCGCGCCATCTGCGTGGCTGCAGGAATGCCGATGGCAGTAACAATGACAGCAAGAAATATGACAGCGCAAGTTTGCCAGCCAGCAGCAATCCAGCGGCTGAGCAGCCACCATAGAAGAACGGTTGCCGCTGATCCCCAACTGCCGGGCCCGGGGTGAAGGCGCCCGATTCCAAAAAATGTGGCTACCAGCGTGGCCCATAGTGGAGCGCCATTACGATTCGCTTTCATGTAGCGCCGCCGTCCTCGGCGGCTGTCGTGGGGGCATCCTGCCCCCACACCCAAACCCAGGGCCACTCTTGCAGCCCAGCTTTGAGTGGATTGTCCGCGACGTACCGTACCACACGGTCGAACTCGCCTTCATCGCGAACCAGATGATCGTAATACTCCCTTTGCCAGAACGAGCCTTTTGTCCGGAGCAGTTCATTGCATCTCTTGGCGGAAAAGGATTTCCAAGAGTGGACTACCGATGACAACATCTGCCCGGGAAATAGGCGGGCAACCACATGCACATGGTTCGGCATGATGCAGTAGGCAAGAAGGCGATACCGCTTGTCATCGAAGTGGCGGAGTGTTGACATCACGACATTTGCGACTGCCGGTTCTTTCTGGTGGCAAGCCCCAGCGCCAGAATCAAGGTAACGCTCGATCCTTGCTGTTGAAAGCCGCTGAAGCTTGCGGCGTTCGTCCGCAGAAGGTTCGCGCCCAGCTTGGGCCGCAGTTTTCAGGACAGCCTGACGCTCCGATTCAATTGCTTGAAGCACTGTTTGCGGGAGAGAGTCTGCCAACCGAAACGTGATGAAATATGTCGCGCTGTCTTTCTCCCAGTGCGGCAAATGGCCTCGGTCCCGAATTGTCACACTACCGAAGCGGGGGCGGGACGCCCCCGAGACTGCCGGCGAGACGCCGGCGCTACAGTTGTTCGCCTCGCCCTTGCTGGGTATAGTCATAAATTTGTAGCGCCGCCGTCCTCGGCTGTATCGGGGGCGTCGTACACCCAAGTTCGCTTGCTTTTAGTCTTCATCGGGACCGCTCTTCCCCGGCGCATCGGAGATATCGCGCACCGGCGACGAAATCACATAGGCTCCACTGGCCCACTTGCCCAGGTCAATCAAGCGGCAGCGCTCACTGCAGAAAGGGAATTCTCGATCTTTCACCCTCACCGGCTTTTTGCAAGTCGGACAGTTAAGCGCGATCGAACGCTTGCGCGGCATAAGGTTCAGACGATCCTCGCCACCAAATCGTAGTCGTGAGCTTCCGTGATCTGGCAACGATAAAACTCGCCGGGCTTTGGATCAAGGCCCTCGGGCACGTCGTTGATGAAAACCTTGCCATCGATTTCCGGTGCGTGCATCGCAGTCCGGCCTTCCAACAGGAGTTCGCTCTCTTCCGAGGAGCCCAGCAGAAGCAGGTCGAACTTCCCGCCCACGAGCGCTTTCTTTTTCTTCTTACTGATGCGGCGCTGAATCTGCATCAGGTGCTTGCGCCGGGCTTCGATTTCGCGAGCCGAAAGTTTGCCAAGCAGCGAGAACGCACCAGCGCCTTCCTGATCCGAATAGCCAAACGTGCCCATCCAGTCAAATTGCGCTTCCTGCACAAAGTCGCATAGCTCTTCGAATTCTTTCTCAGTTTCGCCGGGGAAGCCCACAACAAACGATGTCCGCAGCGTCACGCCAGGAATCGCGCGACGCATCTTTTCGATCGACCGCAGAAAAATGCCGCTGCCACCGCCGCGTTTCATGCGCTTCAACACGGATGACGATGTATGCTGCAAAGGAACATCGATGTACGAGCAAATCTTATGGTGGGAGGCGATCGCCTCCAAAAGGCGGCCGGTGATCTTGTTGGGATAGGCGTAGAGAAAACGGATCCAGCGCAACTCGTCAATGCCCGCCAGCTTTTCCAGCAGTAAGGAAAGCCCATCTTGCAGCGCGAAGTCTTCGCCATAGCAGGTCGTATCCTGCCCGATGAGAGTGATCTCGCGAACTCCGCCATGCGCCAGATGTTCCGCCTCAGCGACCACCGATTCGAAACGGCGGGACCGGAACTTGCCGCGCAACTGCGGAATGATGCAGAAGCTGCACGGATGATCGCAGCCTTCCGCGATCTTGATGTAAGCGGTGTAGGCCGGCGTGGTCAAGATGCGCGGTGTGCTTTCGTCGTAGAGGTAGTTGGGAAGGTCAGCGATGGCGCCGTCCCAAGACTCGCGGGAGAAGCGGCCCTGCGCGT
>Ga0187771_10002056_pt1 | contig 13804 bp, 11 predicted proteins | sample 0116_SJ02_MP15_1_FD_133139 | JGI IMG/M metagenome (GOLD analysis project Ga0187771, IMG submission 133139) | Tropical peat soil microbial communities from peatlands in Department of Meta, Colombia - 0116_SJ02_MP15_10_MG | ecosystem: Environmental > Terrestrial > Soil > Wetlands > Peat | place... | reverse complement strand
GAAGATCATTACGCCGAGGGAGGAATGGGCGAATCCGTGAGAAGTGCTTTGTTCAATTCGCTGGTTTCCATCCACTGTCTGGCTGTAAGAAAGAAGCCTAAAAGCGGTAAATCGGAGGAACTCCTCGACTATGAAGAGATCTCCCGAGCCGCCATTATCAAAAAAGTGAAAGAGGTCGTCTGAAAGCCGGGGTTTCAATGACGATTGGATCCTTCTATGGGCAGACAGGAGAAATACGATGAGCACCGTGAGAAGAATCAAAAAAGTCTGGAAGAGCGAGCCGACCATCGAAGGAGCGGGAGTCCATCTCAAGAGAGCCTTTGGCTTCTACCAGGTGCCGCAGCTTGACCCGTTTCTCCTTCTCGATGATTTCCGGTCGGACAATCCTGCCCACTACCTGAAGGGTTTTCCCTGGCATCCCCACCGCGGGATCGAAACGATCACCTATGTCCTCCGCGGCGTTGTCGAGCATGGCGACAGCATGGGAAATCGCGGGCTGATTTCTTCGGGTGACGTGCAGTGGATGACCGCGGGAAACGGCATCATCCATCAGGAGATGCCAAAGGGTGACAAGAAGTGTGTTATGTTAGGATTCCAACTCTGGGCGAACCTTCCCGCTTCCAATAAGATGATGGATCCCCGTTATCGTGACGTGAAAAATCAGCAGATCCCCGAAATTTCTCTCAACGGCGGGGTAAAGGTGAAGATCATCTGCGGAAAGTTAAAAGGGGTGGAAGGGCCTGTCCGAGACATCGTGACCGACCCTGAGTATCTGGATGTGACGGTCCCTGCAGGCGCAACGTTTACCCACCCTGTGAGGCGGGGCCAAAACGCTTTTGCTTACGTGATTGAAGGGGAGGGCTACTTCGATCCGGAACGTGACTCGTACGGTCATGAGGTGATCGGAGCCAACTACTTCGATTTCAAGCGGAATTGTATCTGTAAAAACGAGACCGTTGTCCTTTATGGCGACGGCGACGAGGTGTCCGTAACCTCCGAGACGAAAGGGGTTCGCTTCCTGCTTATCTCCGGAAGGCCCATTGGCGAGCCGGTAGCCTGGTACGGCCCCATTGTCATGAACACGCAGGAGGAGCTAAGGCTCGCCTTCGAGGAATACCAGAACGGGACGTTCATCAAACATGGCAAGGCGTAAAGGGGCCGTGAGAAGAAGGCTCGATTGCTGCTTAGGAGGTTGAGCATGTTCGCATTGCGATCTGACGCGTTCGTTTTTTTTGGTGCCACCGGTGATCTGGCGTACAAGATGATTTTCCCCGCCCTTCAGGGGATGATCCGCCACGGCTTTCTCGACATGCCGATCATCGGGGTGGCGAGGCGCAATTGGACTTCTGATCAGCTCCGTGCCCGTGCCCGCGACAGCCTTGAGAAGCATGGCGGAGTTGATCCCGATACCTTTGCCAGGCTCTCGACGCGACTCCAGTACCTCTCCGGAGATTACGGGGACGAAGCGACCTATGAGCGTTTGCGCAAGGCCCTGGGCAGCTCTGCACGGCCTCTTCACTACTTAGCCATTCCGCCGAGCGAGTTTGAGATCGTCGCAAAAGGGCTGGCGAAGTCCGGTTGTGCAGAGGACGCCCGCGTGATCATTGAAAAACCCTTTGGCCGCGACCTTGCCTCGGCGCAGGATCTCAATCGAACGCTTCGACAATTCTTCCCTGAGTCGGCGATCTTGCGGATCGACCACTACCTCGGCAAGGAAGCGGTCCAGAATCTGCTTTACTTCCGATTCGCCAATTCCTTTCTGGAGCCGATCTGGAATCGCAACTACGTCGAAAGCGTTCAGATTACGCTTTGCGAGAGCTTTGGAGTGGAGGGCCGTGGCCATTTCTATGAAGAGGTGGGGGCGATCCGGGACGTCGTACAGAATCACATACTTCAGGTCATGGTGTTGCTCGCCATGGATGCCCCAACCGTCAACGATCCGGAGGCGATGCGGGACGAAAAGATCCGCCTCTTTCGAGCGATCAAACCCCTTTCTCCCCAGGACGTCGTGCGAGGCCAGTTCCACGGCTACCGTGAGGCGGACGGCGTGGCCCCTGATTCCCAGGTGGAGACGTTTGCAGCGGTACGGCTCCATGTCGACACCTGGCGCTGGGCAGGCGTGCCCTTCTACATACGGGCGGGCAAGCGACTACCGTTCACAGCGACCGAGGTGGTGGTTGAGCTTAGGCGTCCACCTCAAACGGTCTTCGATGAAGTCAAGCTCGGCCAGTCGAACTACGTTCACTTCCGCCTCAGTCCCAATGTCTTTATCGCGCTCGGGGCGCGGACCAAGGTGCCCGGAGAATCCATGGTCGGTAAAGGGGTGGAACTGGTTGCCTGCCAGCAGTTCGGCGAAGAGATGTCGCCCTATGAGCGGCTTCTGAGCGACGCCATACGGGGCGACGCTACTCTGTTCGCCCGCGAGGATAGTGTCGAAGCTGCCTGGCAGATTGTCGACCGAATTCTGAAAGACCCGACACCGGTTCATGAGTACGCCCCAAACACCTGGGGCCCAGTCGAGGCCGACTGGATCATTGCGGGCGATGGGGGCTGGCACAACCCTACGGCTATGGAGCCATTGGATGACGCCGTACGGGAAAGTTGTATTTCTTCTTGACATGGGGAACGCCTTGCTCGCTCAGAAATTGAAAGATCGAAACCGAGCAGGAGTACTTCCAAACCCTTGCATTCGTTCCTTTCGAGGAGAAGAGATATGGCCATCAAGGTAAGTCCTCTTGCGGGAAAGCCAGCAGAGCCATCCATGCTCGTTGACGTTCCCAAGCTCATCACAGCCTACTACACGGAGATTCCTGATTCTTCCGTGCCTGAGGAACAGGTGATGTTCGGCACATCGGGACATCGTGGTTCAGCTCTTAAGAAGTCTTTCAACGAATGGCATATCCTTGCCATCACTCAGGCCATTTGCCTGTACCGTAAGCAGCAAAAGACCAACGGCCCCTTGTTCCTCGGCATGGACACACACGCAGTCTCGGTGCCGGCCTTTCGGACCGCCCTTGAGGTCCTCGCAGCAAATGGTGTGGAGGTCATGATCTCGGAGAGGGACGAGTATACTCCCACGCCCGCTGTCTCCTACGCCATTCTTACTTACAACCGTGGCCGCAAGACAGGGCTCGCCGACGGCATCGTGATCACGCCGTCGCACAATCCACCCGAGGATGGTGGCTTCAAGTACAACCCACCGGAGGGTGGACCGGCCGAACCCGCTGTCACCGGCTGGATCGAAGCCAAGGCGAACGAGTACCTTCAAAATCGCCTGAAGGGTGTGAGGAGAATTCTCTTTGAGAAGGCGCTCCTGGCTTCTACGACGCACCGACACGATTATCTCCACGCTTATGTCAGCGACCTAAGCAGTGTGATCGACATGGACGCCATTCATACCTCGAAGGTCAGCGTGGGAGTCGATCCGCTCGGAGGCGCGGGCGTTCATTACTGGGGGCCCATCGCGGAACGCTATGGCCTGAACTTAACCATCGTGAACGACGCCGTTGATCCCACGTTCCGTTTTATGACGGTTGATTGGGACGGCAGGATTCGCATGGACCCATCGTCGCCTTACGCAATGCAGCGGTTGATTAGCCTGAAGGACCGCTTCGACATCGCTTTTGCGTGCGATACCGATCACGACCGGCATGGGGTGGTTACGCGGAGCGCCGGGCTGCTCCAGCCGAACCACTATCTTTCTGTTGCCATCGACTACCTTTTTCAACACCGGCCCGGGTGGCGGCAAGATGCCGCAGCGGGAAAGACTTTGGTGAGCAGCCAGATGATTGATCGCGTTGTTGCGAGACTTGGCCGAAAACTCTACGAGGTTCCCGTTGGCTTCAAGTGGTTTGTTGGAGGTCTCCTCGACGGCTCGCTGGGTTTCGGCGGGGAAGAGAGCGCAGGCGCGTCGTTTCTGCGCCGGGATGGCACCGTCTGGGTGACGGACAAAGATGGAATCGTTCCGGCTCTGCTCTCGGCGGAGATCACGGCGCGCACGGGCCATGACCCCGGGGAACTTTACCGGGATCTCACGCGCGAGTTCGGCGAGCCTATCTACGATCGGGTGGAGGCGCCTGCCACCCCGGAGCAAAAAAAGGCGCTGGAAAGACTTTCGCCGGAGCAGGTTCGATTCACGGACCTGGCTGGCGAAAAGATCAAGACCGTACTGACCCGGGCGCCGGGCAACGGGGCTGCGATCGGCGGAATAAAGGTGATTGCTGAGCGTGGGTGGTTTGCCGCGCGTCCGTCCGGGACGGAGAGTATTTACAAGATCTACGCCGAGAGCTTCCGGGGGGAGGTCCATTTGCGACGCATCCTCGAAGAAGCGCAGACGATCGTCAACGAGGCATTAAAGACCGCCGCATCGCGGGATAGGAGTGCAGCGTGACGGAAAAAGCCGTGGAGCGGAGGAAACCATGAGTAAAGCGAAAAGAGTCGGCAGTCCGATTTACGCTTTTTTCCCCACCGAAGTCGAGGGGTTCGAACCCCTCGCCGAACTCGCTCTGGATATGCGCTGGTCGTGGAATCATTCTGCCGATGAAGTGTGGAAGGAGCTTGATCCCGCACTCTGGGAGCTGACAGGCAACCCCTGGGTTGTCCTGCAAACAGTCTCCCGGGACCGGCTTGAGGCCGTGCTGGCTGATCCCGCCTTCCGCGAGAAAGTGGACGGTCTCATCCAATCGAAGCGTCAGGAGGCAGAGTCACCCGCCTGGTTTCAGGAGAACCATCCACGGGCGCCTCTGACCTCTGTCGCTTATTTCAGCATGGAGTTCATGTTGAGCGAGGCGCTCCCCATCTATTCGGGCGGACTTGGCAATGTGGCAGGCGATCAGCTCAAAACCGCGAGCGATCTGGGCGTGCCCGTGGTAGGCGTAGGGCTGCTCTACCAGCAAGGCTATTTCCGTCAGGTGATAGACAAGGACGGAGCGCAACAAGCTCTCTTTCCTTACAACGATCCCGGGCAATTGCCGATCATGCCTTTGCGCGAGCCGAACGGGGAATGGCTGCGGCTGGAGATCAGGTTGCCCGGTTACTCGGTCTGGCTGAGGGCCTGGCAAGTTCAGGTCGGGAGGGTGAAGCTCTATCTTCTTGACAGCAATGATGCGGCCAACTTCCCGGCTCATCGGGGGATCACGAGCGAGCTTTACGGAGGCGGGCCGGAGCTGCGTCTTAAGCAAGAGATCCTGCTCGGGATCGGCGGATGGCGTCTACTCAACGCACTCGGCATCAAACCGGAGGTCTGTCATCTAAATGAAGGGCATGCTGCCTTTGCCGTTCTGGAACGGGCTCGAACCTTTATGGAAGAAACAGGCCAGCCCTTTGAAGTCGCGTTGGCCGTCACACGGGCCGGCAACCTCTTCACCACACACACACCGGTGGAGGCAGGTTTTGATCGCTTCGCTCCTGCCCTCGTCGCGCAGTACGTCGGGTGGTATGCTCAGAACAGGCTCGGAATCTCCCTTCACGATTTCCTGGCCCTCGGCCGTCTGAACCCCGATGACTCCTCCGAGCCGTTTAATATGGCTTACCTGGGGGTACGCGGGAGCGGCGCGGTCAATGGAGTGAGCCGTTTGCATGGGCAGGTGAGCCGGCGCATCTTTCGACCTCTCTTTTCACGCTGGCCCGAGGATGAGGTGCCGATCGGACACGTTACCAATGGGGTCCATATGCCAAGCTGGGATTCGGAAGAGTCCGACGCTTTGTGGACAGGAACATGCGGAAAGGACCGGTGGCGGGGGACGCTGGAAACTCTGGAAGAGGAAATGCGCTGCGTTTCCGACTCGAGGCTCTGGGAGTGCCGGGCCTCGGCCCGCGAATCGCTCGTCGGCTATATCCGCGAGCGGCTTTCGAGACAACTGGAAGCTTCGGGCGCATCAGTCGAGGAATGTGAAGAAGCGAATCGCGTTTTTGATGTTGATGCCTTAACCATGGGGTTTGCGCGCCGTTTTGCTACCTACAAGAGACCGAACCTCCTGCTGCACGATCCTGAGAGGTTTCTCCGAATCCTGACCCAGCGCGACCGCCCCGTTCAACTCGTCATCGCGGGCAAGGCCCATCCCGAGGACCGGGCAGGACAAGCCATGATCCGGGAATGGGCCCGTTTTATCCGGAGGCCCGGGGCACGCAAGCATGTGGTCTTTTTGAGCGATTACGATATGCTGTTGACCGGAGAACTGGTTCGGGGAGTGGATCTCTGGATCAACACGCCGCGCCGGCCCTGGGAGGCCAGCGGCACGAGCGGCATGAAGGTACTCGTCAACGGGGGCGTCAATCTTTCCGAGCTGGATGGCTGGTGGGCGGAAGCCTATACGCCTGAGGTCGGTTGGGCGTTGGGCGATGGGAAGGAGCATGGCGATGACCCGGCCTGGGATGCTGCAGAAGCAGAGGCGCTCTACACGCTGCTCGAACAGGAGGTGATTCCCTTGTTCTACAACCGGGACCGAAACGGAAACCCTTCGGGCTGGGTCACACGCATGCGAGAGAGCATGGCCCGGTTGACGCCTCGCTTTTCTGCCAACCGGACGGTCCGGGAGTACACGGAAGAGTACTATCTTCCTGCCGCAAGAAACTACCGGCGGCGTGCAGCGAATAAGGGAACAGCAGGAGCCGAGTTGGTTTCGTGGCGCCACACCCTGGAACAGAATTGGTCGAAGCTCCACTTCGGCGAAGTGAAAGTGGCGAGTGACGAAGAAAAGCACACCTTCGAGGTTCAGGTCTATTTTGGCGACCTCGATCCCGATGCAGTGCGCGTCGAGCTTTATGCCGAGGGGACCAACGGCGCCGCGCCGATACGGCAGGAGATGGCCCGCGGTCAAAAACTGGCGGGTGGGAATGGTTACCTCTACAGCGGACAGGTCCAGGCGGCGCGCCCGGCGTCGCATTATACACCCCGAGTGATACCGGGCCGCTCCGGCGTGGAGGTTCCCCTCGAAGCTTCTCGAATCCTTTGGCAGAGGTGAGGTCCCAGCCGGAGACTATAACCTCACCTCTGGCTTGACGGAAGAGACGGTCGGGTTTCAACGTTTTAGAATGCAGTCTTTTAGGAATAGCTAATTGGTGTTAGTGGAAAATGGAGTCGTGTGAAGAATATGGAACGTTTGAGTTTCACACGTGAAAGGTTTCCGCCCTGCCTTCGCCGAAGCGGCTTCGCGCAGGCAGGTCTAAGACTTTTTCATCCGGCCGCCTCTTCCGTCTTGAGTGGAGCCGGTTCTTACTATTGCGAGTGAAGGGGCCGAGGCCGTGTCATCATGGAGCAGCGATGCAGGCAGTTGAGCCGGTGGAGATTCTTGCTGAACTTGAGGCCGAGCTTGCCAAAAAGCTCGACGAGGCCCGCCGGTCTGCGGAGCAAAGGATTGCGAGCGCGGATCAGGAGGCGCGACGTATCCTAACCGAGGCCGATGCTCAAGTACGTCAGATGGCCGATACGTCGAAAGCTCGGATAGCTGAGGAGAGCGAGAAGTATGCCGAGGAGGCGCGCGGCCGGGCTGAAGCCGAAACACAGCAAATCCGTGAACAGGCCGAACGAAATATCGACCGGGCAGTGGACTACATTTTCTCGGAGGTGCTGCCGTGATCGGCAGGATGGAAAAGTTCTTCATGGTAGGTCCGAGGCGGCTCGCTCCCGCGATCCTGTTCGACCTGCAACGTGCTGGGGTTGTCCAAGTCGATCCGTTGCGTACCCACGAGATCAGCGGATACCGGCTCAGTCAGGATGAAGAGGTCCGGCTCAGGCGCTGGGATGCCGTTGCAACCTCGGCGGACCATGCCCTGAAACTCCTCGAGCTCGAAGCGGACGCATCCGTGCAGCCCTTTGCTGGCACCTTAGACGAGGCTGAGGCAGCGGTCTCACCCTATGAAAAGCGAGCTGGCGCGTTGGTGGAAAAACGGGAGTGGCTCCGGGATGAAATCGGGCTGATCGGCCAGTACCGGAACATCATGGAGACGCTGGCAGAGATTGGACAGGGCCTGGACGAGAGTCGGTGGCTGACGGTCCTGGCTTTTGTGCTGGAAAGACGCATACATCCCATTCCTCTCGAACAGGAGCTGGCATCCGCACTTGGCGACCGTTTTCTGCTGGCGGAAAAAGCGGTGGGAGGCAAGATGGCCGCCGTGATTGTGGTCCTGAGACGCGACGCCGAGCAGGCTAGAGGGCTCCTGAGCCATCAGGGCCTGGCTGAACTTCCACGCACCGGAGGGTACGCCGGAATGAGCCTGAAAAAGATGGCTTCCCACCTTAGAGAACGTTCACATTTTGCACCCCAGGAGATGGCTGTTTCGGAAGAAAAGTTGAGCCGGATGGCAACGGAAGCGGCTGCGGGACTCCAGGGAATATGGAACCGGGCAAAGGATGAGTCCATGCGTCTCCATACCCTCACGGAAACGGCCTCGGGCCAATACGGCTTTGCTCTGTTCGGTTGGGTTCCGGTTAACTTGAAAAGTAGCGTAGTGGAGGTGACGGACCGATTCGAAAGCCAGACACTCCATACGTTCGAGCCTGTGGATGAGCGTCACGAAGCAGCACGTGTTCCGGTCATGCTGGAAAATCCCGGCTGGGTCAAACCCTTCGAGTCCTTGATCTCCTTTCTCAACACACCGCGTTACGACGGCTGGGACCCCACGTGGGTGGTCGCCTCGTTTTTTCCGTTATGGTTCGGGATGATTGTCGGCGACATCGGCTATGCCATGATGTTTGCCGCTTTATCCTGGTATCTTTCAGGCTATGTCAGGCGCAACCAGAAGCTGGCCGTCGATTTCTTTAAAATGCGGCTTTCACCCGAAACCGTCAAGCAGATGGTGCGCGTGATGAGACCGATGATCGTATGGACGTTCGTTTGGGGGTTGCTGTACGGCGAGTTGTTCGGGGACCTGTTTCAACGGCTTGGCATCTTCGGGACCGGAGGACATGCCGGGCTGCTCCCTGTTCTGATTCCGCGCATCGACACGGTCGCCACGGCGAACGGGTTGATTCTGGTTTGCATAGGCTTCGGCATTTACCAGGTCCTCTACGGATTGTATGTGAAAGCTTTACTGAAGCGGCGTCAGGGTGAGAAGCGGCATTTCTGGGAAGCGAGTGGCTACTTCGGCGGCATTGCGGCCCTGGTCCTGTTCGCTTATGCCTTCATGACCGGAGATTTCCGGCTCTGGTTGGTAATCCCGACCGTCGTAAGCGCGATTCTCTTCTTTGTCGGAATGGTCGTGGCCGGTATGCCCCTGATGATTGCTGAGCTGCCGACCCAGGCAGGCCATATCTTGAGTTACATTCGGATCTACGCCGTCGGACTGGCCTCAGCTATACTCGCAGGCCTGGCCACGGACTTAGGCTTTTCTCTGTACCAATGGTTAGGGGTCGTGGGTCTCGTGCTTGGACTGTTGACCGGTCTGTTGATGGGTCTGCTGATACAGGCGGCCCTGGTCATTCTACTTACCGCGAGCCATGTCCTGCAGCCCATCCGTCTTATCTGGGTCGAGTTTTTTACCAAGTTCGATTTCTACACGGTCAGTGGCAGGCCCTACCGTCCTTTCAAATCGGTCTGCAGTTCATCGTGATAGAGGTGATTGGATATATCACACGTATAGTTTTCAAGGAGGAGAGATAATGAAGATCATAATTGTTTTGATTCTGGGGTTCGTGATTTTGGTTGCTGCTTCGGCATTTGCCCAACAGGCTGGTCAGGCAACCGAGGCAAGCGGCAGTTCAAACAAGGGGTTGATCGCCATCGGTATGGGCCTGGCTGTCGGACTTGGTGCGCTGGGAACAGCCATCGCACAGGCCCGCATCGGTGCAGCGGGCGTCGGCAGTGTGGTAGAGAAGCCTGAGTCGCTTGGCCTGGCGCTTATCTTCTTTCTGCTTCCGGAGACCCTTGTGATCTTCGGAATGGTCATTGCGTTCATTCTTTTTGGAAAGCTGTGATGTCGAAGCTTGGAGACATTCTTCAGGAAGAGGCCCTTGCGGAGATCAACTCAATCCTGACTGAGGCGGATTCAAAGGCCACGGTGCTCATTCGGGACGCTGAGAAACAGGCATCGGAGCGGGTGGCAGCGTTTCGGAAGAGAGTCGAAGCCGAACTTCGCACTGCTAACCGCCGGGCAAAGAGCGCCGCCGAACTCACCCTCGCTACGGCCCGAGTGCAGGCAAGGGGCCAGGCGATTGTTCTGGTGAAGAAAAAGGTCTTAACCGGTCTTGAAGAGATTGCGGGCAGGCCGAATTACGGTGAGATCCTTGAGGCACTGGCGGAAGAGGCCATGAAGGCGGTTGAAGCGCCTGAGGCAGTGGTCGTTTACCCGAACGATAAAGCCAGGCTCAGCACGTGGGCGATTCGAAAGGGGCTCGATCTGCGGACCGATCCCGGGCTTCGCCTTGGAGTGCGAATCGTGGCTCACGGGGGTCAACGTAGTGTGGAGAATAGCCTTCCGGAACGACTTAAGCGCGCCTGGGAGATGCTTGCTCCCGGCGTGGCGCAACGGCTCTGGGGTGAGTGATTGAGGCGTAAGGGATGACCGACGATTTTGCTTATTTGAATGCCCGTATCCGGGCCAGGCGCAGCCGGTTACTGCCCGAGGGTTTTTTTCGCAAGGCACTGAGCCTGAATTTCTCCGAGCTGGTCAAGGTCCTTGAGGAAAGCATCTACGGCCCTGACCTCACCGGGGAAACTCTTACTGATGTCGATCGCGCCGTGACGGTTCACCTGAATCGAACAGTGACCAACATTCCCCGTCTGGTCTCGGGGAAAGCCCGCGAGGCGGTGAGCCTGCTGCTCATGCGATCTGACCTGGTCAACGTGAAAACCATCCTTCGTGGAAGGGCGACAGGATGGTCCGCAGAAGAGATCGCGGGGCATCTGGCCGGGGGCACTGTTCCTCAAGGTTTTTACAGAGCCATGGCAGAGGCCCCTGACCCTGCGTCGCTGGCACAGGTGCTCTCGATACTGGGACATCCCATCGCCACGGTCCTGCGAGAGGCGTCTAAAACCAGCCATGAACCGATGCAGATGGAGGTATTACTGGACCATGGTTTCTACGAGGAGCTGCTGCGTCGGGCTCGGGAGCTTGACCAGCCGTACCTTGCAGATTTCATGCGTTTCGAGATTGACGCATTGAACCTCACAACCGGAGTCAAACTCTTTACAATCGGTTTCGAAGGACCGTCCGAATGGATCTTTCTCCGGGGAGGCCGTTACGTAACGCTTTCCCTCTTCCAGCGATTGGCAGGGGGCGAGGTGGCTGCGCTTCAGGAACTGAGCGATTCCGACTTCGGGCGTGTGGCAGAGACAAGAGACCTGGCGGCACTTGAGCGGAGCCTGCGCTGCGTCCTGCTGGCCAAGGCCCATGCGCAGTCCAAGGATGTCCTGGGGCCGGGTCTTGCCGTCGATTATATCCGGTGTAAGGAATGGGAGACCAGCCGCATCCGGCTTCTTGCGCGGCGGGCCTATTACAACCTGCCCGCTGCTTCAGTTGAAAAGGAGGTCTTCTGCGAATGAAGATCGGGGTTCTGACGGATCCGGAATCTGCCGCGGGCTACCGCCTCGCTGGCCTGCACGTGACCGTTGCCGTGGATGCAACAGAAGCTCAGAAGGCGCTGGCCCGAATGATTCACGAGGACACGTATGCACTGATTGCGGTGAGCTCAGGACTCCTAGTCGACCCTTACCAGGCGGTGAGGCGCGAGATGCGCAGCAGAACTCTTCCCGTTCTGCTCTCGACACCGTCGCCCCTTGCCGCTGGCGGAGGAGAAGGCGAAGATGCGGAAGCATACATGCGGCGACTGATCATAGGGACGATGGGGTACGAGATAAAGATATAGGTTTAGAGTTTCGTGCTTTTGATATTTGAGTTTGTTTAGAGTTTAGAGTTTCGAGTTTAGGGTTTGAGATTTTTATTTGATGCAATCATCGGTGGCCTGAATGACGAATGACGCAGTGACCAATAATTCTACGATTCGAGGGGTGATCCGCAAGATTACGGGCCCGGCGGTGATCGCCAAAGGGATGCTCGGTGCCCGCATGTACGACATCGTCAAGGTGGGAGACGAGGGACTCGTCGGCGAGATCATCCGGCTGGAAGGCGACACCGCATTCGTTCAGGTGTATGAGGATACTTCCGGTCTGGTCGTCGGTCAATCCGTGGTCTCTACGGGTATGCCGCTTGCGGTGGAGTTGGGACCGGGGCTGTTAAACTCGGTTTACGACGGTATCCAGCGGCCGCTTGAAAAGATCCGGGAGAAAACCGGAAATTTTATCATCCGCGGCGTCGAGGCAGAGGCATTAGACCGCCACAAGAAATGGGACTGGACGCCCATCGTGAAGCCTGGCGACCCGGTCACGCCGTGCATGACTCTGGGTACTGTCCGTGAGTTCCGGTTCGTTCATAAGATCCTGGTACCGCCGGAGGTGACAGGGACGGTCAAGAAAGTTAGAGAAGCGGGCGCTTACACCGTTGAGGAACCAGTGGCGTTTCTTGAGGATGGCCGGGAGCTCAAAATGTTCCACCTCTGGCCGGTGCGACGGCCCCGTCCCGTTCAGGAAAAGCTTGACCCGAAGGAACCCTTTCTTACTGGGATGCGGACTCTGGACGTGCTATTTCCCATCGCCATGGGCGGGACCGCTGCTATTCCAGGGCCGTTCGGCTCGGGCAAAACTGTGGCTCAGCAGTCGCTGGCGAAATGGTCCAACGCCGACATTGTGCTCTACGTGGGTTGTGGCGAGCGGGGCAACGAGATGACGGATGTTGTTACGGAGTTTCCTCAACTCAAAGATCCGAGAACCGGCGAGCCGCTGATGCAGCGCACGATTCTCATCGCCAACACCTCCAACATGCCTGTGGCGGCCCGAGAGGCCAGTATTTATGTGGGTGTGACCCTGGCCGAGTATTTCCGCGACCAGGGCTGCGCTGTCGCACTGATGGCTGATTCCACCAGTCGCTGGGCTGAAGCGCTGCGTGAGATCTCCTCTCGACTCGAAGAGATGCCGGCAGAAGAAGGCTATCCACCCTACCTGTCTGCGCGTCTCGCGGCGTTCTACGAGCGCTCCGGTCTGGTAACCAATCCAACAGGCGAACGCGGCGCGATCACTGTGGTGGGAGCTGTTTCGCCCGCCGGCGGCGACATGTCCGAACCGCTCACGCAGTCCACGCTCCGAATCGCTGGTGCCTTTTGGCAACTGGATGCCTCCCTGGCCTACCGTCGCCACTTTCCGGCAATCAACTGGAACGGATCCTATTCGCTCTACGTCCAGCCTCTGGAGCATTGGTATCGCGAGAACGTGGACCCCAACTACCCCGAGATGCGCGACGCCATCCGAGAACTGCTGCAGCGGGAGGCCTCTCTTCAGGAAATGGTTCAGCTCGTGGGTCCCGATGCCTTGCAGGATCACGAGCGTCTTATCATTGAAGTCGGTCGGATCTTACGCGAGGACTTTCTGCAGCAGAACGGTTTCCACGAGATCGACGCCTACTGCTCCATGAAAAAGGCATGTGGGATCATGCGAATGGTGACAACCCTTTATCAGGCCGCCGAGAAGGCGCTCAAAGAGGGGATTTCCATCGACAAGATCATTCAAAACCCCGTACTGCAGAAGATCGCCCGTGCCCGTTATACACCTGAGAAGGATTTTCAGACCTACCTGGAAGGCGTGCTAAACGAGATCAACCGAGCTTGGCAGACGGGTTGAGGAAATCGACTTCATGGATCTTTTGAAAAAAGAGTATCACTCGCCGAGTTACATTTCCGGTCCGCTTCTTTTCCTGAGAAATGCCGGAGACCTGGCGTATAACGCCATCGTTGAAATCAAGGATAGGACGGGCCGGG
>Ga0187771_10002055_pt1 | contig 13804 bp, 13 predicted proteins | sample 0116_SJ02_MP15_1_FD_133139 | JGI IMG/M metagenome (GOLD analysis project Ga0187771, IMG submission 133139) | Tropical peat soil microbial communities from peatlands in Department of Meta, Colombia - 0116_SJ02_MP15_10_MG | ecosystem: Environmental > Terrestrial > Soil > Wetlands > Peat | place... | reverse complement strand
TTGATCGTCCGCCGTCTTCGCAGGGAGGGCCTCCCCGGGGTGTACCTGTCGACCAGGGAATCCCCCGACCTTGCAAGGCGAGTCCTGGGCTAGGGAGACCCCATAACCGTTATATTTGCGACTCCTGGAGCGCACAAGTAATTCATGGCTAACGACAGGGCTGTAGGCGCCATCATTTTCATCGGGAGCATCCTTGGAATCATAGTCTACGGGGTGCTCGAGTATTACTGGGAGTCAGATGTTCTCGCCGTCACCGCCTTTCTTGGGATTGCTCTGCTCCTCGGCATCCTCGCGTGGATCGGATACACCATGGCAACCACTCCCCCGCCCGAACCCATAACGGATATCCCCGAAGTTCCCGCGCCTCCGAAAGCAGCTCCTTCGGAGAAAACCAGCTAGACGCCGGTTCAGGGGCGTCTTGTCCCCGTGAGCCACTATGCTAACATGAGAGAGGATATTAATCGAACCCTTTCGGCTTTCTGAACGTTGTCCGATAGGGTCGCACCCGGCGAATCTGGGGGCGCGACTGCCGGGTCTTCCGAGCCGCAGGAGAAGATTTCTGCGGGGGTTACCGGGCTCTCTGTCTTCGTTGCGAAGATCATAAGCATCCCGACTGGCCTTCTTTTCATCACCCTTGTCATAAGGACCCTGACGACGGCTGACTTCGGCCTGTGGGAGGTGATCGCCACCTACCTTGCTTGGTCCCTCTATCCTTCGGGTCTCATCAATTTCTGGGCGACTCGAGACGTGGCAAGGGGCAAGGCCGTCGGGACGACGGCGCTGGGTTCGAGCCTTATTCTCAGTGTGGCAGGAGCGACTGTCTTCCTTGCCATTTCTATCATCAGCCATGGGCAGATTTCCGCCTCTCTCTTCCCGTTTCTGGTGGCTTCCCTACTCGTTCCCATAGGATACTGGTACAACACGGCGAGCGCCCTGCTCAACGGAGCAAGACCTCAGAAGTTCGGGTACGTCCTCGTCCTAGGGGAGTTCGTGAAAATCGGGACCGCCTTCGTCGCCCTCTACTTCCTCAAGGAGGGTCTGGTAGGGGTGATTGCAGCCCTCGGGGCAGGGAATATCGCCCAGGCCCTGCTTTCGACTGTCTATGTTCGTGGGACTTTCTCCGGAGGACTAAGACTCTCGCAGGCAGGCAGATGGCTCAGAGATTCGTGGATTCCCGGCCTGAACATCGCCTTCACCGTACTCAGCATCGCAGACACCGTCGTCGCTTCCTTGGCCATCGGGACCACCATAATCGCAGGGTACTACCAGGCTGCCTTCGTCGTCGCCACGATCGTTTCATACGCCTTTTTCATCTCCTTCGCGCTCTATCCCCTCCTCCTGCGGGGGGCCGCGGATAGACTGGTGGGGTCCTTGCTCGACCTCTCGCTTATGCTTGGGATTCCCATGGCCATAGGCACCGCAGTCCTGTCTCCCCAGATACTCTTCGTCTTCGGGAAAGGCTATGTTGCCTCCTCTGTAGCGCTCTCGATTCTCGCCTTCGCTTCCCTGGCCAACGCGATGAGTTCTTTCCTGGACTCTTCTCTCATGGGCAGAGACACCTCCGACCTCGCGGGGGAGGAAAGATTCCACAGGTTCATCCGGAGCAACATCTTCTTCGTTTCGGCCGTCGACCTTGGGTACGCCGTCTGCTACGTCACTTCAGTTTTCCTCGTCGTGTGGCTGGGATCGCGCAGCTCAGTAGGGTTGGAATCGCTGGTCAACGCCTGGGCAGGGATTCAGCTGGCCTTCACCGCCGTAATCATAGTCATCAAATTGAGGAGGCTGGGACCCGATTCGCTGAGAGGCATCGGGAGGCGACTAATTCTGTATTCGGGGCTCGCGCTGATTATGGGGGCGGCGCTGTTAATCGCGTCTCCCTACGTGATTACTTCCTCCGTGGACACTCTGGCCTACGGGATGCGCCTCCTCCTTATGATCGGAGTCGGGGCGATTCTGTATTTCGGGGTGCTATACGCCATCGACGGCCGTTCCAGGGCCAATCTTCGGAAAGTCTTGAAAATCACGCTCCGCCGGAGACAGGGTAGCGCCGGTGAAGGGTGGCGAGGGAGCGGGCCCAACTATGAAAGGATGGAAAACTTATAGAAGGAAATTCTTCGGCGGACGCGAAGGATTGTTTGTTGTCCGCTCTTGCGAAGAGTGCCGTCAGCGGTGGTAGACCCAAGGTCGCGGTCGTCGGGATAGGACGAGTCGGGCTCCCCCTTGCCGCAGTTCTGAGCGGCCACTACGAGACCATCGGAGTGGACGTGGATTCCACCGTCGTGGAGCGGGTCAACACCAGGGCGCTGTTCACTGAACCAGGGGTGGACGGGCTGATCAGCAGGTTCGGGCTGAAAGCCACATCCGACTTCCGCGAGGTCAAGGATTGCCAGGTCATATTCGTCTGCGTCGGAAGCCAGGCACCTGGCAAGGGATACTCTTCGGAAAGGTTCCTAAATGCTCTCAGGCAGACCCTCCCACAAATAACCACCAAGGAGCAACTTCTGGTAATCACCACCACCCTCCCTCCCCTGGAGCTGAAGGATCAGGTTGTTCCTCTCTTGGAGGCCGACGGAGTAGGGTCGAGGTCCGCAGGCTATTGCTACAATCCTGCCATGATCGCCCTCGGGAGGGCCGTGGCCGACTTCGAGAGACCCAGCTTCCTGATGATAGGGGAGTCCAGTCAGGGGGCCGGGGCGAGGTTGGAGGCCTTCTGGCGTGGGATAGTGCCTGATCTCAGGGTGTTCCGAAGCAGCATAGTCGACATTGCCGTGGCGAAGTACGCCCTCAATGTGGCCCTTGTCCTCAAGATCAGCCTTCTCAGCTTCCTGACCGAGCTCTGTGAGAAAGAAGGGAGTGACATAGATGTGATCACGGAGATCCTCAAGGCCGAGCCAAGGGTGGCGGGGCCTAAGATGTTCAGGGGGGGCTTGGGGTACGGCGGGACCTGCTTCCCAGTGGACATAGAAGCTGCTCGGCACGAGAGCGAGAAGCTGGGCATACCTGGCTTCTTCCCCGAGGCCATCGAGAAGCTAAACGATTGGCAGGTAGAGAGAAGCGTCCAGTTGATATCAGGTACGGGGAAGGAGAAGGTTACCGTTCTGGGGCTCTCCTTCAAGCCCGACACAGACGTGGTGGTAGACTCTCAGTCTCTCATGGTCGCGCGACAACTCGCAAAGAAAGGCATCAAGGTGACTGTGTACGACCCCGAGGCGATGAACAATGCGAGAGCCATCCTGGGAGACGAGGTCAAGTACGCCGCCTCAGCGAGGGAAGCCATTTCATCTGGTGAATTGGTCTTCATCGGAGTCGAGTGGTCAGAGTTCGCCAACCTTAGGGGCAAGGACTTCCGCCAGGATCAGATCGTCATCGACCCATGGCGCCTTCTTGGGAGCGACCCTCCTGCGGGAAGGTACGTTCCCTACGGGGCGTCCAGCTAGCCTGCTACGCTCTTGGGTCCCGGTCTTGGCTCCTAGGCAGATGAGACACGAGCGCCCAGGCAGGGTGTCAGGTTATGACTCTGACGAGGTCGCGCTTCCACTTTGTGGCGCTATCCTGCTTCTGGAACTCGCACCTTAACCCCGTCTGTTCCTCGACCCATCTGCGATAGGGCTCCAGCCTCGCAAAATCCTCTTTGTCCCTGAAAACGAAATGTATGACTATTCTCCCCTCCTTGGGAAACACCTCAGCTCTCCAAGCCTTGACGAGGTCGATATAGTCGTGCGATATGGGGCTAACCAGCCACCAGTGGATTGGCTTCTTCACCTCCGGACCATCGTAGTAGTCCGTCCGTCTTCCTCTGACGTCGTATAGAATCGGGTGCTGCCTCCCACATGGGCAGTCGCTGTCCCTTATCTTCCCGTCGTCCCCTGTTCTGTAGCGAATGAAGGGCATGGCCGTGTTGTTGATGTCGGTGATCACAATCTCCCCGTCTACGCTTTCTATCACGCCGCACTCCATGTTGATGTGCATGTTGTTGTACTCGCACGGACTTGCAACTGGCGCGAGTTCGGCGAGCCCGTATCCCTCATAGAATCCCCTAACGTAAGGCTCAAGCCTCTGTCTGTGCCCCTCCGAGCTTTCGCCGAGCCAGACCAGCCCGACATCCTTCAAGACGTCGGCCCGCCCCGCCTTGATTACCCCCTCGCAGGTTCCCCTAACTCCCCCTCCTCGCCCGTGGATCAGGAACGGCCTCTTCTGGATGACGTAGTTTACATGTTCCGGGGTCACTTCCCTGTAGTTCAGAATCTTCACGTTCCTCCAGCGGTCGTACCAGGGCCAACTCGGCTTGCCAGCAATAAGCCTCAGGACAGGCTGTCCTCGCCACCCAAGCCAGCTCCAGCATCTCATGAAGACTGCTTCCTTGCGAGGCCAGTGTTCCGAAGGAACGTAGATCCTCCTCGGTTCCCCCGTGGAGCCCGAGGTCTCGTGTGTGATGTAGTTCCTGATCCTTGGGGTGTACTGAAGGGGTATGTCTTGCTTCGATGTCAGAGGTCTGGACTTCAGGTCCTCGAAAGAATCTATCCCCAGTCCGAAGTTGTTGCTCAGCTCCCTCAGTTTCGTTAGCTGGTATTCTTCCAGCTCCTCTCTGCTCCAGTCTTGGCTCTTCATCAGGAAGCTGTAGTATTTGTTCACATTCAACGTAAGCGAATCAACGAGCAGCCAGAGTGGCTTGACGAACATCTTACGCAAGATTCCTCAGAATTCTTTTCGTCTCACCGGCGACCCTTTCGACCTGTTCGTAACTCAGCCTGTTGTGGATTGGGAGCAGGACAAGGTGCCTCGACACGTACTCGGAGTTAGGGAGCCTCAGCTTGGGGGACTTGTATGGCTCTTGAATGTGCGCGGGGGTCCAGGTCTTCACCTGGATGTCTGACTCTTGCATCTGCCTGCAGAAAGTCCCAAGGTCGCGGGGGACCATCACCCCGAAGAAGAAGTAAGGGTGGAAGGAGCCGCGGGGCTCTTCTTGGTAAACCACCCTATCTCCTATGATCTCTCTGTACATCCTCGCCTTCTTCCTCCTCTCCTCCACGTACCTGTCGAGCTTGTGAAGCTGGGCGACCCCGATGGCCGCCTGAATCTCTGTCATTCGAAAGTTGAACGCCCGCCTGGAGTGCTTGTACTGCCATGGCTTCCTTCTCGCGTCGTATCCGTGATTCCCTATGGCCCGCATCCTTTCGTGGAGATCGTCCCGATTGGTTGTGACCATCCCTCCCTCCCCGGTGGTGATGATTTTCGCCCTGTGGAAACTGAACGTGTGGACGTCAGCCTGCGACCCGACAGGTTTCCCCTTGTACTTCCCTCCGGCGGACTCGGCCGAATCGGCGAGGATGGGGACCCCGATTTCTTTCAGCAGGTCGTAATCGACCGGGAGCCCACCAACATCCACGGGAAGGATCAGATTGGTCTTCGCAGGAATGAGTTCGCGTTCGACGTTCCAGGTGCCTCTGTCGCAGTCCGTCAAGACAACCCTCCTGAACACTTCACTCGCGGTGTTGACGGAAGCTATGAAAGTGAAGGAAGCCACCGCCACCCTTGGGTCTTTCATTTCATCCCTGAATGCGTAGAGTGCACAAAGAAGAGCGGAGGTCCCGTTGTTGACCGCTATGGCGTGTTTCACGCCCATCTTCTCTGCGAACTCCGCCTCGAATCTGCGGACGTATGGACCGTTGCTCCCTACGTATCCGGAGTCCAGGACGTCGAGCACGAGCTTCCGTTCGTCCCTGCCTATGTCCGATTCGTCCCAGCGAATCATCTTCTTTGATGGCTCTCGTAGAATTCGTTCAACAGGACCGCCCCTGTGTAATACGCCACCCTGGCCCTTGTCTCCTTCTGGTCGAAGTCGAGGATGAAGGGGACGAGGGAGGCGAAGTGCACCGCCTCGTTGAATCGTGTTTTCATCATCGTCTCAGCCTTCGGCTCCTTCGAGTACTTCATGAAGACATCGGGGAGGCTGGCCTTGATCTTCTCACACTCATAGTAGGCCTCGTTTCTTTCCAGGTGAAACCTGGAATCCCAGGCTTTGAATTTGTATTCGGCTATGAATTCGTATTTCCCGTTGACCGAGTGCCATAGCTTCCCGAAGTCATAGTAATAGTCGCAGTACTTGTACCCGCGTGGGTCGAGAAGAATGAAGTTATCATTCTGAATGTCTATCAGGACGTTCGAGAAGTGCAGGTCGGAATGGGCCCACCTGCTCACGTATGGCGGTCTGCATGCCCTCAACAATCCTCCCTTCCTGATCTCTTCGTAGATCAGCGGGGTGTTCAGGTAGGCCTTTCCGTTGACTTCGAGGTGCTTCTTCTTGATTATCCCCTTGAACACTTCAGTCTTCTCCTGCAACTCGATTAGTCTCTTCCTCAGCCTCCTGGTGTGCATGTAGTCCATGTAACTCGCCGGGACCGCCATCTTCTGGCGATCGTACATCTGGAAGCAGAACGCGAGTATCTTGTCAATCCACTTGATGGCCTCCCGGTGCCCGATGGTCCCGGAGAATATCAGACGCCTCATGGTGGGGAGCTGATAGCTCGGCATCTCGTAGAAGACCCTGTCTCCCGACACGTGCGACAGGACTATAGCCGGGAAGTGGCGCTTCCAGTCCTCCGGGATGCTTCTGAGGAACCTTATCTCATCTGAGAGCTTCTGCTTCCGCTCATCGGCCGCTTCCTTGCGCACCCTCTCCACGACACTCAGCTGGCTCCTCCCGCCGCTCTCGCGTTTGACGTAGTCCTGGAAATCGGAACCTCGGCTCACAGAAGGCCGGTCCTCCACCGGGGCGTATTAAGGGAATTCGGGGTCAAGAAGGCAAATGGGCTACAGACCCTTCGGATTGGCTCGGTGGGCCTGGCTTGGGCTAACCGTTCCGCCCGAACCATTTCAGGTATCTCCGGAGGCCCTCTCTGAACGGGACAGAAGGCGAATAGCCCAGATCCGTGGAGACGGAGGTTATGTCTGCGAAACTCTGATCGATATCCCCCTCTCTTGGGGGCTTATGCTGAGCCTTGGGTTGTGTTCTTCTGCCCAGGAGCCGGGCCTCCAACCTCATGAGTTGTAGGATGGTTGTGGCCTTCCCTGTTCCCACGTTGTACACCCTCTCGCGGGGGGCGATTGAAGTCCCTGCCCTGACCAGGGCATCGACCACGTCGTCTATGTAGACGAAATCCCTGGACTGTCTCCCTGTGCCGTATATGACAGGCTGTTCGCCTTTTAGGATGGCGGCTGCGAACTTGGAAATTACTCCCGCGTACTCCCCGCCAACCGACCTCTCCCCATAGACGTTGAAGAACCTAAGGACCGTAACCCGGGGGTTTTCCTCCTTGGCCATCCTGAAGCAGATCTCCTCGGCGAGGGCTTTGCTCCTTCCGTACTTGGAGATGGGCGAAGGGACCTGGCTCTCCTTTAGAGGCGGGGGAAGGCGTCCGTATATGGCGGCACTGGAGGCGAAAACGAAGCTGCCAACCCTTGCTTCGGCCGACCTTTCGAGAACGTTTCTCGTCCCACCGACGTTCACGTCCTTCATGAGACCGGGGTGATCCTCAGCGGCCTGAATGGAAGACACTGCGGCGAGATGGAATACCACGTCTTTCCCCTGACAGGCATCCGCGGCAGCCCTGGGATCGGTCACGTTTCCTGTCACAATCCGGATTCTCTCACCACTGTGCCGAGGGAGGTTGGCCAGGTCGCCGCTTGACAGATCATCCAGGGTCGTGACCTCCCATCCGTCCCGAAGCAGCCTCTCTACCAGATGACTTCCTATGAAACCTGCACCGCCAGTTACGAGGGCTCTCCTGGGCAAGGCCTGCGCGAGACACTGGTACCCTTGATTAAGGCTGCGCCGGCCGTCATCGAGGACCCGGCCAAGAGTTAAGTGGAAACGCGGCCGCCCATCATCATTGGACCAGAGTGCCACACTAGGAGTGGATTTCGACGGTGTCCTTAGGGTGTACCCGGTTCCATTCCGATGGTGGTTTGATTTCGTGTCTCCAAACGATCTGCTGGTTAGGGCTCACCTGCGAAGCATCAGGGGGGTGATCAACAGCTTCCTGATCAGGAGGTTCCCATTGATCCTCAACTCAAGGCTAATCGACTACCTCAACCAGACGTGGAAAGGGAAGAAGCTCGTCATTTCGGGGAGGTGCCTCCGGGGTGATCAGAAGGCGGCGCTGAGGGCGATCGCGGGAATCCTAAGGCCCGACGGGATTGTATTCAGGGAGCACTGTTCTGAACACGAGGAGAAATACAAGGAGCGGGTCCTTAGAGAGCGAGGGGTCGACCTCTACATCGAAGACAGGCCGTTCGTCAGGGACTACCTCACGGCTCACTGTCGCGCCAGGGTGTTGGGTCCTCAGGAGTTCTGGACCTGGGCGAGGGAAGATGCCAGGGCAGAGGTGACTGCTAGGGATATTAGCACGTTAGAAATGGGACGGAAGGAATGAGTTTCTCCCAGATGGCACCGGGCGAGGCGTATCCGAAGGTGGACGTCGTGATGTGCACGAAGGACTCTGTTAACCCATGCCTCGAGAGGTTGCTCATCAGAATACGTGAGGACATCCCAGTCAACGATCTGATCGTTGTAGACGGGGGGAGCACCGACGGGACTCCCGAATTGGCAGAGAAATACGGAGCCAAGGTCATACAGCTTGGTTTCGGGAACAGAGGGATCCAGAAACAGATGTCAATGGACGCCGCCAAGACGGATCTGTTCGTCACTGTGGACAGCGACATGATCTTCCCGAGAGGCTGGTTCAGATCAGTGTATTCCCAGCTCGACCCGGACACCGCCGCAGTCACAACCGCCTACCGGGAAGTGGACCAGAAGGGGCTTTCGCCAGCCTACCGGGCGTGGTCAGTTATGGAGGGGAGAACCGTAAGCTATTCGATGCCTACCGAGTGGATCAATGGTGTGGTTCTCTTCAGGCGATCTGCGATGACAGACTTGAGGATCCCAAGGGACATGCACGTCGGGGATTACCTCATCATCGGCCAGTACATGAAGGCGCACAGGAACAAGTGGAAGGTGAACACGGAAGCGATAGTTACCCATTACCGTGACCCCAGCGAAGCCAGGGGGGTCTTCGACCCGTGGGAGCAGAAGCTGTATGGGCACCTTATGAGGAAATATCGATTGGCGAGCAGGAGGACGATGCTCAGACTACTCGCAAGGTCAACCCTGCAGGCTTTGGTCATCTTGGTGGCAGGTCGTAGTCTGTCCGTGTCCCTGTCGAGGTTGCGCATTGGGTGGATGAGGACTATCTGCTTCTTCGTGACGTAGGGCTGGATCCACCGGTCCGGAGGCGCTCCTTCCTCGTCTCGACCTGCACAGCCGCCCGCTGAGCTCTGTGCCACTCGATCGTCTTTTCCAGCCCCTCCTCCAGGTCAACCTCAGGCACCCACCCGAGCATCGACCTAGCCCTCCTGATGTCAAGGGCTCTGCTGAATGGCCCCTCGGGCTTCGAGAGGTTGAAGACCATCCTCGGTCTGTACCCGCTCAGCTTCGTGACCAATCTCGCCACCTCCCCAATCCTGTACCTCTTGTCCCAGCCAAGGTTGACGGGGGTCCCGTCTTCGATGGCCTCGGTGGCCCTTATCGAGCCCTTGACTATATCGGTGACGTAGGTGAATCCCCTTTCCTGGTTCCCGCTCCCCCACACCTCGAAAGGATCCGACCTGTCAAGCGCTCTTTCTATCAGGGCGGAAATCGCGTGCGATGTATCTAGCTCTCCAGGCCCGTAGACGGTAAGGTACCTGCAGGTGGATGTCTTGAGCCCTTTCTCGCTGTGGAAAACGACGCCCTGCATTTCTCCCATCAACTTTGCGAATCCGTACAGGTTGTCAGCGCTCTTCCACCCTTCCCCTGTACTCAGAGCATCATCCTCCTTCAGGAGATATCTGCGGCTCTTCTGGAGCGAGTCTGGATAGACGCACGCGCTGCTCGCGTAGTGGAATCTTTCCACTCCGGCTTCGTAGGCAGCTTCGATGGCGTTGTGGTCGATGGCCAGCATCTTTGAACAGTCGGCTTGCCTCGTGTCAACAAACTCCCTGCCTCCGAATACTGCGCTGAGGTGGAAGACCGCATCCGCTTTGCTGCACAGTATCTGGAAAGACTTCTTCTCGGTTTCGAGGTCGCAGATTTCTATGGGCATTTTACTGACGCCGTGCTTCCTGAAGACCTGTTCGAGCCGAACCAGCTTCCTGTTCCAGGGAAGCGTTGCACTTGAGACCTGGAGCTTGTCCACAACCACGACGTCGGCTCCAAGGCCAAGGAGCTGGTCGCACATGTTGGAGCCAATGAAACCAGCTCCGCCTGTCACGAGTACCCTCTTCCTACTCCACTTCATGGACGGCCACCCTTTCGGAGATTATTTAAACCGCGAAAGATCTCCGTCGCATTGCATCTTCGGGAGGAGAACGCAGCAGTATCAACCACCCCATCTTCACGGGACCCGTCATCCCCTTCAGTATCTGGACCATCACCCCGGCCGAACCACGCTCCTTGGCGAGGAAGTGCAGGTAGGTACCGAGCATTGTCCCCCGCGAGTACAACATGGACCTGATCAGGACGTAGTCCAGGGGGCGTCCCTCAAGCAGCATCTTCTTCCCCATCTTCATCTGAAAGGGTGGCCTGTCCCCCTGGGCCTCCCTGAGGTCCTCTCCTCCTACCTCCTGGAGTAGCACCACTTTGTGCTTGAGCCTCATGTAGTCCCTGAGAATTGCGTCTTCGCCCCTGAAGGGCTGGTCCCCACCGAGCAGCCCCGGGGAAAGAGGATACGGGGACCGGCGGACCTCTTCCTCGACCTCGGAGTCGAGCCAGTAGGGCCTGTAAAGGGCGTACAGCCCTGTGAACCGTGCTGAGTTAGTCAACGTTCTGACCAGCTTCGTCCCCGCGTTCCTAAGGAGGCTCGCCTTCGTTCCGCGGCCTCTCCGTTTCGAAAGAGAGACGAGCCCTATGTTTTCCGTTCCCACAAGATCAACCGCTTTCAAGCAGTTCCTGTTCACCCTGATGTCTATGTCCCCGGTGAGAATCCTGTCGTTGGTGACCGCTCTGAACCCTGACCTTCGGACGTGTGCCTGATGGAACGCCCAACCGGGGTCCTTTCTTACTTCGAAGATTCTCGCACGCGGGTCCCCCTTTGCGGCCTCCTTGATGGCTCTCCTCAATTGGGGGCTCACCGGCCAGTCCACACACAGTACGACCTCCGTCGATCCAAGGGCCAGCCAGGCTGGAAGGGTTCTTCCCACCATGGTGTAGTCGCCCTCTGCAACATTCACGGTCACCGAGAAGGGAGGCGTCAAGCTAGTGGCCTGCCGTTCACGGTGCAGTCATTTCCTCATGCAAATCAGTGCCGGCATCAGCCCTGGGGGCTCTTCGGCGCCTGCAGATTCCTTCCCACACCGCAATAGGCGAACCCTGCTTTGACCGCATCTCTGGGATTAAGCACGTTCCGGGCATCCACCAGACCCGCCTTCTTTCTCACGGCCTTCGATAGGGCGTCGAGGTCAAGGCTCTTGAACTCGTCGTGGGCTGTCCCGATGACCACGCAGTCGCTCCCTTTCGCAGCCTCTGTGGCGCTCCTCGCGATGGTGAACCCCAGGATTTTCTCCCCTTTGAACATTGGGTCGTAAACTTGGACCTCTGCCCCCGTCTTGATGAGCTCTCGGATGACTGGCTCAATGGGGGTCAACTGTACGTCTCTTACATTTGGCTTGTAGGCGACCCCAAGAACCGCGACCTTCGACCCACTGACTGTCTTCCCTACACGGTTCAGGGTTTCCGAAATCAGCTGAATCACATGGTCAGGCATCCTGTCGTTAATCTCTCTCCCCATTCTAACCAGATACGGGATGTTCCCCACCTTCATTCCTTCGGCTATCATGTAATACGAGTTCGACGGAAGGCATGGCCCCCCGACCCCCGTCCCCGGATAATGCGCGACAAAGTTGTATTTTGTCGCGCAGGCATCGATCACTTCTTTTGCATCAATCCCTAGCTTCTCAAACAAGACTGCGAACTCGTTTGAGAGGGCAATGTTGACGTCCCTGAAGATGTTTTCAGTCAGCTTGACTGCGTTCGCTGTCCGCGGGTTGCTCACACGAATGGCGTTGACCCCGAATGCCCCCTCGTAGAGTTCTGCTACCATATCCGTGCATTCCTGATTCGTCGAGCCGACGATTCTCGGAACTGACCTCATGTCCGCCAAGATCTTTCCAGGGTCAGACCTTTCCGGACAGCTGGCGAGGCCGAAGTCGCCCGGGCACCGCAGTCCAGATTCCTTCTCCAGAGCCGGGCCAATCATGCCCTCGACTATCCCTGGGCCCACCGTGCTTTCGGTGATTACGATGACCCCCTTGTGCATCCACCTCCCAACCTCCGAAGCTGCCCTGCGGACGGCCGAGTAGTCAGGGGTCCTCGTGATGTCGACCGGTGTGGGGAGGCAGAGGATGATGAAATCCGCATCCTTGACGGCTTCCTTGGCAGAGGTTGTCGCCGACAGCCTGCCCGACTTCGCCAATCTGCTCACCATTTCAGCAAGGCCAGGCTCGTCGGCGAACCTGCACTTACCTGCGTTCGTCTCTTCGACCACCTCCTGGTCGATGTCGTAGCCAGACACTCTGGCGCCGGCGTGGGCGAACAGGGCGGCGGTCGGGAGACCTATCCTCCCGAGCCCCACCACCGCGATCCTGACTGCCCCTGCTCTGAGCCTCTTTCGGATCGGCCCCTGGACGGCCGTCGGACTGGTCTTGATTCTGCCTTTGGGTCTAGGCAAAGCCTGCTCAGTCCGGCTGCTCCCGGCGCCTTATTACGATTGCCCATGGAACCGCTCAAATACGGCGGTTCCCGTCGCGCCTTTCGTTGCCGGCTCGTTCAGCGGATCTTGGCGTTGTGATTGCCGTGAGGAACGAAGGCGGAACCGTGATGAACGTACTCTCCTCCCTGGACGCGCAGACGACCCCTCCTCGCCTGGTGGTCGTGGTCAACGATGGTTCAACCGACGGGACAGGAGAGGTTCTCCGCGGCGCCGTTGGCCGGTTTGGCTTCAGCCTCGAGGTGGTCAATCTCCCAACCCACCAAGCGAGCTACGTAGGAAGGCCCGAGCTTGCCCGCGTCCTCAACCAGGGGCTCGCCTTGATACGGTTGCGGGTCCCCGTACCCGGGTTTGTGATGAAGCTCGACGGAGACCATGTGCTCCCTCCCTACTACATCGAATCGATCCTTGTGAAGATGAGCGCAGACCCCTCGCTAGCGGTAGCTAGCGGTTACATAGCCGGCGAGCGGTTTACGGAACTCTCCCCCAGAGGGTCGGGGATGGTGGCAAGAACTGACTTTTGGCTCCGGGCGGACGGGCTAAGGTTCCCCCTGGAGTTCGGGTGGGAAAGTTGGCTCTACCTGAAAGCCCAGTCCATGGGATGCCGGACAAGGAGTTTCCCGGACATAGTTACGAAGATCTCTCGCCCGACATCAATGCGGAAGGGGGTCCTATACGGAAGGGGAATGTACGCCCTGGGCTACTTTTGGGTCTTCGCTCTCGGCAGATGCGTGTCCTATGCGGCGTACTCACCTAGGGTGGGGGCCCAGATGCTCCGAGGTTACCTTGACCACAGGGGGGTGAGTCGCCTCGATGTGGGCGGATGGGTGAACGCAATGCAGAGGCGCACGATCCTGCGGAGGGTGGCGTCTCTGGCGAGCCGTGGAGGTTTCGCGCCGGACGCGTGAACTGGACAGAACGTCAGCGCTATTAGGAGTCCGGGCGAGGGTGAGGCAGGTGCTCACAACCCCTTGACGCTGAAGGTGATCCTTACGCACGATGTT
>Ga0187771_10002054_pt1 | contig 13805 bp, 9 predicted proteins | sample 0116_SJ02_MP15_1_FD_133139 | JGI IMG/M metagenome (GOLD analysis project Ga0187771, IMG submission 133139) | Tropical peat soil microbial communities from peatlands in Department of Meta, Colombia - 0116_SJ02_MP15_10_MG | ecosystem: Environmental > Terrestrial > Soil > Wetlands > Peat | place... | reverse complement strand
GGGAGCCGCCGCGGCCACGCGGCTGTCGGTGGTCAGCACGGCGCAGCCGCGCCGCTGCGCAAGCACGACGTGGAGCGCATCGGGGACGCGCAGGTTGTCTCGAAGCTCCCAGGCGCGCTCCGCCTACACTGCGATCCGTGAAGCTCCTCGAGCACCAGGCCAAGCGGCAATTCGCCCGGGCCGGCATCGAGGTCCCCGCCGGAAGGCTGGCCAGGACGCCCGAGGAGGCGGCCCAGGCGGCTCGGGAGCTGGGCAGGGTGGCCGTCAAAGCCCAGGTCCCCATCGGCGGCCGTGGCAAGGCCGGCGGCATCGCCGTCGTCGATACGCCGGAGCAGGCAAGCCGCGAGGCGGCCCGCATCCTCGCCATGGAGATCCGGGGCTACCCGGTCCGGTCCGTCTGGTGCGAGGTCGGACTGGAGATCGCCCACGAGCTCTACCTGGGAATCACCTTGGACCGCGAGCGCCGGCGGCTGGTGCTCATCCTTTCGGCGGCGGGTGGGATGGAGATCGAGCAGGTGGCCGCGGAGGCGCCGGAGCGGATCGCCAAGCTCTGGCCCGACCCACTGAGCGGACCCCATCCCTTCGAGATCCGGGAGGCCGCCTTAGCGGCCCTGGCGCATGCGCCGGCCCTTGCCGCCCAGCGCGGGCGGCTCGCCGGTGCCCTCGTTCCCCTGGCCCTGACCCTGCACCGCCTCGCCCTCGACACCGACGCGCTGACCTGCGAGATCAACCCCCTGGCCCTCAGCGCCGGCGGCCGGCTGATCGCCGCTGACGGCAAGCTCGAGGTCGACGAGAACGCCGAATACCGGCACCAGGACCTGGCGGCCGAGCTGGCCCGCGACCTCCAGGGCGACGACGGCCGGACCGGTGATGACCCCTTCGAGGCGGAGGCGAGGCGGCGCGGTCTCACCTACGTCCACCTCCCCGGGGGGACCATCGGCTGCATCGGCAACGGCGCCGGCCTGGTGATGAACACCCTGGACCTGGTCAAGCAGATGGGAGGCAGCCCCAACAACTTCCTGGACATCGGTGGTGGCGCCGGCGCCGACAAGGTCAGGGCCGCCATGGAGATGGTGCTCAGCGATCCTGACGTCAAGGGGGTCTTCATCAACGTCTTCGGGGGCATCACCCGGGGCGACGAGGTGGCTCGGGGGATCATCCGCGCCCGGGACGAGCTGGATGTCGGGGTCCCGATGGTGGTGAGGATGACCGGGACCAACGAGGAGGAGGGTCGCCGGCTCCTCAACGAGGCCGGCATCGTGCCCGGCACCAGCGCTCCCGAGGCGGCCCGGCAGATCGTCGCCCTGGTGGACGGCGAGCCGACCGCTGGTCCGAGCATGGGCGCCGTCTGATGTCCATCCTGATCGACAGCTCCACCCGGGTGCTGGTGCAGGGGCTGACCGGCAGGGAGGGCAGCTTCCACACCCAGCAGATGCAGGCCTACGGCACCCAGGTGGTTGCCGGGATGGTTCCCGGGCGCGGCGGATCCGAGGCGCTCGGCGTGCCCATCTTCGACACGGTCGCCGACGCCGTGGCCAGCACCGGCGCCGACGCCAGCCTGGTCATCGTCCCGCCCGCGTTCGCCGCCGACGCGGTCATGGAGGCCGCGGCTGCGGGCCTCCGGCTGGTGGTCTGCGTCACCGAGGGGATCCCGGTCCTGGACGTGGTCCGGGCCGTCGGATACGTGTCCAGGACCGGCACCCGCCTCATCGGGCCCAACTGCCCTGGGGTGATGACCCCGGGGCAATCCAAGATCGGCTTCATCCCCAACCACGTCGGGCGCGCCGGCCGGGTCGGCGTCGTCGCCCGCAGCGGCACCCTCACCTACGAGGTCATCCAGGGCCTGTCGGCGGCGGGGCTCGGCGAGAGCACCGCGGTGGGCATCGGGGGCGACCCGGTGCTGGGCTCCACCTTCGTCGACATCCTTCCCCTCTTCGCGGCCGACCCTCGGACCGAGGCGGTTGTCCTGGTGGGGGAGATCGGGGGCTCCGACGAGGAGCGGGCGGCCGAGTGGATGACCGCCACCGGCTTCGGGAAGCCGGTCATCGCCTTCATCAGCGGCCGGACGGCGCCGCCCGGGAAGCGGATGGGCCACGCCGGCGCCATCATCAGCGGGGGCACCGGATCGGCGCAGGGCAAGATCGACGCCCTGCGGGCCGCGGGGGCCTCGATCGCCGACACCATCGAGGACGTCGTCAGGCTCGCCGGCGAGAGGCTGGGAGCTCAGCTCCTCCCCCGCTAGCGCCGAGCCTCGGCTCGGGAGGCCCCACGGGTTCCTGCCATCCGCGTCCACAACCGGGTGCAGGAACGCGCCCCTCCCCGGTCGGGGTCCCGACCGGGGCTCGACCCTCGGTGGCGAGCTGGGCGGCCATCCCCTCCCTGGCTCCGTTGGCCTGGCCGGCAACCGGAAACCCACCTCCGAGCCGGTGCGCTAGGCCGGCGAGGGAGGATCCACCTCGGGGGGCCGGCGTCCCAGCTTGATCGAGTACATGGCAGTGTCGGCGTCGCGGAGCAGGTCGTCAGGGTGCTCGTGGCCGGTGCCGCTGACCGCCGTCCCGATGGATGCGGTCACCTCGAGCCGGTTCCCGTCGATGTCGTAGGGCGCGGAGAGGCGACCGGACAGGTCCCCGGCGATGGTCCGCACCGATGCCGGGTCGCTGACGTCCTCCAGCAGCACGGCGAACTCGTCGCCGCCGAGCCGCGCCGCGGTGTCGCTCCGGCGCAGCCGCTGGGAGATGCGCTCGGCGACCTGGACCAGCAGCTGGTCGCCCACGGTGTGGCCGTAGCGGTCATTCACCTGCTTGAAGCCATCCAGGTCGAGGAAGAGCAGCCCGACGCGTGCCGCCGGGTTGCGCTCGGCCCGGGCCAGGGCCTGGGTGAGCCGCTCCAGGAACAGGGTGCGGTTGGGCAGGCTGGTGAGGGAGTCGTGATGAGCCCCGTAGCGGAGTTGCTCCTCGAGTTCGCGCTGAGCGGTCACGTCGGTGAGTGAGCCGACCAGGCGAGTGGCCCGCCCGTCGGTGGCGTCGCGCACCGCCAGCGCCTGGCAGAGCATCCAGCGGTAGCTGTCCCCGCGGGCGCGCAGGCGGTGCTCGCATTCCATGACCTCCGTGGCCCCCGCGATGCAGGCGTCGAGGGCCTCGCGCAGGCGGGGAAGGTCGTCGGGGTGCACCCGGTCGAACCAGTCCTCCGGGGCACCCGCGAGGTCGGACCCCTGGTAGCCGAGCAGCCCCTTCCAGCGATTCGAGTAGAAGATGGTCGAGGCGCCGAGATCCCAGTCCCAGAGCCCGTCGTTGGTGGCGCGTGCCGCCAGCGCGTAGCGCTCCTCGCTGCGCCGGATCTCCTCTCGCAGGTCGCGCTCGCGCTTGACGGCGCGGGCGAGGTCCTCGGTCTGGGCCCGCAGCCACTCCATCATCACCTGGCTCTCGATCGAGACGCTGAGCAGAGCTCCGGTCTCATAGAGAACGTCGCGCCCGGTGGCCTGGTTGGTCACCACCGGCAGCACCATGGCGATCAGACCGAGGTCCATCTCGGGGGTCCTCAGCGGCAGGACCACGGCGAGCTCACGCCTCCCCCAGTCGAGGTCCCGCAGGAACCCGGCGGGCGGGAACTCCTCCGGCCTCAGGGTCTCCGGCAGGCTCACCGGTCCCGCGGCATCTCTCTGAAACGAGCCGGCGACCCGGAGTCGCCGTTCCGGCCCGCCGCCCGGGGCCTCGGACCACATCCCGAGGCATCCCGCCCGGGCCCCGGTGCTGGCAACCCAACCGAGGGAGCGCGGATCGCCGGATGTCCCGCTGAGCAGGGACATGCTGAGCTGGAACCAGCGGGCAGCGGCGAAGTGGAGGTCGCTGTTGGCGCTCGATTCCCGCTCGGCCAGCGCTCGGGAGAGCTCGACGGCGAGGTCGGTGATAACCCTGTCGGGGGGTGCCGAAGCGGCCAGCTGCGGGTCCCGGCGCGCCTCCTCACCGTACTCGCGGAGGCAATCGACGGCGGCCGTGATGCTGGCCCACCGGGGAGCCACCGAGAGAAGCTTGCGCGCCGCCTCCCGAACGTTGTCGGTGTGCCGCCCGCTGGCCTCCGCGGAGGTCGGCAGGATCAGCTCGACCGCCCGGTCCAGCGCCGCTGACTGCCCGGCGGTCGGGGCCTCTCCGGCGGTGAGCAGCCGGCCGAGCCGGGTCCGGAGGCGGTCCCGGGGTGGAGCGAAGAGGTCGGGGCTGGCCTCGCCCAGGACCCGAAGCGCCGACCGGGTGGTGCAGCCGCAGGACTCGCGGGGCACGAACGAGGTCGGGACCAGGTGGCTCTGGGCGGCCACCCGCCGGCCCCGGACCATCTCGACGACGAGGCCGGCGGCCCTGCGGCCGGTCTCCGCGAAGCTCTGGTGGACGCTGGAGATGGTGGGCCGGACCGACGACGACATCTCGACGTCGTCGAAGCCGACGATGGCCTGGTCGTGAGGGAGGGCAAGGCCGGTCTGGGTCAGCATCCTCATCACGCCCAGCGCGTTCCAGTCGGTGCCGGCGATGATCGCCGTGGAGGGCATGCCGGCGTCGAGCATCTGTCGAGCCGCCACCTCCCCACCGCTCTCCAGGTTGTCGGAGGCCTCGAAGAGGAGGGTTTCCTCGGGAACGATGCCGTGGGCCGCCAGGGCCTCGCGGTACGCGGCGTAGCGCTCCTGGATGTCGGTCTGGAGCAGGCATCCGGCGAAGCCGATCCGGCGGTGGCCGTGCTCGACCAGGTGGGAGACCGCCTGGTGAACACCGCCCCGGTTGTCCGCCTTCACGACGGGACAGCGGACCCCCTCCAGATCGGAGGCGATCGTGACCACCGGCTTGCCGGCAGTCTGGAGCGCGAGCAGGTAGTCGCGGTCGACGGCGTTGACCACCACGATGAACCCGTCGACGAGGTCCCAGCCGGCCCGGAGCGTGAACCGGGGCACCGGGGTGTTGAGGCTGCCCTGACTCAGGTCGAGGGTCTGGATCGCCACCAGGCGCGCGCCCGCCTCGTCGGCGCCCTCCACGGCGCCGGAGATGACCATGCTGGTGTACGCACCGGCGACGAGCGGGGCGAGCGCACCGATGGTGACGCGCTCCCCACGCTGAGCAGCCGCCACCCCATCTCGCATCGTTCCGGCCATCCTCTCATTCCCCCCAGTTCAGATCTCGAATGGATCGCGGGGTTGTGATCCCTCTGCGACAGACACGCCACGGGCTCGGTGCAGCGCGGCGGGAGTGCCTCCGCCTTCCGCTGGCCTTGGCGCCCGAACCAGAACGCCCCCCGCAGTGCCGCACTATGGCACTCGCCAAACTCACCGGCCGGGCGGAGACGGCCGACCGGCTACGGTGTAGTCGAGGTGGACTTCGAACTCTCGTCCGACCAGAAAGCGATCCGCGACCTCTGCCGCGACTTCGCCCAGGGGGAGATCGCGCCGCGGGCGGCTCACCACGACGAGACCGAGGAGTTTCCCTACCAGCTGGTGGCGGGCATGGGCCGCCTGGGGCTCTTCGCCCTTCCCTTCTCCGAGGAGGTGGGGGGCGCCGGCGCCGACTTCCTCTCCTACTGCCTCGCCCTGGAGGAGGTGGCCCGCGCCGACGCCGCCTGCGCCATCACCCTCGAGGCCGCGGTCTCCCTCGGCATCACCCCACTGGTGGAATATGGCTCCTCGCAGCAGCGGGAGCGCTGGCTCCCCCGGCTGATGTCCGGGGAGCGGCTCTGGGCTTTCGGCCTAACCGAGCCGGAGTCCGGCAGCGACGCCGCCGGGCTGACCAGCCGGGCGACCCGCGACGCGGACCAATGGGTCATCGACGGCCGCAAGGCCTTCATCACCAATGCCGGCACCGACATCTCGGCGGGGGTGACCGTGGCCGTGATCACCGGCATCGACAACGGGCGCAAGCGGATCAGCACCATCGCGGTGGAGCGGGGCACACCCGGTTACACCCAGGGCCCCCGGTACCGGAAGCTGGGCTGGCACGCCTCCGACACTCGGGAGCTGAGCTTCGTCGACTGCCACGTGCCCGCCGACCACCTGGTGGGGGTCGAGGGTCGCGGCCTGGACCAGTTCCTCCATGTCCTGGAGTCGGGCCGCGTCGCCATCGCCGCCCTGAGCGTCGGGCTCGCCCAGGCCTGCCTGGACGAGTGCCTTCGCTACTCCGCCGGGCGTCACCAGTTCGGGGTGCCGATCGCCCGCTTCCAGGGTGTCCAGTTCAAGCTCTCCGACATGGCCACCCAGATCGAGGCGGCGCGGCTGCTCACCTGGAAGGCCGCCTCGTTCCTGGACCACGGCCAGAGCCCAGGCAAGTTCGCGTCCATGGCCAAGCTGCACGCCTCCGAGGTGGCCACCACCTGCGCCGGCGAGGCGGTCCAGATCCACGGGGGCTACGGGTTCATGGAGGCATCGCCGGTGGCCCGCTACTACCGCGATGCCAAGGTCGGCGAGATCGGTGAGGGGACCAGCGAGGTGCAGCGGATCCTGATCGCCCGTGAGCTGCTGCGCAGCTTCGAGGTCCTCGAGGACTAGATCTCGGTGCTCGGGCGGCAGCTTGGACCTCTATCGACTGACGCCCACCGCCCTGCTGGGATGCCGCACCATGTGCGCGTCGCACCGGCACCAGGGAGCCTTCCGCCCATGACCGAGCAAGCCGCGCCCGCCCCGGGGAGAAGCAGGATCGGTTTTGTCCACGTCCCCCACCCCCGCATCCACGAGCGAGCCCATGAGAAGCCAGCCAGGACCAATGACGAGCGGGTGGGCATCAACGGCAGGATCGGGCTCTTCATAACCACCATCGTGGGCACGATGTGGGCCGCGTACCTCTTCGTGGTGATCGCCTGCATCGGCGCCTACGCGATCATCGGCAACCTCAGCACCCTCAACCTGGTCGTGATCCTGATCTCCCAGACGTTCCTCCAGCTGGTCCTGCTGCCGGTGATCATCGTCGGCCAAAACCTCCAGGCCCGGGCCGCGGACAAGCGCGGCGAGCAGACCTTCAAGGACGCCGAGGCGATCCTCAACGAGTGCCTGCAGCTCCAGGCCCACCTTCAGGCGCAGGACCAGGTCCTCGAGCAGCTGATCACCGCCCACCGCCCCGAGGCCAGCTCCGCGTAGGCCTTCCGCCTTTTCAGCTCACCCAGGCGCGGGTCCGGTCCTCGGGTCCCCGGCGCGGCGGCTTCGGACGGCATTGTCGCGAACCCCGACGCGGTCACGGCCGGTGGCCGGCGGCTGCACCGGCGATCGGCTCGCGAGGCTGTCGGGTGTAGAGTTGCTGTCGACGGCCCGGGCCGGTGAGAGCCTTGACGGAGCCCGCCGGCGAGCCGGCCGCTCCGTTCGACGATGGAGGTCCTTGATGTCCGGCTGGCGTGCTGCCAGGACCGAGGCGGTACCGCCGGGCGCCGGGCGGCGCGATCGGGCGATTGAGTTCGGCGCGGCGGTGGTGGCGGCTGAGGTTGCGCCGCATGGCTGAAGTAGTTCTGGTGGCTGCTGCGCGGACCCCCTTCGGCCGGCTGGGAGGTGGGCTGAGCGACGTCTCGGCGGTGGACCTCGGTGCCACCGTCATCCGCGAGGTGCTCGACCGCACCGGCACCAGGCCGGCGGAGGTCGACCAGCTGATCATGGGCAACGTGATCAGCGCCGGGCAGGGCCAGGTCCCGGCCCGGCAGGCGGGCCTCAGGGCCGGTCTGCCACCCGAGGTCCCCTCCTTCAACGTCAACAAGGTCTGCGCCTCCGCGCTCAAGGCCATCAACCTCGGGGCTCTCTACATCCGCAGCGGGGAGGCTGACGTGGTGGTGGCGGGAGGCATGGAGTCGATGTCTCGGGCTCCCTACCTCCTCCTGGACCAGCGTTTCGGAAGCCGTCTCGGTGACCGGATCGCGGTCGACTCCGTGCTCCGCGACGGCCTCACCTGCCCTGTGGACGGCCCCCACATGGGGGTTCACGGCGACGCGGTGGCGGCGGAGCTGCGGGTCAGCCGCGAGGACCAGGATGGCTGGGCGGTGCGGTCGCAGCGCCGCTACGCCGAGGCGCTGGCCGCTGGCAAGTTCGCCAGCGAGATCATCACGGTCGCCACCCCTCAGGGGGAGCTGGGCGCGGACGAGCAGCCGCGGCCGGACACCACCCTCGAGAAGCTCGCCTCCCTGCAGCCGGCGTTCAGCGAGAACGGGACCATCACCGCGGGGAACGCCCCCGGCATCAACGACGGAGCCTCGGCGGTGCTGATGATGTCGGCCGAGCGCGCCCGCGCCGCCGGCCTGGAGCCGCTGGGGTGGTGGCTGACCTCTGCCGACTCCGGCGCCGATCATGCCTACCTCGCCACCGTCCCAGCCATGGCGGCCGAGCGGGCCATGGCCCGGACCCGAGGTGAGGTTAGCGTGGACCGTCTCGAGGCGGTCGAGATCAACGAGGCGTTCGCCGCCGTGACCATCACCTCCACCCGGATGCTGGAGGTGGACCCGGAGCGGGTCAATGTCAACGGCGGGGCCATCGCCGTGGGTCACCCGATCGGAGCCACCGGCGGTCGCCTGCTCATGACCCTGCTCTACGAGCTGGGCCGCCGCGGCGGCGGCTACGGAGCCGTCGCACTCTGCAGCGGGGTGGCCCAGGGCGAGGCGACCCTGGTCAGGGTGGGCGGCTAGGCGGCGCCTCCGGCTCTCCCTCCGCGGCACCAGGGGTGGGTGGCCGGGCGCGCTCGCCGGAGGGTCTGGGCCGCCGCCGCATAATCCACGCGTGGACCTCAGCCTGAATGAGGAGCAGCTGGTCTTTCGCCAGGCCGTCCGTGACCTGGCCCGCGCCCGGATCGCGCCCCGGGCCGCCGAGGTCGACCGGACCGCCACGTTCCCGTGGGACTACGTCGAGATGTTCCGGGAGCAGGACCTGTTCGGCATCCCCTTCAGCCCCGACTACGGCGGGGTGAGCGGCAGCGCCCTGACCCTGACGGTCTGCATCGAGGAGCTGGCCCGGGTCGACGCCACCGCGGCCCTGATCCTGGCCGTCCAGGCCCTGGCCGCCTACCCGATCATCCTGGCCGGCAGCGACGAGCAGAAGCGACGCCTGCTTCCCGACCTCGCCAGCGGCGCCCGCCTCGCCGCCTACGCTCTCACCGAGCCCGGGGCGGGCAGCGACCCCGCCGGCATGGAGACGCGGGCCACCCGCCAGGACGGTGAATACGTCATCACCGGCTCCAAGACCTGGATCACCCACGGTTCGGTCGCCGACACCGTGGTGGTCTTCGCCAAGACCGATCCGTCAGCCGGAGCCCGGGGGGTCTCCGCCTTCGTCCTCGAGGACGCCAGGAACCTGAGGGGCTTCGAGGCCTCGCCGATTCACGGAAAGCTGGGGATCCGGGGCAGCGATACCGCCGAGATCCACCTCGACGAGGTCGCCGTCCCCGAGGCCAACCGCCTCGGCGCCGCGGGCGAGGGGCTCAAGGTCGCCTTCCGCGTCCTGGACCACTCGCGGCCCGGGATCGCCGCCCAGGCCCTGGGGATCGCTCAGGGCGCCCTGGACCACTCCGTCGGCTATGCGATCGAACGGCGCCAGTTCGGCAAGTCGATCGCCGAGTTCCAGGCCATCCAGTTCATGCTCGCCGACATGGAGGCGCAGGTCCAGGCGGCCCGCGCCGTCACCTATCAGGTTTCCCAGATGATCGACGACCACGCCGCCGGGGTGACCGAGATGGCGGCCATCGCCAAGCTGCTCGCCAGCGACACGGCGATGCGGGTGACCACCGATGCGGTCCAGGTCCTCGGCGGAGCCGGGTACGTCCAGGATCACCCGGTGGAGCGGATGATGCGGGACGCCAAGATCACCCAGATCTACGAGGGGACCAATCAGATCCAGCGCCTGGTGATAGCCCGCCATCTCCTGGGTGGTTCGGCGGGCAGGTCGGCCCGCGCCGGCCTGGGAGCTTCCTGAGGCCGTCCCCACCCGGCTTCCGGCCCCACATTTTGGAGCGCCGGGGCTACGCTTGCAGGCGACAGTAACCTCCCCGTCGCCGACCACGTTCCAGAACAAGGGAGCCTGACGGGCCGCGCCTGCGGTTGGACGGACCGCCGTTCACCCGGGTGGGGGCCCGACCGGAGCTGATCCACATGGCAACGAGAACGCGCCTGCGGCGCTCGCGCTACCGATTCCGCCCCCGGTGGATGACCACGCCGCGCATCGTCGTGGCCGCGGGTCTGGCCGTGCTCCTCGTGGTCGGGGTGTTCGGCTACCGGACGCTGGATGGCCTGGCCCACCTCTTCCACACCAGCGTGCCGTCGGTGATCGGAAGCCTCATCAAGGGCAAGAGCGGCTCCACCATCGAGAAGAACCAGGTCGCCAGCGATCAGCGGATCAACATCGCCCTGTACGGTTACGGCGGGCCGGGGCACGATGGGCCCTACCTCTCCGACTCGATCATGGTGGTGTCGATCCAGCCCCACCAGGGCGGTGCCGCCCAGGTCGCCGAGATCTCCATCCCCCGCGATTGGTACGTCCCCATCTACGACGCCGCCGGCAAGAAGGTGGACGAGGGCCGGGTCAACCAGGCCTACAGCGACGGCATGATCCAGGGAGGCGGCTCGCCCGGCTCCCCGGACGGCGGAGCGCTGGCCGACGCCGCTCTCTCCCGCCTGCTCGGCATCCCCATCGATTACTACATCGGTCTCGACTTCACCGCCTTCAAGCAGGCAGTGGACGCGGTCGGCGGCATCGACATCGACGTCCCCACCGGCTTCACCGACCCTCAGTACCCGTCCTGCGACGCCGACACCTGCCCCTACACGACCGTCAGCTTCCACGCCGGGGAGCAGCACATGGATGGCGCCACCGCCCTGGAGTACGCGCGTTCGCGGCACGGCGACAACGGGCAGGGCACGGATTTCGCGCGCAGCCAGCGTCAGCAGCAGATCCTGGTCGCCCTCAAGCAGAAGGTGCTGTCGGTGGGCGGCATCGGCGACCTTCCCGACCTGCTCAACGCACTTGGGGACAACGTGGACACCAACATGTCGATCGACGACGCCGAAGCGGTGTACGACCTGGTCAAGGGGGTGAGCCCCGGCGCCATCGTCCACGCCAGCCTCGACGACACCAACTTCCTCTACGAGTGCGGCTATCCGGCCCACTGCGGCGCCGCCTATCTGTTTGCCCATGACAGCAGCTACGCGGCGATCGACAACTTCATCAAGAACGTCCTGGTCAGCCCGGCGGCGCTGGCGGAGACCGCGGCGGTGGGCATCGAGGACGGCAGCGGTATCGGGGATGGGGCGTCGGCGCGCTGGAGCGCGATCTTCGCCCAACTGGGCTGGACGGCGCCGGACCTGGGCCGGGTCCCGACCGAGGCGGGGACCGAGGTCATCGACCAGAGCGGGGGCCGGGAGGCTGCGGCGGCCCAGTGGTTCGCGGCATACTTTGGTGTCCCCGTCACCAGGGCCGCCGAGCCCAGCCCCGGAGCGAGCGGCTCCCACGACGGGGTGCTCGTCATCCTCGGCGCCGACGAGGAGCGTGCCTTCGGCCACGATCCGGGGTACGGGAGCTGACCTTGCGCATCGGGATCCTCACCGGGGGTGGCGATGCCCCCGGGCTCAACGCCGCCATCCGGGGGGTGGGCCGGCGTGCCCTGGCTCACGGCGATACGGTCATCGGTGTCAAGAACGGGTGGGCCGGGCTGACCGGTGCGGGTGACTTCATGGCGATGCCCCGGCCTCTCTTCTCCGGCATCCTCCAGCTCGGCGGCACCGTCCTGGGGAGCTCCCGGACCAACCCCATGAAGCGCGAGGGCGGCAAGGAGGAGGTGCTCAGCAACCTTCGCAAGGCGCATCTCGACGCCCTGGTGGCGATCGGCGGCGACGACACCCTCTCGGTCGCGGCCTGGCTCGCCGAGCACGGCGGGCCGGTGGTGGGTGTCCCCAAGACCATGGACAACGATCTCTCGGTCACCGACTACTGCATCGGGTTCGACACCGCGGTCAGCCGGGTGGCCGAGGCCCTCGACCGCCTCCACACTACCGCGGCGGCCCACCATCGGGTCATGGTCGTCGAGGTCATGGGCCGGGACACCGGCTGGGTGGCCCTGATGGGGGGCATCGCCGGAGGAGCCGACCTGATCCTGATACCCGAGGTGCCGATCAGCCTCAGCGACATCATCGACCGGCTCCAGAAGCGGTTCCAGAGCGGCAGCGACTTCAGCATCATCGTGGTCGCCGAGGGCTTCGAGATGTCGGGGGTGACCGACAAGGAGGCGGCCGGCGGCAAGCGGGACGCCTTCGGGCACGTCCAGCTCAGCAAGCGGGGCGTCGGCGAGACCCTCGCCGAGCTGATCGAGGCGCGGATGGGCCATGAGACCCGCACCACCGTGCTCGGCCACACCCAGCGAGGCGGGACCCCCTCCGCCTATGACCGGATCTGGGCCACCCGGGTCGGCGTGTTCGCCTACGACCTGGTGCTGGATCAGAAGTGGGGGATGATGCCGGTGGTCCGCAACGGCACGGTCGAGGTGGCTCCGATCGCCGACGTGGTTCGCGAGCAGCGCAAGGTCCCGTCGGAGCTCTACAACCTGGCCAAGGTCTTCTATTAGGACCTGGTCGGCACCGAGCGACGCGATCCGAGCGGCACGGAGCGGGGCGGCACCGGGAGGGCCCATCATCGTCCTGGCCGAAAGCCGCCAGTGGCGGCGGGCCCCGCTCGGGCACCATTGAGCCCGTGGAGGACTTCGAGAGCCGCTATCTCGCGGTGGCGAGCCGGGATCGCCGGTTCGAGGGCCGGTTCCTGGTGGCGGTCACGTCGACCGGGGTCTACTGCCGGGTGGGCTGCCCCTCGCGGACGCCACGGCGGGACCATGTCCGCTTCTACCTGACCCCGGCGGCGGCCGAGGCCGCGGGCTTCCGGGCCTGCCGGCGCTGCCGGCCGGAGCAGGCCGACCCGCCGGGGGACCGGCTGGTCCGGGGAGCGCTCCGGCTGATCGCCGGAGGTGGCGTGGACGGCCGCGGCGTGGATGCCGCCGCCCGGCGTCTCGGGGTGAGCACCCGGACCCTCCACCGCCGCCTGACCGCCGCGGTGGGGACCTCCACCCTGCAGATCGCCAGCAGCCGCCGGGTCCAGGCGGCTCGGGCCCTGATCGCCGAGACCCGGATGCCACTCACCGACGTGGCCTTCGCCGCCGGGTTCAACTCGGTGCGCCGGTTCAACGAGGTGGTGCGCGACGAGCTCGGTGCATCCCCGAGCGCGCTGCGCGAGGCTGCCATCCGGGAGGGGGAGCCCCCGTCGGACGCCGGCGAGCCCGGTCCGGCGGCGGCAGGCCCGGGCACCGCGGGTGCCTGGCTCAGCCTCCGGCTGGTCACCCGCCAGCCCTTCGCGGCCGCTCCGCTCCTCGGCTTCCTGGCGGCTCGGGCGGTGAGCGGGGTCGAGGCGGCCTCCGCCTCGGGCTACGCCCGTTCCGTCCGCGCCCCCCGGGGAGCGGCGGTGGTCGACCTGACCCCGGACGGCCCCCATGTCACGCTCCGGGTCCGCCTCGACGACATCAGGGACCTGGAGGACGTGGTCCGGCGCTGCCGGCGCCTCCTCGACCTGGATGCCGACCCCGTCGCGCTCACCGAGGCTCTGGGCGCCGATGCGCTGATCGGACCGCTGGTCGCCGCGGCGCCGGGCCTCCGCGTGCCCGGCAGCGTCGACCCCTTCGAGACGGCGGTGCGGGCGGTGCTCGGTCAGCAGGTGTCCGTGGCCGCCGCCCGCACCCTGGCCGGCCGGCTGGTCGGACGGCTCGGGGATCGGCTGCCCCTCCCGAGCGACTCAGTGACCCACCTGTTCCCGTCGCCGCGGCGGCTGGCCGAGGCGGACCTCG
>Ga0187771_10002053_pt1 | contig 13808 bp, 5 predicted proteins | sample 0116_SJ02_MP15_1_FD_133139 | JGI IMG/M metagenome (GOLD analysis project Ga0187771, IMG submission 133139) | Tropical peat soil microbial communities from peatlands in Department of Meta, Colombia - 0116_SJ02_MP15_10_MG | ecosystem: Environmental > Terrestrial > Soil > Wetlands > Peat | place... | reverse complement strand
GCCGTGGGCGATTACGACAACGACGGCTACCCAGATCTCATGGTCCTCGGTTATGGCCGGTGCATTCTCTATCACAACAATGGCGACGGAACTTTCACCGACGTGACCGCGCGCGCGGGAGTAGAGAATCGCGGACGATGGGCCTCAAGCGCCGCGTGGTTTGATTACGACAACGACGGGAACCTGGATCTGGTGATCGCCAATTACGTCAACTGGACACCCGAAAGCGGCTTCTGGTGCGGCGACCACGCCCCTGGCATGCGCAGCTACTGTCATCCGAACGACTACAACGCGTCCCCGCCGAGCCTCTTTCGCAACAATGGTGACGGCACGTTCACGGACGTCAGCAAACCGTCGGGAGTGGGGCTGAAGCCCGGCAACGGACTGGGCTTAGTGACCTTCGACTACGACGACGACGGCTGGCAGGACATCTTCATCGCCAACGATGCGATGCCCAACTTCCTCTTCCATAACAACCGCGACGGAACTTTCAGCGAAATCGGGTACATGGCCGGCGTGGCCGTCAGTATGGATGGGGCGCCGGAGTCGGGCATGGGGACCGATGCCGCAGACGTCATGGGGAGTGGCTGGTTCGACATCGCGGTGGGCCATCTGGAAAATCAGCTTGCTCGGCTCTACCGCAACCGGGGAGGTCAAGTCTTCGATGACGTCACCCTGCTGTCCAAGATCGGTTACGCCACATTCAACATGAGCGAATTCGGCCTTCGCTTCATGGATTACGACAACGACGGGGCTTGCGACCTCTTCATGGCCAGCGGACATGTTCTCGATAATATCCACCTTTACAATTCCGCCGTCTACTATGCGGAGCCGAAATTGATGTTTCGGAACTTGGGAGACGGCACCTTCGAAAACGTCAGCGGCCGCCTTGGGGCTGATTTCAGATTGCCCCGCGCCAGCCGCGGCGCCGCCGTGGGTGACTTCGATAACGACGGCGACCTGGATATCCTCGTGAATCATTGCGGCGAGGCGCCACAACTTCTTCGCAATGACGGGGGCAACGCCAATCACTGGCTGGAAATTCTTCTCATCGGGACACGCTCCAATCGCGATGCCGTCGGCGCGCGCGTTAGCCTGTCCGCCGGCAGACTCCTCTTGCACCGCCAGCGAAAGGGGGGAATGAGCTACCAGTCCGCGCAGGATCCGCGACTCCATTTTGGCTTGGGGCCAAATACGAAAGTCGATGCAGTCGAGATCCGCTGGCCGAGCGGCACGGTGACAAAGCTTTCAGATCTTAGGTCCGATCAGATCATTGCGGTCAAAGAAGGTGAGGGTATTGTGGAGCAGCTCTTTCCGCGCGTTCCCGCCAAATAAGACCAACAAGGGCGGACACTACACGATTGACGTTGTCTCCGGCCCGGTGATATACGTATTTCAGAACGGAGTCGGTCACATGAATATGCGGGCCGCACTCACCGTGGCGAAGGTGAGGAAGCAACGAGGCGTGGCCTCGATCGCGTTCCGTTGGTCTCTGATCACTGCGATTCTGGGTAGCTTGTTGCCCTGGCGCTCCCCTCAAGCCCAAGAGCCCTTCCGGACATCTCCGGCGCAAGCCCTCCAAGTGGAACAGAACCAGGAAGCCGGTGCTGAGGCGGAACTTCAGGCCGGCATTGCGCTGACGCGGCAGGGCAAATTTGGTGACGCCATCCCGCACTTTCTCGCCGCGCAGGGGCAAGTTTCTAATGAATTCGCGCTGGATTTCGATCTTGCCCTTTGCTACGTCGCCACCGACCAGTTCAAGAAAGCGATTCCGATACTGAGTTCGCTGCGCGGCAGCGCGCGTGCCGGGGCGGAAGTATTCAACCTGCTGGCGCAAGCCTACCTCGGAAACGGTCAGCCGCAGGAAGCGTTCGAGGCCTTCAAGACCGCGGCAACGCTGAGTCCGCAAAGTGAGAAGCTGTACATTTTTGTTGCCGACGCCTGCATGGATCACCAGTACTACACGGTCGGCCTTGAGGTTGTGAAACTCGGACTGCAGCACCTTCCACGCTCGTCACGCCTCTACTACGAGCGAGGCGTTCTCTACTCCCTCATGGACCAGCCCAACCTTGCCAGGGACGCCTTGTTGCAAGCCAGCCAGCTCACGCCGGGAAGCGATATCGCGTATCTGGCGGCATCACAAAAGGGAATGCTGGATGGAAACATACCAGCGGCAATCCAAGCGGCGCGCGCAGGGATACAAAGCGACCCCAATAACTATGTCTTGCTGACGATTTTGGGTCAGGCTCTGATCCGCTCCGGAGCGGGTCTTGGCCAACGGGAGTTCGCTGAAGCGGAGGCGGCACTCGAGCGAGCCGTGACGGTGCGTCCTAACTTCGCGGCCTCGCAGCTTGCGCTCGGCCAAGTCTATCGCATGGGCGGTCGGCTCGATACCGCAATTGCACACTTGGAAATCGCGCGCCAACTCGCGCCAGCGAATACCTCCGTCTATTCCAATCTGGCCATGGCTTACCAGGGGCAAGGGAAAATCGAGGAGGCGCGAAAAATGCTATCCATCCTGGATAACCTGAACCGAGAGCGCGCCGCGAAGTACAAATTGGGCTCACCCGATCAAAAAGCGAGTTATACGGGGGCAGCATTGAAACAATGAGGGGAAAATCGTCACTGGGAATCTGTTCTCTCAGGTCGAGACCTCGCCGTCTCGGCATGTGTTGCTCGTGTCTTCGCGTGTCCGGCCGCAAATAGTAAAATCTTGAGAAAAATATTGAGAAAGTGCTGTCGAAAAAGTGGTGTTGGAAAGTACTGTTGGAAAGTAGTTGGAAAGTACTTGACAGCCGACAAGGGCGGTGGTAGTGTGCCCAACGAATTGTATACGGGGATGCATACGGTGTGTAGTCGCGTGGTTACGCGCTTAACGCTGTCTCCCGTTGCCCGCCTAAAACCTCGGGTTGCGTCTTCATACGTGTCAACAATGCACAGACAGTTTGAGCCTGCGAATGACCGAAAGGAGGAAAAAATGTCGCTGAGTTTCTCTCGCCGTTTGCTTGGCAGTGCGCTGCTTTGCTTTTCCATTCTTCTGGGCTTGTGTGTTATGCCCGCCTGGGGGCAGATGGGATCTCAGGGAAGTGTCAGCGTCACCGTCCTGGATCAGACCGGTGGGACTGTTCCAGGCGCGACCCTGACGCTTCAGGACCTCTCGACCAATGACGTCCGCACCGCTGTGACGCCTGCGGAAGGAACCCATACGTTCGCAGGTCTGCCTCTCGGTAACTACAAACTGACTGTATCCAAGGCCGATTTCAAGACGGAGGTTTTCGATTTGGTCGCCGTCCAAGCGGCGCGCGTCACCGATGTCAAGGTCACGCTGATCGTGGGAGCGAAGGCCGAACAAATCGAAGTCAGTGTAACTGCCATTCCCATCATTCAATCCACTTCGAACGCCATTTCCGGGACGATTGACCTCAAGCAGATCGAACAATTGCCGCTGGGAGGCCGAGACATCAGCCAAATGGCGTTCCTGGTTGCTGGCTACAACGGCACATGGGACGGCCTTCCCACGGCGGCGCAGGGAAATAACATTGACGGCGTGATCGCCTCACCGAGCCGCATGAAGTTCGCCGGCAACACCTACCCGGTCTTGCAGGCACGGCTGGAAGACATGCAGGAGATGACGATCCAGACGGACCAGCTTGATCTGAACACCGGCTTTGGACAATCGAACATGCAAGTCAACTTTGTCACGCGCCGCGGCACCAACAATTTCCACGGGCGTCTCTATGAGGACCATCGAAACGCCGCGTTGAACGCCAACACTTGGCTCAACGACGCGTCCGGGCTGCCCAAACCGCCGCTGATTATGAATGATTTTGGCGGCAGCGTGGGCGGGCCGATTATCAAGAACAAGCTATTCTTTTTTGGCAGCTTTGCGATGTTCAAACAGCCTGGCGCGGCCGTGGTGGGAAACCCGAGCACCAGCCCGCTCCTAGCCGCCAGCGCGCAACAGGGCAACCTCACCTTTACGGACAATAATGGGAATGCACAGACGGTAAACGTCCTGACGCAAATCGCAGCTCCCAATGGCTTGCCCTCGACGATCAATCCACTGGTCAGCAGCCAACTTCAGGCGATCGACAGCACCCTGGCGAGCGGAGCGGTAGTTTCGACCGGCGACCCGAACATCAACTACAGCACTTGGCTGAACAACGCCCCTATTACCCGATACTTTCCGGCGCTACGCTTGGATTACAATGTTAAAGACAATCTCCGCATTAACTTTGCTTGGAACAGGACCAAGGAGCACTATCCAAACACTGCAACCGCGGCGTTTCCCGGCTCCGCCTTCGCCAACCGGATAGCCTCCAACAAGGACGATCAGTACACCGCCTCCCTGGGCGTTGATTGGACGGTCAAACCCAATGTGATCAATCAATTCCGCGGAGGGTTTTTGTACAACGCTTCATGGTTCGCCTACGATGCCGCGCCTCTCTACGACACCCAACCACAGGTGAATTGGGCTATCGCCCAGTCCGGGCAGTGGTTCAACCTACCCATATCCACCTATTATCCCGTTTCCAACCTGGCCGACAACGTTAACTGGGTCCATGGGGCGCACACGTTCAATCTCGGCGTGTCACTCTATCGGGAGCAGGACCATTATTGGAATGGACCGGCGGGATTCCCGGTCATCACCCTGGGTCTAAACTCCCTGGACCCGGCTTTCGGTGACTTCGCCAATTCTCCACTCTTGGCAAATGCCTCCAGCGCTGTCCTGTCCGAAGCCCAGAACCTGTACGCGACTTTGGTCGGTAGGATCAGCAACGTCACGGGAACTTACGCCTTGGACCCGAAGACAAAGCAGTACTTCAATCACGTTGGAGCGTACAACCTCGACGAGCTGCAGAAGGCGTGGGGACTGTTCATTCAGGATTCCTGGCGGCTCAAGCCTACGCTTACTCTCAATTACGGACTGCGCTGGGACTTTACGGGGGACGACCACGACTTGACCAGTGGCTACCATAGTGCTGACCCGGTCGGCATCTGGGGTCCCTCGGGCGTGGGCAACATCTTCAAGCCCGGCGTTCTGACCACTGGCCCGAACGGCTTGAACCCCGTCTACACCGCGAAGGAGCACCAGTACAACCCCTGGAACGTAAGCCCTCAACCTGCGCTGGGCGTGGCGTGGAACCCGAATTACTCCGAAGGGCTTAAAGGAAAGCTCTTTGGAGAGAGCAAGACCGTGATCCGCGTCGGGACTTCGTTGAGGCGATACACGGAACCCTATCAGTTTTTCTGGAATTCCGCCTCCAATTATGGATTTGCGTTCTATCAGAACTTTAGCCTAAGCGCGGTTAGCCCAGGCACCGCAACTGGGCAGGGGCAGTTTGTGGCGGGGAGTTTGGCGCTGGGGGATACGCTCCCGGCGTACTTCCTGACACCCGCCTCCTATTCGGAGGTCATCCCGGAATCCAGCCAGACATTTTATGGTTACTGGTCAGGCGTCAACGGGATGATGCCCAACATCCGCCAACCTTACGTGATGTCATGGAACTTCGGCATTCAGCGGGCGATTGGCCAGAGCCATGTGCTCGAGGTGCGCTACAGCGGCAACCGAAGCGTGCACCAGTGGATCCAACTCGACCCCAATGAAGTGAACATATTCGAGAATGGCTTCCTGAAGGAGTTCCAGAACGCGCAGGCGAATCTGGCCATCAACGCCGCTCACGGGGCAAGCGGTTCGTTTGCCAACAATGGTTATCCTGGCCAGCAGGCCTTGCCGATCTTGACTCAAGCGGGGGTGAGTTTCACGGACGGAGGCTTTATTCATGATCTGCAGACAGGACAGGCTGGGCTTTTCGCGGCTACTCTGGCCGGGGGTAACGGCGCTGGTCCAGCATATCTCTGCAACCTGATTGGAAGCGCCAACTTTTCACCCTGTTTGCCTTACACGAACAATACCCCGGTGGCGGGAGCGTATCCGATCAACTTCTTCACTGCGAACCCGTTTGCCAATGCTACGAATGGCAACCAGAACGCCATAGCACTGATGACGGATGCGGGGTTCGGGAACTACCACGCCCTCCAGGTCGATCTCCGTGAGAAGCCGTGGCACGGCGCACAGTTTGATGTGAATTACACCTGGAGTCACACCTTGGGCGTGCAGCCAGGCAATACCTGGACTGGCGCATTCAATCTCTTCACCATGCGTGATCTGCGGCTAAGCTATGGGCCCACGCTCTTCGACTATCGCCACGTCGTGCATGCTAACGGCACCTACGACCTTCCCTTTGGCAAAGGCAGACGCTTCCTCAATCATGGGCGCCTCCCGGACAGGGTTGTGGGCGGTTGGACTCTCGGAACCATCGTTACGTTCCAAACCGGAGCTCCCTGGCAGGTTATGGGCGGCTACCTTACCATGAACGATTATGGAGATGGTGGCATCACACTCAGCGGTGTTACGGCTTCTCAACTGAACAACTCTAGGGGTGTCTACCGCACCGGCCAGACGTTTGCCAATGGAGTCAATCCGAATTACTTGGCCAATAACGGGACCGGAGGCGGCGCCAACACGAACTTCATTAACCCCAGTGGCGTTGCGGGCATCATTGGCTACCACCCCTGGCTCTATGGGCCGCACACGTTCTACCAGGACATGGCCATCACGAAGGCTATTCCTATTCGTGAAAATGTACGGTTCACCTTCCAGAGTGAATTCTTGAATGTGTGGAATCACCCGGTGTGGAGCAATCCGGCCCAATACCCGTGGGTCGGGAGTTCGTACGTGCAGGCCTGGAACTTCGGCGAGATAGGCGTGTCCAATGGACCTCGCAACATCGAGCTCCGTGCGAACATAGAATTCTGAGTCTCCGCTAAGCGCCCTTCGCTTCATGAGGCATTCACTGGCGGCAGGGCAAGCCGAAGCCGCCAGTGAATGCGCTCTTCTTTTCTGCCGGAGGTGGCCTTGCTGTGGGCCAGATCGAGCGTGTGGCTCATGAAGCAACCCATCCGCAGTCTCATGCTACTTAGCCTGGCCTGCCTCTTTCCGGCGCCTTCGATGGCCCAAAAGCAGGCACCGGATATTTCCCACGACTTCGACAATCTCGAAAACATTCGAAGGACCTGGTCAGCCGGAGGCAGGGTGAAGAGTCTTCAGGGCGATCCGGTGAGCGGCGCACGGGTCGTGGCGGAGAATATCAACATCTCTGGCGGACTGCAAACGCTGGTCACCAACTTTCGCGGGGAGTTCCAAATTGAGTATCGGTTGGGCGGAAGCTTCGTTAGGAACTTCATCTTGAACCTGAAGATCAGCAAGAAAGGCTTCCGCGACGCCCATAGGATCATCGATTTTGGAGGCTCCGACAAGCCTCAGGTGATCGAGGTGACACTGCGGGATCTCAAAGAGGACCCCGATCTGCTCTCGCAGTCCGAACTAATTTCAGGCCTGGCGCCGCGACTGAAGAAGCTAGGCACGCCCGATGGCCTTTCCGCCGCAGGAGAGAAGGAGTACACCCGCGGCGTCGAAGAGTTCCTCGACAAGAACAATCCAGACCGGGCCCTGCTAACCTTTGCCAGCGTGACTCACCGTGAGCCCTCGTGCGTCTTGTGCCGAACCACGCTCGCGCTTGCAGAGCTCGCCTCAAGTGATTGGGACGGGGCCGAGCGTGACATCGTGGAAGCAGTGAAGGCTGGCCGGGCAGACCAAAAAGTGGGACGGGCTGAACCGGCGCTGGTTCTCGGGGCCATGGAGAGTTGGCGGCACCACCCTGACAGGGCGGCGAATTTCTTTGCGGAGGCGCTCCGATTCGCGCCGCAGGATTCGCTCGCGCTTCAGGAAGTCGGGCGCTCGGAGTTGATCTTGCGAGACTGGGACACGGCCGACGCCTACCTGCTGAAGGCAATCGTGGCAGGCGCCAGCTCTGAGGCGCGATTCTTGCGAGCCGAAGCGCTGCTTGGCAAGGGTGATCCCGAGGAAGCAAACAAAGAGATGACCCGCTATCTGGCCGGGCGGGACGTAAAAAAGATGCCGCCGCGCGTGCGCGTGGTTTGCGCGCGGCTTCAGGACAGGATGAAGGCGGAGGCAGCGTACGCCAAGGCAAAAACGGACGTCGATCAACCCCTGGATTATCTCCACCGCGCCATCCCGGAGCTCAAGGGCCTCGAGCCCGCCTCCAGCCAGGAACCACTGGAGTCCATCCTTGCCGCGGTGGGCAAGAACGTCGCAGCGTTCTCCCGAAACCTCCCGAACACGACTTCGGTGGAACGAATACATCAGGAAAAACTGCACTCCAACGGAAAGGTGATCGACGCCGAGGATCAGGTATTTCAATACTTGTGCCTGATGCAGGAGGAGGGTGGGGGACCAACCACCACTGAACACCGAGCTGACTTATCGGGCAACGAATGTGTGCCGCATGGCGCGCAGGAAGGCTACATGCTGACTTCGGGATTCGTATCGGTCGCATTCATTCTCCATCCGTTTTACCAGCCCGAATCCACGTTTCGTTATCTCGGTCGCCAGAAGGTCGGAGGGGTGGACACTTTCGCGATCGCTTTCGCACAGCGGCCGGCCAAAGCGCGATTCACAGGAACCTTCAGATCTGGTGGCACGACTCTGACCACGCTTTCCCAAGGCGTCGCTTGGGTTGATTCTGAGAACTTTCGCATCGTTCGCCTCCGCACCGACCTGCTGAAGCCCTTGCCGGAAGTCCGGCTGAAAAGAAAAACAACCGAAATTGAGTACGGCGAGACACGTTTCAAGGAGATTGCCGAGGCATTCTGGCTGCCCCGGGAAGTCATTGTCACCGTGGATTGGAGTGGCAAACTCCTACGCAACACGCATCAATACTCGGAATTCAAGCTCTTCAATGTGGAGGTGAAGGAGAAGTTGGGAATGTTGCCATGAAATCTCAAATCTGTGCCGTCTTATTGGCCCTTAACGCTGCCGCTGCCCTTGACACTCCCCAGCCTGTTCGGCAAGTCATCCCATATGCAGCCCGCCCCCTGCCCCTGTCGGCGGTGCGTCTAATAGGCGGGCCGCTAAAACAGGCCCAGGATCTCGACCGGGAATACCTGCTCAAGCTGGAGCCAGACCGCATGTTGTCGTACTACCGTCAGCGCGCGGGCCTGAAACCAAAAGCTCCGGGTTATGGAGGCTGGGACGGGGATGGCAGAAACCTCACCGGCCACATCCTGGGCCACTATCTGTCGGCGGCGAGCTTCATGTGGGCCGCTACGGGCGACGCACGCTTCAAGGAACGGGTTGAATATATCGTGAAAGAACTGAAAGAGGTTCAGGACGCCAACGGCGATGGTTATCTGGGAGCCTTGGCGGGCGGCAGGGAGTGCTTCGCCGGAGTGGCGCGGGGCGAAATCCGCTCGGCCAGCTTTGATCTGAACGGCCTTTGGTCTCCCTTCTACACTCTGCACAAGCTGTTTGCCGGGTTGCGCGATGCCTGCCGCTACACCGGGAACCGCACGGCGCTGGAACTGGAAGTGAAGTTCGCCAGGTGGACGGAAGGGGTGCTTGCCAAGCTCGACGATGCGCAGGTGCAGAAGCTACTCAACACGGAGTTTGGCGGCATGAACGAGGTACTGGCAGACCTTTATGCCGACACAGGCGATAGGCGCTGGTTGGCCCTCTCCTATCGCTTCGAGCAGCACGCGGTGCTGGACCCGCTGAAAAACCACGAGGACCGCCTGGCCGGTTTGCACGTTAACACGCAGGTGCCCAAGCTGCTGGGCTCACTGGCGCGGTTTACCTACGTGGGTGATCCCGGCGACGGCTTTGCCGCCGGCTTCTTTTGGGACCAAGTCGTGCAGCACCACGCCTACGCTACGGGCGGATTCGGCAGGGATGAGTACTTCGGTCCGCCCGACAAACTGAGTGACTTCATTGACGGCCGCACCGCCGAGACCTGCAATGTTTACAACATGCTCAAGATGACGCGAATGCTCTTCGCTCTTCGCCCCGACGACCACTACGCCGAATACCTCGAGCGGGCCTTGTTCAATCACATGCTGGCCTCCCTCGACCCTCAGGACAGCCGCATGTGCTACATGGTTCCGGTGGGCAGGGGCGTGAGCCATGAGTATCAGGACATGTTCCGCGACTTCACTTGTTGTGTCGGCACGGGGATGGAGAGTCACGTCCTCGACGGGGATGGGATCTACTACGAGTCCGCCGACCGCTTATGGGTGAACCTCTACGTACCGTCCACCGCTGAATGGAAGGCGGCTGGCTTGCACTTGACTGTCGACACCGACTTTCCAGAAGGCGAGTCGGCGAAACTGACGTTTGCGCTCCCAGCGCCGCGGCGTTTCACCCTGACCTTGCGCCGACCCGCTTGGGCGGGAGAGGGTTTCGCGGTCAAAGTCAATGGTGAGGAATTCAAGGGGCTGCCCAAGCCGGGTGCCTACGCTGAACTCACCCGGTCCTGGAAGAGCGGCGATCGAGTGGAACTCACTATGCCCAAGGCCTTGCACTTGGAACCCCTGCCTGACAATTCCCGCCGCGTTGCCATCCTGTGGGGTCCGCTCGTGCTGGCGGGAGACTTGGGGTCCGAAGGCGATTTCCCTGCTCAGAAGCCGGTAGCGGTTCCCGTGTTCGTGGCCGCGGATCGGCCAGTGGCGAATTGGCTGAAGCCCGTTCCCGGCCAGCCGGGAAGCTTTCGCAGCGATGGCGTGGGCCAGGAGAAGGATGTGGACTTCGTGCCTTTCTATCGTTTGCATCGGCGGGCCTATGCGCTCTATTGGGACTTGTACACGCTGCTGGAGTGGGAGAAGAAGGCAAAGGAGGGGGTGGCGCGATGAGACAGATTCTATTTCGGTCCCCCTGCGCACTGTTGGCGTGTATCGTCGCGGCGGTGGCACTTTCGGCGTTGCGGTATAACGTGTTCACCCAAGAGCGAGCGCATGAGGCTTCGACTCCAGGGCCAATGCTCAGTCAGGGCACGATTGAGATTGACACACCGGACTTTGATCTCAGCTTGGTGCGCTCCTCCCAGACAGTAGCCGGCCTCAAGCCCAAAGGCGCTGGCGGGTTCGATTTCACGCCGAGTGACCTCCTGGTGCAACGCTCTCAGAATGGCTACTATCATCTTGGCGATCTTGATTTGCGGGTGCGCAAAGCGGGCGCGACGGGATGGAAGGAGTACTCGACGGCCGCGGCACGCCTGCCCGTCAACCCTCTGACCATTTCGAGTCCAACGCCGCGAGGCAGGTCCGTCCCAAAAGTCGGACCGTCAGGAGAGGTTCTGGCAGCCGCCGACCTCGGGCCCACCTTGCCTGCGGATTGTCCACTCCAGGTCGTTCGTACTTGGTCGCTGGATAAGGGCAAGCTGGTCATGCGTTTCAATTTGAAGAACAAGACGGCGGCGCCCGTGGAGATCGGGGCGCTGGGCATTCCCATGATCTTTAACAACGTGCTTAACGATCGCTCGCTTGAGCAAGCCCACGCCCTCTGCTCCTTCTACGACCCCTACATTGGCGAAGACGCTGGCTACCTTCAGGTGACCCGCCTGAATGGCCATGGCCCAGCGCTACTCGTCGTGCCCGAAGGTAAGACTCCCTTTGAGGCCTGCAAACCAATCTTGAACGCGTGGCCACCGAGCGGCGCCGTGCCGATCTTCACTGATCCCACGCCTCGCGGCATAACGTTCGAGGGCTTTTACGATTGGATGGTTCATAGCCAAGCTTTTGCCGAAAACGAGTGGAAGGGGGCTCGGCCTTGGAATCCGCCGACCCGGCTGACGCTCGCCCCGGGCGAGTCCAAGACCTGCGGCGTCAAGTTCCTTATAGCCGACGAAATCCGCCACATCGAAACAACTCTGGCGGCTAGTGACCGGCCCGTCGCGGTGGGCATTCCCGGCTACGTGCTGCCAATGGACGTCGAAGGGCAGCTCTTTCTCAAGTACTCCCAAGGCGTCAAGTCCCTCGAAGTGGAACCGAAGGGCGCTATCACCATCACCGACAACAAAACCACACGCGGCGGCTGGCATGCTTATACCTTGAAGGGCAAGACCTGGGGCCGAGCCAGATTGGTGGTGACTTATCAAGACGGTCTGGTGCAGGCCATCCACTACGACGTGATCAAGCCTGCCGCGCAGGCAGTGGCCGACATGGGCCACTTCCTGACCACGAAGCAGTGGTTTGTCGATCCAAACGATCCGTTTCATCGCAGCCCGTCGGTGATGAGCTACGATCGCGAGGCCAATCAGATTGTCACTCAAGATAGCCGCGTGTGGATTGCAGGCCTGAGCGATGAAGGAGGCGCGGGATCGTGGCTGGCCGCCATGATGAAAGAGCTGGGGCAGCCCGACAAGGAGGAACTCGCCAAACTCCAGCAGTTCGTCGATGGTGTGCTCTGGGGCGGCGTGCAATATGAGGACGGGCCGCGCCAATATGGCGTGCGGAAGAGCCTGTTCTACTATCAGCCGGATCAAATGCCCTCCAGCTACTATCGCACCGACCTGAACTGGAAGAGTTGGACGAGTTGGAACAAGCAAGCCTCGGAACAAGTCGATCGCTCTTTCAACTATCCCCACGTCGCGGCAGCTTATTGGGTGCTTTATCGCCTGGCGCGCAACTACAACGGTCTCATCACCAACCACCCGTGGGACTGGTATCTGACCCACGCGTTTGAGACTTCACTGGCGATGACGAAATACGCTGAGGGCTATGCTCGATTCGGCCAGATGGAGGGTGACGTTTTCCTTCAGATCCTGCTCGACCTCAAGCGCGAAGGCTGGTCTGCCCAAGCGGCTGCGCTCGAGTCGCAAATGCGGGCGCGCGCAGATGTGTGGCGGCAGGAGGATTATCCTTTCGGCAGTGAAATGCCTTGGGACTCTACCGGCCAGGAGGAGGTCTATGCTTGGACGTCGTATTTCGGTGATGTTCAGAAGGCGCAAGTAACCCTGGACGCGATTCTGGGTTACATGCCCACCGTGCCGCATTGGGGCTACAACGGCAGCGCCCGGCGTTACTGGGATTTCATCTACGCCGGCAAGCACCGGCGGCTCGAGCGCCAACTCCATCATTACGGCTCAGGCATCAACGCCATTCCCGTACTCGCTGCGTACCGAGAACATCCCGATGATTTTTACTTGCTTCGCGTGGGATACGGCGGCACCATGGGCGCTCTTACCGATATCGATCGGGAAGGGTTCGTTTCCTGTGCCTTCCATTCCTTTCCCGACATGCTCGAGTTCGACCCCTACACGGCCGACAACGGCCCGAACATTTACGGCCACGCCATGAATACAGCCACCTACATCGCTCATCATTCGGAGTTCGGATGGCTGGCTTTTGGAGGCAACATTCATATTGAGGGCGCCACAATCAAGGTGACGCCCCTCGATTCCTTTCGCATGCGCGTCTATGTGGCCCCGCTTGGCCTGTGGCTGACACTTGATGCGGGCCAATTCGAAGCCGTGGAGCTGAACCTCAAGAGCGGCAAACTGCGCGTGGCCTTAACATCGGTCACAGAATCTACGCCCGTAGCGCGCCTACGCATCGAACAACCCGCCAAGCTGAAGGGTGTCGGGTCGTATCATCCCGCCACTGAGTTCAAGCTCGAGCGCGAGGCCTTCGTGTTGCCGCTGGAGAAGCATGTCACCCGGGTCGAGTTGGAGCCTCGCCCGAACTCCGCTGCTGTGCGCGACGCTCATCATCGCTGAGGCTAAAGCGAACTCCCCGCCGAAGACATGTTGGAAGGGGATGCGTTGCTGAGATTGGCAGGGCAGGAAGGGTGGCCTCCGCCGAGGCGGCGGGTTCGGAGGACGGGTTTCCGAAAAAGCGAACCACGGTAGGCATACCTTTCCGCCTCGTCGCCGAAGCCGACCACCACGCAGTCG
>Ga0187771_10002052_pt1 | contig 13816 bp, 12 predicted proteins | sample 0116_SJ02_MP15_1_FD_133139 | JGI IMG/M metagenome (GOLD analysis project Ga0187771, IMG submission 133139) | Tropical peat soil microbial communities from peatlands in Department of Meta, Colombia - 0116_SJ02_MP15_10_MG | ecosystem: Environmental > Terrestrial > Soil > Wetlands > Peat | place... | reverse complement strand
TCGGGAATATGCTTGATAAAAACGTGCGCCTCATCAGGTTGGTGGAAGGCCTACTTAGTGACATCTTTGACAATGTGGAATAGAGCGTATTTGCCGAGAAGACCGGGTGAACATCTGGGCACAAAAAAACAGGGTCGTGACCAAAGACGTACTGAAGCGCCGAGCGGACCAGTCACACCACCAAGGACGTAGCCGAAAACAAAATTTTGGCTCGACCAGCGGGGCGAACAGGGGGGTGCCGAAACTAAGCACCAATGACGTAAACAGGCGCTTCAGCATGGTGCAGCTAGTGGGCACCTCCTTGATACTATAGGGCAGGTAGCGGTCAATGCAATAAATATATTATGTCGGATTGCAATGGCCTAAGAGTAGCAGCCAACTGTATAAGATGAGGTCGCGCAAAACATGGAGACATTTCGAGCATAACTAAACTGACGTCCCTCTGGAGCCAATTCAGGTATTAGCACGCGAGATAGTAGCATGCAATAGGATTGTTGACTAAGTGAAATAACCGCGGGGCTAAAATGAAGACTCAGTACCTGAAAAGAGGTTTTTCTATGAATATGCAAATAAAGATCAGGCATAAACTTTTATTCATATCCATAGCATCACTCATCGCTCTGACTATCATTACCGTAAGCTTGCTTCTTTCACTGAGAAATAGCATGCTTGAAGATAAGCGTCAGTTGGTCAAGAATGTTGTCGAAACGGCGTATGGCTCAGTTCAACATTATCACGAACTGGTTAGCGATGGGAAGCTTACGCAGGAAGAAGCCCAGAAGAGGTCGATCGATACAATCAAGTCCATGATTTACAACGGGAACGATTACTTCTGGCTGAATGACATGCGGCCTGTCATGATCATGCATCCGGTGAAGTACGAGCTTAACGGCAAAGACCTGTCGGAGATCAAAGATCCGGAAGGCAAGAAGCTGTTTATGGAGTTCGTGCAAATGGTGAAGGACCACCATGAAGGATACGTTGAGTATCTTTGGCCCAAACCGAACTTCGACAAGCCAGTCCCGAAGATCTCGTACGTCAAAGGTTTTGAGCCCTGGGGTTGGATCATCGGATCCGGCCTGTACACCGATGATGTAAACGCGGCTTTCTGGTCAAAAGCCAGATGGTTCACTATCATTCTTGTTGTCTTCACTATTGTGGTTGGAGGCTTGAACCGGTATGTGAGGTACGATCTGATGAAGATGGTGCATGACAAGGTCGAGCTGATCGACAGGATAGCTAAAGGCGACATGTCGATGACCTTCGCTGTCGATCGGCATGACGAGTTTGGAGATATCGATAAAAGCCTGCGGAGCATGGTCAATAACTGGAGACAGATCATATCGAAAATATCCATGGCCACCTCCACTCTTGCCTCGAGCTCAGAAGAACTTTCAGCGACCTCCGATGATATTAGCAAAGGAGCCCAGGAACTGTCTTCCCAAACCGAACAGGTTGTAACATCCATGACCCAAGTGTCCCAAACCGTCATAGACATGGCCAAGAACGCTTCCCAGGCGGCGGACGCGAGCAAAATGGCATCTGAGACTGCCTCCAAAGGAAAGGTCGTGATCGAGACAACGACCCATGGTATGACGTCCATCGCAACGACAGTACAAGGCGCGGCAACCACCATCGAAGGATTGGGGAGGAGCTCGGCCCAGATCGGCGAGATCGTGGCGGTCATCAACGGCATAGCGGACCAGACCAATCTTCTCGCATTGAACGCAGCAATCGAGGCGGCCCGAGCTGGCGAGCAGGGCCGCGGATTCGCGGTAGTTGCCGATGAGGTGCGAAAGCTCGCTGAGCGGACTAGCCAGGCCACCAGAGACATCGGCCAGCGCATTACGGCGATCCAGCAAGCAGCCAACGAGTCTGTAGAGGCCATGAAGCGGGGGAGCGATGAAGTGGACAAGGGCATGGGACTTGCCAATGACGCGAGCCGATCTCTCAACTCCATTGTGGCCGCGTCAACCAACGCCATGGACATGGTCCAACGCATAGCAGCAGCTACCGAACAGCAGTCTGCTGCATCGGAAGAAGTGTCGCAGAATATGGAGCACATCTCGGAGATCACTAAACACTCCGCGGAGTCGACAAAACAGATCACGCAGTCCTCTGCAGACCTGGCAAAACTTGCTGTGGACCTGCAGGAAATGATGTCATGGTTCAAAGTATAAAGGAGGCCGCCATGCAATCAACCGTAATCCGCACCGAAATGCTTCAATTAGTCACGTTCAAGCTGGACGGGCAGAAATACGCCGTCGATATCTTGAAAGTGCAGGAAATCAACAATATGAAGGAAATTACTTCCATTCCCAATGCACCGGCTTACCTGGAAGGCGTCATCAACCTAAGGGGCAAGGTGATCCCGGTCCTCAACCTCCGGATGAAGTTCGGATTTGAGGAAAACGCCAACAGCGAGATTCGCAAGATCGTCATCATGGATGTCCGGGGGGTCATCATGGGCCTGATCGTAGATGCGGTATCGGACGTCTTGAGGATAAGCCGTGACGTCGTTGAGCCGTCGCCCCCGGTTTCTTCGAACGTCAGCTCCGAATTCATCTCCGGCATCGCCAAGCTTCCTGAAGGACTCGTAATTCTGCTTGATATGGACCGGCTCCTCGATGCCGAGGAACACAAGAAGGTATTTGGAGAGGTACCCGTCTCCTGACCACTCCCCATGGTTGAAACCAGGAGTTTTGAGTTAGGACTCGGTAATGACAGTTTCGTTGCAACGTGGAGAAATTCAAGATAAGGAAAGGCGCGCAGCAAGAAGATTCCATCGGCTGCAATCAGGAGCAATCGTAACGTAATCAGGAAAGAAGACAGGGAAGGCATAAGCTTCCGCGAATACAGCACGATTTTGCTCGCGGCGTTATCCCCCTCGGTAACCAGCGCTCTGGGAGGAACCTATGATAAAAAGTATGATCTATAATATGAACCTGAAAAAAAAATTGTTCATCATTTTCGGAGTCATTATTGTGGCGACCTCCTTGGGCATTGTTGTAGGCGTGTCCGCTTTTTCCCGCGTTGAGGTCGGCGGGAAAACCTATGGCGTTATCGAGCGAAACATGCTGATTGCCGACAATATAGCCAAGCTACGTGCGAATCTCGCATTCGTACGGACTACGCTCTTGACGATGATTATCGATGATGATTCGGGCAGGCGGGAGTCCTCGCGCCAGGACATACATGACCTTTCCCTGCGGATCGACGAACTGTTCGACCTTATCATTGGACAGCTGGGAACCTCCGATCATCCTGAAGTGGCGGAAAATATGACTGCGGCGCGTGATGCCTGGACCGCATTCCGTGAAACCCGGGACAAGGAGCTCATCCCTGCCATCCTCAGCGGAAAGACCAACGTGGCGATGGCGCTTGCCCGCGGCGTTCAGTCGGTTCGCTATCTCACGATGTCGGAGGAGACTAAAAAAGCGGTCGATTGCGTACGCGCGCATGTCCCCGAAACCGTGGCGCGATTGAAGCGTGAATCGCGTTTCATTCAGATTTCATTTATTGTCGGAGGCGTGTTCATTGTCCTGTTCTACGTCATCGTAGCCCTCTTCTTCTCGAAAACGATCGTAACCCCCGTCGGTTTGATCTCCGACCGGTCGGCACAGATGGCGCAAGGTGATTTTTCCCAACCTCCCTTGCATGTTCGGGGTACAGACGAGATCGGCGCCATGATCGCCAATTTTTCGACCATGACGTCAAAAGTCGGCGATACCGCATCAAGCTTGAAGATGAGCATCGTGAATCTTTCCTCCTCGTCTAAAGAGCTGTCCACAACAGCGGAGAACCTGGGCAGGGACGCAGTGCAGCAGACTCACCAGGCAAAGGAAGTGGCTATCGCAACGACGCAGATGTCCCAAACGATTTCCGATGTGGCCCAGAACGCTGTCCAGGCGGCGGACGCTGCCAAGAACTCTTCGGAGAATGCTACAGCGGGCAAGGAACTCGTGAAAATGACTGTTGAACGGCTGGTTTCGATCACGGAAACGGTCGGGGAAGCCTCGAAAACGATTGAAGAGCTCGGAAGAAGTTCGGGGCAAATTGGCGAGATCGTGAATCTTATCCATACCATCGCCGACCAAACGAACCTCCTTGCGCTGAATGCGGCAATTGAGGCCGCCCGTGCAGGAGAACAAGGCCGCGGTTTTGCCGTGGTCGCCGATGAAGTGAGAAAACTGGCAGATAGAACTACGAGCGCAACCAAGGACATAGAGCAGAAGATCTCCACAATCCAGGTGGAAGCGGACAAATCACTCCTAGCGGTCAAAAAAGGAAACGCCGAGGTTGAGAAAGGCGTTGGTCTGGCAAAGTCCGCCAGTGAAGCGCTCGACACGATTGTGAAGGCGTCGATGCAGGTTTTGGACATGGTTCAGCGCATCGCGGTGGCCACCGAGGAGCAATCCGCAACCGCGGAGCAGATCACCAATAACATGGGAACCATCTCCGAGGTGACAGACCGCTCTTCGGAGTCTACGAAGCAGGTCCAGCAGGCCGCCCATACCCTTGCTCAGCTGGCCTTGGAAATCCAGAACAGCATGGCCTGGTTTAGGACTGGATGTGTACAATTAAAGTAAGGGTGCAGAGAAGCCATGAATGAAGACGGTTAGAGACAGCGCTCAGGTTTATCCATGGTTACCAGACGTGTGGTGATGTTAATCCTGCAATGAAGATTATGAATGTTAGGAAAATGATTATCAATTGAAAAACACGCGGTTTCTAAAACTATCTCCTCTATGCGGTGACTCTGTAGCAAACTACAGGGAATTGAAGTTCAATCATAAAAAAACATGACGGTCATATCACCGTTGAATCAAAAGGCGCCGAGGGTGGACCTTCCTTATCTAATTATTGGTCTTCCGAAGTGCATCGACGGCCAACCCCTACGCATCGTCCGGCCCAGTTGTCGCCGGATAAGGAACAATTCTCATCATGGAAGAAGAACAGCTCGTCCGGGAAGTTTCAGTAGACATTGCTGAAGGGGCTTGGCTCCGACATTGCCTTTGCACGGAATGGGGCGCAGGCTGTCAAACCGTAATAGTGGACGTCATCAGCCAGGACGGCGGGGGAGAGGGAAGCAATCGTCCACCTGCTCGCACTCGATCCAGTTACGAGGGCAATTTCGGCGATCAGTTATTCGAACGACCCTGTCGTGGTAACCTACAAAAAATTCTCAGTTAAGGCAGTTGTCGTCAAGCCCACACCATGGTCGTTATCAGCAAGACGCTACGCGAGGCGCTGCAGAAAGTCGGCCAACTGTCCTCCCTTTCACGGCCATACCATAACGGGGGGACTGCCCTCATGTCCATTTATCAAATGTGCCGCTTCGCACTTGTTATTGCCCGAAACAATAATTCTTTTCTGAACTTACCTGCAGTATATTCATAACGTCTGAGCGCATCTAGGAGTAGACTTTTCGCTGATGTTTTCGGTGCCGCGTAAAAGAAAGGCCGCAAATCCCACGATACGCGGCCTTTCTTATGTTTGTTATCATCCGCTCTACTGCTTTATGACTGTTTTATGTTCATAAGTGCCTGCAACATGTCGTCCGCCGTCTGTATGATCTTTGAGTTTGCATCATACCCGTTCTGCGCTGTGATCATCTGCACCATCTCCTGGTCAAGGTCCGTGTTTGACTCTTCGAGACTACTTGAATCAAGGTTCCCGAGGCCAGATGAACCTGCAGTCCCGATGACGGGAGCACCTGAGCCAACCGATTGTTCATACAAATTACCTCCCAATTCAGTCAATTCCGATGGAGCTGAAAACCCGGCAAGAGCAACCTGTCCAACTGCACGGGTCTCACCGTTCGAAAATACTTCGCTGATTACTCCAGTGTTAGATATGCTCTCGCTCATGAGGGACCCCGATGCGTAACCGTCCTGGGTCACGTTCGCGATGGAATTGCTGCCTGCATATTGCGTTGACGTGCCATAATTAAAATTGAGGGTTTGTGCGGCAGCCCCGCCCCCGAAATTAAAGGTGACGGGAGTTGCTACGCTGGCTACTGTATTGAGTGAGCCGTCTGCATTGAATGTCAATTGCTGGACGGTTGCCGCGCCGGTCGGATCAGCGCCCGCGCCGCCCGATGTCTGGCCGGCCTGGAGGAGTTGGCCGGAGACTGCTGGGTCCGCGTAGACGTAATGGACATTCCAGGTATTATTCCCGGTCTTCACAAAGTATTCTGTTACGTTGTGCGCACTGCCCTGAGCATCGTATATCGTTGTGGTGTTCGAGAAATCGTAATTTGCGGGATCGTTCGGTTCGTGAGGTCCGTTGCCGTCAAGCGTGAAATTGTCTGCTGCTCCGGTCGTCATAGAATTCAGATTGATTCCCAAGTTGACCACGGTTGTGGCGTTTGCCGGGCTTTGGCCCGTTGTGAGCTGCAAATTGCCGATCGTGCCAGTTATATCACCTGCAGCGTTGGCAAGATAGCCTTGGAGCGCATTTCCGTTGGAATCCACTATATTGCCGTTCGAACCCAACGAAAACTGGCCATCCCGAGTATAGTAATCCGCGCCATCCTTGTTGACCATGAACATTCCATTGCCGTTGATGGCCAGGTCGAGACTGTTTGAGGTACTTTCGAAGGATCCCTCCGAGAAGTCCGGCGATACACTCGATATAGCGACGCCTTGACCGATCTGCGAAGCCCCAGACCCATTGGCGATGCTCTGACTCAGCACGTCGTCGAACGAAACGGTGCTCGCTTTAAACCCGATGGTATTCATATTTGCAATGTTGTTTCCGATCACCGATAACTCAGTATTGGTTGCATCCATGCCGCTAACTGCCGTATATAATGCGTCGAACATATCAATTCCCTCCCGATATTGCTGTAATATCTCCGAGCTGTACCTGCGAGTTGTCGTCTATTGTCAAATACGTTACGTTATTGTTGAACGAAACGCCAGTCACGGTGCCGCTTGTCAGCGGCGTCACGGTAATCGCATTCCCCGAACTGTCCACGGCATTGACTGCAAATGTGTACTGGCCTGCCGCAAGCGTATTGCCGTTATTGTCCGTGCCGTCCCACGTATAACTATTATTGCCTGCTTCCTCTGGGCCGAGAGTAGCCGTCTTCACCAGAGTGCCGGTCGAGTCATAGACCGCCAAGGTAACATGAGCTGCGTTGCCCGGAAGTGTATAGGACATGGTTGCCTGCCCATTGAGCGTAGCTTCGTTTCCTGACATTGTGACGGTCTTGCCAATAAGATCCGAAGCCATAGTATTCTGCAGCGAGGTCTGGGACATAGCCATGCTCGTAAGCTCAGAATTTATGTTCGTCAGCTGTTCGACGGAAGCGAACTGAGCAAGCTGTGCTGCAAAGTCCGAGGCATCCGATGGGTTCAACGGATCCTGATTCCGTAGCTGAGCGGTCAGCAGCTGTAAAAAATCTGTCTCGTTTAGTGTCTGGTTCGACGCAGATGTTGCTGAACTTGCTGTTGTTGACGGGGTTGCTGTATGAGTGGTGCTTGTAACGCTTGTTATGCTCATATTCCCTCCTTGTTCTATCAGGTTCAAATAAAAATATTGACTAGGCCCTGAGCCACATTGGTGCTTGGCGCAGCGACTGAGTGTATATCTGTATCACTGCCTTGTTTGGTCTCATCCTGCTGGTACTGGTTTGAGCCATCCCATTTCCCCTGCTGTCTTAATGACACAGAGAATCCGCTAACGCTCACCCCATCTCCAAGAATGGAATTAACAATCTGCTGCATATCGTTTTCTATCATTTTTTTCGTTGCGTTATCGGCAACGTTGATATGCGCGTTTACGGATCCCTTGTCGAGGCTCAGGTTGATATCCAGTTTACCGAGACCGCTGTGGTTCATCTGTACGGCAAGACGGTTTCCGTCCTTCAAGACAGAGACAACCTGGTCAAACGCATCGGAAGTTTCAACCCCGTTGGGTCGCGCTGCGGCAGATAAAGCTCCGGTTTCAGTCGTTCGGGCAGCCGCGTTATGGGACACCGCAGAAAAATCCGGAGTCTGGGCTTGCTGAACCATCGTTGAAAAATCCGTCTTCGAAGGCCCAATGATCGTCGGTGCTGCTTTTTGGCGACCATCGTCGTTTTTGTCCTGACTGTTCAATGCCGTGACGTCCCGCAGTAACGAAGCATCACGCTTCCCGAACTTATCCGGTAAATTGACAACGTTCTTGCCATTGCCGTCGTTCTGGAACGATGGTGCGTTCTCAGCCACGGACGATCCTTTTGTTTCCGTTGTTGCCTTCTGGGCAGGTTCCTGGCCATCTATGCATTCCTTGATGTTATTGAGCAGTTCAGAAAACTGCGGTGCGAGGGTATTTTCAGTCTCCGTCGACATATCTTGATTCTGTATTCTGAACAACGGCTTGGACCGTTCAGCAGTCTGCGGCTCTGCCTCCGGGAGCTGAAGTTGCTCCGAAGCTTTTCCAGCAAGACTTGCCCCATCGCTTAGCTTGGCTGCATCTAACAGTATTTGCTGCCCGCTCTGGAAGATTGATGTCAGCAGCGAGCCCATCAGAAGACCGAAGCTCGGATCATCAGCATCGCCCGCATCCCCGGGCTTGTTTGCGACGGTCGATCCATTCTGCGGCTCCTGAGCTTTTATTTGTCCCGCTGATATAATTCGCATGGTGTCCACCGCACCTTTGCTAAAAGCAACTTGTATGCCACAGAAGATGCCGACCGTCATTGAGCTATTATATGATTGAAATCCTGATGGAAAAAGTATCCTTCCCTGCAGAACCACATTTGCATCGCTATTTTCATGCCGGATCATTTTTTCCAGAGGGGGAAAATTTTTCTCATAGAGATACCGGCCAGCACCGCTTACGGGAGAATGCTTCGGAAAGTTTTTAGCTTTGTAACTGTGAGTGTAACAGCAGACTTCGTCATGAAGCCTTTGCGTGAACTCAGACGATTGCTCGGTCGGACGATGAACAGTGATAAACTTGAATTGCGATCATAGAGAGATGATCAATGTCTGTTGGCCTGTAACTTGTGCATTTAATAGAGGTTGAGCTAACCGTATCCATGAGTGGTTAAGCTTTTTTCAGGATTAAAGTTATTTGCCCGAAATGCCGATAAAAACGAAGGGAGGCGAAGATTCATTCGGGAAGCCGATGACGAATAGCGATGTAAGACATTTCATCAAACAACTCCAGGATCTTTCCACCACCCCTGCCATGCTGGGCAAAATTCTTTCCATGGCGGGAGACGAAACAAAGTCTACAAAGGACCTGGGCGAGTTGATATCCTACGACCCCGCCATGGCTCAACGGGTATTGAAAATCGCAAATTCCGCACTCTTTGCTCATTCCGGCATGATAAAGGACATTCATCAGGCTGTGTTCTTTCTCGGCCTCAACATGATAAAGTCCATCGTCGTTGGCATGACGGTCATGAACATTTTTCCGCCTACCGGAACGTTCCGTGTGGAAAACCTCTGGCTCCACAGCTATGAGGTGGCGTTCCTTTCCTCGGTGCTGACAGAAAAGATAGCCATTACGAATAATCGGGAATCGTTCCTGGCAGGACTGCTTCACGACATCGGTCGCATGGTGTTCTACAGCCTGGATCATGCCTCGTTTCAGTCAATCGAGACAACTGATACTATGCTAGAGCAGGAAACCACAGTCTTTGGATGCACTCATGCGGAAGCCGGAGCATGGTTTGCCGCTGACATCGGTCTGCCGGACAGTATCGTTTTGTCGATCAAACACCACCATAAGCCGTCTGCCTCCCCCGATGAGATGAACCTCGTTTCCCTCGTGTCTCTCGCCGAGGCATTTGCCAGGATGCTCAACCCGCGCGTGGAGGACGACGGGATCTGGACGCAGGAACATAATGCCATCCTTCTCGAATTTTCCCTGACCCACGAAGATATTCACGCCATTGATGACAGATTCCGCTCTGTACGGAACGACATAGAGAAGTTCTTTGCTTCCTGATCAGCGGGACGAGTCATATATCCAGCAACCCGCAAAGCTTCTTCTTTCATCACACTATTCTAACCTCTTCTGGTCCGGCAACCGATAGACTATTTTTGCTCGTCAAAAAGCTGACGTCATTTACTCTTAAATTCTTGCCCTGAAGACCCACGTTGGTAGTCCCGGTTTTTACGGCCCAATTTTACAGCGATCCATAACATACTAAAATACCAAGGCTTTATTTGTTCATATTATTATCAAATAAAAATTTAGGCTCAGAATATTACAGTTTGTGAATGTAATATCACTGTGGCATGCCTCTTGCTCATTAGGATAGGTAAGTATGGCCGTCATAAATCTGTCATTGTAAATTTTCTGTATATACTATTTCTTGCATTGTAATTAACAAGCCATGGTAAAACAAACAGGAGGACCCAGACGATGCCGATAGAACCTCCAGGAAAGATAGGCGAGACGAAGATCGTACGACGTGAAGAAAATGCGACCCTGAAGCAGAAGAAAAAGCAGGTAAAGAAAGACGAGCCGGAGCGAGAATCCGGAAAATCAGGAAAGATAGACATAAAGATCTGACATGGGAAAGAACGTGATAATAGCCGACGTAAAAGCGACGGCAATAAAAGAAAAGAACCTGCTGACGCTCGAGTTGTCCGAAATCAAGGATATTTCTGAGCTCATTTTCAAAAAGCTGGAGAAAAAAATCCAGGCTGTCGAAGCGCTCGAAGCGAAGGTGGACAAAGAAATATCCCTGCTCCAGCAGCTGATACAGCGGGCGGGGGTAGTCGTATCACCATCCGCATCCGAGACAACACTGGATAGCAAAATAGAGGTGCTCAAAGATATGATCCGGCGATCGGAAGCTGCCGGATCACAGGCTCTTGCCGCGCTCAAGTCATCGATGGAACGGAAGCTTGCTGAATGCCAGCAAATGGTAAAGCAACCGGAAACAGCATGGTCACGCGCTCTTTGTACGCTCGAGGCGGCGTTGGACAAAAAGGTGTCTGCCGTCGAAGGATTAATACGGCACGAAGAGATTCTGCAGAAAAAAATACAGGACGTCACTTCGCGCGAATCGTTGATCGATAGAAAAATGGCTATCCTTGACCAGTTGCTTAAAAAGGCTGGCGTACTGGAGCAGCGGATGCAGAATGTTGAGTCGCTCGAAGTATCGATTGATAAGAAACTGGGCGCCCTGGAACTATTGGCCCGCAGGGTGGAAACTGTAAAATCGCACTGGGCAGGACCGGGTCGTCAGCACGAAATCATCGCCCTCCGCCAGAAAGGACTGTCGACAGCAGAAATCGCAGAGTCTCTGGACATGCCACAGGGAGAAGTAGACCTTACCCTGGAACTGAACGCGCAGCAGGCCTGAGGCAATTCTTACCGCGGCAGGAAATTTTTTCCGGCATGGAGCGCGTGTCTCATCCGCGGCCCGCGAAATAGCCCGCAGTAAAGGCATTGAATGTAGAATGAATTGCCTTAACACTTCAGCGGAACGGGAAGATACGGTTGTTGGCACGAGACTTGCTAAAACGTGGAGTGACATGTATAAAGGAATGTATATAGCGGTTTCCGGGGCCGTATTGATGCAGACACAGTTGGATACGATAGCGCAAAATTTAGCCAACGCGAACACCGCAGGGTACAAGAAGGACACATTGGCGTTCAAAGATTATCTCGTGCAACCGGCAGGCACCGAGCCCGATGGTCGTGACATGAGCGATTATTCCGGCTCAAAGATCGATCAGTCGAGCGGCACCACCGTCAGTACTGGCAACAAACTGGATATCGCCCTCGAAGGCGACGGCTTCATTGCGCTTGACGGTAACCGATATACGCGCCGGGGAGACCTCAAAAAGGACAGTGACGGCTATCTCACCAACCATGACGGGATCAAGATCATGGGCATGGGCGGCCCGATCCAGCTACCTGTAGACAGCGTCGAAATCAATATCGATCTGGGAGGCAAGGTATCAGTCGTGCAAGCAGGCAATACGCAGCCGACGCAAATCGATACCATCCAGATCATGAACTTCGGTCCGGATGCGGCCATGAACAAGGCAGGCGACGGGATGTATACCTTCAGTGGGGAAGGAACGCCGTCGACGGCGACGATTAAACAAGGGTATCTCGAAACCTCGAACGTTGATCCCATAAAGGAAATGGTGCAAATGATCGAGACCGAGCGGGAGTTCGAGTCTTATCAAAAGGCCATTCAGATGTTTGACAGCGCCACGAAAACGGTTACTGACCAATTAGGGAGCCTATAAATGCAAAGATCACTCTATATCGCCGCGACAGGCATGGAAGCGCAGAATTTAAACATCACCGTGATATCCAACAACTTGGCCAACGTCAGCACGACGGGCTTCAAAAAAAGCAGAGCCGACTTCCAGGACCTTCTCTACCAGACCCTGAGGACGCCGGGTGCTACGTCTGCGGAATCCTTGGAAATCCCGACCGGAATCCAGGTCGGCATGGGGGTAAAGCCTGTTTCGGTCCAGAAAATTTTTCTTCAGGGTGATTATAATCAAACAGGCAACAATCTGGATATGGCTATCGAGGGCGACGGTTTCTTCCAGATACAGATGCCCGACGGCACGACGGCTTACAGCCGTGACGGCTCCTTCGCGCTCAACAGCGACGGACAGATCGTCAACTCCGACGGCTATCCGCTCGAACCGACGATAACCATTCCGTCGAACACCACGAACATCAACATCAGCTCCGACGGCCATATATCGGTTACTCAGCCGGGCAGCACGACGAACAAGACGGTCGGCCAGATCGTGCTGGCGAACTTCATCAACCCCGCAGGGCTCAACTCTCTCGGTAAGGATCTTTACCAGCCGACAGGCTCGTCAGGTGATCCGACGACCGCCAACCCGGGGACCAGTGGCCTCGGCACCATCTCGCAGGGATACCTTGAAATGAGCAACGTGGACGTCGTCGAAGAGATGGTGAACATGATCGTGAGCCAGCGGGCCTACGAGATGAACTCAAAGGCCGTTCAGACGGCCGATCAGATGCTGCAGGACGTGAACCAAATGAAGCAGTCGTAGCAAGACTGAAACAATAACATAGTATGAAGCCGGGGTGCGGAATGCGAAATGCCGAATACAACCATATCGGGCTTGATGCGGGGATTTTCCGCTTGCTCTCTATTCTTTTGCCCGCCGTCCTCCTTGTTTCCCTGACTCTCTGGTTCTTGCTGATCCTGCCTGCTGTTGCTTTTGCGGAAACCTGGTATCCCGAATGCGAGCTCAAGACCTACTTGAAGAAACACTACCCTTGGGCAGAAGTGGATATCAGCGATCTCCGAATGAGCGTTCTTCCTCCAGCTGAGCGACCCGCTGACATCGTTGTTGAAAAAGCCCCTCCTGGCCGGTCCGTGTTCCGTTTCGAGTTCCGGAAGAACAACAGCATTACGGTAACGGCGATGATCAAGACCTTTGACCGGATTTTTATGAGCAGGACTGCATTCAGAAAAGACTATGTTTTACGCCAGGACGATATATATCCGACGCTGATGGAAACCTGCCGAATCCCGCAGGGCGCCGTGCGGGAGGAAAACCGGCTGATCGGAAAACCGCTTGTCCGCTCCATCATCCAGAACATGCCCATTACCGATACCATGGTTTCGGACACACCGATCGTGAAAAGGGGCCATCCCGTTTTTATTTGTGTCGATTCGCCCGGTTTTTCCATTAAAGTTGCCGGCGAAACCAGCCAGGACGCGAAGGTCGGTGATTACGTAAAAGCAATTAACCTGTCCTCGAAAAAGATTGTGACGGGTTTGCTGGTAGACGAGGACATGATCCGTGTGGACTATTAACATGAAGGTGATAAAAATGAGATCGCGGAAATCAGG
>Ga0187771_10002051_pt1 | contig 13819 bp, 10 predicted proteins | sample 0116_SJ02_MP15_1_FD_133139 | JGI IMG/M metagenome (GOLD analysis project Ga0187771, IMG submission 133139) | Tropical peat soil microbial communities from peatlands in Department of Meta, Colombia - 0116_SJ02_MP15_10_MG | ecosystem: Environmental > Terrestrial > Soil > Wetlands > Peat | place... | reverse complement strand
GCCTTCGCCGCGGGTTTGGTGGCGGCGGGCTTGGTGGCGGATGTCTTCGCCGCGGTCTTGCGGGCGGGCGCCGGCTTGACGGTGGCTTTGGCGGAACGGCGGGTGGCTGGTCTGGCTGGCATGGGAGCTTGAAAACCTGGTGGGCAAGGACCCTGGTGGCGACGAATCTGCCCGTCGCGGTGACGCTGCGATGCACACTTTATGCGCCGGCGGCGCGTCCAATCAACCGCAGGCCATGACAAAGTGATGACCCCGGGTGATGCGGCGGCGCCGCGCGGCAAATCGCAGCAGGTGGGAACGAATCACCGCCAGACCGCCGCGACGCCGCGGTTGACGACCGAGCAGCGCGCGACGGCGCGGTCCGGCGACATCCCGGCGCTTAACAGGCTCTTAAGATTCTATGGCGACATTGCCCCAATTCGGGACAGGAGTTGGTGTTGCAATGCCTACGCGTATCCTCATCGCGGACGACGACGCCGTGCAGCGGCGGCTGGTGGAAAACATGGTGCAGCGATTCGGCTACGAGCCGATCGTGGTCGACAGCGGTGACGCGGCGCTTGCGCTCCTGACCTCGCCCGACGCGCCGAGCATCGACGCCATGGTGCTCGATCTCGTGATGCCCGGCCTCGACGGCATGGGCGTGCTCGACAAGCTGCGCGAGAACGCCATCCAGGTTCCGGTGATCGTGCAGACCGCCCATGGCGGCATCGACAACGTGGTGTCGGCGATGCGCGCCGGCGCACAGGATTTCGTGGTCAAGCCGGTCGGCGCCGAGCGGCTGCAGGTGTCGTTGCGCAACGCGCTGAACGCCAGCGCGCTGAGGGGCGAGCTGCAGCGCATCCGCCACGCGCGCGAAGGCAAGCTGACCTTCAAGGACATCATCACCCGCTCGTCCGCCATGGACGGCGTGCTGCGCACGGCGAAGAAGGCGGCGGCCTCCACCATCCCGGTGCTGATCGAGGGCGAGTCGGGCGTCGGCAAGGAACTGATCGCGCGCGCGATCCACGGCTCGAGCGAGCGCAGCAGCAAGCCTTTCATCGCGGTGAACTGCGGCGCCATCCCCGACAACCTAGTGGAATCGATCCTGTTCGGCCACGAGAAGGGCGCCTTCACCGGCGCCACCGAAAAGCACGCCGGCAAGTTCGTCGAGGCCTCCGGCGGCACGCTGTTTCTCGACGAGGTCAGCGAGCTGCCGCTGGCCGCCCAGGTCAAGCTGTTGCGCGCGCTGCAGGAAGGCGAAGTCGAGGCGGTCGGCGGCCGGCGCCCGGTGAAGGTCGATGTCCGGATCATCTCGGCGACCAACCGGCAGCTGCTCGAGCGCGTCAAGGCCGGCCACTTCCGCGAGGACCTGTTCTACCGCCTGCACGTCCTGCCGCTGACGGTGCCGCCGCTGCGCGCGCGGCGCGAGGACATCCCGCAGCTGCTGCGCCATTTCCTGGCGCGGTTCTGCGCCGAGGAAAACCGCCACATCACCAGCGTCGATGCCGCCGCGATGGCATTGCTCACCCAGGCCGACTGGCCCGGCAACGTCCGCCAGTTCGAGAATACGGTCTACCGCGCCGTGGTGATGAGCGAGGCCGACGTGCTCGGCGTCGCCGACTTTCCCCAGGTCGTGGCCCACCCGGCCGCGGCCCAGGCGCATACCGCCGGCGCGAGCCCTGCGGCCGAGGTGAGCGTCGCCGCGCTCGCGGTCACGCCGCCGGCCCCGTCGCAGCCGGTCGTCGCCGGCGCCGACATTCCGATCGCGCCGCCGCTTCCCACGGCCGGCACGCTGTCGATGCTCTCAGCGGTCGGCGAGGTGCGGCCGCTCGAGGAACTGGAGGCCGAGATCATTCGTTTTGCCGTCTCGTACTATCGCGGCCAGATGTCGGAGGTGGCGCGGCGGCTGCAGATCGGGCGCTCGACGCTCTATCGCAAGCTGGAAGAGACCGGCCCGGCGGCATCCGCCGGCGAGAAAGGCGAGGAAGCTTAGGAAAACCCCGATCCGCCGCACACGGAGTGGCCGAACGCGATGGTCGAATCGGCCCCAGTCGCGGAAAATTCGCATTGAGGACGATGAACCGTTGCAGTGCGGTGACAGACCAAGGAAAAGCGCCCCGCCGGAACCGGCGAGCGTTGCATGCGTAAGAGCTTTGAAGTCAGTAGAGCGTTGAAGTCAGCTTGTCGTGAGTTGGTCCTGCGGCACCAGTGTCCCGAATCCGAGTTCGCTAGATTGTGAAAGCACGCTCTTGAACGAACTTCGAATTCGAAAGGACACGGGAAATCCAGGATTCTAGGGTGGTTTGGTTCAGAAATTCCCCTGAGAGCCCGCTGCAAGGTTGGGGGAATCTCCGAACCACCACACTAGCCGCGGGACGCGGGGCCGTATATTTCGCTACCGTCGCCTGCACGGCGCCGGAAGCCCCGAAAATTGAACGAACATTGAAAAAGAAAAGTGAAAAATCAGGCGCTCCGGCAGACGGTTAGAGAGCGCGAGAGCCGATCCGCGATGGGTCGTGCCAGCTAAGGGGTGCAAGGAATGCGCGACAGGTTGAACGGCCGTGGTGGGTATGACCGCATGGTGATGGCGGTCGCGGCGAGCTTTCTCGTGGCAGCGGCCGGCGGCGCACTCGCCCAGTCCGGACCGCCCAGAAGCGCCGCCGAGCTCGCGATCGATGCCGCCGTGCCGGTGCCGGAACCGGCCAATGTTCCGCCGCCGACCGCCGCCGACATCAAGCTCGATCCGCCCGCCGCGACCGCGGGCAAGACCCCCGAAGTGAAGGCTTCCGATATGAAGGCTTCCGATGTGAAGGCTTCCGACATGAAGCCCTCGGAAGCGAAGGCGCCCGACGCCGCGGGCAGCACCCCGCCTGCCGCCGCACCCGAGCAGAACACCGCGACCGCGCCGGCCCAGCCCGACAAGGCGCAGGAGGCCGCGAAGCCCGCCGAGGCCGGCAAGGCCACAGCCGTGGCTCCCGCGCCGGCGCAGATCGCGTCGACCGTGCCGGCCGCCGACCAGCCGGTGGCCGACAAGCTGAAGGATCTGATCGGCTCGAAGCTGACGCGGCTGTTCGAACGCAAGAACGAGCGCGCCGCCGTCGAGACCTTCTACAAGGGCCGCGACTACGCGCCGCTCCTCACCGAAGGCGGCGTCGCCAATGCGCGCGCCAAGGCCGCGATCGCGCGGCTGAAGGACGCCGCGAGCGACGGCCTCGACCCGGCCGACTATCCGACGCCGGATTTCGCCGCCGCCACCACGCCGGACGCCGAGGCCGAGGCGGAATTGAAGCTGGTGGCGAGCATGCTCGACTATGCGCGCCACGCCCAGAGCGGCCGGATGCACTGGTCGCACGTGTCTGGCGACATCCAGTATCCGGAGCACCCGACCGATCCGGCCGAAGTGATCGCTCACATCGCCACCGCCAAGGACGTTGCTGCCGCGCTCGATTCCTACAATCCCGCGCACAAGGGCTATCTGGCGCTGAAGGCCAAGCTCGCCGAGCTGCGCGGCAAGTCCGAGGGTGCATCCGGCACGATCGACGACGGCCCGGTGCTGAAGTTCATCCCGGCCCGCAAGAAGCAGGCGGCTATGATCGTGGAGGATCCGCGGGTGCCGGCGCTGCGCGCACGGCTCAGCCTGCCCGAAGTCGCCGACGACACCCATTACGACGAGAAGCTCGCCGAGGCGGTGCGCAAGTTCCAGGACGACAACGACCTGCGTGCGACCGGCGCGCTCGATGCGGCGACCGTGCACGCACTCAACAGCCCGCGCAAGGACCGGCAGATCGACATCGTGCGCGTCAACATGGAGCGCTGGCGCTGGCTGCCGCGCGACCTGGGCGCGCCGTCGATCGGCGACGCCTACGTGATCCTCAACATTCCGGATTTCACGCTGAGGGTGATGCAGCACGGCGCCCAAGTGTGGACCACGCGCGTCGTCACCGGCAAGCCGGGCATCCACGCGACGCCGCTGTTGTCGGAGACGATGAAGTTCATCACCGTCAACCCGACCTGGAACGTGCCGCCGTCGATCATCTACAACGAGTACCTGCCGGCCCTGCAGCAGGACCCGACGGTGCTGCAGCGCATGGGGCTGCGGCTCGAGCAGTCGCGCGACGGCAGCGTGCACATTTCGCAGCCGCCGGGCGAGGGCAACGCGCTCGGCCGGATCCGCTTCAACTTCCCGAACAAGTTCCTCGTCTACCAGCACGACACGCCGGACAAGCACCTGTTCGCCAAGGAGGAGCGCGCCTTCAGCCACGGCTGCATGCGGGTGCAGTATCCCGACCAGTACGCGGCGACGCTGCTCAACATCACGATGCCGGACGAGCACTACACGCCGGATCGGATCCGCGGCATGTACGGCTCCAGTGAAATCGACATCAAGTTCCCGACCCCGATCCCGGTCAACATCACCTACCAGACCGCGTTCGTCGACGACGCCGGCAAGCTCGAATTCCGCAAGGACGTCTATGGCCGCGACGCCCAGATGATTTCGATCCTGCATGGCGGCGAGGGCAAGGACCTCGAGGCGGTGATCGCGCATTCGCAGCCGAGCTTCAGCCGGCCGCAGGGCGACATCCCGAACATCGCCATGAACAGCAACAGCGGCTTCGGCAGCGGCCCGAGCTTCTTCGAGGCGCTGTTCGGCAGCGGCCCGCCGACCCCGCCGGCCCCGGTCCGGCCGCGGCGGGTCTACACCCGCTGACACCGCCGCGCCGGTATCAAATTCCGCTGAATCGTGAAAGGCTTCGCCGCAAGGCGGAGCCTTCGTCTTTTGTTAACCATACGCGCGGGTGGTGCGGCCCGCGGGCATCAGTCAAGGCTCGATTTTGCCATACTTCGCCAACATAGTTCACCGTTGGTTGACCAATGGGGAGTAGGTCTCGGTTAACCTTGAGTGTGATCTAGCGCTGCCTTGCCGTCCCCCGTGCAATGCGGGTGACACGAGGCAGCGAGGACGGGGTCGTCTGGTGGGGATTGTTTGACGTGCTGAGCCAGTTTGGGCGGGTTGCGCCGTGCGCGCGCTCTTGCGCACGTGCCGCCGTGACGTCGGTGTTGGCTTCGCTGCTGCTGGTGGCCGCGGGCCGCAGCGTCCATGACGCGTCGGCGACCGGCGACACGCGGACGCTGTCGTTCCACCACACCCATTCCGGCGAAGATCTCACCGTCACCTTCAAGCGTAACGGCCGCTACGACGAAGCGGCGCTGAAGGAGCTCAATCACTATCTGCGCGACTGGCGCAGCGAGGAACAGACGGCGATGGACCGTCACCTGTTCGACATCCTGTGGGAAGTCTATCGCGACGTCGACGGCAAGCAGCCGATCCAGATCATCTCCTCCTACCGCTCGCCGGGCACCAATGCGATGCTGCGGCGACGATCCGCCCACAGCGGCGTCGCCCGGCACAGCCAGCACATGCTCGGCCACGCCATGGACTTCTACATCCCCGGCGTGCGGCTCGAGGAAATCCGCTTCGCCGGCCTGCGGCTGCAGCGCGGCGGCGTCGGCTTCTATCCGACCTCGGGATCGCCGTTCGTCCATCTCGACACCGGCAACGTGAGGCACTGGCCGCGCATGACCCGCGAGCAGCTGGTGCGCGTGTTCCCGAACGGCCGCACCGTGCACATCCCATCCGACGGCAATCCGCTGCCCGGCTACGAACTCGCCGTGGCGGAGCTGGAGCGCCGCAAGACGAACGAGGACGGCACCGCGTCGGACAAGCCCAGCCTGCTGGCATCGCTGTTGCGCGGCAAGTCGTCAGCCGCCGATGACGACGACGAAGGCGCGCCGGCCGCGGCCGCCGCCCCGACCCCCGTCAAGCCGTCGACCGCGATCGCCATGGCGGAGAGCCTTGATGCGCCCGCGTTGGTGCCGCTGCCCCGTGCCAAGCCGGTCGCGGCCTTCCAGGTCGCCTCGGCGGAGGCGCCGCCGGCATCGGCCGCACCTCTCTCCGTCCCGGCCCCTGCGCCGCGTCCCGCAATGGCGGCGGCGCAGCCGGCGCCTGCTCCGACCGCTGCGCCGACCGCCGGCGGTGCCGCGCCGCAGACACCGGCCGACGTCGTCAATGCCCGCGGCTTCTGGGGCAATGGCGACGCGGGGCCGCGGCAGGCGACGCCCGAGCAGATCGCGGCGCTCGCCGCGCGCAACGCCTTCGCGTCCGCCGATCCGCCCTCGACCGCGAGCGTGCCGCGCGAGTCGACCACGCGGGGGCATGCCCAGCTACCCGGCGCGATCGACCGCTCGAAGATCGTCACCGCCGGCATGCCGGCGCCGCAGGGGCTGAAGGTGTCGGCACTCGCGCGCGACGCCGTCAACGTCGCCGCCGCGAGCCTTGCCGCGAAGACCCGCCACGACGCCGCGGGCGTCGCCACCGCGACGCGGATCGCGCCGGCGAACAACGCCAATTCGGTGTGGATGCGGGCGATGATCCTGGCGCCCCGCACCAGCCAGGTCGCGATGCTCGCGACCTCGCTGAACGACCAGGACATGACGGTGATGCGGGCGCTGTTCGTCAAGCCGGCAGCGACGGTCGCGATGTCGTTCACCGACGATCCGCTGATGGGCCTGAGCAGCGATCGCTTCGCCGGCCCTGCGATTGCGCCGGTGGCGAAGACCACATTCGCGCTGCAGACCGCGTCGCTGCAGTAAACAAGACAAGACAGCGAAGTCCCGTCATTCCGGGCGCGGCGCGAAAGCGCCGAGCCCGGAATCTCGAAGTTGGGATACTCAGTGGCTCGAACTGCGAGATTCCGGATCGGCCCACTGACGTGGGCCGTCCGGAATGACGAGATCTTGGCCGGGCTTTGGCGGGCGCGCGCCCCGGAATGACGGGGAGGAAGAAGCCCTCGCCTCGTCTCGATTACGGTGACGGATCAGAGGCTGAGTGCGAGACACGTCGATCCCTGCAACGCCTCACAGCATCCCCAGCGCCTGCATGTAGGTCTCCAGGATCGTCTCCTGCTCCTGGCGCTCGTTGGCGTCCTGCTTGCGCAGGCGGATGATGGCGCGCAGCGCCTTGACGTCGAAGCCGTTGCCCTTGGCTTCCGCATAGACGTCGCGGATGTCGTCGGAGATGGTCTTTTTCTCTTCTTCCAGGCGCTCGATCCGCTCGACGATGGCCTTGAGCTGATCCTTGGCGAAGCGCGTCGCGGCGGCTTCGTCGGTCTTGAGGGCGGCAGAGGTGGCCATCGCTTACTCCTGGTCACGAGAATGCTTTGAGGCGACGGCACCGCCCGGCCCGGCGCAACAGCCCGAGCCGCGTGATGTGGTGCCGTTGCGTTACGGACTTGCGGGTGCGTCGATCCCGAGCCCGTCCGGCGGCGCTCGGGTTGACGCGACGATTTCGTAAAAGGACACTCAAGAGAGCGGCGCTCTTCGTCAAGCGACGCCGGCCCTCATCCACAGCGACCCACAGGGAAGTTGGGCTTCGCAACGAGCGCCTTGCGATTTGTGTTGCATCGGGCAAGGCCCGCGCGTTCACGCAGACGCCGCCGATTGGAACCCGGCGGCGTGACCAGGAGCACGGTCCCCGCGTCTTGCCGATCGGGAATGCTTTTTCAGGAATGCTTTTTCAAGAATCCTTGGGCCGGTTCTGCTCGAAGGCCTCGAGCTGCTGCGGGGTCGCGGAGCCCTGATGCCGGGCCTTCCAGGTCTCGTAGGGCATGCCGTAGATCGCCTCGCGGCTCTCATCCTTGGTCATCGCCACGCCCTTGGCGTCGGCGGCGTCCTTCAGCCAGTTGGACAGGCAGTTGCGGCAGAAGCCGGCCAGATTCATCAGGTCGATGTTCTGCACGTCGTCGCGCTCGCGCAGGTGGGTGACCAGGCGGCGGAAGGCCGCCGCTTCCAGTTCGGTTCGGGTGCTGTCGTCGAGAGCCATCGTCGTGATCCGGTCCTGAGAAACGCCTATGTCCGCAGATGGGATGTGCCACAGATATTGCCACATCGCACGGCTCTCGTGCCCCGGACGCCGCACCGAGCACCTGAGAATTGATCCGAAGGCCGTTGACAGCGGGCCCGGGGTTACGCGAAATCAACAATTGCTTGATATACTTTGATAAATGACCGTACTCAGCTCCCATCGGCGCCTCCGCCAGGCCTTGGACCAGGCCTTGGACGACCGTATCGCGCGAAACGTTGCGCGGGCGTTCGTCGGGGCCATCGCTTGCGCCGCGCTCTGCGGCCTTGCGAGCCCGGCACGCGCCGATTTCCGCCTCTGCAACAATACCGCCAGCCGCGTCGGCATCGCACTTGGCTACAAGGACGCCGAGGGCTGGACCACGGAGGGCTGGTGGAACGTGTCCGCGCACAGCTGCGAGACCCTGCTCCGCGGCACGCTGGTCGCGCGCTACTACTACATCTATGCGGTCGACTACGATCGTGGCGGGGAGTGGTCGGGCCAGGCGTTCATGTGCTCGCGTGACAAGGAATTCACCATCCGGGGCACCGAGGATTGCCTGGCGCGCGGCTATGATCGCACCGGCTTCTTCGAGGTCGACACCGGCGAACAGCGCGCGTGGACGGTCCAGCTCACCGAATCCGGCGAGCAGCAGAAACCGGGTCCGGGCCTGCCCGGCCTGCCCAACGCCCCTGCCGGCTCGCCACCGCTCGGCACCTTGCCCACCTCGCCGGGACTTCCGCCGGCCCCCCTCCCTGGACAACCGAAACAATGAGACGCCTACGGCGCATCAAGATTCTCGCTACCCTCGGCCCGGCTTCCTCCGACAGCGCCACGCTGCGGCGGCTGTTCGAGGCCGGCGCGGACCTGTTCCGCATCAACATGAGCCACACCTCCCACGACAAGATGCGGGAGCTGATCGCGACCATCCGCCATACCGAGACCAGCTACGGCCGTCCGATCGGCATTCTGGTCGACCTGCAGGGACCGAAACTGCGCCTCGGCCAGTTCGCCGAAGGCTCCGCCATGCTCAACACCGGGGAATCGTTCACGCTCGATTCCAATCCCGCCCCCGGCGACAAGACGCGGGTGCATCTGCCGCATCCGGAGATTCTCAAGGCGCTGCGGCCGGGCCACGCGCTCCTGCTCGACGACGGCAAGGTCAGGCTGATCGCCGAGGACACCACGCCCGAGCGCGCCATCACCCGCGTCGTGATCGGCGGCAAGATGTCCGACCGCAAGGGCGTCAGCCTGCCCGACACCGACCTGCCGGTGTCGGCGATGACATCGAAGGACCGCGCTGACCTCGAGGCCGCAGCGGAGGCCGGCGTCGACTGGATCGCGCTGTCGTTCGTGCAGCGTCCCGAAGACGTCGTCGAGGCCAAGAAGCTGACCCGCGGCCGCGCCGCCATCATGTCGAAGATCGAGAAGCCGCAGGCGATCGATCGCCTGCCCGAGATCATCGAGGTGTCCGACGCGCTGATGGTGGCGCGTGGCGACCTCGGCGTCGAGCTGCCGGCGGAACGGGTGCCGGGCCTGCAGAAGCAGATGACGCGGATGGCGCGCAAGGCCGGCAAGCCCGTGGTGATCGCGACCCAGATGCTGGAATCGATGATCCAGGCGCCGGTGCCGACCCGCGCCGAGGTTTCCGACGTCGCCAACGCGGTGTTCGAGGGCGCCGACGCCATCATGCTGTCGGCGGAATCGGCGGCCGGCAAATATCCGGTCGAGGCGGTCGCCACCATGAACCGCATCGGCGAGGAGGTCGAGCGCGACCCGACCTATCGCGCGGTGATCGGCGGGCAGCGCCCCGAGCCCGAGGCCACCGTCGGCGACGCCATCGCCGATGCCGCGCGGCAGATCGCCGAGACGCTCGATCTCTCCGCGCTGATCTGCTGGACGAGCTCGGGCTCGACCGCGCTGCGCGTCGCGCGCGAACGGCCCAGGCCGCCGGTGGTTGCAATCACGCCGAACCTCTCGACCGGCCGCAAGCTGTCGCTGGCCTGGGGCGTGCATTGCGTGATCGCGGAGGACGCCCACGACCAGGACGACATGGTGCAGCGCGCCGGCCGGATCGCCTTCCGCGACGGCTTCGCGCGGGTGGGCCAGCGCATCATCATCGTCGCCGGCGTTCCGCTCGGCCGGCCCGGCACTACCAACATGGTGCGCATCGCGACCATCGGCCCGGATGGGGACGCGAATAATTAGGCGTTAGACGGGTCGTTCGTTAGAGTCACTCGTCATGGCCGGGCTTGTCCCGGCCATCCACGTCTTTCCTTGCTGATCCGTCGTTAAGACGTGGATGCCCGGCACAAGGCCGGGCATGACGCAGAAAAACGCCCCCGCCCTCAGCTCAGCGCGCCGGTGCGCGCGATCTCGGCGGCGCTCTTGAGGCTCTCGACGTTCCAACACAGATCCATCACCTGCCGGATCGCGGAAGGCGACAGGATGCCGTCGGCGAGATCCTCGAACTTGGCCTCGAGCTGCTTGTCGGTCATCGGCACGTCGACGCTGCCGATCGCGTGCTCGATGTGCTGCTCGAGCTTGCGGCCGTCCTTCAGCACGATGGTCATGTCGACCTGCGCCGTGTCGACGCCGGGCGTGATCGCCGGCACCACCTTGCCGCGCAAGCCGACCACCACGGGATCGTTCACCGCGCGGTCGCTGAACTGCTTCTCCCCCGCCGCGCCCTCGACGATCGCGACCGCGACCGCGTGGTAAATGCTGAACTTGCCTTCCAGGCCCGCGCGCGGCGCGGTCTTGCCGGTGAGCTCGAGCACCAGCGGATTGACCTTGAGGTCGATGCGCTCGATCTCGTCCGGGTTGAGCTTGTACTGATTGCGCAGCCGGATCGCGGCGTCGATCGCCGGATGCATGACGATGCCGCAGGCGAACGGCTTGTAGGTGTTGAGCGCGGCCTCGTAGCGGCTGCCGAGCCCGTCGGTGATCTCGGCATAATCCTGCTTGGTGCTGATGGTGTTGGCCCAGCCGCGCCGGGCCTCGATCATGCCGTCGGAGCTGGTGTAGTTCTTCGACGCAAGGATCGCCGCGAACAGGCCGTTGTTGGCGGCGCGCCCCGGATTGAAGCTCTTGTTCATCGAGCCGAAGGATTCGCGCAGGCCCACCGGCTGGGACGCGGCGAGCCCGAGCGCCCATACCATCTGCTGCTCGGAGAGGCCCATCAGCCTGCCGGCGGCGGTGGCGGCGCCGAACACGCCGGCGGTGCCGGTGATGTGCCAGCCGACGTCGTAGTGGTCGGGGTAGACCGCGTTGCCGATCCGGCATTCGGCCTCGACGCCGAGCACCAGCGCGTTGAGGAAGTCCTTGCCCGTCACCGGCTGCAGCTCGGACAGCGCCAGGATCGCGGAGGCGACCGGGCCGGCGGGATGGATGATGGTCTTCAAGTGGGTGTCGTCGTAGTCGAAGATATGGCTGGCGACACCATTGACGAAGGCGGCGTTCATGACGTCGAGCCGCTCGCGGCGGCCGAGCAGCGAGGCCTGCGGCGGCCCCGAGAACGGCGACAGCGCCGCGACCGCGACGTCGACGGTCTGGTGGCGCGAGCCGCCGACGGCGACGCCCACCCAGTTGAGCAGCGTGCGCGTGCCCTCCTTGCGGACGTTGGCCGGCAGATCCTCGTATTTCGCGGTGACGACATAGTGCGCCAGGATCCGGGTGACGTGCGGCGGCGCCTGTGCCGCCGCCGCGCTCGGCGCGGTCTTGTCGGCTGCGGTCTTGCCGGCTTCAGCGGCGCCGGCGAGATCCGGCAAGGTCGCCGCGACCGGCAGGGCGGCGGCGGCGCGCAACAGCGCTCTGCGATCGGGCATCGTCATTCGTTCTCTCCCCCTTTGTTCTGCCGCCGCTGCGGCGAGGCTTGCTCAACGCGCGGCGGTTGCCGCCACGGTCGACGTCGCCACAAACTGCTGCGCGGCCGTGGCCGCGATTTTCGTCTCGCCCGACAACAGGCCTTCGATCGCCTCGACCACGACGCCGGGCGCCGCATTGTGCGGCATGTGGCCGACGCCGGACAGCTCGATCAGCCGCGCGCTCTCCACCGCCGCGACGAACGGCCGGGAATGAATGTCGATCGAGACGGTGCCGTCGAGATCACCGGAAATCACCACCGCCGGCGTCGTGATCTCGCCATAGCGCGGAGCCTGCGCCGCCACCGAGGGCTTCAAGGCCACCATGTCGTGGGCGTTGGCGGCGAATTCCCGCGGCCGCATCAGCAGCGCGACCGCGGTGTCGCGCACGTAGCCCTCGGGCATCGGCTGCGGCGCGAACACCGCCCGCGCGCCGGAACTCATCATGAAGAGGCCGACCGGCAGGGCGATGAGGCGGGTGAACAGCCAGCCGATGAGCGGCGCCGCCGCCAGCGTGTTGTACCAGGAGACGCCGCCGTTCCAGGGATGGGTGACGGGAGCGAGCAGCACCAGCCCCTTGAGCCGTTCGCGGTGGCGAAGCGCCAGCGCGGCGCCGAGCGCGCCGGCCCAGGAATGCGCCACCACGATCGCCTCGGCGATGCCAAGCTTGTCCAGCGCCCCGTCGATCATCGCAGCCTGCGCCGCGGCGCTCGACGCCCCGGCGTGGCGGCGGGTGCTGAAGCCGTGGCCCGGCCGGTCGATCAGGATCACCCGGTGCCGCGCCGACAGCATTTCGCCGAGCGGCTGGCGCATCGCCTCGAGATTGGAGCTTGCGCCGTGCAGCAGCACGATCGGCGGCGTCAAGCCGCGCTCCGGGCCGAGCTCCACCACATGCAGCCGCGCGCCCTCGACGTCGAGGAACTGCCCCGACGGGCGGTGTCGTTGCTCGATCAGAAGGATACCCACCTGGGTGATCAGCGCGAGCGCAAGCACCGCGACGGCAACGACGACGACAACCATGAGCCCCGACCGATCCGCTTCGCCTGGAGGCCTAGTGTCCCGGTTCTGACATTCGCATCACTTTGCGGCTGGCTCTCTTGCGAATGTCAGAACCGAAGGACACTAGCAAATATTAGATTCTAGTGCGGTTTTGGATCTGACATTCGCTTGGAGGACTCGCGGCAATACTGAAGCGAATGTCAGATCCACCGCACTAGCCTCAGATGTCCCGGCCTTCGACCTTTTCGGTGAGCGACTTGACCATGTCGGGCACCTTCTCGAGCCGCGGATTGACCGCGAGCGCCTGGCGAAACGCCTCGAGCGCGCGCTTCTCGTCGCCGAGATCCTGCATGATCATGCCGAGCCCGGCGAGCGCGCCGAAGTGGCGCGGCTCGCGCGACAGGACCTGGCGGATGTCGGCGAGCGAGCGGGCGTAATCGTTCTTCAGATAGTAGATGGTGGCGCGCCGGTTCCAGCCCTCGATGTAGTCGGGGCGCAGCCGCACCACGACGTCGAGCAGGCTCAGCGCCACATCGAGCTTCTTGTTGTCCATCGCGGTCTTGGCGCGCGCGGCGAGCAGCGCCGCGGCGTCGCTCGGCGTCGTCGCCCAGATCGCCCAGATCCGCGCCTCGACCTGGCGCGCCGTGGCGTCGTCCGGGGCGACCTTCAGCGCGCTGAACAGCACGTCGAGGGTGTGGCTCTTGTCGCTGGGGTGGCGCGGCAGCTCCGACGGCGGCTGCGGCAGCGATCGCTGCGACGATTTCGGGGCGTCGCTCGATCGGCCAGGTTTGGGACCTTGGGCGACGGCCGGCCACGCGATCGCAAGCGCTGCAATCACCGCGGCTATCAGACCGGAAGCGGATCGAATGACCATGGCCGAAGTCTAGACGCGCACAGGCGCCGACGCCAAGCGCCGTGGCCTCAAACGCCTGTGATCATGGCCGTCGAACGGGGAGATGCCGCAGTTGGCGTACCGGCGCCGCAGACGCGGCGACCGTCAACCCTGGCGCGCCTTGAAGCGGCGCTGCACCTTGTTGATCACGTAGACGCGGCCCTTGCGGCGCACGATACGGTTGGCGCG
>Ga0187771_10002050_pt1 | contig 13823 bp, 17 predicted proteins | sample 0116_SJ02_MP15_1_FD_133139 | JGI IMG/M metagenome (GOLD analysis project Ga0187771, IMG submission 133139) | Tropical peat soil microbial communities from peatlands in Department of Meta, Colombia - 0116_SJ02_MP15_10_MG | ecosystem: Environmental > Terrestrial > Soil > Wetlands > Peat | place... | reverse complement strand
GCTTTGGGTGAAAGCGTGGGCCTCATCGAGCGCAGCACCCGGGCCTTGCAGTGCTCACACTGGAGGGCGCACGATTCCCCAGTGACGGAGAAGGTGGGGAAGGAGTCCTTCCCGGACAGGCCGAAACCAGGCCTATAGAACAAGATCTCCCTGCCGAAGATCTTGATCGTGAGCTCGTTGCTTTCCTTGGCAAGCTCCGAGATGCTCGATTGCAAGGCTGGGGTTGCCTTAAATGCGGGGGCCCGGGCTTAAAACTTTGACTTGCACGTCACCGTCTATTCTTATATCGACGGTCGGCATATCCCTTCGAGTCTGCGTCCTTGAGCAACTACATTTCTGGAAGGAACGCGGAGTATACGATCAAGCGGATGCTCATCTCGAAGGGGTTCACTTTCGTCATCAGGAGCGCCGGGTCCCATACCCCGGTCGACTTGATCGCGACCGACGGAAAGCGAATAGTGGTGGTGCAGGTCAAGAAGGGCTCTTACATCTCAAGAGACGAGAAAGATCGCTTTTATGACTGGGGGAAGGCGTTTGGAGCCAGGCCTCTCCTGGCGACCAAGAAGGACGGCCGCTGGGCGTTTACGGAAGTGAAACGTTCAGCCCCCGCTTGACATCCTTTCGTAGACCGACCAGGCGGCGGCAAGGGAGCCGTAGATCACTCCGCTTACACTTTTCCCCCATGAGATTATCAGGGCGTCCCCGTCCTTTGGCTCCACCCCATGGAGGATATCGTTGGCCAGTTCGGGATGCTCCCTCGAGACGTTCTCGAGGCCTGGCATCTGAAGCTCCTTTCCCCTGTAGACAAGAGTCATGGCCCCGTCCGCCCCTGCCTTGATGGCCTCGTCCCGCTCTCTAACCCCCTTCGCCAACGATCCTCCTCCCCTGACTCCCACGCCATAGCTGACTCGTCCTAGGAGGCTCCCACGTCTCGGTTCGAAAAGGTAGAAGGCCATTCTCGCCTCGCCATAGAGGGACTCCCCCCTAGTGGTGAGACGACATCCTGCGCGGCCGGCCGAGACGAACCCCCTCCTTTCAAGCTTGCGCAGCAAAGTCCGAGCCGACCCCTCTCCAATGTATAGAGTCGCTGCCAGTTTCTGGCGACCGATGTGATGGTCATGGAGGATGAACAGGGCGTAGAGGGCATGGACGAGTGTGAAGGAGGGATGGGGGCCGGGAGCCTCCTCCTCTAGGAGCCTGTTCATTTCGCGCGAAAGCAATAGCATCCCTTCCTCGGAGGCGTTATTTAATCGTTGGCGGCTTAGAAAAGGGTTTAATTGGCTGGATAATCCATCCAATGCCGTTGAACAAGCCGACCATACTGGCCATGATGATCGCTTTGATTGTTGGCACTAACTATCTGATGTTCGCCCTGCCCAACATCAAGCTCATGGACATGCTGGTCTTCCTCACCGGCCTTTGGTTGGGACCTATGTACGGCGCCGCGGCCGGCTTCATGTCATGGCTCGTGTACGGGACAGTCAACCCTCTCGGTTTCAATCTGGTGACTTTGGCTACCGTTGCTCCCATGGAGATGATCTACGGGGTGCTGGGCGGGCTCATCGCCGGAAGAGTCTCCCGCACCGTGCCGGGGATGGCATGGATGTTCGGCCTCGTCGCCCTCTTTGCGACCTTGGCTTACGACCTAGTGACGAACGCGGTTACTGGGCTCCTCTTCTACTCCGGGGCCTACTATGGCCATGTCTACTTCCCCAGCTGGGCGGTCGGGGTCGTGGCCGGCATCGGCTTCAGCCTCGCTCACATCTTGTCCAACTTCATGATGTTCACCGTCCTGGCACCCGTGCTGGTGGTCGAATCCAACAGAGCCTTCTTCAGGAGGATGGGGAAGCTTGTCTGAAGATGCCTGGAAGCTCCTCTCGGTCGTGCTGATCGCGGGGATTATCCTCTCTTCATACGGAGTAATCTACTATTATCAGCAGTACTCAGATCTCCTGTCTCAGAACAACTACCTCAGAAGCGAACTCGGATCTGTGGGCGAGACACTGGACGTTGCGGTGGACTTCGGGAACGGCACGACGATGTGGTATAACGACACCTATGTGCCGGTGGGGTCCTCGGTCTACAATGCCACCCTCGTAGCGACGAAGGGACAGATGACTACCCAGTCTTACACGAGCGGCAACGTCACCGGAGTCTTCGTCACCGGGATCTTGGGGCTGTCGGAGACATCGACTTCCTACTGGCTGTGGTATTACTACGACAACTCTTCGAGGTCTTGGACGGAAGCCCCGGTTGGGGCGGACTCGTACCTGGCGATTCAGGGCGGCATATACCTCTGGAACTACACAAGGTCCTAGAACCCCCGAGGCTGGGGAAGCGTTTTCACTGTACGACAGCCTTGCTTATATCAGACCTTGCTCAAAGGGCGGGGAGTGGGAATGCCGGAGGAGAACCACATTTCGAAGCTTGAGGAGCTCTTTGCCCAACACAAGGGTACCATAGAGCAGCTTAAGAAGATCAGGACAAGGCGTGCCGAACTAAAGAACGAGATCCTCTCACTCACCCAGAAGTTGGACGTGGAGAATGACCAACACAAGCTATTCCAGGGCAGGATGAAGGAGCTCAACGATTCCAGGCAGGCCCTGGCGGAGAAGCTCAGGGACGGCAGAGCCAAGCTGAAGAACGTCGACGAGAAAATGAAGGGGGTGGAGCCCCATATGCTTCGGAAGGGCGAAGGGCTCGCCGAGGAGCTCAAGAAGCTCGAGTGGCGTCTCCAGACTCAGCCGCTCACGCGCGCCCAGGAGCAGGAAGTCTTGGCCAAGGTGAAAGAGCTGGCCAAATCGGTTTCCGTCTGGAGAAAGGCCTTCAACCTAAGGGAGGAGGCCTACAAGCTCGAGTCCGAGCTGGACGAGAGCTCTGCCAAGATGATGGAAACCAGGGCCGAACGCGACGAGGTCGTCAAGGCCCTTAAGGAGAAGAGGCAGAAGATAAGGAACTACATCGAGGCCAGGAAACAGGTCTCAGACGAGCTGAGGGCCATCGACGTCGACATAATCGAGCTCGAGAAGACCTTGAGCGAGATCGACGCCAAGATAGTGTTGGCGAAGGAGGAGCTCGCCAGGTCTCGGGCGAGTCAGAAGATCCTCTCCAGCAGGGCCCGGGCCGACGTGGATAGGATCATCTTCGAGAAGGCCAGGAGCGACGCCTTGGCCAAGATGAAGAGCGGGAAGTCTCTGACCTTCGACGAGCTCAGGGTCCTTTACGACGAGGACCTGTCATCGTCAAATAGTTGAGCTAGACGTTTCGTCTAGATGCGCTTAAATCAACGCCTTTCCAGACAGCACTTGGATTGGAGCCAGCGCAGGGCCGCATCCTGGTCGTGAATGTGGACCGGGACAACGATGTGGGTCTCAAGACAGGCATAGAGGCCCCCATAGTCGGGCGGCAGGAGTGCGTCGAGGCGGCCACCAAGCTCTGCCTCTCTGATCCGGAGGAAGCCGACGCGAACGCGATCTTCGCTGCGGTGAAGATGTTCGACGACCTCGTCGCGAAGGGCTATGAATGCAGCATAGCCGTCTTGGCCGGAACCCCCGACAGCGGCTTCGAAGCCGACCAAAGGATTCGGAGGCAGGCCAAGTCGGTTATCTCCGATTGCAAGCCTGAAGGGCTCGTACTGGTCTCCGACGGCGTGGAGGATGAAAAGGTCGCCCCCATACTTCAGACCTTGGCGCCCATCGTGAGCATCAAGCGAATCGTCATCAAGCACAGCGCAAGCGTGGAGGAATCCTACGAAGTGTTGGGGAGATACCTGAAGATGCTCATTTACGACCCGAGATACTCCAGGTTCGTCCTTGGAGTGCCGGGAGCCCTCCTCTTGCTGCTGATCGCGGTCGCCGCTGCCGGCCTTCTGCCCTACTACGGCTACGCCATAGCCCTAGTCCTAGGCACCAGCTTTATCATTCGTGCCTTCGACTTGGACCGGGCGGTGATGGAGGCCCGACGGAGGACCTACTTCTATCCTCGCCTCTTCGGCTTCATCATCTCCGTCATCCTGATCGTCGTCGCCTCGGTCCAGGCTTATACCAAGGTGACGCTTCTCCCCGACGCGGTTCTCGTCCGCGTGAACCCCTCCCTTCTCTGGAGCCACATCGCGGAGTTCGTGGGTGTCTTCATCGCCAACGCCCAGCTCCTGATCTGGATCGCGCTCGCCACCAACATCTTGGTCGCCATGGTCTATCACGGGATGAGGAAGAGCACGAAGTTAATCCGGGACGCGATAGCCCTGACCAGCCTTGCGCTGCTTTACGCGCCGGTCGCTGGGATGGCGCAGGCCCTTATCAACCCAAGCTCAGCCAACACCCTCAACTTTATTATCGTCGTCTACGCCGGGCTTGCTGTCCTCCTGGTCGTAGTCTACTTTGGGTACAGCTCCTACCAAGGAAGGCGGTCGCTGAGCCGGGATGAAAGCTGAAGGCCTGCTAGACCTCCTCCTCAGGGACCTCGGCGTCTACAGAGTTTATACCTGGAGGCTTTCAGACGAAGTGAGAGGCTCCCCCAGGCCAGGCCACCTGGGGATCATCCTCGATGGCAACCGTAGGTGGGCGGAGGCGAACGACTACCCAAGCTGGATGGGCTACACCTTCGGCGCTGATAAGGTGGAGGGGCTCATGGACTGGTGCTTGGAGTACGGTGTCAAGGCCCTGACCATCTACGCGCTTTCAACGGAGAACCTCACACGCCCGAAGGGGGAGCTCGACGAGATCTTCAGGGTCATCAGCGAGAAGCTCACCAAGCTCTTGACGGACGGGTCGATCCAGAAGCATCGCATACGCGTAAAGGGCCTAGGCGACCTCAGCCTAGTTCCGGCCGAAATCCGCGAAAAGATCCTCAAGCTGGAGCAGGTTTCGGCATCCTACGATTCACTTTACCTCAACATAGCCATAGCCTACGGTGGGAGGATGGAGATCGTCGACGCCGTTAGGAGGGTCGCAAAGGATGTCGAAAGGGGGTCCCTGTCCCCCTCCAAGATAGACGAGACAACCTTCGCCGGTTACCTTTTCACATCCGACCTCCCCAACCCCGACCCCGATCTGATTATCAGGACCTCTGGGGAGATCAGGCTGAGCGGCTTCCTCCTTTGGCAGTCAGCTTACAGCGAGCTTGTGTTCCTGGACGTCTACTGGCCTGGATTCAGGAAGGTCGACTTCCTCAGGGCCATCAGAACCTATCAGAGGCGTCAGCGCCGCTTCGGTCGATGATGCGGGTCGCGCATTAGCCTCCAAAGCTCGTCTAGGACTGTTTCGTCCACCCTCTCCCTTCCTCCGCCACGCTTTTGGAGGATCCTCTCTTCCCCTTCGAACCTGCCAATGGGCGTCGCCCGGACGCCCACCCTCCTGACGGCAGCGAGCACCTCCCCGAGGCTCCCCGGGTCCACCGCCATGAGCATCGAGCCGGAGGCGATGAGTCGCAACGGATCGACTCTCAGACTCGAGGTTATCTCTCGGGTGCTCTTGGCCAGGGGAATCTTCGCCTCCTCCACCCGAAACCCGAGCCCCGACCCGGCCCCCATTTCATACAGCCCGCCCAGCACACCGCCTTCGGTGGGATCGTGCATCGCGTGAACTCCTCCGCTGCGATAGGCGGCCTCCCCCTCCGCGACCACGCTTATCCGCCTTGATAGGTCCCTCCCCTCTCTGAGGGTCGCGCCTCCCAGAACCGACAGCTTCGAGCCCATCGCCGATGCCAATATCGACGTTCCCTCGATACCAGCTGTCTTCGTCAGCAGTATGTAGTCCCCGTCCCTTGCCCCGTCCGCCGTCACATACCCGTTCGCGAAGGCAAATGCGGTCGTCACCACGATGCTGTGGTCAAGCCCCGGCGCCCTTTCCGTATGTCCTCCCACGACGCGCGCTCCAACGGACTTCGCCGCCTTCGCGATGCCCTTGGAGATCTCTTCGATCCTCCGATCGTCCTCCCCCTCCCCCACCATCACCACCGTTTCGACGTACTGAGGCCTATTGCCGCTCGTGGCGACATCGTTGCAGGATACATGGACGGAGTACCACCCAATGTCATCCACCTCACCCGTTATGGGGTCCGTCGACGTTACAAGATACCCCGAAGGCGACCTCATCACTCCAACGTCTACGCCGAAGGCTGGACCGAGGAGGAGGTCCCCTCCAGCCTTGGCGAAGTGCCTGAGGACGGACTTCTCAAGGGTCCTCCTGTCCAGCTTCCCGATCCGCATCACCTTTTCCTCCTCGATTCCAGGTTGAGGGAATGCAGCGCCACCGCAGCGCAGTCCCTAGCCACCCTCGCCTCCAACAGCGCTCTCATCGGGTCGACGCCGGCCAGATCCTTTGCCGCGTGCAGGCTCTTGGCCATCTTCGCATCAAGCTCCTCCCGCCCTAACATTTCAAGGGCAGGGTCTAGCGGCGGCGCATCCTCGACGTCGGCCGCCATCTTCAGAAGGAAAACCGAGCTCTCGATCTCAAGGTACGCCCTCCTGAGCGCCGGCAGCCGTAGGGGTCCCTCTGGAGTCTCCGCCAAGCCGTCCACGGCACCGACGGCCATCTCGAGGGCTTGGACGACCTTCCCCTCTGCAGCGGCAGTGGGCCCCTTCGCCTGAGACGACATCCTCCTCCGTGTAAGGGCACCTCGCCTTTAATCTTGCCGTAGACCGCCAGCTTGCCAGATACGTTAAATAACCGGTCATCTCGGCAAGTCATCGAGTAGTATGAAAGAAGCCCCCATCTTCAGGGAGCTGGAGTCTCTGAAGGACATCGCTCGGCTTTCATGCGCCTTCGAGCGGATCCCGCGCCCACTGTTCGCCATGCCACTCGACTCTGGCAAGTTCGCCCTCGCGGTTCACGCCGAACAGCTCGGCGAGGCCCCCGTGTTCTTCTACACAGTCGTGGAGTCCTTCAAGCCCTACGTCCGCTACCGCCTCGACGGAGACGTCGAAGAGGCATCCTTCGCCGACGACGCCCTGTTGACCCAGTACCTACATTCACCTGTGCTGACCTTGAAGGCGACGCCCACGGTGTTCGCCGATGCGATCGCCGCCGATGGCACCGTGGACGCAGACGTACAAAGGGTAGAGCTTGGAGATGTCAATTCGCTCTTGAAGCTCGGTGCCTACCGGTTCATCATGGACGAGTCATATGCGCCACTCTACCTGACCAAGGCCGACGGCGAGCTGCACCTGGGGACGTTCGTTCACTTGGGCGACTTCGAGGGTTCCGACTTCTACTTCTTCGTCAAGCTCGACAAGGACCCAGCCTCCCCATTCATACGTTTCGACCCGTCAAAGGCCAACGACTGGGTCTTTACGTCGAAGTCGGCCGAGCACGGCTTCTACTACGCAAAGATCGTACGTCTCACAGGCAACTCCATGTAGCCGCGTCGATACATTTTTAATGCCGCTTTTATGGTCATAAAAGTCCATGCCTAAGGGCAAAGTCCGCGTTGCTATAGCCGGCGTCGGCAACTGCGCCTCGGCCTTGATTCAGGGGATCCACTTCTACTCACGGTCGAGACCGGAAGACGTCATCGGCCTCATCGCCTACGACCTCGGGGGGATCACACCCGGCGACATCGAGTTCGTAGCCGCCTTCGACGTGGACAAGAGGAAGGTGGGAAAGGATCTGAGCAGGGCCATCTTCAGTGGCCTGAACAACACGCCAAAGATCCACGACGTGCCAAACTTGGGGGTCGAGGTGCAGAAGGGCCACGTCCTGGATGGCCTGGGCAAGTATCTCTCCCAGGTCGTCCCCGTGGCCGATGGGCCCGAAGCTGACGTCTCCTCTGCCCTTAGGAAGGCGGATGCTGACATATTGGTCAACTACCTCCCCGTTGGCAGCACGAAGGCGGTTCAGTTCTACGCCACGGAGGCCATGAAGGCAGGCATCGCGTTCATCAACGCCATGCCCGTCTTCGTAGCTTCAAACCCGGAGTGGTCGGCGAAGTTCCAAGAGAGGGGCCTCCCCTGTGCTGGAGACGACGTCATGAGCCAGCTGGGAGCTACCGTGCTCCACAAGTCGATGGTCCGCCTTATGCACGAGAGGGGAGTCAAGGTCGACGAGACCTACCAGCTCAACATCGGGGGGGACGCCGACTTCCTGAACATGCTCGAGGAGAGCCGCCTGGTCGACAAGAGGGAAAGCAAGACGTCGGCCGTCAGGGCCATGACTCCTTACCCGGTGCCCACCAGGATCGGCCCAAGCGACTACGTCGAATTCCTGAAAAACGACAAGATCTGCTATATCTGGCTGAAGGGAAGGTACTTCGGGAACACTCCGGTTACGATAGAGGCCAAGCTCCACGTCATAGACGCCCCCGACAGCGGCGGCGTGATGATAGATGCCATCCGGGGGACCAAGCTCGCCCTTGGAAGAGGCACTGCGGGTCCGCTGACAAGTCTCTCCGCCTACTGCTTCAAGCACCCTCCAGTCCAGATGCCCTACGAGGAGGCCAAGCGCGCCTTCTTGGAATTCATCGACGACAAGAGAGAGCGCTAGGATTCAGAGGAACCTAGCCATCCAGCTTGCCCTGGGTCCCGCCTTCTTCCTCAGCCTTTCCGATCCTTCTCCAGGTCTTCCAGGTAAGGCGTGAGAACGGAGGCGCCTCGTCGTGCTCCTCCATCCAACCCTCAAGGAACTCTATGGTGCGAGAGTCGCTGGGGTAACCCGAGCCGAAGTCGCCGTATTTGCTGCGGAGGGCTGCGATTTCAGCATCTCTCTCCACCTTCGCCAGGATGCTGGCGGCGGAGACCACGGGGAAGATCCTGTCTGCAAAGTGCGTCGAGACGATCTTGACCCTCCTTGTCAGATGCTCCTCGATCTGGTCGGCGTACCTTTTCACATCTGTATCGGAGGCGTCAACGTAGGCTATGTCTCCTGCAAGCTCGTTGATCACCCTTGCCATGTAGATTGCCTCTAGGTAGTTCAGCTTGGTGTGCTTCTTCCTGTGGCGGACGTACTCGTCCACCTCTCGGGGCATGATCTTCAGGACCAGGGAGTCGGGCACGATCTCCTTGATTCGCTCGTAAAGGCGCTCCCTCGATTCGGGTGTGAGCAACTTGGAGTCCTTGACACCCATCTCCGTGAACTGTTTCTCCATGCTCGGCGGCGCAGAGACCCCCCCTATGCACAGGGGCCCCATAATGCAGCCCCTTCCGGCGTCGTCCGTTCCGATGATGAGCTTGCTACTCGGCCCCTTCATCCTCTTCGCATCCAGACTTTGATCTTCCTGTAGACGGTCTCAGGAAGGGCCCCCCTCGTTTCGTCCGTGACCTCCAGCAGCTGCGCATCGGGCGCCTCCTTGATTCGCTCTATCAGCGGATCGGCCATCTCGCCGTGTACCACTACGAGGCAGGGCTTGCTGGAGGTAAGAAGACCCTCAACGGCCCTGCGGAACTCCGGGCTCATGAGCTCCATGGGCCCCACTTCGTCGCAGACAACCACTTCGCTCTCAGACGAGGCCCTTGAAACGGCTGGCGCCGCGAACTCCGCGAGCCCCTTTAAGTTCACCCGGTACCTCCCCAGGCGGGGCCCCATTGACGTCGTGCTGGCCAAGGTCTCGTGTCCGTCCGTGGCGAGGTCCACCATCTCGAACCCAATCCTCGTCCCGTGGGATCGCCTCTCCCTCGAATAGACGCCCCCCACCGACAGGCCGTCGGTCCTGAGTTTCAGGACGACCTTGGAGACGACCGTGGTCTTGCCTGATCCAGGCCTACCCGTCAGGAGGACCAACCTAGGGGTCGTCTCAACAGACGCCAAAACCGACAAGGATTATATCAGGCGTTATTTAAGATGATGGCTGCCTTGACGGCCCCGGGCTGGGACGAGATTGAGAGCCTCATCCGGCTTTACAGGGTGGGCAGGCCTCAGCCCAGGGGGAAGCCCTTTGAGGTCCTGGTCCATACTATCCTTTCCCAGAACACCAATGATCTGAACAGTGGAAGGGCCTTCGGTTCGCTCGTGGCCAAGGTTGGGGTGACCCCTGAAGCCCTCGGCAACGCGAGGGTGGGGGAGATTGGAGACGCCATTAGGGTGGGCGGCCTCTACAACACGAAGGCTCGTCGAATCAAAGCCATCGCCCGCGGCGTGATGAGGCGGTACCCGCAAGGCTTGGACTTCCTTTCAGGGCTTGACGACCAGGCCGTGAGGAGCGCTTTGGGGGGCTTCAAGGGTGTGGGCCCCAAGACGGTCGACATCGTGCTGGACTTCTCCCTTGGCAGAGACGTTGTGCCCGTCGACACGCATGTGAACAGGGTGTCAAAGCGGATGGGGTATGCCCCTCAGAAAGCGGGATACCAAGAGGTCAGGTCGGCGTTGGAGGCCGTCATACCGTCGGGGAGGCGGCTGGAGGGACACATTGCCCTGATCACTCATGGCAGGAGGATATGCGTCGCCAGGGCACCCAGGTGTGGCCTGTGCCCTGTGAGCGGCACCTGCGCATACTTTCGCGCGAGAGCTTCCAAGGAGGCTGCCACTTGAGCCTGGAGGGTTTCGTCGCCCATACCGAGGGGAGGACCTCCCTCCTGGTCCCCCGGAAGAGCCTTGGGAAGGGCCCTCCTGATCTCTTTCCGGCTTTCTTCAATCCGAGGGGGAAGGTCGTCCGGGACATCTCAATCGTCGCCTTCGAGGCCTTTGCACGTGGCCTTTCGACGAGGCCCGTCCTGGCGGATCCTCTTGCGGGCGTGGGGGCTAGGTCGCTCAGGGTGGCGGTGGAATGTCCGGCCGTTTCCCATGTGTGGGCTAACGACCTTAACCCGACCGCCATTCAGGCGGCCAGGCTGGCTTCGAGGGCCAATGGCTGCAGCGGCAGGATCGACTTCTCTATCCTTGATGCCAACCAATTCCTTTCCTCCTTGGCCAAGCCCGATTCGAGGCCCTCCATCGTCGACATTGACCCCTTCGGGACGCCCGCCCCATTCGTAGAATCAGCCATCAGGGCCCTGGCTGACGGTGGCCTTCTGGGCATCACGGCCACCGATACAGCCGTCCTAAGGGGCCTTTATCCGGAGGTCGCCTACAGGAAATATGGGGCCTGGATTCACCGCACAGACTACGGAAAGGAGTCCATGCTCAGGCTCGTCATGGGCCTGGTGGTCCACAGGGCCCTTGTGTACGACATGGTCGTAGAGCCGCTCTTCGCCCATGCGGACCAGCACTATGCCAGGGTCTACTGCCGCATCCGAATCTCGCCCTCCGGGGCTAACGCATCGTTGGTTCACTTGGGCTACCTCCTACATTGCTCCAAATGCGGCCACCGGGAGGCATCTTCGACTTCCTCCAGCACTTGCCCTGCCTGTGGAGGAAAGCTCAAGGCTTCCGGCCCTCTCTGGCTGGGAGACCTCCACGAGGCCGCCTTCTTGGACTCCTCTTTGGCTGTGGCTTCCTCAGGCCCGGCGAAGAAATATTCCCTCCTGCTTGGCCGGGCCAAGGCAGAGATCGGTTTCCCACCATTTTACTTCAGGATTCCCTCCCTCACTGACGGCCTCGGGATCGCCAGCGTCAGCCCTACGGAGCTATCAGGGAGGCTCGTGGCGAACGGGTTCCGCTGCGTGAGGTCGAGCGTCGACGGCCAGGGCATCAAGACGGATGCGACCATAAGGGAGGTGCTTTCAGCGTTGCGAGAGGTTCATCCCTTGAACCCCAGGCATACCAAGTAGAGTTCACTGCTCTGCCTTCTGCTCGCCTCTGGCTTCGCCAAATCCGTGCGCAGGAACCTTGGCTTAGCATACCTGACAAACTCATCCGTGAACTCCCCCTCGAATATCTTGAAGACGGCGTTCTTGCCCTTCTTGAGGACCCTGCAGGCGACGTCGAATGCCGCTCTGGTCATGTCGATCTGCCGTCCGCTGTCCACCTCCCAGACACCCATCATGGTGGGGGAAAGGTCAGAAAAGACGGCGTCGACATTCCCTCCGAGCTTCGACGCCAGCTCTTTCAGAGAGTTGGGCTGAGTGATGTCGAGCACCATGGTCTCCACGTTGCGAGAGGGCGGTTCAACGGGGTTCAGATCTACCCCCAGCACCCGCCCCGCCTGGCCCACCCGCTCCGACTCTACCTGCAACCACCCACCCGGGGCGCAACCGACGTCTAGGACAGCGTCGCCCTCCCTCATGAGGTCGAACTTGTCGTCGAGCTGCTTGAGCTTGTAGGCGGCCCGGCTCCGGTAGCCCTCCTTTCTCGCCTTTCGCCTGTAAAGGTCCCGTTTAGCTTGCAGCGGCCGCATCGCCGTGTCTCACCAGGTACTCCTGGTTGAACCAGTTCTCTATCTTCAGGCAAGTCAGAGGGCTGACCTCGCCGTCCACAAAGCACCTCTCTTCGTCGGGACACCTTATGCATGGGGCGTCTTCGATGCTGCCCGTGTCGATGGGGATTACGAGGGGAAGGAGCTTGTAGGTCCACCTTCCCCTTTCCAGGACCTTCTCACGCTTGATGAGCTTCCTCTTCTCCAGCCTTGAAGCAATCCTCGATCCGTCCCGGCTGGTTAGGCCCAGCACCTTCCAGAGCTCGCTCTGGAGGATCCCCGATTCGCCGTGCTCTATCACCAGGCGGTAGACTTTGCTGATGAGGTCTTCATCTGCTTCTTGCAATGCCAAGGACACCGTTAGGCCGGACGAAGTGTTCTAAGCGATTTCGTCCCTAAAAGCTCTTACTGATTAAAGACTTACAACAATAACCTATGCAGCGTGGACCCTGACAGATATGTTGTAGTTTTCAAAGAGCTCCTTGCACCGCTTCCTGATAGTCACTTCGGTTATCCCTGCCGCCTCTGCGACGTCTCTCTGAGGGAGGTGCTCGTTCAGGAGGTTGGCCGAAACGTAAAGGAACGCAGCTGCCAGCCCGGCCGGCGACCTCCCGCTGCTCATTGCCGCCCCCGATGCGTTCGTCGCTATACTGATGGCGAGCCTCTCCACCCTTTCTGGCATCTTCGTCGTCCCGCTGAGGTTGTTGAATAGCTTCGAGATGTGCTTCTGAATTGAAGCCATCGGGACGCTGCTCATCTCCATCTCCTTGACCATCTGTCGATAGTACTTCGCCACGACCTTCTTGTCCAAGTATGATTTTTCGGCCACCTCCGCAAGGGAGCGGTTCACCTCGCATTTCCGGCAGGCCAAGTAGATGGCCGCAGAGGCCACCCCCGCCACCTGCTTTCCTCGCGACCTGCTGTGCAGCGGGGTGCCACACTTGGGGCAGAAGGGCTCCGTCGGATACTCCCTCCCACATTTCACGCAGCTGCTCTTCAGCGAAGTGCCGCAGTAGCGGCAGAACCTTTCGTCCGATGCCCCCCTGACTCCGCACTGGGGGCACTTTCGGATTATCTCGATCCCACAGACCAGACACAGGGGCACTTCGGGAGGCTCCATGTCCTCCTTGCACCGACGGCAAAAGTTGGGCTTGGAATATTGCCTGAAGATGTAGGCCGCTGTCTCGGATACGTTCGCTGGCAGGTTCAGGCCGGAAGCGATTTCGTGCACCTTCTGGAGCACGTTGGACATGCTCCTCTCCTTGCTGTCGATGGTGCGTATCCTGAACTGCCAGGTCTTCATCCGCTCCATCTTCGCCCTTTCGTCCCCGGTAATCCTGTTGCCGTGGGAATCCATCCCGCTGCTGTCGATGGTAGTGGTGAGCCCGAAGTCATGGAGGGTGTATGTGAGGGGAGCCCCCACACGACTCTTCTTCAGCTTGTCCTCCGGGTCAACGGCCTTCCAGTCGGGGCCTTCGAATTCGACCTCGTCAAGGAGGACGAACCCACAGGTGGGGCAGACGACCTCGCCAGCCGCCCTGTCTCCTATGAGCGGAGAGTTGCACTGAGGGCATTTCGAGGGCTGGGAGTCCTCCCTCTCG